>QRFC01000044.1_pt1 | contig 124943 bp, 121 predicted proteins | sample 1861061 | NCBI WGS metagenome assembly QRFC01 (sample SAMN09711282, study PRJNA482702) | Human gut metagenome, whole genome shotgun sequencing project.
CACACACCTATCTTTTAAAAAATTTACGTATAGATTATATCATAAAACGACATAATATTACAATACTAAATTTATAAAAAATGCGATTTTTTTGATAAATTTATGCATAAAGTATTGACATTTGAATATATATAGTAGTATAATAATTCTGTTGTCACATCGCGGGGTAGAGCAGTTGGCAGCTCGTCGGGCTCATAACCCGGAGGTCGTAAGTTCGAGTCTTACCCCCGCAACCAAAAACAGTAACGACTTCTGGCGATTTGCTAGAAGTCATTTTTTATTTTAGGAGGAAAATTTTATGAATAGAAAACAAAAATTAATGAAGGAGATTAAATTCAGAGGCTTCGGCTGTGAAACTATTACAACGAGATAATTGCTATAGGTTGTAATAGTTAAAAGTTATAGCAAATATATCTCGTTATGCTTAAGAAATAATAAGATAAGGAGATATAAAAAATGATAGAGATAGAATTAAATAATATAAAAAAGAATTTTGGTTTGAAAAATGTTCTAGATGGAGTAAGCTTTGAAGTGAAGACAGGAGAGAGAATTTCACTAATTGGAGAAAATGGATCCGGAAAGTCAACTATTTTAAAAATAATTAGTGGTGATGAAAAACAAGACTCTCGGAAATGTAAATATAAGAAAAGGTGCTACAATAGGGTACTTAAAGCAAATATATGAAAAAGAACAAGAAGATATAATAGTTGAAAATTACCTAAAAGAAAGCTTTAAAGAATTTACTCTCATGGAAAACAGGCTAAGAGAATTAGAAAACGAAATGGCAAATCCAAATCAAAATTTAGAGCGAGTCCTTCAAAAATATGGAAGATTGCAAGAAAAATATATTGCTTTAGGAGGATATGAATTAGAAGAAAAATTCAAAAAGATTTGTTCAGGATTTAAATTTGATGATGATTTTTTAAAGAAAGAATATAACACATTAAGTGGAGGAGAAAAAACAATAGTAAATTTAGCTACTATTCTTTTGAAAAATCCTAATGTGTTGCTTTTAGATGAGCCTACAAATCATCTAGATATAGAAATGCTTGAATGGCTAGAAAATTTCTTAATAGAGTATAAAGGAACAATACTTCTAATTTCACATGATAGGTATTTTCTAGATAAAGTCGCAACTAAAACAGTGTTATTAGAAAACGGGTATACAAAAATCTATTTTGGAAATTATTCATATTTCATCGAGGAAGATGAGAGAAGAACATTAGCAGAGTTTGAACTATATAAAACTCAGCAAAAACAAATAGAAAAAATGAAGGAGTCTATCAAAAAATTAAGAGAATTTGGAAGACTTGCTGGAAACGAAATGTTCTTTAAAAGAGCAAAATCAATTGAAAAAAGATTAGAAAAAATCGAAGTTATAGAAAAGAGAGTAGATAAGAAACTTCCGATTACAATAAATTCTTGTAGCAAAACAGGAAAGGATATTTTAGTTATAAAGAACCTAAATAAAAGCTATGGAGATAATGTAATATTTAAAAACTTCAATATGGAAGTTTTTGGAGGAGAAAAAGTTCAATTAAAAGGCAAAAATGGCTCTGGAAAATCAACACTTATAAAAATAATTTTGGGCAAAGATAATGATTTTAGTGGAGAAATAAAGATAAATCCATCAGTGAAAATTGGATATATTCCTCAAGAAATAAAGTTTCAAAATGAATCTAATACAATATTAGATTACTTCTTGAGAAATTTTGGTGGCAGTGAAACGCAGGCAAGAACATTTTTAGCTAAATATATGTTTTACGGAGAAAATGTGTTTAAAAGGTTAAAAGAGTTGTCTGGGGGAGAAAGAGTAAGACTTTTAATTGCTGAACTAGTAATTAAGCAAACCAATTTTTTAATACTGGATGAGCCAACTAATCATTTGGATATTTCAACAAGAGAAATACTTGAAGATAACTTAAAGGCGTATTCAGGAACTATATTATTTGTTTCACATGATAGGTATTTTGCGAGAAAAATTGCGGAAAGAGAAATTGAGTTATAGATAAAAAAGTCACTTTGATTAGTGACTTTTTTGCTATTTAGATGTAGTTTAGTACTTCTTTGGGATATAGAATTTTCTTGCTTTCTTTGAATTCTTCAATATCTATCCATTTTGCTATAGTAGTATTGTTATCATCAACAACTTTGTATTCGTCTTTATAGTATTTATCTGGTATTTCAATGGAATAGAATAAAACTAACTCATGAGCGTTGTTTCCTTCGAATGTAAAGATATTTTCGGATATTCCTAAGAATTCTTTTACTGTAATTTCTATATTAATTTCTTCTGAAAATTCTCTTTTTAATGCATCCTCACTTTTTTCTAGGAATTCAATTCCACCACCTAAACATCTATAAAATGTTTTTTCGCTTATTTTATCAAAACCTTCCTGAACTAGTATTTTGTTATTTTTAATGGCTAACCCTAGAACGATTGGCCTAATTTCTTTGTATTTGTTCATTGTATACACGCCCTTTCTTTGATAGTAGGTATTATATCATAGAGGGGGGAGGATTTAAAGAGGTTAGTTTTGTTCAATGAGAGTATTTGGAAAACAAATAAGATGTTTCAAAAAATAGAGAATACGGAAGAAATTGATAGAAAAATGGAGAAAATATGTGAAAAGTGTGGAAAAAATGATAGCAATATGATAGAATGAGGAATATGAGAAAATATTGTTGATTAAATATTAAAGAGTATTAAGGTATTTTGTATAGAATAAAAAAGCAATAGTATATATGATAATTGCTTTTGAACATAATATTTTGAACAAATAAGCTTGAAAGGGGAGAAGTTAATAGTGCAATGTAGGAGTAAAGGGGCTGTAAGGTTCATTTCAATATGTGTTTTTTTAATATTAATAATAATGTGTAATATAACCTTTGCACATTCAGGAAGAACAGATTCGAATGGTGGACATAGAGATAATAAAAATAAAAGTGGATTAGGAAGTTATCATTATCATTGTGGTGGACACCCAGCTCATTTGCATACTAAGGGTGTTTGCCCATACTCAAATCATTCAGCTCATACCCGAAGGTCGATAGTTCGAGTCTATCCCCCGCAACCAGATTTATCAAGGGATTCAAAGTTCCTTGATTTTTTTATTGCCTGAAAAAAGTGGCGAAAAAGTGGCGAAAGTTTTTGGGAGTACCTGTAAAAAAGAAAAAGGTGTGATATAATAAGAGAAAAACAATGATGGAGATGACAAGAATGGATATAGAAGAAATAGCAGTTCAAAGAGTAAAAAGAGAAATATTAAAATACGATTGTTTAAAAGATTTTATAAATTCTAATGATAAAATGCCTTTGTGGGATGGAGAGATTTTTATATATGAAGAAAATTGTAAATATCAACAAAATGAAAAACTTGTAGGAAGAATTGGAGTACAAGTTAAAGGTCATAAGGTTAAGAAATTAAAGAATGGAAATAGTAAATATTCAATTGAGGTAGAATATTTAAGAGCATATCAAAAAGAGAAAAGAGGAACGTTATTATTTGTAGTAGAAATAATTGATAGTGAGAATACACAAATATATTATGCTAATTTATTGCCAGTGGATTTAAAAGAAATATTAGAAAAAGTTAAGGAAAATCAAAAAACTGTAACTATTAATATTAAGCCAATAAAGGAAAAAAGTCCTTCATCTATAAAAATGATTTGTCAAAATTTTTTGAAAAATTCTAATGAACAGATGAATATTGAAATTAAGAATATTGATGAAATAAAAGACATAAAAGAAATAAACTTTACAATTATAGGAGAAAAACAATATCTTGAAGAATATATGTTAACAAACGATGTATATACATATGGCATAGATAAAGCATCAAATCAGAAATTTGCATTACCTAAATTAACAAAAATACAATCATTTAAGACAATAAAATCAGATGTTCAAATAAAAGGTAAGGAATATTATAACGAAATTACAATATTTAAGAATAAAGATGAAGAATATTTTTTACTTGGTAAAGCAACAAAAATATATATAAATAAAAATAAAATTAATTTTCATGTGTGTGGCAATTTGTATGATAGAATAAAGGATATTAATTTTATTTTGGACTTATTGAGAAATAATGAAATTAAAGTAAAAAATCAAGTATTGCCAATGAAGGTTAACATCGAGAAAGGTGCTAAAGAGAAGTATATAAAAAGCCTAGAAGAGGATTTAAAAGGACTAGAGATAATAAAAAAAATATTTGAAAAGTTTCATATAAGATTTGACATTGATATAGAAAAATTAGATAAAGATGGTTGGCATAACTTAGAGAGATTTATTAAATTAAATAATGGAATCAAAATAAATGGTATTGAAGATTCAAATATTCATTTTATTGATATAGATAAATATTGTATTGCTTTTTTAATTTTATATGATGATGATAAGAAAATTAAAGTATATAATTATTTTGAAGATTTAAGCGATAAAATTAAAGTATTTTACTTAAATGAAAAGAATGAGCAAGTTGTAATAAGTCCATATGTGAATTTGACAGCTGAAAATTTAGTGAAATTTTCAAATATAGATATAGAAGTTATAAAAAGTACATTTGAAGAAGACACATATACTAAAGAAACTTGTGAAAGATACAATTTGTGGTTATTAGAAGTTATAAAAGCATATGATATAACAGGAGATAAAAAGTGGTTTGATTTTGCAAAGTATTTAAACGACAAAATACTTAATAATAGTAGAATTGCTACATATATTGTAAATCAAAAACAAATAATTAAAAGACTGAGAGATTTAACTATAAAAGAAAAAGAAGAATTGTATCAAATAAAGGAAAAAGAAGAAGATAATATGATGTTATGTGCTATATCAATTTTATTAGAAAATTGGTCGGATTATGAAAGGTATTTTAATAAATTGTCAGAAGAGGAAAAAAAGCAATTTATAGGATTTCCAATATATCATTTAAAAAAATAGGCGGGATTATATATAAAATCTCGTCTATTTTAATTTGCTTTAACAGTAAGAAATTCTTCCATAACATTAGGAACATTTTTAAATTCATCTTCAAAGAAATGAGAATAAACTCTATCAGTAGTTTGAACACTTGAGTGACCAACTTTTCTACTAATAATTTGAGTTTGAATACCTTTAGCAATCATAAGTGTTACATTAGTATGTCTTAATCCATGGAAAGTAATCTTTTTCAAGCCATATTTCTTAATTATTTTACCTAATATTTTTGTAGGTGTATCTGGATGAATATCAGTACCATAATCAGTAGTAAAAACTCTTTTACTTCCTTGCCACTTAGAACCAAGAAGAAGTTTTTGCTTTAATTGTTCTTTTTGCCATTTTTTAAGAATTTCAATAGTAGTTTGAGAAATATAATTTACTCTTTCACTATTAGCAGTTTTTGTTCCTTTTTCAAAAATTTCACCATAAGCATATTGTGTAGTTTTATTTATTTGTACTCTTCCAGTTTCAAAATCAATATCTTCCCAAGTAAGCCCAGTTAGTTCACCACGTCTGCATCCTAAGTCTAAAGCTAATAATATAATTGCTTGATATTTAATAGGTTCTAATTGTAGTACAGAAATAAGTTTCTCAACTTCTTCAGGAGTATAGTAAGGAATATCTGTTTTAGCCTTTTTAGGTTTATCAATTTTTGCATTTGGATTTTCTTGTATATAACCACATTTAACAGCATACTCTAACATATTATTTATAATGTCATAATAACTTCTAATAGTAGTTGTAGAAAGAGGTTTATTTCTAGCAGATATGTAAGTATGTCTTAAATAGTGATAGAAGTTTTCAAGTATTTTTACATTTAATTCTTGTAATTTTACATATCCGATTTTTTCCATTGCTAATTTAACTCTATAATCATAATTAATAAAAGTCTTCTTTTCAACAATGTCTACTTTATAATCATAATATTCCTCACTTAAATCTTTAAATGTATAATTCTTTTTCTGAAAAACTGTACCATTTTTTAATAATTTTTTTAGCTCAAATTCTTTTGCTTTTGCTTCACTTTTCTTTCCTTCAAAGGTTTCACAATGCCTTATTTTCTTCTTACCATTATAGCCAAGAACAATTTCTATTTTATATTTTTTGTTTCTAACAAGTTCCATTACACTCATTTTTTTTCACCTCCTTTTTTTATTGTTTTTAATAATTTTTCATATTCATTTGGTAAGTAGAATTTAATATTTGATTTTGATATATCATGTAAACTGTCACGGATAAGTTCTGTAAGTTTAAATTCACAAAATTGTAAATCTCTATATGAAAATTCAAATGATTCACAACCTATTTCAACTATTTCATTTAGAATATTAAATAGGTCATCATCTAAGTCATATCCATTTTTAGACAAAGAATTTTTATTAGAAGCACTTGAATAAGAATTACAATATTTTTTTAATTCAGAAATATATGAGTGCAGCTCTTCATAAGAATCATTATTTAATTGAGTAGTAGTGTCTCCGTGTATTACGCAATTTTTATATATTTTTTCATTTAAATTTAATAAATCAAATAATGGTTCTAAACCTTTTTTGTTATTATTTAAACACTTAATAATATAAGGTGATAATTCTAATAAGCTAGAAAAATATTGACAGCATTTTAATAAATCATTCAATATATAATAGTCTGCAAGATATAATGTAAATGTTGATAAATCATCAAAATTTGAAAACCATTTATCAAAATATATTGGTGATTCTTTATCTATAGATACTTCGCCAGTAAAAGATTTGTGTGATTGTAAATTTATAATTTGTTCTATTGATTCATCTGATAATTTTAATTTTTTTCCAATAGCAATTGTTTCAGGATGTTTATTTAAACAATTTTCATCTAAAAGATATTCATAGCTTACATCATAATAGTTTTTTAATAGAATTAATTGAGCAGAATTTGGAAATGTTTCAGGATTTGATTTTTCATACTTTCTAACAGTTTCAATACCAATTCCTAACTCTTTATGAACAGCATATTGAGTCTTTCCTTTTTCTTCTCTTAAAGCTCTAATTTTTTCATAAAATTTCATTTTATATTCTCCTTTTAGATTGATTTTTAAAAATAAAAAATTAAAAAAACATGTTTGTGTTTATTTGTTGTAATCATTATTTTTATATGTTTTAATATTTTTATCAACACAAAAGTGTTGTACACAATTACATTATACACATTAGTGTTGATTAAGTCAAGAAAATAAAAGAGATTGGAGGTGAAATATGGAAAATAATGAAGATTTGCAAAAGATTGCAAAAATGCTTAAAAATGAAAGAGCAAAAGAGTGGAGAAGAAAAAACAAAGAAAGAATTAAAGAAATCAATGAAAGATATTGGCTTAAAAAAGCTAAGGAAAAATTAGCTGAAGAAAAAGAAAGTGAGGTTTAAAAAATGGAAGATGTATTTAATGTGCAAGAATTAAAAAAATATCTTCGCTGTAGTGAATCTACAGTGAGAAAGTTAATTCGAAATAATGAAATTCCAAGTTTTAGAATTGCAAGTAGGATATTTTTTAAGAAAGCATTAATTGATATGTGGATTCAAAAGCAATGTATAAAAAGTGTGGAGGTGATAAAAGATGAATAAAGAAACAAAAAAAGAAAAGAAGATGTATTTTATTAGCGACAACGAATACATATACTTTCCTTTTTCAAATATTAACTGTATTTATAATACCATAAAGAGATATGGAAATCAACTAATTTGCTTAAATCCACCAAATAGAGATGTGATACATATTGAGTGATTATAACAATTCAAATTTATATTTTTTAAAGCTTTATGATTGGTTTATAAATAGCGATGAAATCAGATGGATAGAATCACAGGAACATGGAGCAGAAATTGTTATAATGTTTTTTAGATTAATGATGATAGCTAAGAATAAAAATGGAAAAATAGCAAGAATAGTTGGACAGATGGAAAATCCATATACTATTAAAGAAATGGCAGAAGCTACATACCAAACAGAAGAAAGAGTTAAAGAAGGATTAGAGTTATTGATAAAAGCAGAATTAGTTGTAAAGGAAGGTGAATGTTATTCTATTCCAAAAGCATTAGAGTTTACTAATCAAACTACTGTTGGAGCAATTAAGAAACAAAATTATAGAAGACAAAAGGCGGACAATTGTCCAACAGATATAGAAGAAGATAAAGAAATAGAAAAAAGAAATAAGAATAAAGAGATAGAAACATACAGAGAAAAAGATGATTTGCAATGTAAAGAAATAATTGAACATCTAAATAATGTAACTGGATGTGAATATAGAACAGACTCAAAAAATACAATAAATCTTATTAAGCAACATATAAAAGAAGGTTATAAAAAAGAAGATTTTATAAGTGTTATTAATAAGAAATATAAAGAATGGAAGGACACAGAAAGAGAAAAATATGTAAGACCAGAAACACTATTTGGAGATAAATTTGAAGCATATGTTAATCAAAAAGAAAAGAGAAGTATGTTTGATGATGTGGACTTGAATAGTTTATATGCTAATTTTAATTAAATACAGTTAGAAATGACTGCCCCCATGGGGATGAATAAATAAAAAAATAAATTTTTCAAGACCTACAGCCCTCATTTATTCACACAAAAAAATATTTTCCGTGAGTTTTTTGGAAAATAGTAAAAATTGAAAGGAGAAAAAAATTATGAAAACAAGATTAGATATAAATTTAAAAAACAGAGAAGAAATAGACGAAGGAATAAGAAATTATATTGAATTTGAAACTAAAAAGAGGGAGGACAAAAGAATGAACAAAGTTGAATATATGAGAAAGCAAAAAGCACTTAAGGAAGAACATGCAAAAAAATATTTTGAAAATGAAATTAAAAAAATGGAGGAAAAAAGAATGAATAAAAAAGAATTTGTAAGAATGTATAAAGATTTTAAAGGAGAAAAAGAAAGTAAGCAAACATTATATTATGTAAGATTTTCTGAAGACTTTATGAGAGGAGAAACTATGACAATGTTAGAAAATATTAATAAAACAGCATATTGGATGTTTATAGAAATGGTATTTGAAACAAATAGAACAGCAGGACTTATACAGAAGAATAGTAGATTATTGAGAAGAATTATTGCAAATACTGAAAGAAATGTAGGACATCAATTAACTATAGATGAAATTGTAAAAGCTTTAAATACTCTAATAGGATTTGGATTGATAAAAAAGAGTATAACGGGTATTAAAATTTTAAATTATTCTAAATTTTACTATAGTGCATAAAGATATTATTTAGCTGGTAGAAAAACTACTGGCTTTTTTATTCTTAAAACAATAATTACATTATATAATGAAATAATATGATATTTTAATGAAATTAAATAAATTTATTGTAAAATAATTCACTATATGATATAAAATGAGTAAATGAGTTTAATAATATGAATGAGGTGAAAAATGAAAGAAAAAAAATCACAATCGGTAAAAGATGAAATTAAAGGATATATCGTGATGAATGGCTGGAGAATGGGTGATGTTGCAAGAAAAATAAGTAAACTTAATAGTAAATCCCCATTGCAAAATTTATCTAATAAATTAAACAATGAAACTATTAGGTACACTGAAGTGAAAGAAATTGCAGAAGCATTAGGATATGAAATTAAATGGGAGAGAAAGTAGATGATAGATTTAAGTAATGCAACAGCTAATCAAAAAAGTGCAATTCAAACAACAGAAGGACCGTTATTAATTATTGCAGGGCCAGGAACAGGAAAAACTTACACATTGGTTCAAAGAACAATATATTTAATTGCAGAAAAAGGTATTAAGCCTGAAAATATAATGATTGCAACTTTTACTGAAAAAGCTGCTAAAGAAATAATAACAAGAATAACAAATGAATTAGACAAGTTAGATATGTATGTAAATATTAATGAAATGTATATAGGAACATTCCATTCACTATGTTTAAGAATCCTAAAAGAGAATATTGAATATTCAAATTTAAAAAAGAATTACAGAATGATAGATGAATTTGAACAGGAATATTTGATTTATCAAAATTTGAGTAAGTTTCAAAAAATAGAAGACTTCAATTTGCTATTTCAAAATCAAATTAGTGGATGGAGATTATCACAATACATTGCAGATTATATAAATAATATTAATGAAGAATTAGCAGATATAGAACAAATAGTATTGGATGATAATCAAGAGATTGTAGCAATAGGAAAAATAATTCAATTGTATAATGAAATTTTACAGAAATCTAATTATATAGATTTTACACACATTCAAACAGAAACATATAAGTTGTTAATTGATAATCCAGAAGTGTTAAAAAAGATAAATGAAAAGATAAAATATGTAATGATAGATGAATACCAAGATACGAACTATGTACAAGAAAGGCTAACTTTTCTATTAGCTGGAAGTGAACAAAACATATGTGTAGTTGGTGATGATGACCAAGGATTATACAGATTTAGAGGGGCTACTATAAGGAATATAATTGAATTTCCTGATAAATTTGAAAAAGATAAATGTAGGAAGATTAAACTTGAAACAAATTATAGATCAGAAAAAGAAATAATTGATTTTTATAATAAGTGGATGGATACAACTGAAGGGTCAAGTTTTAAATTTGATTGGGATAAATACAGATTTGATAAAAAGATTGAACCAGGAAGAACAGATATTACAAATGTTCCTACGGTTATGAAAATAGCATCTCATGATGATGAAGATGAATGGCATAAAGAAATATTGGAATTTATTAAACATTTAAAAGAAAATGGAATAATAGACAATTATAATCAAATAGCAATGTTATTTAACTCTGTAAGAGGAGAGAAAGTAATTGAATTAGCAAATTATCTTGAAGAAAACGGAATAAATGTATATTCTCCTAGATCAAATATGTTTTTTAAAAGAGAAGAAATTAAATATTTGTTAGGAGCATTATTATTAGTATTCCCACAGTATCTTATAAAATTAAGAAACAGAGATTTTAGATTGAAGAATGAAGGATTATTCTTATATTACGAGGATTGTATAAAAACAGTTGAAAAGTATGTCCTTGAAAACGAACAGTTGAAGATATTTATAAGAAATACAGGAATGAGTCATATGAATTTATTTTCAAATACTGACTATGCTTTTACAGGTTTGTTATATAAGTTATTTGAGTTTGATCCATTCAGAGAGTATTTAGAAATAGATTTAAATAATGGACTTATTGATCAAAGGCCTATAAGAAATATTTCAATATTAACACAAATGATTGCACGATTTGACTATTTACAACATATTGATGTATTTACACCAAAGAGAGTAATGAAAGATGTTGAAACATTCTTTAATACATATCTTCGATTTTTAATTGATGGTGGTATGGGAGAATATGAAGATGAAACCGAATATGCACCAAGTGGATGTATAACATTTTCTACAATACACCAAGCAAAAGGAATGGAATTTCCTATTGTAATTGTTGATTCTTTAGGAAATGTTCCAAGAGATAGAAATAATATAAGATTAAACGAAATAGAAGAAAAATATTATCACAGAAAAGCATTTGAACCAAAAGAATATATAAAATACTATGATTTTTGGAGATTATACTATACTGCATTTTCAAGGGCACAGAATATCTTAGTATTAACTTGCAATGAAAAAAGTGGTGTAGGAAAACAGCCAAGTGAATACTTTAAGTCAACATATGAAGAATTACCATATTATACAGATGAATCAATTGAATTAGAAAAAATAAAAATTAGTAAGGTTAAGGAAGTTAATATAAAAAATACATACTCATTCACATCACACATTTCTGTATATGAAAATTGTGCATTACAATATAAGTTTTTAAAGGAATTAGGCTTTTCACCAGTCAGAGTAGGTGCAACAATATTTGGACAACTTATCCATCAAACAATAGAAGATATCCATAAAGCAGCAATAAAAAAAGAATACGATACAATTAACAGAGATAATATAAAAATATGGTTTGATACTAACTATGAATCAATTTCAAAATCACAGCATTCATATTTAGGTAGGCCACAATTAGATGTAGCATTAGAACAAGTAATAAGATATGCAGAAAAACAAAGTGATAATTGGAAAAAAGTTCAAGATGCAGAAGTTGAGATAGGTTTAGTAAAGCAAAATTATATTCTAAATGGAGTAGTTGATTTAATTGAAGGAAGTGGACAGACTGTTGAAATAGTTGACTTTAAATCAGAAAAGAAACCAGATATTTTTTCTGATCCAGAGAAGTTTGAAAAATATAAAAGACAATTACAAATATATGCGTACTTGATTGAAAAAAAGACAGGAAAAAAAGTTAGCAAAATGCATTTATATTATACAGGTGAAAAAAATGGAATTCCGACAATTACATTTGAAAATAAAAAAGATGATATTCAAGAAACGATAAAAGAATTTGAAAAAATAGTTAACAAAATAGAATGTAAAGAATTTAAACAAAAATCAAAGTCACAAACAATATGTGACAACTGTGATTTAAGATTCTTTTGTAAAAAATAGGGAGGTAGAAAATGAGCGATTTTGAATTTGAAAGAGTAAACACAATAAAAGGATATCCAGAATTACATTGGACTGGAAAAAGACCATATAGAGGAACTGATTATTATCCTGCTCAATTAAAAGAGAAATATGGAGAAATGAAAGATGACTGGATTAATAAAATATTTTGGGGTGATAATCTTCAAGTTATGAGTCATATGTTAAAAGAATATAGAGGAAAAATAGACTTAATATATATTGATCCACCATTTGATTCAAAAGCGGATTATAAGAAAACAATTAAACTAAAGGGGCAAAAAATTCAAAATGATAATAATTCATTTGAGGAAAAACAGTATTCAGATATCTGGACAAATGATGAGTATTTACAATTTATGTATGAAAGAATAATACTATTAAAGGAATTATTAAGTGAAAAAGGTTCTATATATTTGCATTGTGATTGGAGAAAAACTCATCAACTAAGAATGATAATGGATGAAGTTTTTGGCACAAACAATTTTAAAAATGAAATCATATATGGTTATAGAATTCAGGGAGTTGGAAAGGGATTTTATGCTAGGAAACATGATACAATTCTTTTTTATACTAAATCAGATAATTATACTTTTAATACAGAAAAGGAAGATGTTATCTATGAATCTCCATTCATTGACACAATGTGTGAAGAACCTGATATGACAAAGATTTCTGATGATGAAAAAAATGATATTATTGATTGTATAAAAAACAATATACCATTAAAAAACAAATACAAAAAGATGATTTTTAATAAATATTACTCAAATGTATATGTTAGAGATGTTTGGGACTGTGATTATACTAAACCATTGATAAGTGGATCAAAAGATTATTTGAATTATCCAACTCAAAAATCAGAGGGATTATTAAAAAGAATTATACAAGTAAGTTCAAATGCAGGAGATATTGTTTTTGATTGTTTCATGGGATCTGGAACTACTCAAGCGGTAGCTATGAAATTAGGAAGAAAATTTATAGGTGCAGACATAAATTTAGGATCTATTCAAACAACAACTAAGAGATTATTGAATATCCAAAAAGAATTGGAAAATGATGAAAATAAATATACTGGATTTGAAGTGTACAATGTAAATAATTATGACTTTTTTAGAAATCCTGTAGAAGCTAAAGATTTATTAATTGATGCTTTAGAAATTCAGAAATTTGATGGAAGCAATGTATATGATGGAGAATTAGATGGAAGAATGGTAAAAATTATGCCTGTAAATAGAATTGCAACAAAATCCGATCTTGAAGAACTTAAGGCTAACTTGCCATACCAAAAATTTGAGAAAAGAAAAAGTGAAAATCCGTTAGAACCAGTTGAAAGATTGACTATAATTTGCATGGGACATGAACCAGACCTTAAACCTTCATTAGAAAGAGATTTAATCAATTATAATATTGACATAGAGATAATTGATATTTTAAAAGATAAAGCTAATTTACAATTCAAACGTGATTCGGAAGCGGTAATTGAAATTAAAGATAATAAATTAAATATAAAAGAATTTTATCCTATGAATCTTCTTCAAAAATTAAGTATGCAAAAAGAGTACGTTGAAGATTGGAAGCAGATGGTAGAATCAGTAATGATAGATTGGAACTATGATGGTGCTGTAATGGAACCAAAATTAGTGGATATTGCAGAAAAAAATGATTTAGTAAAGGGTGTATATGAAATCCCAAGTGATGCATCTAATATAAAAATAAAAATAACAGATTTATTATCAGAAACATACGAAAAGGAGATTAAGATAAATGAGTAATAATTTAAATTTACAAACATCTTTTTTTCAGGCACTAAGATTCTTTTATGAAGTTAATAAAACAACAATTAGAAGAAATTATAAAGACTTAACAAGAAAATATTTAGATTATAATGATAGAAAATGCAATCCAGATGCTTTCCTTAGAAAGCCACAATTTGAAGCATTAGAAATGTATGTTTTTATAAAAGAATATTTGAATAACCAATCTGTAAGTGAAATTTTTAAAGATTGGATGGAGAAAAAAGGATGTTTCTCGGATAGTAAACTAAGAATAAGAGAAAATGATCAAATAGACTTGTTTGAATATTCAACAAGGGAATACAAAGAAGTTTATGAGATGTTAATTAAATATAAAGAAGCATATTCAAATTATATTTTTGCTTTAACAATGGGATTGGGAAAAACAATCTTAATGGCAACATGTATTTTTTATGAATTTCTATTAGCAAATAAATATCCAAACGATCCTAGATTTTGTCATAATGCTTTAGTATTCTCTCCTGATAAAACGGTTTTACAATCATTAAAAGAGATACAAACATTTGACAAATCCAAGGTTATACCTAATGAATATGTAAGAATATTAGATAGCAATATTAAATTTCATTTTCTTGAAGAAACAGGAACAACACTTAATACGTTAGATGATTCAGATTTTAATATTATTATTTCTAATAACCAAAAGATAATTTTGAAAAAGAAACATACTGAAGATACACCTGTTCAAATGTTATTTAGCGATAGTGACAGAAAAAGCGAGATTGATGATATTTTTTCTGCTCTATATGGTGTAGAACAACATATGGATGAGGGAGATCTAATTTTTAATCAAAGATTCGAAAAAATAACAAGATTAAGCCAATTAGGAATATATGTTGATGAAGCACATCATTTATTTGGAAAACAGTTAGATAAGGATTTATATGATAAAGGGAAAAGTAGCCTTAGAACAACAATTAATGTACTAGCAAATCGATTAAATCAGAAAGGAAGCAGAGTAGTAGCTTGTTATAACTATACAGGAACTCCATATGTAGGAAACACAATATTACCTGAAGTAGTGTATTCATATGGATTAAAAGAGTCTATTGCTAATGGATATTTAAAAGATGCAGAACCTCAAGCATTTGACAATGTTAAAAATGAAACTTTTATAAGAAGAGTTGTTAAAGATTTCTGGGATACATATGGAGAAAAAAGATATGAAAAGATGCTACCAAAGTTAGCAATTTATGGTAGTGAAATAAAAGAGGTAGAAGAAGAGATTGTACCAACATTGGAAAAAATCTTAGAGGAAATGGATATTTCAAGGGATAAAATACTTATTAATGTTGGAGATAGTAAATTAACAAAAGATAATGATATAAATGAATTTAATAATTTAGATACTGAAAAAAGTAATAAACAATTTATAATTTTAGTAGGTAAAGGAAAAGAAGGATGGAATTGTAGATCATTATTTGGAGTTGCCTTATATAGAAGCCCAGATTCTTCAATATTTGTTTTACAGGCCACAATGAGATGTTTAAGAAAAATAACCAATGTGCAACAAACTGCTTCTGTATATTTATCAAAAGATAATTATGAAATTTTAGATAACGAACTTAACAAAAACTTTAAAATGTCTGTTAAAGATATAAAAAATAAAGAAAATGATGGAAAAGTCGAATATGAAGTAAGAGTAGTTCCACCACCAAGATTTATTAAAATTAAAAAAATAAATAATAAATATAACCTTGTAAAAAAATATAATGAACATGATTCTATTAATTTAGAATTAGATAAAATAGATTTAGAAAAATATAAAGCAAGAATTATAAGAAAAGAGAGTTTGGCTGATTCAAGAGTGGCAAAAGTTAAAGAAATAGACATATCAGATGAAAATATACAATATAGTGAAATCATGTTGTGTAGTGAAATTTCTAGATATATTGGAGATCTAAAATGTACTGAGATAAAAAAGATTTTAAGAAATGACATTAATGATATAATCGAATTGGTTAGTAAATATAATCAAATACTATATGATTGGATTATACCTAAGATTGTAGATTTCGTATATGAATTAGAAAAATATACTACTACGGAAGACAAAGATGTTATTTTATTAAAAGAACCTGAAGAAGAGTATTATACATTTAAAGCTAAGCCAGAGTTAGTTATTACTAATAGCGATTTAGAAATACTGGGTGTAAAAAATAAGAGTTTTCATGCAGATACATATTGCTTTGATTCAAAACCTGAAAAAGAACTATTTTTGCAATATATAAAAAACAAAAAAATCAAAGAAATATATTTTACTGGAATGTTTACAAATGCTGCTCAAACTGATTTTTATATACAATATATAGATCCAGATTCTAATACATTAAGAAAATATTATCCTGACTTTGTAGCAAAATTTGAGAACAATACATATGAAATCATAGAGGTAAAGGGAGATAATAAAATTGATGATGCAGTTGTTAATGCCAAGAAAGATGCAGCAATGGAGATTGCATCAGAAAGTGATATGATTTATACAATTTATAAATCAAGTTCAATAATGGAAGAAAATGTATTAGATGAAGGAATTAGATATAGTCAAGAAGAAATTGACAGAGATGAATTAATGGTTGCAGAAGAAGATGAAGACTATAAATTAGATTAAGTTTATACTGTCCATGTGGCAGTGGTAAAATTAAATAATAATGTTTTGCAAATTAGCTGGATATATTAAAAATAATAATATATAATGACAGCGAAAAGAGGTAATTATGGAAAAAATTATATCAAACAAAATACAATGTAAACATTGTGGAGAAATAATAGAATCAAAAAATGTTCATAATTTTGTAACATGTAAATGCGAAGCTTGTAGTGTAGACGGTGGGCATTATTATCTAAGACGTTGCTATAAAACATCACCAGAAGAAGATTTTATAGAATTAAGTATTGTAGAAGAAGTAGAGGAATAAAATAGAATCATTTAACCTATGAAATATATCTAATATTTATCAAAGTATTTAAAAAGTAAAAAAATGAGATAGAATGAATATTAAAATTGTAGGTCGCTAGCCAACTACTAAATTATAAATCCCAAGGAAAAGATAAATCCTTGGGATATTTTTATGGTTTATTAGTTAAAGCAACCAGAAATAAGTTTCACAGCGTCACAGAAACCATTTCTAAAATACTTTTCATTCCAATAGCCAACATAATCCATAAAATTATCATCCAGCTTATTTAGTTGTTTTTGGACAAAAGGTCTATTTTGTTTAGGAATACTTTTTAAAATACTATCAGAAATTTCATCAAATTTAATCATATGTTTTCTATCTTCTACATTAACAAGTGAACATAAATCTTCATCTCTAAAGTAAAGCCAATCTTTTAATAAATCATCATTGACCATTCTTAAATTACTCATAAGACACCTCCTTTAAATTGTTGTTATTAATCACTTAAAAATAAAAAAATGTCAAGTTTTTATTTAAAAACTCTTTACCTTCAAGGTAAACTGTGTTAAAATAAAAACAGAAAGGAGGAATCAGAGTGAAAGAGAATTTATATTTTGACTGCATAGATGTTGTATATGAAGATTAATGTACCCAATAATAAATTAGAAAAGATTTTATCAAGTGAAAAAAATATAAAAAAAGAATATAATGAAATTAGTAAAAGATTAATGTTAAGAATCAATACACTTCAAACTGTAGACAATCTTTCCATGGTTCCTGTAGATAAGCCAGAGAGATGCCATTTGTTAGAAGGTAATTATGAAGGATGCTATGCTGTATGTATTGATGCTAAATGGAGAATAATAATTAAACCAAAAGGGTATGAAATGCCATACGATAAAAGTTTGATAAAAGAAATAGATATATTAGAAATAACAAATTATCATAATTAAAAAGTTTTTAAAAGAATGTGAGGAGAGAATATGGGAAGTTTAGTAACAAATTATTTTGTACCAACTTCAGAATTAATAAAAGAAAGATTAGAAATATATAGTATAAGTCAAAAAGAATTAGCAATAAGATTAAATGTTAGTGAAAAACATATTAGTGAGTTATTGAATAATAAAGTCCTATTAACAATGGATATGGCTATGGCTTTAGAAAAAGTAATAAATATAAAGTATGAAGTTTTAATGGGGTATGAGATAAAATATAGAGGTTTTTTAGAAAAAGAAAAAGAATTAGAAAAATTAAAAAAAGAAAATTTAGATGAAATATGTCAAAAGTACCAAATAGATTTTATGAGAAAAAAGAAATGGTTAGATTTACCAGAAAGATCATCAAAAAGTGAAAAGGTATATGAGTTACTTAAGTTTTTTGGTGTAAAAAATGTGGAGAATATATTGTCAGTTTATTCAAGTAGAGTTTATGAATATTCTTTTAAAGAAGATGGATATCAAATAGAGCCATTATTAGTTTGGATCAGAAAGTGCGAATTAGAAGCACGTAAACAAAATGTGGAAGAATATAATAAAGAAAATTTCGAGAAGGCAATATTGGAAATTAAAAGTTTAATAAAAAAAGATGATGTAGATATTTTTAAGAAAATAAAAGAAATTTGCAATGAAAATGGAGTCTATTTTGTAATGGAAGAAGCAGTTCCAAATAGTAAAGTTAGAGGAGCATTTACGTGGATTGGAGAAAATCCATTAATTCAGATAAGTTTAAGGTATTGTTCAAATGATCATTTTTGGTTTGCATTTTTCCATGAAGTAGGACATTTAATGTTACACGCAAAGAAATCTAAAAATTTTATTGATACTGAAGATACAGAAGATAAAGAAATGGAATTAGAAGCTGACAATTATTCTAGAAATATGATATTGGATGACAATATATATAAAGATTTTGTTGAAGAAAATAATTATACAAAAGAGAGAATTATAAAGTTTGCAAAAGAAAATGATATACACCCAGGTATTGTTGTTGGAAGATTACAACACGATGGAAAATTAGGATGGAATATGATGGGAGAACTAAAGCAAAGATATAGATGGGTAAATTAAATAGAGTTTATATTAAGTAAAATATAGAAAAATTAAAGGATGTGTTATTTTTGGAAAGAAATTTTGTAGAAGCAGAGTATAAGAAAAAAGGATTCACTTGTTTTAAGTGTGGTGCATATTCAAATCATGATTGGGATAAAACAATGATTAATTATACTACAGGCACAATGCATTCATATAAAAATGGAGATGATGTCAGATATATTTCTGCTTGTAGATGTCAACAATGTGGATTTATTAGTTTTTGGCTCGAAGAACAATTAATATGGCCATTAAAGTCAAATATAGAATTACCGATAGATGAAATGCCTAATAATATCAAGGAATTATATGAAGAGGCAAGAAACATTTTTAATTTATCTCCTAAAGGTTCATGTGCAATATTAAGATTAGCATTGCAAAAATTATGCAATCAAATAGCTGGAAAAGATGAAAAAACTAAAATAGATGAAACAATAAAAGATTTAGTAAAGAATGGATTACCATCTTCTTTGCAAAAGGCTATGGATGCAATAAGAATTATTGGGAATGAAGCTGTACATCCGGGACAGATAAATATTGATGATAATAAAGATATAGCAATAGCATTATTTAAGTTAATGAATATAATAGTTGAGAAAATGATAATCGAGCCAAAGGAAATAGATGATATATATAATTTTTTACCAGATAATAAAATAGAGGGTATAAATAAAAGAGATGGTAAAAGTAATTAAACTAAGAATATAAATAAAGTAGGTAATCAATCTGCTTTTTGCATATTTTATCCATAAATTCCCATCAAAAAAGGTGGCGAAAAAGTGGCGAAAGTTTCAAAAATGGACAAAACGAGAAAATAATGCAAAATAATTTACACTAAAATATACCAAGTTAACGCTTACAACCACAACACTTTACACCATTTTGAAATAAAATATTACAAAAAAAGCCCCTATATCCGCTCATAACCCGTTGAAATCTACTATAAATAAGTAAAGTGCTAAAATGATGTAAACTTACAGTAGCAATGGATTTAAAGAAATTTGATTTGAATAAAATTTAATATAAAATATAAAAGTGGGGACAATTTGGGGACAGTCCCTACAATTTTATGCAATAAATAGCATATTTAAGCTTTGCTAATTTATATAAAACTTAAAATTCAAAAAAGTAATTTTGAGAATTTTGAAAAGAGTTTTTATTGATACAATCATTATATAAAATCATAGACTTTTATAATGATTTATACAAGCATTTTCTCTAAAACTTGACCTGCTTCTTTATTACGTGATTGTACTGGATGTACGTAGAAGTTTAAGGTAGTAGTTATTTGAGCATGCCCTAATCTTGATGCTACTACTGCCACATCCACATTTTTAGATATAAGCAAAGTAGCATTTGTGTGCCTAAGACCATGGAAAGTAATTTTTGGTAAATTATTCTTTTCGATAAAAGAACGAAACCAATCTGTAACTGTATCTGGATGCATAGGACTTCCATTCCATGTAACAAAAAGCCTATTTGAGTTAATCCATAAGTTACCACATTTTTCTTTTTCAGCTTCATACCAAGTTTTGTATTTTTTTAGTATATTGATAACTATATCTGGAATTCCAACTTCTCTAATTGAACTCTGTGTTTTAGGATTTTTTACGAAAATGCCTTTTTCAGATGTATATTGGCTTGCTTTAGTAATATGTACAAATCCATTATCAAAATCGATATCTGACCATTCTAAGCCCAATACTTCGCCTCTACGCATACCAGTAAACAATGTTAGAATAATAATAGTTTGAAATTTAATTTCTTCATTTTCTAAAGCTTCTAATAATTGCTTACATTGAATATCATCATAGTATTTAATTTGAGGTCTTTGGTGTTTAGGTGGTTTGACTCTATCTGCTGGATTATAAGGTAGTATTTGCCAATACACTGCATTTTGTAGCATGGCATGTAATAAACGATGGTGTTCCAATATTGTTTTAGAAGATAGTCCTTTCATTACATTTTTTCCATTATTATTTTTACATCTCTTTAATTGATGATCTTTTGAAAGATAATCATAGAAACTCATAATGTGAGTTGGTTTTATATTAGACAATTTAAAATGTCCAAAGTAGGGAATAATTCGTGTGCTTAACATTCCTTTATATCTTTCATAAGTTTTTGGAGCCAATTCTTTTGAACCGTAATTTTTAGACCATAAATCTGTAAATTCTTTAAATGTCATTGAAGAGTTTTGTAAAACAATACCGTTTTCAATTTCATAAACAAAATTCACAAGTTCTTTATCTGCTTCACGTCTACTATTTGCTTTTATGCTTTTTGTGTACTTAATCCTATTTCCATAACTGTCAAAGCCATGTGATACAATTAATCTCCATGAGTGTTTGCCTCTCTTTTCAAGATACCCTGCCATTACTTTTTTCACCTCCTTTCAAGTATAACTATGGCAAGAATTTTATATATTTTTATAATATATCATTTATATTGTAGAAAAAGTCATTAAAAGAAACATATTCATATTTAGAAATATCTAAACCAAGTAATTTATATATATTTAATAAGACTACATCTTGCATAAAATAAGAATACCAAAATTGTTCATCATCTGTTAAAGTTTTGGATTTTTGATTAGTTTTATAGTGAATATAATGTATTCTAGCAGCTTTTATATTCTCAGAAATTGTATCGATTTCTTTAGATGTACAATTAAAAACTTCATTAACATTATTAATCAGAGATAATACCATGCATTCATAATAAGGCTCATTTCTTTTAGGATTTTTATTCTTACTTAAGGTTAAAGAGTTAATATAATCGTAGGTTCTAGAATAGTATTCTAACATAGTAGTAGCATTAATAAATCTAGTTAAATTAGGTATTTTATATTGAGTAACATTATAATATAATTCAATTAAAGGGTATAATTGATTGTATTGTTTTATAAAGTTATTATAAATTGTTTCAATATTATCAATATTATTTATTTTTAGGCATCTATGAGAAAGCATTTCTTCTAAACTAGGATTTTCTAAAAAATCATCATTATCATTACAATCAAATAGTTCTACAGCATTATCATTTATATAAATTGTTTGCTTTTTTACATATATGGGTTGTTTTAATATTATCATTAAAAAATTTCTGAATCTATATATATTTTCAAGAACTTTTTTTATACTTACACCTTTTGAATGCTCAAATTCTACATGAGACATTCTATTAACTATCAATGAGTTTCGATCTTCTTTTGTACTACAGTAAAACATAATATTCATAGAATAAAAAGGTGTATTTATTTTATAATTACAAGTATTTGAATCATAATCAATTTCTCGTAAGCCTGGCATTATTCGATTTAATTCGGAAAACAAATCTAAATTTTTATAAGAAGCCGAATACTTCAAAATGTTATTTAGTGATGTTTTAGATATATTTTTATCTATTATTAATCTATCAACAATAAAGTTGGATGTGGCATTTTCAATTGTATTTTTTTTGCAATTCATACTACTCTCATGTCCTGTATGAATACAATTTATAAAGAAAATTTTTTGACTGTTAAATAGAAATTTTCCTGAGATAATATCATAGTTTTTATTTGTTTTTCTCCATTCATTGATATCCTTTGTCATATTTATTTTTAATATTAATCTATTGTTATCTGTGTTCAAAATAGCATCATAAATTTTTTTATTAATAGTAACTTTAATAGATAAATTGTTAAAATCTTGCCATCTTTTAAATTTTAATTCCATACAAATTACTCCTATAATAAGATTATTTATTTTTTTCTAGTTTCTTCTATCCATTTTAGAAATTCTTCTTCTGTTCTTAAACCCTGTTTTATGTCTTTTTTAAATTTATTAGCTTCATTTTTCCATTTCTCATATTTTTCTAAATACATCGGAATATCAGGATTCCTATTTGCCAACATTTTTTTTGCTGATAAGGTTTTTCTATATAGCGAATTTATTTCATCTTTTTTTAACTTCTCATTGTAGGTAATCATTGCACCAATTTCTTGACATGTTTTACCATGTTCGTATATATTATTGCAATATAATGTATTCTTCTTTGAAGAAGGAATAAAGTATTTACCACAATTTTTACATACATATATTGGTGTATCATGTTTTATTAATTCTAAAAGAGTTATTAAACATGAAGTTTCAATTGTATGGCAGTTAAAGGACAAAGATGAAAAAATATCATTATCATATTTTCTAGAATCATTTTTTAACTTTTGAGCAATATTTTTTACATTTTCTTCAAAACTACTTTTTGCATGACATAGCGAAGAAGGAGTCATATTTCTTAGTGGTTCTATATCGTACGAAAGAGTAATAAATTCACTTAATTCTAAATATAAATCAATATAATCATCATCTGCATGTTTATAGATATAAAATCTATCAGCAATAGAAAAATCGTTTAAATAATCTAAATTTGATAGGTTATTTATAAAGTTAATTAATTTTTTAAATTTAGATTGATAATATATTAAAATTTTTTGACGTTTTTTAAAATATTTCTCGCATACTGAAAGAAAATCTTTTGGTGTTAAGAAAATATTTTTTCTGTCATTAGTAATATTTAAATTGATATATTTATTAAATGGGTTGCTAGGTCCTTTGTTAACATCATAAAAGTCTATTCCTGGTATTCCATATTCACGTACAAACTCTACAAAGCAATTAAAATCAGTAAAATCATAATTTACAAATTTTAATAAAAGTGTTCCTAATTCATTTATTTCATCAACAAAGTCACATTTATATAATTTACAAAGACTATTATAATAGTTAGAAAGATATTTTTTATATTCTTTTTTTGTTTTAAATTCATCTTTTTCTCTGAGTATTGTATATGTGTCATTATCTTTATTATATGATGCATATACAATAGAAAAAGAATTTCTTGTAAAAATTTCTTTGTTGTTTGAGATACTCAATTTCATATAATAAATTGTAGAAACAATATCAAACTTCATATAAACCTCCTTGTTAACAACTACAAAAATGCAATAAAAGTTGCTAATTTATATCATATATTAATTTTACATATTGACTTCTGCAAAATTAACAATTAGAATACAAACAACAAGCTTGTTAACGAAATTATACATAGTTAAATAAAAAAAGTCAATACAAAACTTTAAATTTATTTAACTAATGTGAATAGGAGGTGGTAATTATGGCAGTAGATAAAATACATAGAACAACTCTAACTGCAAAAGAAGCAGCAGAATATTTAGGAATATCATATTGGCTAATAACTCAATTAGTTAGAAGAAAACAAATTCCTTGTTCTAGAGTTGGAAAGAGAATTTTATTTAGAGAAGAAGCTTTAGACATTTATTTAAGTAAAAAAGAAAATGATTCATTATTAGAATCTAATTAGAAAGAAGGGAGGTTATGGGACAAGTTGGATGGATAAAAATAAGCACAGATATATTCTCTAATAGAAAAATTAAAATCCTACTAAAAGAAAAGGACGGGGACACCTATTTTAGATTATGGATTCAAATTTTAACTATTGCTGGAGAATGTAACAGAAATGGTGGACTATATATTAGTGATAATGTACCATTTAAAATTGAAGATTTTACGAACATTATCGGAAAATCTTCCAAAACTTTTACAAAAGTTTTTAGAAAATTTATCGATTTAGGTATGCTGATTTATAAAGATAATACATACTTTGTGAAAAATTGGAACAAGTATCAAAGTATTGAAAAACTAAACAAAATTGCAAAATTAAATAAAGTAATTGAAGAATCTAAAAATGAAAAAAGTTTTTATAATTCTACACAAGAAAAGATAAGAAAAGAAGAGAATAGAAAGGAGACAAAAATAGATGAATCAAATTTTGAAACCCTCGATTGATAAAAATGATTATATTGAGTGTGAATACTGCAAAAACAAACTATATAGAAAAACAATAGAATGGCAGTTATATGGTGACAAAAAAGTTTTAACACTAGATTATGAAAGATGTAATTGTAAAGAATCCGAGGTTTATTGGAATGAATATGATCTTAAAAAGTTAAAGATGTTAGAAGAAGAAAGAAAACTAGAGTTAATGCAAGAATTTGCACAAAAAGTGGACAAGATAATAAAAAATAGTAAGATGAGTAAAAGAAATTTAAATTATAAATTTGAAAACTTTGAAGTTAATTCAAATAACAAAAAAGTATATCAAAGTTTAAAAGATTATAGTGATAGATTAGTAAATTTAGAAGAAAGAAAAGGATTAATTTTAGTAGGAAATAATGGAGTTGGAAAAACACATTTAGCCTGTAGTATTGCAAATGAATTAATAAAAAATGGAATACCAATCATATATGGAACCTTAATTAATTTATTAGCAGAATTGAAAAATTCATATGATGCAGATAATAATATTTCTGAAATCGAAATTATAAAATTATATGAAAAAGTTGATTTGTTGATTATAGATGATTTAGGAAAAGAAAAGCCAAGTGAATGGGGATTAGAAAAATTATTTACTATAATAAATAGCAGATATGAAAATAATTTACCAGTAATTATAACAACAAATTATAATCAAAATTCATTAGCAGAAAGATTAAGTTTAAATGGCGAAATAGAAACAGCAAATTCTATTATTTCAAGATTATATGAGATGTGCTACTTAGTTAAAATTAATGATATAGATCATAGAATTAAAAAGAAAAAAGTTAGTAATTGCGCTAACAATTGCTAACTAAAAATGTTACTTTTTTAAATATTTTCTATAAAAATTATAATGTATTTTTGCAAAAAAGTAAATAAAAATTTATAAAAAATTAGGACAAGTAGGTATAAAATTTTAAACTAAATTGTCCTAATTTTTTTAAAATAAAATAACAAAAATAGTTTAAAAAAATATCCTTCGGAGAGCAAAAAGGGTATTAGGGCATTTTGCCATAAACAGCAAAAAGGGTGTCAAAACACCACGCTGGCGAATATTGGGCACTAAAAAATGCCGCACTATTCGGAGCAAAAAATTGCTCTGGATTTTTTTGAAATTTACTTTCGCTATTTCAAAATTTATAAATAATAAAATTAAGAAAAATGAGGAACCAAAATGTGTGAAATTGTGAAAGGTATAATGGAGGAATTATTTTTATTTTGATAAAAGATATTAGATAAATTTAAAAAGTTAAATATAAAAACTAAAGATGGTAAAGGAATAACTCATAAACATTTAAGATATGCAATATGTGTAATGCTAAAAATACTCAACTTATAGATGGAAATTGAAAAGATATTAAGCAGAAGATACTATATTTTAGATGAAGGATATAAATGGTTAAAATAGGTTTAGTTTCAGAATGAAAAAACAAATTGATGTTGATAATACTTTTAAAAAAATAGAGTTAAACAAAATGAAGAATTATTAAATCCACAGCATAATGAAATCTAGTGGAATAAAGATATGATAATAAAGCAATTGGAAGAATATTTTAATAGATAGAATTCAATTATCAAAAAGCAATTAGGAAAATGTGCGATAACGTATTTTTTTGATTATAAATATTTAAATAATAAAGTTATTATTTCTAGTAGAAGAGTTAAATGAATATGCAAAATGTATTTAATGTTATTGGAAAAATATAAAATGGAGTTGACAGAGATTTACATTAAAGAGGTATATATTTATGAGAAATTCTTTGGAATGAATTGAAAAAAAATAAAAATGTAGAAAAACAAGAGAATTTGTTGAGAAATATTAAGTTTTATGATATAAAATATAATAGAGTAAGTACAATTATTTTGTAGGGGGCAATATATGACTGATAAGGAATTAAAAAAATTAAAAGATGATTTGTGGCATTCAGCAGATATATTAAGAGCAGGAGCACATTTATCTGCTAATAAATATGGACAACCAATTCTCGGATTAATATTTTTAAGATATGCGGATATTTTATATAAACAACATAAAAACGAAATAGAAAAAATATATAATGAAATAAAAGGTGGAAGAATAGAAAAAACAATAGAAGAAATATCAAAAGAAGTTTGTGGCTTTTATTTACCAGAAAATGCTTATTTTGATTATATTAATGATGCACCGGATAATGCAGAAAAAGCAACAATAGTAAAAGAAGCAATGCAATCTATTGAAGAACACAATAAAGAAATGGAAGGAGTATTACCTAAAGAAGTTTATGGACAATTAGTTCCAGAAGAAGAACCTGAATTATTATCTAAAATAATAAGAGTTTTTAAGGATATTCCAGAAAACATTAATATAGATTTATTTGGTGAAATTTATGAATATTTTTTAGGAAAATTTGCACTAGCAGAGGGTAAAGGTGGAGGAGCATTCTATACTCCAGCTACAGTTGTTAGATATATGGTAGATGTATTAAATCCTGAGCCGGGAGACAAGATGTTTTTGGACCCTGCTTGTGGATCTGGAGGAATGTTTGTACAAGCTGCAAGATATATGCATAATCATAATGCAAACGAAAATGATATGATGAAATTTAGATGTTATGGAGTAGAAAAAGAGCCTGATACGGTCAAACTAGCTAAAATGAATTTATTGTTAAATAATGTTCGTGGAGAAATAACGGAGGCTAATTCATTCTATTCAGATCCATATGATGCTGTTGGAAAATTTGATTATGTTATGGCAAATCCACCATTTAATGTTGATGAAGTTGTATATGAAAAGGTAAAGGATGATACTAGATTTAATACATATGGAATACCTAAAAACAAATCTAAAACAAGTAAAAAGGGCTCTGATAAGAAAGAAACTGTACCAAATGCAAATTATCTTTGGATATCTTATTTTGCAACAAGCTTAAAAGAAAACACAGGTAAAGCAGCATTAGTTATGGCTAATTCTGCATCTGACGCAGGAAATAGTGAGTACGAAATAAGAAAAAAGATTATAGAAGAAGGAATAATAAAACAAATGGTAACATTACCATCAAATATGTTTTCCTCAGTAACACTACCAGCAACATTATGGTTTTTTGATAAATCTAAAGTTAATACAGACGAAAAAGATGAGATCTTATTCATAGATGCTAGAAATATATTTACACAAGTGGATAGAGCACATAGAAAATTTAGTGATGAACAAATTAAAAATTTAGGAATTATTACTAAATTATATGATGGCGATTGTAAAGCATATCAAGATTTATTAGAAGAATATAAAGAAAATGTTATTAGAAATATAATAGAACTAAAAGAAATTGTTAATAAATTACAACAATATGATTTTTATTTTGACGGAGATGGCAAAGAAATATTTGATGAGCCTAAATTACGTTCTTGTGCACCTAAAATTATAGATATAGATGAGAAAAAATTTAAAGAATTATCTATAGAATTAGTTAGAAAATTTAAAGATTTAATAAGTAGACAACAAGAAGAATTAGATATAGCAAAGATAGATCTTCATTTTGAACAATATTATTCTACTAATCAAGATAAAAAAATAGAAGAATATGATGATTTAGTTGAAAAAGGAAAAAAATCTTCTGAAGATGCTTTGTATTATGTTGATAATATTTTGTGGCTTTTGGAAAGATTCCCAAAAGGAAAATATCAAGATGTTATAGGGCTTTGTAAAGTAGCTAAACTAGATGAAGAAGATGGAATAAAAGACCAAGATTATTCATTAAATTCTGGAAGATATGTAGGAATATCATTTGATAGTTTTAAAGTTACTCATGAAGAATTTATTAATAATCATTATGAACTCATGAAAAAGTTTGACGAATTGACACTTGAGACCAATAAAATACATAAGATATTATTAGAAAAAACTAGATTTTTAATGGAAGAGGAAAATAATATAGAAGGCTGGCATATTGGAAAAGTAGAAGAACTAGGAAAATTTGTTAGAGGAAAAAATATTACTGCGAGAGAAATGAAAGATGGAGATGTACCAGTAATTTCTGCAGGTATAGAACCATCAGGATATCATTCTGATTACAATGTTGAAGGACCATCGATAACAGTAAGTTCATCTGGAGCAAATGCAGGTTTTATATCTTTTCATTTAGATAATATTTGGGCAGCAGACTGTTCTTATAACAATAAATCAAAATATATTTATTATTTATATGAAATATTACATTTTATTCAACCTATTGTAACTAATTTGCAAAGGGGATCAGCTCAACCACATGTATATGCTAAAGATATAAATAAAATAAAAATTATAATTCCACCAAAAGATATACTAGAGAATATAAATGAATTATTTAAAGTATATCACCTACAAAAAGATTTAATTAGTAAACAAGTCATAAATACGGAAGAGCAAATTGGTTTAGTTATTACAAAATTATTATCTGACAAATTAGAAGTAAAATAGAGGTATTAATATGAGAATGTTTGGAGATAAAGAAATAGACTTAATCGAAGATTTTAAAATGACTTATCCAGAAGAAATATTAATAATGAGTGAAGATAAAAATAATGAAATTGAAAAGATTATTGAATTGGTAAAAAATATAGATAAATGGATTGACTCATCAGGAAAAGATAAAGTACCTCCAGATTTTTATAATGAAGAAAACAAAATAATGATGGAAGTAATGAGAGTGGATGATCATGGATACAGAAAACATGGGAAGAGTGTTAATCCTACTTATGCCAAAGAAAATAAAATAAGAAAGGAATTGGAAGAAAAGGGATTTGATCAATTATTTCCTAATGCTAAATTAATAGCTACAGTTGATACTGGGTTACCAACAGAAGGAGATCATAATTATATTTATTATTATAAAAATTTTGAGAGAACAATAAAACATCATTGTGAAAGGATAGTAAACTATAGAAATAACCACAAAGGCTATAAACTTATATTTTTTATATATGATGAATCTACCGCATACATCGAAGCAGAAAGTTCAAATAATATAGTAGCTTTTGGAAAAATGCATTTTCATTTTTTAGATAAAAGATTTGTCAAATGTTTTATTAATGATGATATAGATTATATAATTTGGATGACTCCATATAAAAGATATGCATATGTAAAAGATGATATGCAACCACCAATGGTAACCATATATTCAAAAAATAAATTAGTTCACGAATTATTTGAGTATGATGAAAAGAAGATGATAAGTGCTGAAAAATAATAAAAGGGGGATTTATTATGGCAAAGTTTATAACAGAAGATGATATTGAACAAGAAATTCTAAAAAAATTAAAAAATAAGGAATTTAATTATGATATTATCATTTGCGATGCTGATCCTAATAAAAAAGAAGACTTAAACGATGGAACGGAGAGAAGAAACAAGAAGGAATGTATTCTTCCCAATATATTGAAAGAGTCATTAATGAAAATAAATCCGAATATTATGGAACCATTAATAGATGAGAAAATAGAAGAATTATCCCAAGATTTTACATCTTATGACTTAATAGATATAAATTATAAGTTATATAATAAATTAAGAAATGGTATTAAATTAACAATTTTAGAAGATGGAGTAGAAAATTTTGAATTTATTAAATTAGTGGATTTTGAACATCCAGAAAATAATACATTTACTGCTGTTTCTCAAATGTGGATTCAAGGAAGATATAATTGGCGTAGACCAGATATATTAATATTTGTGAATGGATTACCACTAGTATTTATAGAATTAAAAAATAGCATTATAAAGATAGAAGAAGCATATAATAAAAATTTAAAAACTTATTTAAAGGATATTCCAAATCTATTTGCATTTAACCAAATATGCGTTTTGTCAAATGGATTAGAAACAAAATTAGGGGCTTTTAGTAGTACATATGAATTTTTCTTTGAGTGGTTAAAAGTGAATTCAGAAAAAGAAAAATTGGATAGAAAAGCTATAAAAGAAGAAGGAGTATCAATTAATTATTTTATTGATGGATTATTAAAAAAAGATAAATTAATAGATTATATAGAAAACTTTATATTATTTAACAATCAAAGGGTAAAGATTATTGCAAAAAATCATCAATATTTAGGTGTAAATAATTTAATTGAATCAGTAAAAAATAGAGAAAAATTACAAGGAAAATTAGGAGTGTTCTGGCATACACAAGGTTCGGGTAAGACATATTCTATGGTTATGTTTACGAGAAAAGTAAGAAGAAAAATAAATGGAAATTTTACATTCTTAATAATAACAGATAGAGAAGATCTAAATAGACAAATACATAAAAATTTTGTTAGAACAGAAGTGATTGGACCAAAAGATGAGTGTGAACCTAAAAGTGGTGAACAATTAAGAGATTATTTAACTAAAAACAAAGAGTTTATTTTTACACTAATACAAAAGTTTAGATATGAAAAAACTAAAAAATTTCCTGTACTATCAGAAAGAAATGATATTTTAGTTTTAGTTGATGAGGCACATAGAACCCAATATAAAGATTTGGCTGAAAATATGAGAACTGCATTACCAAATGCAAATTATATTGCTTTTACAGGAACACCGTTACTGGGAAGTAAAAGACTAACAAATCAGTGGTTTGGAGACTATGTATCCGAATATAATTTCGCACAATCAGTGGAAGATGGCTCAACAGTTCCAATTTTTTATGATAGAAGAGTTCCAGAAGTAGGATTGACAAATAACTTTTTAGATGATGATATTTTGGAAATTATAGAAGACGAGAATCTAAATGAAGATGAGCAGAGAACATTAGAAAATTCAGCATCTAAAATATTAGAGGTAATTAAACGTGATGATAGATTAGATAAGATAGCTAAAGATATTGCTTATCATTTTCCAAGGAGAGGATTTTTAGGAAAGGGAATGGTAGTATCAGTTGATAAATTTACAGCAGTAAAAATGTATGACAAAGTTCAGTTTTATTGGAATGAAGAAAAGAAAAAATTAATTAATGAACGCAACTCAGCAAAAAATGAAGAAGAAAGAAAAGAAAAAACAAAAATACTAGAATATATGAATAATGTTGAAATGGCTGTAATTATATCAGAAGAAAATGGAGAAGAAGAAAAGTTTAGAGCCCAAGGTTTAGACATAACAAAACATAGAAAAAAGATGAATGAATTGACTCCGGAAGGTGCCAATATTGAAGACAGATTTAAAGATCCAAATGATAATTTACAATTGGTATTTGTTTGTGCTATGTGGCTTACTGGATTTGATGTTAAGAATCTTTCAACATTATATCTAGATAAACCTATGAAATCACACACATTAATGCAAGCAATAGCAAGAACTAATAGAATATATCCTAATAAAACATGTGGATTAGTAGTAGATTATATAAATGTATTTAAATTTATGAAACAAGCTCTATCAGATTATGCTACAGGTGATGAAGTGGATTATCCAGCAAAAGATATAAAATATCTAGTTGATTTATTAAATCAATGTGTAGATGAAGCTGATATATTTTTACAAGATTTAGGAATAAATATTAATAGTATTATAAATGAATCATCTACATTCGATAAACTTGAAGATTTAAGAAAAGCATATAATATTATAGTCCAAAAAGATGAAAATAAAGGAAAATTTAAAGTAATTACAAATACTATGATTAATTTATATGATGCTTCAAAACCCCAAGTCTTTGAAATGAATTGGAAAAATGATAAATTTTCAGCTTTAGATTATTTGCATGGACTATTGCATAATACAATTGATGATGAAAAAATAAAGAGAGCAAAGATAAGATTAGATCAAATTTTAGATAGTAGTGTAACATCAAATGTTGCTAGTGATAATAGCAAAGGTTTTGTAATACATAGAAGTAAAGTAATAGACTTATCGAAAATAGATACTAATAAATTAAAAGACGAACTAAAAAATACAGAATATAAGGCAATAGAAATAGATGATTTAAAAGAATATTTAGAAAAAGCTCTTGAATCAATGATAAATAAAAATTGTACAAGAATAAAATTTTCTGAAAGATTCAAAAGTATTATAGATAGATATAATGCGGGAGGAACAGAAACAGAAGAATATTATAACCAATTAGTAAAATTTGTAGAAGAATTACAAAAAGAACAAGAAAGAGCAAAAATAGAAGATTTAACTGAAGAAGAATTAGAAATGTATGATTTATTAGTTAATGGAAAAAAATTGACTAAAGCTGAAGAGCAAAGTGTAAAATTAGCAGCAAAAAATCTATATAAAAAATTAACATCTGAAAGAGATGAATTGTTAGTTGTTGATTGGTATAAGGATGAGCAACCAAAATTAAAGGTAAAATCAGCAATTGAAACTTCTCTTAATAATGATTTACCTGAAAGCTATGATAAAGAGATATTTAATTCAAAAATCAATTTGCTATTAAATCATTTTATAGATATGGCTGTACAAGCATATGGATGGATTGCTAATAAGGTAGCATAATAATAAATTAAGTGGATAAAAAGATAATAGGTGTAATACGATGGATACTAAGAAACAAATATTAGAAAATTTAAATGATGTGGAAGAGAAGTATAAACTACATATGTTAAAAGTAATAGAAAAAGACCCTAAAATTCATACAAAAACTTTAATGATTAATACTGTTTTACAAAGAAGTTTATCAATTATAGATGCGTATATGAAAATATTTTATAGTAATAATATATTAGTACTAAATTCTTTAATACGAATGCAACTTGATAATTGTATTTTTATATATGGTATATATTTATTAAATAATGACGGATATGATGTTTCAAAAGTATATAAAGAAATATTTCAAGCAAATAAAAAACTTTCAGAATATACAGTGAATAAAAGAGAGAAATTATATGATACATACATTGTAGGAAAAATAAATAAAGAAATCACAAATTTTAAAGGATTATATGACTTTTGTTGTAGATTTATTCATTATTCTGACACAGCTAGCTTTTTGACGATGAATACTAAAGAAGATTTTAGTATTGAGTTTAATTTATCAACTGATTATAAACGTTTTAGATGTCAAAATATTATTAATGGAAGAAGTTTTGTGGAGGTTAGTAAACTTATATTAATAATGATTACAAAATATTGGAGAAATATTGATAAAGGAAATACATTATTAAATGATAATTAAATAAAAGTTTAAGAGAGTTTTTTTATGATTTACATTACAGGTGATACTCATTCGGATTTTACTAGATTTTCCACAGATAAATTTTCAATTCAAAAAGAAATGACCAAAAAAGATTATGTGATTATTTGTGGTGATTTTGGTGGAGTTTGGAATTACATAGTAGAGAGCATATATGAAAAATACTGCTTAGATTGGCTAAATGAAAAGAAATTTACAACATTATTTGTGGATGGAAAACATGAAAATTTTACAAGATTATACAATTATCCAGTAGAAGAATGGTATGGAGGTAAAGTTCATAAAATAAGAGATTCTTTATTACACTTAATGCGAGGTGAAATATTTAATATAGATAATAAAAATTTCTTTACTTTTGGAGGAGCGAAATCACATGATATACAAGAAGGAATATTAAATCTAGATGAGGAAGAAAAATATATGAATATAGAAAAAGAGGAACATATTTTAGAATAAGAGATTATTCATGGTGGGATTTAGAACTTCCAACAGATGAAGAAATGAAAAAAGGAATAAAAAATTTAGAAAAGGTAAAGTATAAAGTGGACTATATTATAACTCATTGTTGTCCTACAAGTGTACAAGCTATACTTAGTAGAGGAAGATATAAGAAGGATTACTTTACAGATTATTTGCAAAAAATATCTGAAAAATGTGAGTTTAAGAAATGGTATTTTGGACATTATCATAATAATAGGCAAATAGATTTAAAATATATATTACTTTATGAGGATATTGTACCAATGAGAATTGAAAATTTTAAAAATAAAAAATGCTATATGTAGTTTTAGTATTTATAATATCTACTATTCTAATCAAGATTGATTCTGCATTATGGATAAATGTTTTTGAAGTAATGATTACAGCATATTTTACAATAATTTATGAGGAGATGAAGTCTATGAAAATATTTTCACACGGTGTTAGCTCTGGTATATGTGTAGAAACAAATGTGATAATAAGTAGATATAATACTAAAAATATATAGATTAGAGCATTAGGTTCGATTCCTAACCACACACCAAGCAGACAAAAAAGTCTGCTTCTTTTAATTTAAATTGAAAATAATAAATACAAAAAGGTACTATTTTTATAAAGAAAACATAGAATATCATATAAGGTTTTATAAAAATAATACAAAATGTATTAAAAATATTTGACTTGTACATAAAAAAGGTGTAAAATAGTATAGAAAAGTTTAAAAATGATACAATATTATAGGAGGTTGATAAAATGTTCACATATGTAAAAGCAAAAAATTTTAAATCTTTGAAAGATATTGAATTTAATTTAAATAAAACAAAAACTAAGACAAATCAATTTATCTCTATTTATGGTGAAAATGGAAGTGGAAAAACTAATATTGTAGAATTATTTAAATTATTACAACAATCAATAATGTCAAGAGCAACAGATATTGCGATGAATAAGATGCCGAAAGAGTTTTGGAAAATACAAGAAGAAATGTCAGATCAGTTACCAACAGAAATAAGACAAATTTTCCAATTATCATTTAACCTAAAAGAATATAGAATGTTAGATGAAGAAGAAGCAACTGAAATTGAATATGGCTTCAAAATTAATAATAAAGATGGATTTTATTATATAAAATTTGATGATGAAATTATAGAAGAAAAACTATATTATATGGCTGGAAAACAAAGAGCATATCTATTTCAAATAAATAAAGAAAATAACAAAATTATTAAAAACTTAAATAAGAATATATTTATCAATGAAAAATACAATGAAGAATTAATTGATGGAATTGATAAATATTGGGGAAAATATACTTTTTTATCATTATTATCATTTGAGACAATAGAGAAAAATAAAGATTATATAGATAAAAATATATCTAAAAATATTATAGAAGTAATAGATAAAATTTGGTTAATGACAGTTCATGTTGATAAAGGTGCTTTAAAAATAATACCAGATGGTTTTGTAAAAGTAAGGAAATTAAATAATATACAAAAAGGAATTGTAAAAAAAGATAAGTTACCTGAAATAAAGAAATATGAAAATGTTTTAAATATATTTTTTACACAAGCATATGCAGATATAAAAGAAGTCAAATACGAAATAAATGAAAAAGAAGACAGAATCTATTATGAATTATATTTTAATAAAATGATAGGAGGACAAATAAAGTCTATACCTTCTAGACTTGAATCAGATGGAACAAGAAGAATACTAAATCAATTTGATACAATAATAGGTTCATTATTAGGAGAAACAGTTATATTAGATGAAATAGATAATGGAATACATGATGTACTAATGAAAAATATTATAATGTCAATAAAGGACGAAATAACAGGACAATTGATAATAACAACACATAATACACTTCTATTAGAAATATTACCAAAGGAAAATATTTATATATTGTCAACAGACTATAATGGAAACAAAAGGATAAATTCTATAAAAGAATATGGAATTAAAATACAAAAAAATAATAATGCTCGTGACTTGTATTTTAAAGGTGTTTTTGGTGGAATTCCAACAACAGACTATATTGATTTTGAAGAAATCAAATATGCTCTAGAATGTAATGAGGGAACAGCTGATGCTGAGGAAACCTAATTATTGCAAAGGGATTGTAATAGCACATGGAAAAAGTGAATTATTGTTAGCAGAGCATATAAAAAGTAACTTACGTTTGCCTATAGAAATATATGCAGAAAGTAATGGAAAAACGAGCATACAAATAGATAGTTTAATGACAGTATTAGGAAATAACATTTTTAAAAATAAAAGAGAGTTTAACAAAAGATATATTGTAGAAGAAGAAAAAGGAATATTAAAAAATTTTTCATTAATGCCAATAATGGATTTGGACGATACCAGTGAAGATAGAAAACAAAAATATATCTCAGGAGAAATGTTTAAAAATCATTGGTTAAATCCTTACATAGTTCCAATTTGGAATAAAAATAATCTAGATGAAGTATTGTTAGATTTAAAACTAATAAATAAATTACCAAATAATAAAGAGAAAGGTAAAGTATATAGAGATTTGTTTCCAACAAATAGAGGAGAATCGGATATACAACAAGTTAAAAACTTAATGGACAAGTTTGAAAAATCAAATAGAACTAACATGCAAGTTTTTATAAAGAAAAGTCTTGATAGTTTATAAAGCATAAGTGGGAAAGTGGAAAATTAATTAGTAATTTCTATTTTCTTGCTTTATAATTTGAAAACAAAAAATTGAAAGGAGACAAGGAAATGACACTAGAAGAAATATTAGAAGAAATATGTATTGGATATCATCAAAATGATTCTAAAAGTACAAAATTGCAAAAGTATGTAAAAGAAGTGATAGAAGTATTATCAGAAGATAATGCTATTTATGAAGGAAGAAAAATTGCTTTTAAAGAATTAAGTTCAAGGATAGACACAAACTTAGATGGAGACACTTTTTTACAAGGAAGTTATGGAACAAATACTGCAATAAAACATAAATCTTATGATGTTGATGCTGATATAGCATTTATTATAGATAATAATACAATAGATTTAAGGATAAGAGAATTAATATATGATAAGTTATCAAAAGCATTCGGAAATAAATATATTGTAGAAAAGAAGAAACCTTGTATTACCATAGATTTTAAAGATAAATATAAAATAGATGTTGCTATATATACGAGAGTTAATGATGTAATATATTTCCATAATTGTATTGGTGGAGTTGAAAAAACTGATTTAGCAAAGCCAAAAGAATTAATTTCTTATTTCAATAATTATTATAAACAAAATAGTACTAGAAGAAAAGTTGTTAGATTAATAAAACATTTTATAAAAACAGCTAATAATGTTTTAGAAATTGATGAGTGTAATAAAATTCCGAGTATTTCTATTAATTTATTATTATGCAATAGAAATATGCATATAGATGCAAATGAAGATGAACTATATGAAGATGTATTAGACAGTGTAAGATACATAAAAAATTATATAGAGTCAAATGGATATGAAGGTCCAAGTTTAGAAAGCTTATATGTACATAACACATTTTATAAAGTAAAAAATATTTATGAAATGAAAAAAGTAATTGATAAAGTATTAATAAATCTAGAATATAAGCAATATGATCAGATTATAGAAAAAGATATTTATGACAGAATAAACATTAAAAATAATAAAAAAGTAGATAGTAGTTTTACTGGAACAATGGGGTAGAAATGGACAATGGAAAAAGATTAGAAATTATAAAAAAAATGGATACAAATGCAATAATAAGAAAAGATGATATTGTATTTAAAATAGATGATATAAATTTCAAATATAATGTAACTGAAAAAAATTTTTATACAGATAAAGATTGGTTTGGAAAAGTGCCACATATTCTGAGAGATGGTAAGGTATGTATGTTCGGAAATATAGAACTTCATTTAAATGAACTAATTGAAGAAAATTCATTAGAGAGCATAGTTAGTAAATATATACCATGGCTTTTTAGATTACCATTAGAACTAAAACTTTTAGAATTTCTATTTGAAATAGAATATTATGTTGGAAGTTATTTAGGATATGAAGCTAAAGAAGGAAGCATAAAAAATAATTTAAGTCATACTAAAATAAAAATTAGTACAGTAGAACAATTATGGGAAACAATCGAGGAAATGAAAAATTATAGTACATATGAGATTTATATAAAAAGTTATGAAGATTATTCAATATTTCTTCGAAAAGAGAAAAATGTAATATATTACGAAAGAGATGCTTATAAGAAAGCAAGACAAAGAATAACAGGAAAAAAATGCAATAATTTAATAGGTAAAACTGCATTTATAGGAGTTGGGTCTGTAAACTCATATATAATAAAATATGGTTTAGCAAATGGACTAAATGATGTTGTATTAATAGATCATGATAAATATACTGTAGATAACGCTTTTAGATTTGCTTTCCCGTACAAAGGAAAGAAAAAAATTTATGCTGTAAAAGAATTTTGTAGAAATTTAGATAAAGTAAATTTAAAATTATTTAATCTTAATATACGAGCAGATAGTGATGCGAATATTATAAACGATTGCAAAAGAATTATAGTATCTGTTGACAATTTTATGTCATGGATTCAAATAGCCTCTTTTTTAGAAAAAAATTGTTCTGAAGATGTTGAGATTATTTTAGCGGCAATTAACAATTTTGGAGAAAATGCAAAATTAGTTAAAACAAATTCAAAACAAATAGTAAATACTACATACGATTTTTTATTTAAGTCTAAAATCACAGAAAGAAGAGAATTGATAGGAAATGGATGTGGAAGATCGATTGCTATTTATGATGAAGAACTATTAGTAAAACTTGCCAAAACCGTAATAAAGTCATTAGAAGAAAAAATAAATGGGGATGAAATAGTATATGTTGAGACTGAAAAAGATTAAAATAAGTGATAATTTTAAAAAAATGTTAAAGATACACTTTAATAATGATTATGAAGTAGGAGGAATTATATTTGCTAAAAAAGATATATTTAACATATCTTTAGAAACATTATCATTTAAAAAAGGATTTCCGATATCTATTAGTTTTAATGATGGAGATATACAATTGTTTGAGACTCCAAAGGAACATATTATTATAGGAACATGGCATACTCATCCATTTCAAGAAAATGTACAACCATCAAATATAGATTTAAAACAATGGAGAGAGTGGAGAAAAGAACTTATTCATTTAGTATATAATGGAAAACAAATAAAAATATATACAGCGAAAGGAGAATTAGTATATGTGGCAAAGATTTAAAAAAATAGTAGTAAATATTCATATGAAATATCTATTAGGTGTAGCAGTTTTTGGTATATTAGTTATTGCTATGGAAAAACTAAGTATTAGCATACAAGATATAGATGTTTTTAATTCTGATTCTATTAATGATATTTTTAATAAAATTAAAGATGTACAAATTATATATGGAAAAGTAAAACCTATTTTTTATATTATTTTTATAATAGATATAATATTAATTGTTTTCAAGGTAAAATTGAAGGAACAAGGAATAAATATTCTTGTAGTGAATGGACTAGGCAAAAATAATTCTAATATAATGACAAATTATTTATATGAGGAAAAAGCTGAATATGATATTTCAGATGTTATAAACAAGTTAAATGGATATTATGAAGGATATTCGCAAATTGTAAAAGATATTGATTATTATGCAAAATCTTTTATGAATTTAAAAAATGCTAATAATTATGCTTTTGCAGGAATATTGCAAACACCATTTATTTTAAGGTTAGGATATATAGTGGGAGATGAAACATATTTCAAATTATTTCATAAAAAGAGGGATGAAGATACATTTAAACTATTAAAAGACAATAAAACATACATAGGCAATTATCCTGAGATGAATATAGAAAGAGAATTAAAAGAAAGTAATGAATTAATTGTTAGTATAGGTACAACATTTAAAATAACAAAAGAACAATTAAAAAAATTTGATGTTGACAAAAATAATTATATTAAATTTGAAACAACGGATATGGGATATGATGTAATTGAATCAGAAGAACAAATTAATCATTACAAAAAGATTATATTTGATTCTATTAGAGAAATTTGTAGAGAAAAAAATATAAAAACTATTCATTTATGCATGTCTACATCAGTAGCATTTACATTCGCATTAGGACAAGGGTTTTCAAAAAATTATGATCCTGATGTAATAATATATAATTATGAAAAACAGGAATATGTATGGGGATTAAAACTATTTGAAAAGAGTGAAGATTCAATAATCAATTTAAAAAACACATTAGATGAACAAATTAGAAATACATAATATTATAAAAGTGTGAAAAATGACATTTTATGATAAAATCAAATTTCACACTTTTATTTATTTTAGATTATAACTTCAACCCACTAGCAATCAACTTAATAGCATCACTAAATCTACTCATATAATACTTATCATTCCAATAAGCACAATACTCCATAAAATCCTCATAGATTAAATCTAATTTTTTAAAAACATAGTTGTAATTCTCACTAGAAACATTATTTAAAATCTTTTCAGAATAATCATCAAAATTAATTAAATGCTTTTGATCATTTTCATCCATACGAGATAATTCCTCTTCTCTAAATTCTAACCATTCCTTTAATAAATTTTCACGTTCATTATTATTTAAAATATCACAAATTTTCATTGTTAAAACCTCCATTTTTATTAAAAATTTTTGGGGACAAATTGGGGACAATCATTGCAAAAAATCACAAAATTTAACCGATTTCATAATCTTACCAATTTGCTCTAACCCTATTAAAACTAATAAAAACTCAAGTTAACAAAATTTCTCAAAAATCACAATCAAATTCTCATAACCCGAAGGTCCTATACAGCCACCTCCTTTTATGATATAATACCCTTATATAAAGGAGGATCAACATGCAAATAACATACAAAGAATACACCCCAACCCCAGAGGAATTTAACAACCTCACAGAAGCGGTAGACTGGGGAACAAGAGAAAACAAAATAATAGAAGAAGCCTTAAAACACACCCTATACTCACTATGCGTATACGATGAAAACAAGCTAATAGGCTATGGAAGAATCATAGGAGACAAAACAATATTCCTATACATACAAGACATAATGGTAATTCCAGAATATCAAGGCAAAAAAATAGGAACAGGCATAATGAACAAACTAATAGAAAAAATAAATGAATACAAAAAAGTAAATCCAGAAATAAGAACATACTTAGGAGCAACAAAAGGAAAAGAAAGTTTCTACGAAAAATTTGGCTTTATTTCAAGACCAAATGAAGAACTAGGAGCAGGCATGATCTTATATGATGAATAAAAAAAGGGGGGGAAGCTAACATGAAAAAAATAATAAACGATTTAGTAAACAGCTACTTAATTCTAAAATGTTTACCGTTCATAATAATTATAATAGCACTTCTAACAGTAGGATATTTTAAAATTGCCAAACCAATTTACGAAGAAAATAAAAAAAATGGTTATGGCATATTTGAAACAGCTAAAATAGACCCAATGACAGGAGAAGTAATACCAAAATCTCAAATAGATACATACAATAACTCAAACAAAACTATAATAGATGCAAGAGGAAAAGAGACCAACCTTTTTTATCTTAGTAAGATGAGGGATAGCATATGTGACTACTTAAATGAGGGCATAACAAGTGTTAATCAAGGATTGATAAAAGGAGGATGTCAACTTTTATTGCAAGACACATTAGGCGTTGACTTTGAAATAATAGGCAATGAATTATATGTAAATAATATGTGGATTTCTGGACCAAATGACTTTAGAGATACAGTTAATACAATTGTTAAACAGATTTATAGAAAACAGAATGGATTAAGCTTGTAAATAACTCCAAGTATAACACTTTAGCAACGAGCTGGAAAAAAATATAACATAAAGAAAAATAGTATGAAAATCAGCAGACTCTAATATTAGTGTCGCTAATTTTCATACTATTTCAACCTTTTTAAGTAACTATTTAAAATTTTTCCTATCTCATAACACATAAAAATTTGTAAAATTATTAATAACATATAATCTATAAAGCTTTATTATCTACAGTAGATAATAATAAAATAATAATATCCAATAAATTAAAAACTGTAAGTGTATTTATTTAATAAAATTATAGTTATCTTAAAAAGGCATGGGCTTAAAACTTTGTATTTAATTTAACTTGTAAAATAACTTAACAAGACCCCATGAGTTTACAAATTGATGTCAAATTCAATACTATTTAGCTTTGAAATCTCAAAGTCGGTGTTGTGAATTCTTTGGTCCAATTGTAAAATTTGAGATTTGACTTTTTCAGGGTCATAATTAATTTCTTGAATTTGAAAATATGAATTATTTACTTCAGTAACTCTTTGCTTAAAATTATGATAATTTAGTAAAGACTGCAAGTTATCTTTTAGCTTCCTTAAATTGCTATTTTCAACTATTGCAGATTGAATTGTTCTTCCATCAGAAAGTTTAAATGAATTATTTTTCTCATAAAGTATACTTTTAAATTTAGAGATCTCATTAGCTAATTTGTTAACTTCAGCTAATTCTTCATCAAAATCTTTTTTATTGTCTTCAACTATATTAGTAGTACCATTTAATTCCTGTATAGAAGTATTTAATACATGTTTTCTTAAAGATATAAATAAAGATGAATATCTTTTTTCACTTTCATCAATTAAACTCATTAAACTAGATAAATTAATTTCCATTTCTATTTCCTCCTTGATTTAAATAAATTATAAACCTAATTAAAATAAAAAAGGTCGCCTAAAAAGCGACAAAAAATAACGCTATAGAATAGCGTTGCAGTATGTAAACAAATAATCGTTTATGACATTTAAATCATAAATGTTATTATCTAAACAGTAGCAAATAATCAAGTCAAATTTGTTTCTACTTAAAGAATAACCAGCTGAATTTAATAAAGTATTAAACTCAGATTTGTTTAATCTTAGAGAAAAGCATAATTTGATAATTACATTCTTTCTAGGAATATAATCTTGATTACACCTAATTTTAGAAAACAACTTGCGATCAATATCTACACGTTTGTAAATTTCAGAATCTTTATGACCACTTTTATCTATATAATAGAAAAGTGTTTCATTGAAATTCCTAGATTTACTACAATTTAAATATTCACATATCTTACTATTCATAAGAACACCTCCATCTTAAATTTTATCTACATTTGATTAACGTAGTTAGAGGCTTATAGCCTAATAAAAGAGATTTTTGTTCTTTGAATATTTAAATTGTAAAAATATTATAACATATTTTAAATAGGAAAATCAATCGATCAAAAAATATCTTGTGTAGATTTGGGCTCATAAAGCGAATGTAATTAGATTAAGTATTACCAACAAAACCAGAATTGCCAAGGATTTGAACATTCCTTGATTTTTTGTTAACTCAAAAAACGGCGGAAATCTTGTAAGATGCTGAAAAAGTAAAGAGGCTGTGATATAATAAGGGAAAATAATTATAAAGGTTGATAGTATGAATCAAGAATATTTAGAATTTATGAATGATAACTTTAGAATAATTCTTTTATAATCTACTTACAGGAAGTAAATATGAATTAAAAAATAGGTTTGCACATATTGATTATGTTCAAGAAAAAAATCAAAATGAAATAAAATCAAGTAACAGGCAATTATAAATATATTAAAAGAAAATCCGAGGACAACACAAGAAGAAATAGCAACAAAGATTGATAAATCAATAAGGACAGTAAAAAGCTATATGTCAGAAATGCAGAAAAAAGGTCTAGTAGGAAGAAAGAACAGTAAAAAGAATGGCGAGTGGATTGTGAATGATTAATAATAAATTAAAGGAGAAAGGCTATTGCCTTTCTCCCGAGGTCATTATCACCGCTTCTTTTTCTCCAGACGCTCCTTAAGTTCCTTTGCGATTTCCCGGAGTTCCTGGTAGGTAAAGTCGCCGCCATACCATTCGTTCTTTTGCGCATGAATTTCCTTGGAAAGTTCCATTTCAGGAATCCCGAATTCCTTTGCTGCCTCACGAATCATTTTGTTCTGATTGTGGTTGTTCGACATTTTTCCATCAGTAGGTAAGAAATCTTTGCGCGCCATAAGAAGACCTCCTAAAAAAATTTAAGACCACTGGTCTTAGAACAAAACATATTATAACACAAAAGTTTACATAAGTCAACAAAGAGAATAAAAAATTAAAAAATAAAGAAAGGTGACCGCAATGAAAGCCCTAGTAATTTCCGACATCCATGGAGATGTCGACCACTTAAAACAAATATTAGAAATATATAATAAGGAAGGTGCAAGCCGACTGCTAATCTTAGGTGATTTCTGCCGGATATTTCAGTACAATAAACGACGATGAAGTCGCAGACCTATTAAACAAATACTCAAAAGAAATATCAGCAGTAAGAGGAAACTGCGATAATGAAAGAATAGAAGACCTATTACAATTTGCACTGCTAGACGTAAGGCACATCAACCTAAACGGAAAAGTTATAACACTAACACATGGTCATTTATATGACAAATATCACTTACCAGAATACTGTGGAGACATATTCCTAAGTGGTCACACACATTATGGAATGATAACAAAACAAGATGGCAAAATATTTGCAAATCCTGGTTCAATCTCAAGACCAAGAAACGGTTCAGAGCGCACATATCTACTTATAGACGAAAACAAAATCTACCTAAAAAATCTAGAAGGGCAAGTTCTAGTAGAAGAAAACATATAACAAGAGTCAACATAACATTGCACGAACCTCTAATTTGTGCTATAATAAAACAGTAAAAATTTTAAGGAGGTATCGTACATGTCAAATGACAAGAACGATCGAAAGAAGCAAGGTAAAATACTTGCAACAATAATTATCCTAGCATTAGCAACAGTGCTTGGAATTAACGCAAAAGACTTAATTCCAAATGAAACAAGCCCAAAAGAAGACTCAAAGCCATATGTTCAAGAAGAAAACAAACCAAAAGAAGATTCAAAACCAGATGTTCAAGAGGAAAGTAAGCCCAAAGAAGATCCAAAGCAGAATGCAGAGGAACAAGAAAAGTCAACCGAAACAATTCAATCAGTTGAAGGAACTTTAGAGCTAACAATGATAGATGTTGGCCAAGCAGATTCCTTTTTCTTCGAACAAGGAGACAGCACAGCATTAATCGACTGTGGCACACGGTCCACAGGCAAAGACGTTGTTCAATACCTAAAAGATCAAGGTATAACTAAAATTGACTACGTGTTTGGAACACATCCACACGACGACCACATGGGAGGAATGTATGATGTAATTACAAACTTCGAAGTAGGTACAATAGTTCTGCCAGATGTTACAGACACAATAACCACAAACTGGTACTTAAAACTCATGAACGAGATAAGTACAGGCAATTACACAACCGAATATGCTGAAGTTGGAACAACTTATAACATTGGTGATGCAACCTTTGAAATAATTGGGCCAATTAATGCACCAACAGGAAACTTGAACAACTATTCAACCGTTATAAAAGTATCCTTTGGAGAAATGGATGTAATAATGACAGGCGATGCAGAAAAAGATGTTGAAGCAGATATTCTGCGGACAGGCATAGACCTAAATGCAGAAATCTTAAAAATTGGACATCACGGTAGTGATACTTCAACAAGCACAGCATTTTTAGATGCAATAAACCCGCAATATGCTTTAATTTCGGCAAAAGTTGGGAACAAATATAACCACCCAACAGCAGAAACAATGCAAAGCTTAGAAGACAGAAACATTGAAGTTTACAGAACAGACGAATGTGGAACTGTGGTTGCAACTATCACAACAGATAGTGTTACATTCAGCACGTCTCCAGGGGACTACTTAAGTGGTCCCGAACTTGAAGAAAGGAGCAAGCAATGAAAAGCTATGCATCCATAGACAGGGTTGAAAACGAATGGGCAGTATGCGAAGTCGAGATGATTCCCGTAGAGGAAAGTAATGTATGCGACTTCTTCAGCAAAGAAACAGAAATGATTGATATTTCTCTTAACAAAATAATTGAATCAGTTGGAGAAATTCAAGAAGGAGACATTTTGGTAATTGAACATGATGGAGAAAATGCAAGCATCATCTACGAAAAAGATGATGAAGAAAAGCAAAGACGAATTGCACTTTTGCAAAAAATGATAGGATAGGTAAAGTGGTAGAAGCAAGACTTCTACCACTTTTTTATAAAAATAAATAAAACTTGTTCAAAAAATAAAACTTTATGATATAATATCATGTAGAAAAATATAAAACAAAAAGAAGAAAAAACGTTAAATAAAGAGGTAAAACAAGTGAGAAAAGAAAAACTCAAAATTTATATTGATAATTTAGAGCAAATAAACAAAGAACTAGAACCAAAGTTCCCACAAGAAAGTGAATTTACAGTAGACGAACTTCAAGAACCAAAATTAGTTATCGAAAAAATCTATAATCATCTTAGTAGAACGGCAAAGGATATCCTAGATAAATATGATATAGATATAGAAGCACTAAAAATAATTATGTGTGTTAAAGAAGATAAGGAAACTAGAGACACAATACTAGGACCAAAAGAAGGAAATGAGTTGTTGCAAAATATTATAGACATATATGGAGAAAATGCCTATGATGTTATAAACTGTGATGGAAATAGTATGTCTAATATTAATGGAATTCTAGAAGGTGAGCCATCTGCAAAATATAAAGAGTTTTACCAAAATGCACTTGAAAGAAAATGTGAAAGTGCTAGAGATTTTAGAGAACTTACAAATATACTATTAGATACAAAACCAGAATTTATAAAACCAGAGATAGTAAGAAATTTTATAGCAAAACAAGAAGGAACAATTCCTTTTAATGAAATAGAAGATTTTATAAGTGAAACACCAATCAAAGCAATAGATGGGCAAACGGTAAAAGACCTAATACAAAAAACCAATTCAATAAGCTTAAGCGATGTAAATAATGAATGGTTTGAGAGAATGCAACCAGAATTATTTGATGAAAAATTTAGTAAAGAATTAATAGATAAAGCTGAAGAAGATAGTGTTAGCAAAATATTGAGATTAATGCCAAGAGAAGCAAAAACAAAAGAAATTTATGAATTAGCTATAGAAAAACAAAAAGATGCAATTTATGATTTACCAGAAGATAATGCTTTTCAACAAATGACAGATGAAGAATACCAAGAATGGTATGAAAAACAAGTAATGTCCATAATGAATAATAAAAGTAGTGAATACATAATGAACATGCTAAGAAATCTTAGCAAAAAACACATTACTCCAAACTTATGTAAAATCTGTGCAGAAGAAATTGTAAACATATCAAATGTAGAGAGCTTTTTAAAAATACTTCCAAAAGAAAGTAAAAACCAAGAAATATACGAAATCTTAGTAAATAAAGATATTAGAATGATAAAGACTATTCCACTAGAAAACATTAACCCTAATATCACTGATGAAGAATATGAAAAATGGGCAGAACAACTAATAATTAATAAAATAAAAACAGAAGAATATAGCGATTTAGTAATAGATAGCATACCAAGAGAAAGAATGAGTGAAAATATACTTTTCCAAATAAATGAATCTCTTTATAACTCACCAAATCGTGGCTGGGTAGAAAAACAACCAACAACTGGACTTTTGCCAATATATAAAAGAACAATGGAATTATATGATAAGCTTCTAGAACATAATATGAGTCTAGCAACTGAAGCACAGAACATTCCATATATAGATAAAGATATAGAACAAATACAAAGTGAACAGGAAAGAGAAGAATACAAAAAATGGAAAGCACAATTTTCGGAAGAACAAAAAGAAGAATATAGAAAATGGTATGTAAAAACAATGGAAGAACTTATAAAAAAAGGCTACGAGAATGTTCTAAATGTTCCAAGAGAAATATGGACAGAAGAAATGTGGAAAAGCACATCTAATCTTGGAATAGTTCCTGTACCACAAAATGAAAAAGAAGCAAAAATTTTCGAAAAACTTGCTTTGAGAGTAATTAGTGGAATAGGAGAATTTGATAATACTGATAGATTTGAAGGTTTTCCAAAAGAATGCATTACAGAAAAGGTCTTATTAGAAGCAATAAAAAAACAACCACTATACTTAAACTATGCAGATAAAAATAAAGAAACATTTAAAAAATTAGCAGAAATAGGATATAAAAAAGAGCTTGAAGAACAAGGAAGAACAGAATTAACCAAACAAGAAATAGAGCTAATGAAAAAGTTTTCAGAAAAAAATGCAACACTATTTACAACTTTAAGGTTTAGTTCTTTAAAACCAGATATTGTAAATATTTTAGGAAAAGACAACTTAGAAATAATTGTAAGATATCCCAACATACAAGCAAGACTAGAAACAATATCACATAGTAAAGAAGCTTTAAATGTTTTAAACTTTACAATACAATATTTAAAACAAGATAGTAAATATCTTGCACCACTAATACAAGAATTAGTAGAGTCTATAGATAAAGAAGGAAGTCACCATACTGAAAACAATATATATAAATTAATAATGGAACCAAATGAATTTTTAAAGCTGGTTTCAAGTAAAATACAGAATAATCAAGAGCCAATGACAGAATATGAAAAGACAATTATTTCATATTTAGTTTTAAACCCAGAAGAGGCAAACCAAATAACTAATTATTCTGATATAGAAAACTTTAATCAAAAGAAAAATATAGAACTAGATGGAATTATAGAAAATGAACAATCAACATTCATAGAAGTTAAAAATGCTTATCTTGAAAGAACATTAGGAATAAATTACGATAAAGCAGTTGAATTAACAAGAAAATATGGAAGTAATGTTCAAGAACTATTAGAAAAATTTCAAATGCAAGAACAAATTGCAGATAAGGATAGAGCAAAGATACAAGCCCTTGAGGCACTAGCAAAAATACAAGAAATAATTAAACAAGAAGATATTAAACAAATAAGAAACCAATACAGAGAAAAAAATGTAGAAGAAAGTAAAGCACAAATAATTGCTAGATACAAGCAAGCAATATCTCTCGAAACTACTATAAGGATGGCTTATACCCAAGATATGGTTCAAGAATTGAATAGTTCAAAAAATGAGAATTTTACAGAACAAATTCAATATACAGAAGACGGCCATGAATATGTAGTAAGAAAGATGAATGGACCATTTAGCAAAATGGTAAGTGTAATGGATGCTTATAAAACGAGTACAGCCGAAGGAGATATGTATGATAAATGGAATACAACAAAAATGGCAGAAAGACATGCATTATGCTATAGTTATATAACAGAAGAAAATATAGGTACAGCACAAAGAGATAACACTAAAAAATTAATGATATCAATAAAAGACTTTAATGAACAGGCAATTGTTGCAATGGCACCATATGATATATGCTCAGACAATAATGAAATTGGAACATATGCAGGAAGACCAGAAAAATATTATACAGCAAAAAAATTGCCAGACTATACAAGAGGACTTTATTCTGAAGTAGATATAGAAATTCAAGACACATCTGAAGAAACAGGAGAATATAAAAAAATTCAACCTGCGAGTATAATTTGTTTTGAAGAAGTAGACCCTGAAAGCATACAAGCTGCAATTTCTCTAAGTGAAAAATCAGGAAGAAAAATTCCAATTGAATTAATAGACAGAAGAGAATTAGCAAAAGTACAGAGAGACCAGATAGATAAACTTCTAGAAAAATTTAAAACAAAAAAAACAATACAACCAGAGCTCATAGAACAAATAATAACAAAATTTAACAATGTTAGAAATGCTCACTTCACATCTGATTTATTTCAGGAGTTAGTAGGCGAAGGAACTGGTAAATTTGCAAATCCAGATGCGATATTTAATAATGTACACCTAAATGAAATTCTTCATGATACAATAGAAACAGTAAAAAAACAAATACAAGAAGGCAATAGAGAAGAAGGATTAAAAGCATTAAAACAAATAAAACAAAGCATAAATGCAGAAAGAGAAAAATATGAATTGCTACCAAGCATGTATGAAAAGCAAATGATGGCAGGTATTAGTTTAGATATAGACTATTCAATAGATGAAATTCAAAGACAATATGGCTCAAAGACTGAAATACAAGGAAAACCAAGCAAAAGCATTGAAATACTAGAACAATCTTCAAGCCTAGATAGTACTACATTCGAAGCAATTTTTAAAACAAAACAATATCCAGTAGAGAGAGGTAAGCAGCTATCTTTAGATGAAGCTAAAGCATATATAGATTTACAAGAAGTAAAAAAAGCTTTTTCAGAGATACAAGAAAAACGGATATTATAGCAAACATAAGAAATTTGGAGAAGAACACATTTCTAGAGTATTAATGTATTCAAATATGATTGCTAATTTAGAAGGGTTTGATGCACAAACAAAGAAAATAATTCTTGAAGCAAGTAAATACTATTCATGTGGAAGGCAGTTAGATGCTTACGAGGAACATGAAAAACATAGTGCAAAAATAGCTGGAGAAGATTTACAGGGGCAACTTCCAGACAATGAAATAAGACTAATACAAGCAACAATAGAAGCTGAGCAAATCAAAATAGAAATGTATAGGGACCGATATGGACAAACTAGATATAAAGAAGCTTCACAAGCAGTAGAAGAAAAAACGGAAGAATTAATGAGAAAATACCAAATAGATAGTATAGAAGTTCAAAAGGTAATGAAGATGGCAGAATGCATTAGAGATGCCGTAGCACTAGATACTACACAATTTGTTGAACGAGCAGAATATAATTCACCTAGTGAATTAAAATTCCGGTTTTAAAACACAATCAGCCCAAAAACTTATGCGGAATTAGCTATGGAATGCAAGATGAGTTATCACGAAGAAGACTATCAGAATTCTCTAAAATTGCAAAAGTGGAGTTTGATGATAAAGAAGTAATAGACCAAATTATGAAAGACTACTTTACAAAAATGGATATAAGCGGACCCAAAGAAACAGAAGATATATCAATAACTACTTCTCCAATAGTTAGAGAACTATATTTTAGAGATAGATTTAAAGAAATAGAAAATCCGGAAAAACTTGCCATGAAACTAGAGCAAGAAACAAAAAAACAACCTATTACAGAAAACTGTATGCAATCTGTAAGAAATATAGCAGTTACAAGGAAAGCAAGCGAAGTAAGAAAAGCAAGTCATGAAGTTAAAGAAGAATATACGAAAAGAGAAAATCTTATTCAAGATAACGAAGAAGAAAAAGAATAGAAAAGGAGAATAAAATTGGTTACAAATGAGTTTGCTGAAGCATCAGCAGAATTAATTGAAATACTAAAATACATACCAAAAACAGAAGTTGAAAAGATACCATTAAAACTAAGAGCTTTTTTTGAAGATGTTTCAAAACCAAACTATAGTGTAAGAATTGACCCTCGAAAACCTTTGGAAGAGCAAGATTTAAAGGAAAAAACAAAAGATTTAATAACAGTTATATATAGAAACTATTGGTGCACAGAAGAAGAAAAGCAAATATTAGACAAACAATTACTTGAAAATGATAAAAAATACGAAGAGGAACTAAGGAAAAAATATAATCCAAATAAACTATTTGAAAAAAACACCAAAGTGCTAGAAAATGAAGATACAAAAGAATTGATAAAATATGAAAAACATGGAATAATATACAAATTATTTAGTTGGATAAGGAGAATATTTAAAAGGTAAATACAAATGAAACTTCTGAAACTCAAAAAAAGTATTATAAGAGAAAGGTAAAAGGTGATTTATATGAAGAAATCCACAAAAATCATACTTGCAGTTTTAATTATAATTGCAATCATAATTGGCACAATGTTTTTAATTGATTTAAACAGAATGAAGCATAACAAACCAGTAATATTTAGTACATGGGGCAGAAAATATGTACCACCAGCAAAAGTTAATACAAAGCTAAGTGTAGTAACATCATTAGAAGATGAAATAACATCAAACACAGCTTGGTGTGGTACGTTTAACTTAATTTGGAACGATTTAAAAAATGACCTAGCAAAACAAGATATCATTTTTTCTCCACAACCAAAGATGGTAGATAACTTAAATAAAGGAACATTTAACACATCATATTTATCAGAAGATAGTTATTACAAAGTTTATGGAACTCCAACACAAGAATTAAAAAAACAAATTGAAAAAGCTATCAAAGAAAAATTCAATGAAACAAGTAGCATTTTAGATGACTTTAATTGGGATGGAGCAACAGAAAAAGACTATTTTTTATATACAATGCTTAAAAAAGAATTCGAATTTCCAAAAGTATTTACAAACTTAGATAATGGAAATTTTGGAAAATACAAGAATGTAAAATACTTTGGAATTGATTCAAGTACAAAAAAGGATGTAAGAGAACAGGTAGAAGTATTGTATTACAACTCAGATAGCAATTTTGCAGTTAAGCTAAATACAAAACAAAATGATGAAGTAATAATTTCAAGAGGAAACACAGAAAACAATTTTGGTGATATATTTAAAGGTATAACTGAAAAATCAAGTAAATATGATGGAAGCAAATCATTTAATGAAACAGATAAATTAAAAATACCAAAAATTAGCTTCAACTTAAAACAAGAAATAACAGAAGTTGAAAACAAACCATATACTTTTTCAAATGGAGATATATACTACATTGAAAAAGCTCTACAAACAATTGAATTTGACTTAGATGAAAAGGGTGGTAGAATTAAAAGCGAAGCAGGAATGATGACTAATTTAAGTGCAGCAATGCCAGAAGAACCAAGAGACTTTATGGTAGATGACACATTCACAATATTCTTAAAAGAAAAGGGAAAAGACTTACCATACTTTGCAGCACAAATTTCAGATATATCACAAGTTCAAGAGGATGTAAAAGAAAATTAGAAAAATAAGAGAAAGGTAAAAGGTGATTTATATGAAGAAATCCACAAAAATCATACTTGCAATCTTAATTATAGTCGCAATCATAATTGGCATAATGTTCTTAATTGACTTAAACAGAATGAAACATAATAAACCAGTGTTATTTAGCACATGGGGAAGAAAGTATGCACCACCAGCAAAAGTTAATACAAAGCTAAGTGTAGTAACATCATTAGAAGATGAAATAACATCAAACACAGCTTGGTGTGGTACATTTAATTTAATCTGGAATGATTTAAAAAATGACTTGGCAAAAAAAGACATAGTTTTTAATCCTCAACCAACAGCAGTAGATAATTTAAACAAAGGAACATTTAACACATCATGCTTATCAGAAGATAGCTATTACAAAGTATATGGAAGTCCAACAATTGAACTAAAAAAACAAATTGAAAAAGCTATCAAAGAAAAATTCAATGAAACAAGCGATATCCTAGACGATTTTAGTTGGGAAGAAGAGGAAAGTGATAATTATTTCCTATATGTAATGTTAAAGAAAGAATTTGAATTTCCAAAAGTGTTCACAAAATTAGAAAATGGAGATTTTGGAAAATACAAGAATGTAAAATACTTTGGAATTGATTCAAGTACAGATGAAGCCGTAAGAAACCAAGTAGAAGTATTATATTACAACTCAAGTAGCGATTTTGCAATAAAACTAAAAACAAAACAAAATGATGAAGTAATAATCTCAAGAGGAAATACAGAAACTAATTTTGGAGATGTATTTAAAAGTATAACTGAAAAATCAAGTAAATATAATGGAAGCACATCATTTAATGAAACAGATAAATTAAAAATACCAAACATAAAATTCAACCTAAAAGAAGAAATAACAGAAGTTGAAAACAAACCATTCACATTTTCAAATGGAAAAGAGTACTGTATTGAAAAAGCACTACAAACAATACAATTTGAGCTAGACGAAAAAGGTGGAAAAATCAAAAGCGAAGCAGGTATAAGTTTAAAAGAAGCGGCAATAATGCCAACAGAAAAACCAAGAGATTTCTTAGTAGATGACACGTTTACAATATTCCTAAAAGAAGAAGGAAGAGACTTACCATACTTTGCAGCACAAATTTCAGATATATCTCAAGTTCAAGAAGACATACAATAAAATTAAATAAGCCCCAGTTGTAGCTGGGGCTTTAACTTTATTCCACACTCTTCAAACTCTCAATCATATCAATTTTCTTCAAAACGAAATGAATTATAAAATTAACAATAAACGAGAAGAAAATAGTAATTATACTAGAGTAAACATAGCTTATTGGCTTTATATTCCTCATAAATTTAAGCGTATCTATCTCTATGCTTGATATTATAGCAGAGGTTAAAAATGTTCCAAATACTAACCCTAAAGCCACACCAACTATAGTAAATATAATGTTTTCTTTATTTATATAATTATCAACCTCTTTATCATAAAAGCCTAAAACCTTAAGTGTTGCAATTTCTCTTTGTCGTTCTGCTATATTTATATTTGCTAGGTTGTATAACACTACAAAATCAAGCATTGCAGAGGCTACTATTAAAATTACTACTACATAATTCATTGTATTTAGCATATCGCTAACTGAATTCATAAGAGCACTGATTAGTGATACTGAGGCTACTCCGTCATAGCCTAAGATATCTTCAGATATCTTATTTTGCTCATCTTCGCTGATGTCTTTTGTATTAAAATATATAATGTCTGTTTGATATTGTTTCAAATTACTTTCATAAAATTCTTTAGACATATACACATAATGGCTAACATGGTTTTGTACAATGTTGTTTACTTTAAACTGATACTCATTATCATCTGCATCAACAAATGTTATACTATCTCCTGCAGATATTCCAAGCATTTCAGCAATTTTATCTGTTATAATTATTCCATCATTTTCAATACTAACATTTTCTCCTGTTTTAAAATCCATTAAATTATAAACTGTAGTATAGTTATCTAAATTTTCTGGAACAAAAACTGTTACATTGTAGTTTTTAGAACCGTTGCTAAGCTTTGCGGTCGTTGCACATACTGTTACATAGCTTTCTATATTTTCATTGTTTTGTAAGTATTCTTCAATTTCTGGTAAGTTATCAGTGTTTGAAAGTGTAATTGTTGCATCATATTTGAAAATTTCTTTAAATTCTGCATTAGGTATATCATCTACAGAATCTCTTATTCCAAAGCCAGTAAGCATAAGTCCTGTACAGCCTGCAATTCCTATAATTGTCATTAACGCTCTTTTCTTATATCTAAAAATATTTCTAGCAGTAACTTTATGGGAAAAATTAAATCTTTTCCAGATAAATGGTATTTTTTCAAGCAATATTTTCTTACCGCTTTTTTGGTGGTTTTGGTCTCATTAAAACTGATGGCATCTGTTTAAGTTCTTTTACTGCAACTAAAATTGTAGCACCACCAATACAAATAAACGAAATTATTGTTCCAAGTAAACCAATATCAAATCTGAAACTTGAGTAAAATTTTGGTATACTATAAATCATTGAATACATAATCCATACTATATTAGGTATTAAATATAAACCAACAATCATACCTAAAGCTCCACCTAAGATACATGCAAAAAGAGAATAGATGATATATTTTAAAATAATTTGAGTATTAGTATAACCAAGTGCTTTTAATGTTCCAATTTCTATTCTTTCTTCTTCAATCATTCTTGTCATTGATGTTAAGCTTATTAAAACAGCAACAAGATAGAAAATAACTGGGAACAATTTTGAAATATTAGACATTGTTTTTATTGCATCAAAAATGTTGTTGTATCCAGAGTTATCAAGCCTGTCTTGAATATACCATTTGCATTTTTCAATTTTAGAAATCTCATTTTTTGCATCATCAATTTTTGATTGGGCTTCATCTAATTTATCTTGAGCTTCTTGCTTTTTATCCTCGAATTCAGCTTTACTGCTAGATAATTTAGACTTTGCCTTTCTAATTTCAGCTTTGTTATTTGCTATTTCAGTTCTTGCTTGTTCAAACTTAGCTTCAGCTTCTTTTTGAGAAGCTTCTAATGCTTGTTTTTGCTTTAAAAGTTCAGCTTTTTGGGCTTCTTTTACAGCATCTTCTAAAGGAGCTGCTTCAAGCTGTTTTTCTGCATTTTCAATTTGCGCTTTAGCACTTGCAAATTGTGCATTTGCTTGCTCTATTTGAGTATTTAATTCTTTTTCACCATTTTGAATTTTTCTCTCAGATGATGCAATTTGATTTTCAGCATTTTTAATTTGGCTTTCTGCATCTTGTAATTCAGCTTCAACATCTTGTTTTTTATCATCAAATTCTTTTTGAGCATCATTAACTTTTTTAGTCGCTTCATCTACTAAAGACTGATATCTAGCATTTTCTCTGGTTTCTTTAATAGCTTCAATTTCGCTTGTTACAGAGTTTATAATAGATAAATATTCATCACTATTTGTAACAGTTTCTTTAGCGTCTTTTGCAGTTACATAAACGCCTGTGTAATAGTCCATATTAATTACATTTTTTGTGAAGATATAAAATGAAACTGTTCCATTACCAATATTTGTATTTCCTCTTTCACTGGATATATATATAGGTGTTTCTGCAATTCCTACAATTTCAAATTCTTTTTTTGTAAAAATTGGTTTGTCATCAGAATCTAAATCATTATTTTCTAATACTATTTTTTTACCAATGTATCTCTCTGCACCTTCTCCTGTACGAACAATAGCAGGATCTATTAAACATTCATTTTCATTTTCAATATTTCTCCCTGCAACTATAACTGGTGTATTAACATTTTCGTTATATTCAATTACCTTACAAATACTTTCTTTATCATCAATTTTAGATATGGAATCTTTTGTTTGAATTCCATAAGCGTTTTCAACTCCATCTAGAGCTTGTAAGGCTGTAATATCATCATCAGTTAACCCTAAAGTAGAGATAATATTTATATCATATAAATTGCTAGAATCTGCGTATTTATCTAAGCTATCTAGCATATCAGGGCTTGTAGCCACAAGACCTGCAAAAAAGCCAACTCCTAAAAATGCCATAACCAGTATAGAAATAAACCTTCTTCTTGTTTTATAAATTGATTTTAAATTATTCTTTAACAAAGATTTTTTTATCATTTTGCATACTCCTACCATTCTATTTTATCAATTGAAATTGGTTTTTCGTTTATAACAATTTTTTCAGAAGTACCATTTTTAAAGTGAATAACTTTATCAGCCATTGGCGCAATCGCAGTATTATGAGTAATTATAACAACAGTCATTTTTTCACGCCTGCAAGTATCTTGAAGTAATTTTAAAATTTGTTTACCAGTTTTATAATCTAATGCACCAGTTGGTTCATCACAAAGTAAAAGTTTAGGGTTTTTAGCAATAGCCCTTGCAATAGCAACTCTTTGTTGTTCGCCACCAGAAAGTTGTGAAGGAAAATTATCTTTTCTATCCTTTAAACCAACTTTATCCAAAATCTCATCAACATTTAAAGCATCTGAGCAAAGCTGAGTAGCAAGCTCAACGTTTTCTTTAGCCGTTAAATTTTGAACTAAATTATAAAATTGAAAAACAAACCCAATATCGTTTCTTCTATATTGAATTAATTGCTTATTTGTAAGAGAAGTAATTTCCTTCTCATTTACCAAAACAGACCCAGATGTTGCCCTATCCATACCACCCAAAATATTAAGAGTAGTAGTCTTCCCAGCCCCACTAGGACCAACAATAGCAACCAATTCGCCCTTATCAATACTAAAATTAGTATTATCCAAAGCCTTAATTACAACATCTCCCATTTTATATTCCTTAACAACATCTTTAAACTCAATGTAAGACATATAAAAAACCTACTTTCTTTAAACATAAAAATTCATAATATATATTATAACACAAACCTGAAAAAATCCTGAAAAAGAGTGATAAAAAATTTTAAAAAAATTAGCACTCTACTATTGACATTGCTAAAAAAAGGTGTATAATATAATCGCAAGTGGGAAATATAACAATAGAAGATGTGTGGTATCAACACATAAAAAATTTGTAAAGGAGGAATGACTTATGATGATGGTACCAAGAAGAAATGGTTTTGATATTTTTGATGAGGTTTTCAATGAACCATTTTTTACAAAAAAAGAAAACAAATTGATGAAAACTGATGTAAGAGAAAAGGATGGCAATTATGTGCTAGATATTGACTTGCCAGGATATAACAAAGAAGACATTAAAATTGATTTAACAGATGGATATTTAACAGTTACAGCAAAAAGAGAAGAACACAAAGAAGAAAATGAGCATCATGGAAATTATATTCATAAAGAAAGATTCTTCGGAGAATGTTCAAGAAGTTATTATGCAGGAGAAAATGTAAAAGAAGAAGACATCAAAGCAAGCTTTAGAAACGGAACTCTAGAAATTACATTCCCTAAAGAGGATATAAAAAAACTAGATGAAGGCAAAAAATATATAGAAATAGGTGAATAAAAAATTCCCCAGTTTTGGGGAATTTTTTTATGTCTTTATCATATTTCTAATAGTATCATACAAAAACGGTTTAAACTCATCAATAGGAAGCGGATCTTTATATAAAATCGAATTAAAGCAAGTAGAACTTACAAGCTCACTACAAACCCTAAAAAACGGAACACAAAGCTTAGCAGAAGGAGCAACAAAATCCGATACAGAAGGAATACAAAAAGTATGTAACTTAATAAATGGAGATGTAAAGACCGTTTCATAAAGAGTTGAAAAACTAAATGAATTGAGCAATGAATATAACAACTTTGGAATGATAAGTGAAGGAAATAGCGGAGAAGTTAAGTTTGTGATGATTGTAGATAGTTTGAAATAGAATAACAAAACTCACCCCTTAAGCATATATTTACTTGAGGGGGATTTTTATGTATAAAATTGATAATAATGTTTTAGAAAGAAAAATGATGTATGAAGGTACAGTGGTTCTAACTTACAAAATTAACTATCCATCAATAGAAGCAAAAGCACATAATTTTGGTATGGTAAATTTCAACATGTATAACAAGAAACAGGCTTTAGATTTGCAAAAAAGAAGCGAAAACGAGCTATTTAAGCAAGCAGTGGAACTTTATAAGTATAACAAAAAGAATGGTTACCCACAAAGGGCATACGAAGTTGTTCGAAATTATGAAGTAACATTAAATGCAAATAATGTTATAAGCTTATATGCAGATGAATACATCTACTCAGGTGGAGCACATGGAGATACTGTTAGAACATCACAAAACTGGAATATGATAACAGGTAAAATGATAAAACTAGAAGATGTATTTAAGAATAATCCATATTTTATGGTAGACATATTCAAAGAAATAAACAGACAAATTACAGCAAATCCACGAGTATTTTTTGAAGACAGCTGCCAGCTTGTTATAAGTACATTTAACCCAAATAGTTTTTATCTAACAAAAGATGCAGTATATATTTATTACCAACAATATGATATAGCACCATATTCAACAGGAATACCTACATTTAGAATAAAAAGAGTGTAAAAAAATGCAGTTTAGACTGCATTTTTTGCTTATGAATTACATAATTAAATTAAAAATCAACCAAAATATTCTTGAGGTGAAAGCAAAATGTTTATGCCAAAAGAGATTTTGTATGAAGAAAATATAACAAACTATAAACTTGGACAAGAGCTTTTAGAAAAATACAAAGATGTTCCCCAAATGATAATTGAGAACCACAACAACATACCAGAAATGAGATGTAGAGGAAATTGTGATTTTACAGATATGAAGAAAGACTTAATAATTGGAATTAGAAAAACGCATAAATTCGTTCCAAACCACAAAACTTCCGACTTTCTTGTGCCATATACTTCATCTGGTTGTACAGCAATGTGTATGTACTGTTATTTAGTGTGCAATTACAACAAATGCTCATATTTGAGGCTTTTTGTAAATAGGGAAGAAATGCTAAACAAGATAATTAAAACATCAAATCAAAGTGAAAAAGAGCTAACTTTTGAGATAGGAAGCAATAGTGATTTGATTTTAGAAAACACAATAACAAACAATTTAGAATGGACAATTCCCAATTTTGCCAATAACAATAGAGGATATTTAACATTTCCAACAAAGTTTGATATGGTGGAACCTATTTTAAATTTAGATCATAAAGGCAGAGTAATTGTAAGAATGAGTGTTAACCCAGAGAATATAATTCGAAGGGTAGAATTTGGAACATCGGATTTAGAAAACAGAGTAAAAGCAATAAACAAGCTACAAGAAGCGGGTTACAAAGTAGGAATTCTTATTGCACCAATTATTTTTGTGGATAACTGGAAAGAAGAATATGAAAATTTATTAATTTTTTTAAAAGAAAACTTAAGTACAGCTGTCAAGAAAAGTGCTTTTTTTGAATTGATTTTTATGACATACAGCTATGTTCACAAAATGATAAACAAAGAGGCTTTTCCAAACGCAATAAATCTTTTTGATGAAACAAAAATGACAGGAAGAGGTAAAGGAAAATATATGTATAAGCCACAAATAAGAGAGGAAGGCACAAGATTTTTCTTGGAAAAAATGAAACAGTATTTTCCAAATAACGAGATTAAATATATAGTTTAAGTGGAGCATATGTTAGCTCCACTTTTAAAATAAAACCAGCAAAGACTTGATAAATAAGCAATTCATGTGTATAATAATGGAGAAGGAGCAATAATGGAAACAAATCGAGAAGAAAAACTAATAATAGCAAAGCTAAACGATAAATTACAGTTTTGTAAAACAAGAAATAAAATTACATACACAGACTTTTTAAACTTGAATGAAAAAAACATCATTCAAAAAGAATTAGAAAGGCAAAAGTTTAAAAACTATATATTTACAGGTGGATACGAAGATGCGGAAAGCAAAATACTCTTAATGTATCCAGAAAAACTAACAGAAAAAATAGCAACATCTAACATTAAGAACATAATAAAAGTAATTGAAATAATCTTACCAAACGAGCAAAAAGGCAAATATCAACATAGAGATTATTTAGGAACAGTAATGCAATTTGGAATAATAAGAGAACGAATGGGAGACATTTTAGTATATGAAGATAAAGCATATATAATAATCCTAGCCGAAAACGCAGAGTACATAAAAAACAGCTTAATTACAACTACTAAGTTTAAAAAATCTAAAATATCAATAATAGACATAGACAACATAGAAGTAAAAGAACCAGAATTTGATATATTTAAAATAACATCAAACTCAATGAGGCTTGACAACATAGTATCAGAAATAACAAAACTTTCAAGAAACGAAACAGCAAAACTCATTGAAAGTGAAAAAATTTCAATAAATTGCAAGATAGAAACAAAACAATCAAAAATAGTAAATATAGGGGATGTTTTAATAATACGAGGAAAGGGAAAATTTATAGTAGGAGCTGATTTAGGAGAAAATAAAAAAGGAAAAAGAATAGTTGAGATAAAGAAATATAAATAAAATAAAGCCTTTTACAATAATAAAGCATATTATTGTAAAAGGTGTTTTTTATGGGAAAATATAATAGAGAAGAAGCGGTACAATACACAAAAACATGGGCATACAGCCGAAATCCCAAGTATTATAACTTTGATTCAGTAGGAGGAGACTGCACATCATTTGTATCACAATGTATATATGCAGGAGCAAAGGTAATGAATTACATCCAATATGGCTTGTATTACAAAAACGGAAATAACAAATCAGCATCATGGTCTTGAGTAGAATATTTGTATAAATTTTTAGTAAACAACAAAACAGCAGGACCATATGGAAGAGAGCTGGCTTTATCAGAACTAGAAAAAGGAGACCTAAGTAGTAATTTAAATAAAGTAGAATATAAACACCTGGTATGCTTGTTGTATTTGATAGTATATTTAAATAGTAATCTAAATAAATCACAAAACTTCCCCCAAACCCCTTGTTAAACCTCAAAATTTATGATAAAATGCTTATATGTAGCAAAGCATAGATGTAATAATTTATGTTTGTAGGAGGTTACTGAAAAAGAAATGACAATTGAGAATGGATTAGCAACAAATTATAACAATATGACAGATGAAGGAATTATAGAACAGGTTAAAGCTGGAGATAACAATGCTTTAGACTATATAATGAATAAATATGCTGAACTTGTTAACATGAAAGCAAGTAAATTTTTTATAGTTGGGGCAGAAAAAGGAGATATAGTTCAAGAAGGACTAATTGGTTTATATAAAGCAACAAAAGCCTTTAATAACGATAAAAAAAACTCCTTTAAAACATTTGCAAATATGTGTATAGAACGTCAAATAATTACTGCGATAAAAACAGCCAATAGGCAAAAAAACATTCCACTAAACTCTGCATTTTCAATAAACGCTCAAGTTTATGACGAGAATGATGAGAATGACAAAGAAGTAATAGATATTTTAAACACACATGTTGTGGAAGATCCTTCAGAGGAAATAGCTAAGAGAGAATACTTCAAATACATAAATAAAACAATAAATGAAAATTTAAGTGAACATGAAAGAAATGTTTTAAAATATTACCAACAAAATAAAACATATGAAGAAATTGCAAACAAATTAAACTGTAAAACAAAATCAGTAGATACAGCAATGACTAGAATTAGAAGAAAAGCGAATAAAATTAAAAAGCAAGTAGATGAGAACGAAAATAATTAAACCAGAGTTTGAACAAAATCAAGCTCTGGTTCTTGCATTGATTTAAAATATGATGTATAATATTTTCGTATGCACTTATAGCTCAGGTGGATAGAGCGCTCCCCTCCTAAGGGAGAGGCCGCTGGTTCGAATCCAGCTAAGTGCACCAAAAACAAGATTGAATAAGGAAGAATTTATGGAAGAAAAATTCATGAATGAAGCTTTAAAGGAAGCAAGAAAGGCTTATGAAAAGCTTGAAATACCAGTAGGTGCAGTAATTGTAAAGAACGGAAAAATAATTTCTAAAGCACATAATTTAAAAGAAACAAAGCAAACAGCAACTGCACATGCGGAAATACTAGCAATTCAAAAGGCAAATAAAAAATTAAATAACTGGAGACTAATTGATTGCGACATGTACGTAACACTAGAACCATGCAGTATGTGCATGGGAGCAATAGTTTCTTCAAGAATTAAAAACATATATATAGGAACATTAGACCAAAAGAAAGAAGAAAAAATAGACATTCAAAAGTACAAGGAAGAATATGATGTAAATATAAAATACGGAATATGTGGAGCAGAATGTGAAAGCATTTTAAAAGAATTTTTCAAAGATTTAAGAAAAAATGGGGGATAAAATGATATTAAACAGAAACAAAAAAATGAATGTGGGTGCATATATATTAAGTCTAGTAGTAGTGTTTATGCTAATAGTTGTTTTCTTCATAATGTATAAATACCAAGTTGAAGGAGAAGCAATTCCACCATTTAACATTTCTAAAATGGTAGTTGTAAGTTCAGCTAAAACAGAAAACCTAGAACTAGTAGAAGGAATATACAATGCAGATATTGTTCAAACAAACGACATAAAAATATCAATACAAAAAAATCCTAAATACAAAAAGGAAGCAATAATTAAAAAAGTTACAATAAATAATATTCAAATTGATAAAATGCAATCAGTAGGAAACATAGAAATATATAGACCATCAATGGGAACCAAGTTATACGAATATAAAGAACAATACAAAATACAAGATAGCATAGAGTATGTAGGGGCACAAGAAACATATTTAAAAGGTGAAACTTTGGCAATTTCAAACCAAGGTGGAATCATTGAGTTTTCAGTAATATTAAATAACTTAAAGAAATTACAATACAATGAAAATGAAGCAATAAAAGTTGATGGAACTTTGCTTAAACAAATAGGAGAAGATAGATTAAAATATCAAGTTTCATTTGATTTAATAATAGAACTTGAAAACAATGTAAAACTTAAAACAAAAATCAATTTAAACCTACCAGCAGGAAACATTTTAGAAAATGGAATAGAAACAATAGAAGAAACAAACATGAAAACTGTATTCAAAAGAATATAGAAATTTCACAAAAACACTTGCCAAATTTCAAATCACATTATATAATAATATCTATGAAGTTAACCTTTGTATGGAAAGTAATTCAATAAAGAGCTATGAACCTCGTCAGGTCCGGAAGGAAGCAGCGATAAATGGTAATATTTATGTGAGTTGCTTTCCATAGAGAGGTTAACTTAGGTTATAGGAGGAAAATATGGCATATACTGCTTTGTATAGAAAATTCAGACCTATAAGTTTTAGCGAAATGGTAGGTCAGGAACATATAACAAAAACACTAAAAAACCAAATAGTTGCAGGCAGAGTTGGACATGCATACCTTTTTAGTGGTGGAAGAGGAACAGGAAAAACTTCAGCAGCTAAAATTATGGCAAGAGCAATTAACTGTTTGCACCCAAAAGAAGATGGCGAGCCTTGTAACGAATGCGAGATTTGCAAAGCCATATTAGACGGCTCTTTAACAGATGTTGTAGAAATGGACGCTGCTTCAAACAATAGTGTAGAAGATATAAGAGCAATAAGAGATGAAGTGAATTTCCTACCAACAGTTGCAAAATACAGAGTATATATTATAGATGAGGTTCATATGTTATCAACAGGAGCTTTCAATGCTCTTCTTAAAACACTAGAAGAACCACCAGAACATGTAAAATTTATTTTGGCAACAACAGAACCGCAAAAACTACCAGCAACAATACTTTCAAGATGTCAAAGATTTGATTTTAAAAGAATTACAGTTGAAAATATTGAAAAAAGACTAAAAATAATATGCAAAGAAAGCAATATTCAAATAACAGATGAAGCCCTTAAAATGATAGCAATATTAGCAGAAGGAGCTTTAAGAGATGGAATAAGCATACTTGAAAGATGTAGCCAAGATACAGAAGGCGTTATAGATGAAGATAAAATACGTGAATTAGTTGGAATGCCAAAGTTAGAGCTAATAAAGCAAATAGTAAAAAGCATGATAGAAAAACAGCCAGAAAAAGCAATAGAAATAACAAGCTCAGTAATTGGTGAAGGAAAAGATTTAGATAATTTCCTTTGGGAAGTTATAAAATACATAAAAGATACATTAATATACAAAACAACAAATAAACTAGAGTTATATAGCAAAGAGGATATAGAATTCATAAATGGTTTAGCAAATGAAACAACAAAAGAGCGTTTATTAGAGCTTATTTATGAACTATCAGAACTTGCAAATGAAATGAAAATTTCAACACAGAAAAATATAATTTTTCAAGCGGGAATTATAAAAGCTTGCATGGAAATAAAAGCTACGACAAAAGTACCTCAAGACGCACCACCTAAAGCTCAAGAAACAGCTTCTTATGCAAGAACTGCAAAACAGACAGAATCAAGGCCAGTAGCCACCCAGGAAGCACCAAGACAACAAGCAGGTAGCCCAAAAACTTCAGGAAAATATGTAGGATATTGGCAAACTGTTTTAGATAAAATAAAACAAAGTGGAAAGATGACAATGTATGCTAACCTACTAGGAACAAGAGGAGTTTTGGTAAATGACTTAATAGTTGGCATAGAATTCCCAGGCAAAATTACAGATTTTGCAAGAAGAGTTTTAGAGGAACATGAGAATAAGGCATTGATAGAAAAGCTAGTATCAATGGAACAAGGAACAAATATGCAGGTTAGAATAATAGATAAAACAAACGAACCAAAAGAACCTGTAAAACAAGGTATAGAAGGGTTTGCAGAAGACCAAGATTTACCATTTAATGTTATAGATGAATAAGAAAGGATTGATTAGATTATGTCTAAAAGAGGAGGATTCCCAGGAATGGGAGGATTTGGTGGAATGAACATCAACCAATTAATGAAAGAAGCAAAAAAGATGCAAGCAGATATGGAAAAAACACAAGAGGAATTACAAGCAAAAGAATTTGAATCAACAGCAGGTGGAGGAGCAGTTAGTGTAAAAGTTTCAGGTTCAAAACAAATATTAGAATTAAAATTAAACAAAGATGTTGTTGACCCAGATGATGTTGAAATGTTACAAGATTTAATCATTACATGTATAAATGATGCAATGAGAAAAGTAGATAGTGCTCAATCTGCAGGATTTGGAAAATACAATATACCAGGACTAATGTAGGAGGAAGCCTTCGTGTCATACTATTCACCATCAATAGAAAAATTAATAGAAAGTTTTGAAAAATTGCCAAGTATTGGGCATAAAACAGCAACAAGACTTGCATTTCATATGCTTAATCTAAATGAGGAATCAACTAAGGAATTTATAAACTCAATAATTGAAGCAAAGAAAAACTTAAGATATTGTTCAAAATGCTTTAACATTACAGAAACAGATCCATGCCCAATATGCTCAAGTCCAAAGAGAGATCAAAGTACAATTTGCGTTGTAGAAGATGTAAAAGATGTAGTAGCAATGGAGAAAACTCATGAATTTAAGGGAGTATACCATGTACTTCATGGTTCAATTTCCCCAATGAATGGAATTGGACCAGAGGATATAAAAATAAAAGAATTGTTAGAAAGATTAAGAGATACTGATGTTAAAGAAATAATAATAGCAACAAACCCTAGAGTAGAAGGAGAAGCAACGGCTATATATTTATCAAAACTTATAAAACCAATAGGAATAAAAGTTACAAGAATAGCACATGGAATTCCAGTTGGTGGAGACCTAGAATATACAGATGAAGTAACTTTAAGCAAAGCTCTTGAAGGAAGAAGAGAGTTATAAAGCTAGAAGTGCTAAATTATCACCTAGTACTGTAAAAAAAGCAGATAAAACAAGTAACTCATCTTTGCTTAATTCCTTTGAAAAAGCAATAGAGAGAGTATTAGCTAATGCTAATAGTTCACAATTAGAAAAGTCAGAAATACACAAAAAACTCACCTCATGTAAATATATGAAGCGAGTTTTTGTTTTATCCTAATAATGTTTCTACAATATTTTGTGTAGAATTCTTTTTTGCAATTAATCTAGCTTTTGATTTCATGCTTTCAAGCTTATCAGGGTTATTAAATATGTTTAGTAAAATAGTTTCAATATTATCAGAATCTTTTACCCAAATTCCAGCACCACTATTTTCAATAAATTCAGCGTTTTCTTCTTCCTGACCAGGAAGTGGGTCAATTATAATAAGTGGTAAACCAGAGGCTAAACTCTCAGTAGTTGTAAGTCCACCAGGTTTTGTAATAACTAAGTCAGAAACACTCATAAGTTCTGGAACTTGATTTGTAAATGATAAAATTTTAACATTACTTTCAGTTCTAGTTGTCTTTACAAGTTCATCGAAACGTTCTTTCATTTTTTCATTTCTACCGGCAACTGCGACAACTTGCAAGTTTGGTAAGTTATCAATAATTGCTTTTAATCTATTAAATGTTTTATCTTTTCCAAAACCAAATTCTCCACCAGCGAAGAACAAAATTGTATTTTTATCAGAGGTTAAGCCATAATCTTCTAAAATTTTTTGTTTGTTGTAGCTTTGCAAAAATCTACTAGATAAAGGAATACCTGTTACATGAATTTTATCTTTATTAACACCTCTTGAAACTAAGTCATCTACCATTCCTTGTTGGGCAACGAAGTAGTAGTTAATAAATTCACTTTTAACAAGCCATTGATTATGTGGAGCATAATCGGTTAAAATAGTTGCAACTTTGCAATTTAATTTCCCCTTTTCCTTTAAAATAGCACACATTTGGCTACTAAAAGGGTGTGTCGAAATAATCAAATCTGGCTGAAATTCTTGAATTAATCTATTTAATTTTATAGCCATTAACCTATTAATTGTGTTACAAATTCTAGAAAGACTACCACTTTCAGAGTCATAATATAGATGTTTCCAAATCCATCTTGCATTTTTTGAAAAGTCTTTATATGCCTTTGTTGTAAGCTTATTAAAAAGCTTATTAACATATTCAACACAATCTACTAATTCAACTTGTGAATCGGAATAATTTTTTTCTATGTAATCACGAATACTTTTAGCAGCAGATAAATGTCCACCACCATAAGAACCGTAAAAGATTAATATCTTCTTCATAAAAATCACCAAAAATATTATACCATAAAATTTACAAAAAAAGAATATTTTAATAAATTTAGGAAAAAATAAATCAAGAATTAAAGTAAAGAGGAGAATTATGAAAAAGACATTTCTTTTAATTTTATTAATTTTAGTCCTAATAGTTTTAAGTTTTATATTTGTAGAACACAAAGATTATGCACAAGGTTCAGGGCAGACCTCAGATATTCAGTTGCTCGCAAGAGCAATAAATGGGGAAGCAAGAGGCGAAAGCTACGAGGGGCAAGTTGCAGTAGGAGCTGTAATTTTGAACAGAGTAAAGCACCCAAGTTTCCCAAATACGATAGCAGGAGTAATATACGAGCCAGGGGCTTTTACAGCTGTATCAGATGGGCAAATAAATCACCCAATAGACGAAAATTCAACAGTGTATAAAGCAGCAAGAGACGCAATGAATGGCTGGGATCCAACAAATGGCTGTATATACTATTTCAACCCAAATACTGCAACCAATAAATGGATATGGTCAAAACCTATAATAAAAACAATAGGAAAGCACAATTTTTGTACAGAATAATATTTAGGAGGAATTATGAAAAATAACATTTTAAGAACAATGAAAAAGAATTATATGTATGGAATAACTATAGTTTTAGTTATTGCAATAGTTGTAATGGGAGTAATGCTATATAACCAAAGAAATAAATATGCAATTACAACCGAAAACACATATAACCTTGCACTTTATGAGTTAGTAGATTATATAAATGATGTGGAAAATTATTTAGCAAAGTCAATGATATCAAGTTCAGCAGAGCAAGGGTCAGAAACATTAATGCATGTGTGGAGAGAAGCAAATTTAGCTCAAGTGTATTTATCTCAGCTACCTATTTCAACAAACGAACTTAGTAGTACAGCAAAGTTTTTAAACCAAGTAAGTGATTATAGCCATAGTTTAGCTATAAAAACAATTGATGGAGAAGATTTAGCACAAGAAGAATTAGATAATTTAAAAAAGTTATATGAATATTCAAAAAATTTAAATAGCACATTGGAGCAACTATCATCAGAAATGGGTAGTGGCAAAATTAGTTGGAAAGAATTAACGGAAAATGTAGATACAAGTTTTGCACAACAAGTTGATAATTTGTCTGCAACAAGTTTTAGCAATATTAACGAAAATTTTGGCGATTATGAAGGATTGATTTATGATGGTGCATATTCTGAACACATGGAAAGCATAGAGAAAAAAGGCTTAGTAGGAGATGATGTAACAGAAGAACAAGCAAAAGAAAAAGCCATAAGCTTTGTACGGACAAGATAGAGTGGAAAATGTTCAATCAAATGGTTTAATAGAAAATGGAAATATTGCTGTTTATGATTTTACAATTAGAATTAAAAATGAAAATTACAATAACCCACTTACAATATCAGTTTCTAAAAAAGGTGGGCATATAGTAGTAGCAAATCACAACAGAAATATTACAGAAGAAAAAATACAAATAGATGAGGCAAACGAAATTGGCAAAAATTTCTTATACAACCTTGGAATACCAGATATGAAACCAACTTATTATTTAAAACAAGGTGGAACAGTAACTATAAACTATGCATATCTTCAAGACAATGTAACTATATATCCAGATTTAATAAAAGTTAAAATAGCACTAGATAATGGAGAAGTTTTAGGAATGGAAACAACAGGATATTTAAATAATCACACACAAAGAACTATCGAAACACCAAGCATTAGTTTAGAAAAAGCAAAAGCATCTTTGAATAAAAAACTTAGCATTACAAGCGAAGACTTAGCAATAATTCCAACAGAATGGAATACAGAAATATTCTGCTATGAATTTAAAGGCAGAGTGGACGATACAGATTTCCTAGTGTATGTTAATGCACAAACTGGAAAAGAAGAAAACATTTTAGTTATAATAGATACACCTGATGGAATTTTAACACAATAAAGAAAACCTTAACTAAAAGAACACTAAAATGTTTAAAAAAAGAAGTGAGGGGTTCTAGGAAATGGAGCATAGAATTTCTTAATAAATTTTATGGAAATAGTTCAATTTTACATTGAAAGGGTGCCATAAAAGGTATTTAGAAATTCTGCGAACATTTGCTAGACAACTGAACCGAGTTTTTTAAAGCATTTAGTGTTCTTTGTTTGAAAAATTTTCTAGTGTATTTTATGTGTTTTTGTGCAAACTAATTTTAAGAAAAGTGATTTTTCATTTTTCTTAAAATTAAGGAGGATTTTTAAGATGTCAGGGAACAAAAACTTAATGTCTGAAAATCTAAAAACAGAAATAGCAAAAGAACTGGGAGTATATGATGTAGTTAAACGTGATGGTAGTTGGGGAAATGTGTCTGCTAAAAAGTGCGGTTCGATGGTTGCGAAGGCAATAGAAATCGCAAACAGAAGTGTATAGTAAAAGCAGAGTAAAAGTAATAGGAACCTTTTTTAGGGTTCCTATTTATATGCCAATTTAAACTACCTACAAAGGGTTGATTATTTGTTAGTTTTGTTATATAATTATGCAAGAATTTTGGAGGTAAAGTATGTTTATAAAAAACGTTGTAACGAACCTAAAAAAATATATGTTTTTATTGCAGCAATTAGTATCAAGAGATTTTAAGGTTAAATATAAAAGATCAATTTTAGGAGTAGTATGGAGTTTACTATATCCACTTTTAACAATGGCTGTTATGGCAATTGTATTTTCAAATGTATTTAAATTCAGCACACCAGGAGTCAGTTATTTAGCATATTTACTTTCTGGATTAGTTATGTTCAATTATTTTAGTGAGGCTTCAAATTTAGCAATGAGTTCCGTTGTAGCGAATTTTTCACTTTTAAATAAGATATATATTCCAAAATATATTTTTCCACTTTCAAAGTGCTTATTTGTTGGAATTAACTTTTTACTTACATTAATTCCATTATACGTTGTGCTTTTTGCAACTGGAACAGGCATAAATATTTATCACATATTCTTACCTTATGCATTCTTATGTTTATTCATGTTTACTCTAGGAATGGGATTTATTTTATCAGCGGTATCAGTATTTTTAAGAGATATGTTTTATATTTATGGTATTGTAATTATGATGTGGACATACCTAACACCAATAATGTATGATATAAGCACAATTTCACCAACATTACAACCATTTTTAAAACTTAACCCTTTATACCACTACATAAATTTTGCAAGAGAGATAATTTTATATGGAAGAATACCACAGCCTTTTACATGGCTTACATGCATAGTTTCAGCAGTTGTAGTTTTAATAATTGGAGTTGTTGTATTTAAGAAAACACAAGATAAATTTATTTATTACGTATAGTTGTAGGAGGAAATATGATTAAAGTAGATAATGTATCAATGAGATTTAATCTTGGAATAGAAAAAAATTTTTCACTAAAACTTTTCTTCATAAACTTGTTTAAACCTAGAAAGAAAAAAGGCAAAAAACCCGATTTTTGGGCACTTAAAGATGTTTCTTTTAAGGTTAAAAGAGGTGAAGTTGTAGGATTTATTGGTAGCAATGGAGCCGGTAAATCTACCATGCTTAAAGTGATTGCTGGCGTTATGAAACCTACAAAAGGAAAGGTTGAAGTGCATGGAAACATTTGCCCTATGATCGAGCTAGGGGCTGGTTTTGATATGGATTTAACTGCAAGAGAAAATATATTTTTAAATGGAGCAGTTCTTGGCTATAGCAAAAAATTTATAGAAGAAAAATTTGATGAGATAGTTGAATTCTCTGAACTAAAAGACTTCTTAGATGTGCCAGTAAGAAACTTTTCATCAGGTATGACAGCACGTTTAGCTTTTTCAATAGCAACAGTTGTAGATCCTGAAATACTAATAGTAGATGAAATTTTATCTGTTGGGGATATGGCTTTCCAAGCAAAGAGTGAAGCAAAGATGAGAAACATGATAGGTGGAGGAACAACAGTGCTATTTGTTTCACATTCATTAGCACAAATTGAAAACCTTTGTGATAGAGCAATTTGGCTAGAACACGGACAGGTTGTAAAAACCGGTCCAGCAAAAGAGGTTTGCGAAGAATATTACAAGAGCCAAACAAATTGAAAGATTGGAGATTAAAAATGAAAATACTAACTATTGCAATTCCGGTATACAATACGGAAAAATATATAAGAAGATGTGTAGATTCACTTCTTGTGAATGAAATTCAAAATGACATTGAGGTAATTTTAGTAAATGATGGGAGCAAGGATAATTCTATAAAAATTTTAAATAAATATAAAGAAAAATATCCAGAAACAATAGTTGTAATAGATAAAGAAAATGGAGGACATGGATCAACCATAAATGCAGCTTTAGAGAAAGCAACTGGTAAATATTTTAGAGTTTTAGATAGTGATGACTGGTTTGATTCAAAAAACTTCACAGAATTTGTTAAGAAATTATATGAAGAAGATGCAGATGTTATAGTAACAAATTATAAAAAAGAATTTGTATATAATGGCGAATCTGAAAGTATAGAATGGAAACATTTAAAAGAGAATAAAGTATATGATTTTAATAAATTTGATTTAAAAGATTTGGATAACGATTATTTTGTAATGGCCAATTCAACATATAAAACCGAAATTTTGAGAAATTCAAAATTAAAGTTAATGGAAAAAACATTTTATGTTGATATGCAATTTAATACAATTCCTATAAAAAGCATAAAAACATTTAAATTCATGGATTTGGATATATACAGATATTATATAGGTAGACCAGAACAAAGTATGAATTTACAAAACTTTGTTAAAAACAGAGCAAATCACGAAAAAGTAATGAAGTTTTTAATTGAATACTATAATAGTAATTTAAAAGAGTTTTCAGACAATCAAGAAAAGTATATTAAACAAATTATATTTTATATGTTAACAACACATTATTATATATATTGCTATTATGGAAAAACTGAAAAAAATAAATTATACAAAGAAGTTAAAAATTTTGATAAATATTTAAAAAATGTTAATAGTGAACTTTATAACATGATGAACAAAATTGGAATAATTAGATATAATAGAAAAACAAATTTCAATTTCGTTAAAATAAACCCTTATTTATTTAGTAAAATAATAAATAGATGTGGAAGATTAGTAAAGGGGAAAGAGGAATAATGTTAAAGAAGAGAATTCTTGTAATAAGCTGGTTTTATCCACCAGTTAATTCATCAGAAGGGTTGGTAACATATAAATTGTTAAAAGCATCTAAAAATAATTATGATGTTTTTACACAAAAGAACAATGCTTTATGGTCATATGGAAATAAAAATGAATTACCAGATAGTGAAAATGTAAAACCGATTTTTGCAAAGTCAAAGAAGCTAGAAGATTGGGTTGCAGAGGCAGTGGATTATTATACAAAGAATAGTGAAAAATATGATATTATAATGACAAGATCAATGCCGCCAGAATCACATAAAATTGGTTTGAAAATTAAAAAGATAAATCCTAAGGTAAAGTGGATAGCTTCTTTTGGCGATCCAATAGCAGATAACCCATATACTAAAATAGCAATAGAATGTTCATCTCCTCATAGTGTCAAAACATGCACAAAATTTAGAGGAATAATTTCACCCAAAAGAATTATAAGAAATGCAATGTTTAAAATAAGATATATAAAAATACAAAAAACATATTTAGGAGAGAACTCAAAGCTTCAAAAATCAATAATAAGCAATGCAGATTATTTATTGTTCAATAGCAATGAACAAAAGGAATATATGTTAGGTGAAGAAAATAAAGATAAAAAAAGCATTGTACTAAATCATAGTTTTGACCAGAGTTTGTATCCAAAGGAAAAGGAAGAACATAAAAAAATTGAATTTAATTATGTTGGACATCTTGATGCAATAAGAACACCAAAAAAGTTATTTGAAGCAATTAATGAATTATATAAAGAAGATGAGAAACTTGGCGAAAAAGTTATATTTAATTTTTATGGAGACATGGCAGATTCAGATAAATTATTCATTATAAATAATGAATTAACAGACATAATAAAAATTAAAAAGCCAGTATCTTATTTGACAAGCTTAAAAATAATGAAAGACAGCGATTGGCTAATACATGTAGATGCAGATCTTTCAAAGATAATTAATAAAAACATTTTCTTTGCAGCTAAATTAGCAGATTATATTGGGGCAAATAATAAAATTTTTGGTATAACCATGGAAAATGGAGTTAGTGCTGATATTTTAAGAAACCTAAACTCAATTGTTACATCATATAGTGCACAAGAAATTAAAAATTACCTATGGTTAATAATATATAACAACTACTCAGTAGAAATAAATGAAGAATATAGAAAAATTTTTAGCTCAAATGAGGTAGCTAAAAATTTTGATGAGTTTATTAAAAATATATAAAGGGGACAAAAATGAAACAAAATAATGTTAAGTATTTAATAATAGGTGCAGGTATTTCAGGACTAGCTTTTGCAAATTGTGTTAAAGACCAAGACTACTTAATAATTGAAAAAGAAGCTGAAGCTGGTGGATACTGTAGAACTATAAAAAAAGGCGATTTTGTGTGGGACTATGCAGGACATTTTTTCCATTTCAAAACAGATGAACATAAAAAGATGTTTATTGATAATGTTGAGCAAGATGACATTATTAATAAAGATAAATGCACCAAAATTTTATATAAAGATAAACTTATAGATTATCCATTTCAAACTAACATTCATGAACTAGAAAAACAAGAATTCATAGAATGTTTATACGATTTGTTTAATAAAGAGGAAAAAGATAATTATGATAACTTTTTAGACATGTTATATGGAAAATTTGGAAAGGCTATAGTAGAAAAGTTTCTAAAACCTTACAATGAAAAATTATATGCATGCGACTTGAAAAACCTTGATACAGAAGCAATGGGGAGATTTTTTCCTTATGCTGATTTAAAACAAATTATAAACAATATGAAAGATAATAAAGATAGTTCATATAACAATAAATTCCTATACCCAAGAAAAGGTGCAGGTTCATTTATAGATATTTTAAGTAATAAATTAGACGCAACTAAAATCAAATTAAACACTGAAGTAACTAAAATTGATATAGATAAAAAGACAGTACAAACCAGTGATGGAGAGGTATATAATTTTGAATATTTAATTAATACATCACCATTAAATGTTTTCCTAGAATTAACTCAAAATGAAAAAATGAAAGATTTAGAAAAGGACTTGTCATACAACAAAGTTTTAGTTTTTAATTTAGGATTTAATAAAAAATCAAAATATACTAAAGAACATTGGATGTATATTCCAAGCAAAGAAGTAAATTACTATCGAATTGGTTTCTATGACAATATATTAGATACAAACAAACTTAGCATGTATATTGAAATAGGTTTTTCAAAAGATGCAAAAATAGATGTTAAAAAACAATTAGATTTAACATTAGAAAATTTACGAAAAACTGGAATAATTGATGAAGACATGGCTTTAGAGGAATACGTTTCAATTATAATGAACCCAGCTTATGTACATATTACTAAAAAAGCAGAAGAAGAAATAGAAAAATTAAAGGAAACCCTTGCAAAGAATTTCATATATACAATTGGTAGATATGGCGGTTGGACATATTGCTCAATGGAAGACTGCATGATAGAAGCAGAGAATTTAGCAGAAAAAATCAATAAATAATAGAGGTAAAAATGAAAGAAAAATTGTCAAAATTTATTAGCGTTTTGAAAAAAGACGGAATATTCAAAACCATGCATAAAACCTACAAATACTGCATGGCAAATTACATAAACAAAATAAACTTCATAAGAAGAATTGAATTCAAGCTTCATAAAAAAGCTATTTTAGAGAGTGTAAGAAAAGCTCTTGAAAATTCAAATTATGATAGAATTTTAGTATGGAGAGGTTCTTTTGGTTGGAATGTTCCACTATACCAAAGACCACAACATATTGCAAGATGTTTAAGCGATATGAACTGTTTAATTCTATATGAAGTAACAAGAATGACAGACAAAACAAAATTTATTGATAAATTTAAAGACAATTTATTCTTAGTGAATTATGAAATAAAAGGTTTTGAAGAATTGATATGGAACGAACTTCAAAAAGTTAATAAACCAAAATATTTACAACTATACTCAACATGCTGGGACGTAAGTGATACAACTGTTAAGAAATATGTAGATAATGGTTTTAAACTTTTATATGAGTATATAGATGATTTAAACCCAGCACTTGCAGGAACTAAAGAACTACCAGAGAATGTAAAAAAGATACATGAGTATGTATGCAAAAACATTCAAAATGCATTAGTTGTAACATCAGCAGATAAACTATTTGAGGATATTTCAACAAAAAGAAAGTCTGAAGAGAATATAGTTCTATCAAGCAATGGAGTTGAATATAATCATTTCGCAAAAGTAAAAAAAGATAAACAAGTGCTTAGTAAAAAATACCAAGCTATTATAGACCAAAAGAAGCCTATAATAGGCTATTATGGAGCATTAGCTTCATGGTTTGATTATGACCTAGTTAAAAAGCTAGCAGAAAAAAGATCAGATATTAATATTGTTCTAATAGGAATAAAATATGATAATTCTTTTGATGAAAGTAAGATAGAAGACGTTCAAAATGTTCATTACATTGGACCAGTAAATTATAACGATTTACCTAAATATGCTGTATTTTTTGATGTTTGCACAATACCATTTGTATTAAATGATATTACAGTTGCAACAAACCCTTTAAAAGCATTCGAATATATGGCATTAGAAAAACCAATAATAACAACTGCAATGAAAGAATGCAAGAAATACAAATCAATATTTATTGCAAATAATGCAGAAGAATTTATTAGCTTAACAGATAAGGCTTTAAAAATTAACAAAAAGAATAACAAAGATTATTATGAATTATTGAAAAAAGAGGCACTTGATAATACTTGGAATAAAAAGGCAGAAGAAATTATGTACTTACTAAAAAAAGAAGAAAACAAATAGAGGAGAATCTTATGGAAAAAGAAACCATTTTAGGGTTTGATGTATGCACAGCTAATAAGCAAAATCTCTTAGGAAATATCTTTAAAGATTATAAAGCAGGCATTCAACGTTTTATTGTAAATATTAATCCAGAGATTGTAACTTCAAATTATAAAAATGAAGATTATAAAAAAGCTTTAAATAGTGAGAAGTATCAAATTCCAGACGGAAGCGGTATCGTATGGGCATCAAAAAGAAATAAAGGACACATAAAAAAGAGAATAACAGGAATTGATTTAATGCTAGATATATGCAATGAAGCACAAAAATATCAAGCAAAAATTTATCTATATGGCAGTAAAAAGGAAATAGTTCAGAAAGCCAAGGAAAATTTGGAAAAAGAATATACAAAGCTACAAGTTATAGGAACATGTGATGGATATATCAATGAGGAATGGGCAGTAAAAGACATTAAAGAAACAGGTGCAGATATTGTATTTGTTGGATTAGGAAGTCCAAAACAAGAGAAATTTATTATAAACAATAAAGAAAAATTGAAAGATGTAAAAATCTTCATGCCAGTAGGGGGCTCATTTGATGTAATTAGTAAAACCAAAAAAAGAGCACCAAATTGGATAATGAAATGCAACCTAGAATGGCTATATAGGTTATTTCAAGAGCCAAAGAGAATTTTTAGACAAGTTAAATTAATTAAATTTATGTCTTTAGTAAAAGGAGAAAAAAATGGAAAAAATTAAAGTAATGACAGTATTTGGAACAAGACCAGAAGCAATAAAAATGGCACCACTTGTAAAAGAATTAAAATCAAGAGAGGAAATTGAATGTATAGTTTGCGTTACAGCACAGCATAGACAAATGCTTGACCAAGTTTTAGAGGTTTTTGATATTAAGCCAGATTATGATTTAAATATCATGCAAGTTGGACAAACCTTAAGTGATATAACAAGTAGAGCTCTAACAGGGCTTGAAAAGGTTATAAAAGAAGTTAAACCTAACATTGTTTTAGTACATGGAGATACAACAACAACATTTGCAGGAGCACTTGCAGCTTATTATAATCAAGTAGATATTGGACATGTTGAAGCAGGCTTGAGAACTTGGAATAAATACTCTCCATTCCCAGAAGAAATGAACAGACAAATGGTTGGAGTTATGGCAGATATGCATTTTGCACCAACTGAAAATAGCAAAAACAGCTTATTAAAAGAAAATAAAAAGCCAGAAACAATATATGTTACAGGAAATACAGCAATAGATGCATTAGCAACAACAGTAAAAAAGGATTATTATAATCCAGTGTTTGATTGGGTTGGAAATGATAGACTAGTTTTACTTACTGCTCATAGAAGAGAAAACCTTGGCGAACCTATGAGACACATGTTCAAAGCAATAAAAAGAATAGTAGAAGAAATAGATGATGTAAAAGTTATATACCCAGTTCATCTAAACCCAAAAGTAAGGGAAGTAGCAGATGAAATTTTAGGAGATAATGAAAAAATAAAATTAATAGAACCACTAGAAGTAATTGATTTCCATAACTTTATAAATAAATCATATTTAATACTTACAGATAGTGGAGGAATTCAAGAAGAAGCACCAGGGCTTGGAAAACCAGTTCTAGTACTTAGAGATACCACAGAAAGACCAGAAGGAATAGAAGCAGGAACATTAAAACTTGCAGGAACAAACGAAGAAACTATATATAAACTAACTAAAGAATTGTTAACAGATAAATCTGTATATGAAAGTATGAGTAAAGCAACAAACCCATATGGAGATGGAAAAGCAAGCAAAAGAATTACAGATTCAATAATAGACAAATACAGAGGAATTTTAGGTGATTAAATGAAACAAAAAGCAAAAAACATACTAGTTTTTATAGTAATACTTATAGCAGTAATAGTAGCAGTTGGATCAATCTACTACCGTATTGGTTATCCAAACCAAGAATTTGATGAAATCTTATTTCATTTATTTAACGGAGCAGAACATACATCAACAAATGTTGTAAACCATGTAATAAAGTCATGCTTTTTACCAGTTATATTGTTAACTGCAATATTGTATATTCCAGCAATAACAACTGATAAGAAGAAAATTGTAAATGTAACAACAAAACAAAAGGAATACAATGTTCAAGTGTTTCCAATAAAGTTCATCTCAAATCATAGAAAAATATATTTAACCATAATTCTAATAACTTCATTAATAATTGCAATTACTGGTTTTAAAATTGATAAATATATTGTCTACAAAATTCAACAAACAAAGCTTTTTGAAGAATACTATGTTAATGCAAAAGATGTTAATATTACATTTCCAGAAAACAAGAGAAATCTAATAATAATAATTGCAGAAAGCATGGAAAATTCTTTAATGAGCAGGGAAAATGGTGGAGACTGGAACTATTCAATAATACCAGAACTTGAGGGATTAGCAATGAAAAACACTAATTTCTCAAATACAGAAAAATTAGGAGGTATGCAACAAGTAAATGGAGCAAATTTCACAGCAGCAGGAATTATATCAATGCATTCAGGAGTACCACTTTTAGTTGCAAGTTTTGTACAAAATCGCAATGTATATAGAGGTAATGGAAAATATTTAGGGGGAGTATATACTTTAGGAGATGTATTAAAAGAAGAAGGTTATAACCTAGAAGCTATGATGGGGTCATATGCTAAATTTGGTGGTAGATATGAGTATCTTACAACACATGGACAGTATAAGATTTTTGATTATGAATATGCACTAAATCAAAACTTGATAACAGAGCAAGAAAGCAAATGGTGGGGCTTTGAAGATGATAAATTATTTGATTGGTCAAAACAAGAAATAATAAACTTATCAAAAGAAGATAAACCATTTAACTACATAATGTTAACAGCAGATACACATTTTCCAGATGGATATTTAAGTGAAAATGCAGAAAAGAAATTTAATAACCAATATGAAAATGTATATGCATATTCATCTAAAAAGATTTATGAATTTGTAAGTTGGATACAGGAACAGCCATTTTATAAAAATACAACAATAGTAATAATTGGTGATCACTTAGGCATGCAAGATAACTTCTATAATACACAAAAAGGATATATAAGAACAGTTTATAATGCAATAATAAATCCAGCAATTGAGGAAACAAATTCAAAAAATAGAGTTTTTACTACAATGGATATGTTCCCAACAATACTTGCAAGTATTGGAGTTCAAATTGAAGGGGAAAAACTAGGACTTGGAACAAACCTATATTCAGGCGTGCCAACACTTGCAGAAACAATAGGCATACAAGAGTTAGATACAGAACTAAAAAAGAACTCATCTTTTTATAATAAAAAAATATTAGGAGATGATTATTATACAATAAAAGTAAATGAAAGAAAGGGGGACAGCTGGTTTGATGAATAAAGTGTCAATAGTTATACCAATGTACTATGAGGAGGAAGTAGCAAGAGAATGCTATAATAGACTAAAGAAAGTGCTAGATGGTTTGAAAAACTATCAAAATGAGATAATATTTGTAAATGATGGTAGTAAAGATAAGACTCTAGAAATTTTAACAGAAATAGCAAAGGAAAATACTAATGTTAAAGTTATATCTTTTGCTAGAAATTTTGGACACCAAGCAGCTGTAACTGCAGGCTTAAAGTTTGTAACAGGAGATGTAATATTAATAATAGATGCAGACTTACAAGATCCACCAGAATTATTACCAGAAATGCTTAAACTTTGGGAACAAGGTAATGAAGTAATATATGGTGAAAGAAAATCAAGAGAGGGAGAATCTAAATTCAAACTATTTACTGCAAAGATGTTTTATAAAACATTAAATGCATTATCAGATGTTGAAATACCAAAAAATACTGGCGACTTTAGATTAGTAGATAGAAAAGTTGTAGATACTATAAATAGTATGCCAGAACACAATAAGTTTTTAAGAGGACTTTTTAGTTGGGTTGGATATAAGCAATATGCTTTTAAGTATGAAAGAAAAGAAAGATTTGCAGGAGAAACCAAGTACCCATTAAAGAAAATGCTAAAACTTGCAGGAGATGGAATAATAGGCTTTTCAACCAAACCATTAAAGCTTGTTGGGGGACTTGGAATAATATCAATTATAATATCATTTATAGTTTTAATATATTCTATACTATCTTATGCATGTGATTGGAACAACCTAGAGCCAGGTTGGACTTCAATAATGGTATCAATAACATTCTTTGCGGGTGTTCAATTATTATCAATATGGATACTTTCAGAATATATAGGCAGAATATATGATGAAACAAAAAATAGACCACAATATGTAATAGATAAAACTATTAATATATAAAATTAAAGAAGCAGAAATAAAATCTGCTTCTTTAATTTTTATTGTTCTTTATTATCATTTTTAGCTCTTACAATATCTTTGTAACCTATTGCAAATATTGCAATAACCATTAGTGCAAATGATAAAGCTTTCCAAATACCACTATCTAATAAAATTATAGCAAACATACCGAAAGTTGCACTAATTGCATATAGAATTAAAACTGCCTGTTTTTGAGAGTATCCATGTTTCATAAGTTTGTGGTGCAAGTGTTCTTTATCAGCTTTAAAAACACCTTTTAAAGATTTTGTTTTTATAATTCTTCTAATTATAGCAAGGCCAGTATCTAACAAAGGCAAAGCAAATATAAGTAAAGGTGCAATAATTACAATTGCAGTATATGTTTTTGCCATACCTAAAATAGAAATAATGGATAATGAATATCCTAAAAAGTTTGAACCAGTATCACCTATAAATGTTTTTGCTGGGTTGAAATTATAAGGTAAGAAACCTAAAATACTACCAGCAAGTGCAGTAACCAATAAAATAGAAATAAGAGGTGAACCATTTAATGCAAATATTATAACAAGAGAAACACACGAAATAAGTGAAATTCCACTTGAAAGTCCGGTCTAAACCATCTATTAAATTAATAGCATTGGTAATTCCTACTATCCAAATTACTGTAACAATTATTGCCGCAATTTCTTCAGTAACAAATGTATCAAAAAATGGAAGAGATATTCTATTAATTTGTATGCCACAAATGGCAACAACAATGGCTGCAAGTATTTGCCCTGTAAGTTTTACGAAAGGGTTAATACCTTTTAAATCATCAACAAAACAAAATACACCAAGAATTACTATTCCTGAGAAAAAACCAATTAATTTTAGGTAATATTCTTCTGGTCCAAATAAATTAATAGTATTTTCAACAGACATAACTATTAGCAAATAAATTACAGAAACTGCAAAACCTGCTATTACAGCAAGTCCACCGAAGCCTTGGCATTGGCTTTTTATGAATTTTTCTTGCTTCTTTTGGAACATCTAGTGCACCAACTTTTTTTGCAAATCTAATGGTATATGGCGTAATAACATAAGCTGTGATAAATGCTAAAAGAAATGCTATGGCTATATCTCCCCACATATACAATTACTCCTTTATATAATTTTTCATTAATAATTGTATATTCAAAAAGCTTATTTGTCAATCCTTACCGTAAAAATAAATCTTACTATTTTTAATAAAATGAAAAAGATATGTTAAAACATAAATAATATTTTCATTATGAAAGCCAAAAACGCTAAAAATAAGTAATGGGAAGTAAAGAGTAATAAAAGTTCCAACTTTGATGTTAATTGAAAGAGGAAAGATATTAACTAAAAGCAAAACAAATAAAGCCCATAATACATTAAAAATTGCAGTTGAATAGTCCATAAAACCAAAAAGTCTATTTTTAAAATCATAATTTTCAGGAATTATAAATTTCATTTTGAAAAACCTCCTTTAAAAAAGTTTAATAATTGATAAGAATTTAAGCTAACATCAGTAGAAAAACCACCAACAAATTCTTTAACAAAAGAGTTAGCTTTAAACAATGTATAAATCATACCAAGATACATAATTTGCGAAGGCAAAAATGTATCATTATTATTAATTACAAAACAAACAAGTAAAATAACGGCTACAAATATTTGCAAAAATAAAACAGCAAGAAAGCTTTTTAGCCAGACCTTGAAAAATGTACTTGTTTTGGTACTTGCAAGAGATAAAAGAGCAAAAGGAGAAAGTACAATTAAAACCTTAGTAAGTATGTACCTAATGCCATAAGATACAGTAAGGCTTAAAAAACCAAAGCTAATAGAGGCTCTTAAGAAGCCGGTCAAAACTGAATAAACTAAAAGCATTAGTTGTAAAGTATTCTTTAGGTAGAATATTATTAAGCAAAGAAGAAAAAGAAACATTAACTCCTAAGCAATAGTTACCAAGTTCACAGATTAAATTAGAAATATGGGAAGCTGCCATAACTAGACCAGAGCAAATAGCTTGGCTACAATTTATAGCAAAAGCACAAAACAAAAGTTTAAAAACAAATTGAAAAGGTCTTTCAACTTGAGAAAAAGTTAAATGAGAAAGAAGATAAGATATGCCATAATAGAGCAAAAAACCATAAATAAGCGAATTACAAATTAAATTAATACCCGAATATGAGTTGGTACCCATAATAGTTTCTAAGCTATTTGTGACATCAGGAGTAATAAAAACTAATTTATCCAAAGAAGCGTAAATGTTATCATTTATTGATGATATTAAGTTAGACAGCATGCTATTAATTGCAGAAACTAAAAGATTAGTAATACTAATTTAAATCACCCCTGTTCCCCCTTGCTTACAAGTAGCTGTATAGCAGATAAAATTAAATCAATACATAAAATGAAAGCATATGAAAATAAACTTCCTCTTATAATTTTCTTACCAGTTCTAAGTCTTTCTTCATCTCCAAAGCTAAACTTTTTCATAAAAATACCAGAGCCCACAGCAACTGCGGCAGCAGGTGTAGAGATTCTTAAAAGCCAACTTTCAATTGTTTCAAAAGCACTAGTAATAGTATTTACAAGTTTTGGGTATGCACCAAAACTAAATGTGCAAAAACAATTAAGTAATACAAAAGATAAAAATAATGTATAAATAATATAATAAACTTTTTTCATTTTAACCACCTTAAATAATTTTATAATCGTCTTTCTTTTTTAGTTTTACATCTTCAAAATATGGCTTTAATATAAGTTTTTGAGGAGGTAAAATCTTTTTGCCATTGGAAAGAAAAGAAAGACAAGAAAAGGTTTCCAATTCTTGGGTAAAGAAGTTTGTATCATAAACAAAATCTGAATTAACATATGTGCTAATACTTTCTGAAACATTAGAATGCTTTGAATTAAGAGATTGAAATACATAATTATAATTTGTTTCTTGAGCATTTTCAGATATACTTTTGGAAGTTTTTGTTTTATCTTCTTTACCAATTTGTTTTTGAGCATCTTCTATTGTAAAAGTATCATCAGTTCTGTACCAAAGTTTGTTAATTAAATTTTGAACAATTGCTTTTACGGCATATTGATCCTTCAAAGAATTGAGAAGTGAAGTATAGCTCTGTGTTGCAACAATATTCATACATTTAGCTTCCCTGCTTTGTGCGAAAAACTCACTATCTGTTGAAGTAACATACTCATGGAATTCATCACAAATAAATGCAGAAGGTTTTATAAAACCAGTTGAAAGCTGTGCCAAAACTTCTGCTTGAAAATCAAGCTTTAAGTATGCTGCAACAAGTTTTGAAAGATTTTTGTAAACAGCTATATTCATATTTAAAACTACAATCTTTCCAGATTTAATAACTTCATAAAACCCTGGAAAATTAGCTTCTTTTTTGGGAGGAGAAAAAGTATTTTGAATATCAAAATCAGAAATAAAAACATTTGTCATTCTTGTAATTTCAGATTTCAAAATAGATAAAGTTCTTTCATCTAAATTTTTGTACTCAGTTTCAAAAAATGTAAGAGCAGAATGCAAGTCATATACATTAGGTGTATCTAAGACTCCGAGATTTAAATAGATTTCTTAGAAAACCAATCTTTTCACTATAGTAATTGGGAGAATTAACTAGTTTATGAATTTCTTGAAAGGTTACATATCCATCATTATAAAGTCTACAAAGTTTAATACACTCGGTTAGAACTTCTTCTGCTTTATCAAGCCAATATGACTCTGTATTATTTGGAGAAAATAGTGTTAAAACAGTTTTTAAACGATTTGCAAGTACTGCAGGCTTAAGGTTTGGTTTATCAAGTGGGTTATATTTAAATTTTCCACCAAGTTCAATAACATACAAATCATCTAATCGATTAAATTCCCTTGTGTACTTTAAAACCTGTTTAAAAAAATTACCTTTAACATCTAAAATAAGCATTCCAAATTTGTTATAATTATTGCAATTATATTCAATTAATTGTTTTACAAAAGGGTACATACTAGAGCTAGTTTTACCACTACCAATAGTTCCAGTAACAAGCATATTTTGATATAAACTCGATTCGGGCAAATAAACTGGAAAGGAGTTTATGGCGGTTTTTCCTATATAAAGGTTAAAACCTTTTTCTAAATTCATATATGGGTTTTTCTTATAAATAAACTTAAAACGTTTATTTTTGAAAATTAGTTTGAATAATGAATTAGAAAACAGAAAACAAACATAAAAAAATGTTATAAAATGAATGAGTTTAATATAATGCCATGTTACTGGTTTTAGTTTGCAAATATCAAAGGGATATATTGCATATGGTATAACAAGACTTTCAGCAAAGTAAATTGGCCTGAATAGTTTAAAAACTGGAATGATAAGTAAAAGCGAAAGCAATAAGCTTGCAACGAGTCGTAACAAAAATTTTATGAACTTCAAATTTTCCTCCTTAAGAAATTTCTTTGAATTTTAATTTTGAACCTTGTAATCCGTGAAATATATTCATTTCAAAAAATGAATAAACAGAATAAAATGTTACAAAGACATTAATAATAAAAGATGCAAAGAATAAATGAATTAATATTTTAAAAATCACACCACCTTTCAAATTTTTTACTATTCTACTACAATTTTTTCAAATTGTCTATACTTTTTTTAAAATTTATGTTAAAATATTTCCTATGTGGAAAAACTAAATGTAGAATAAGGAGGAAAAAAATGATTGAAAGAACAACAAAAATAGGCGAATTATTAGAAATAGCTCCAGAAAAAGCAGAGATTTTATTAAATGCAGGAATGCATTGTTTAGGCTGCCCAGCTTCACAAGCAGAAACAATAGAAGAAGCATGTGAAGTTCATGGAATAGACGTAGAAGAGCTATTAGAAGAAATTAATAAATAACAAAAAAACTTGGGATGAAATTTTTATCTCAAGTTTTTTTTAAGTTTATTGCTAAAAATTTTCATATATTGTATAATAGCAATATAAAAATTAGGGGGAATAAAAATGAGTTTAGAAAGTGAATTAAAAATGCTTCCAAGAGAGAAAATCTTACCAGAAAATGTTTTAGATTTATTAAAACAAAATGGATATGTTATTCAGGGAGAGCTAAAATTAAAACCTCAAGAGGATACATATTATGATAATTCAGAGCAAAGCCTTAATAAATCAGGGGCAAGCTTTAGGATAAGAAGGAAAAACGATGGAGCAGTTGTAACATATAAAACACCTATAAACTCAAATGAAGGCTTCAAACAAAGAGAAGAAATGGAAGTTGAAATTCCAAGTACATATATTGGTGAAGATGGCAGTATAGATGTGAAAGATGCTATAAGTGTTTTAAAAAGCCAATTCCCAAATGCGTTTGTACCAGAAGGGTTAGATGTAGCAGTAACAGTTAAAAACAATAGAAATAAAGTAAATGTTCAAACCCCAGAAGGAACAGTAATAGAACTTGCATTTGATGATTTAAATATAACAGATGCACACGGTAGCAACTTTAAAATGAAAAATGAAATAGAAAGTGAAATACTATCAGGAGAACCAAGTGAATTAAAAAATGTTCGTAAGATAATTGGAGAAAAATTTGATGTTCAAGACAATTCATTATCAAAATATTCAAGAGCTATGAAAGAAATGCAAGAACAAAAAGATAATCTTTCTTTAGAAGAGGTTACAACTTGTGCTATTCTTAGCCACATTATAGATACACAAGAATTTGAAAAGCTAAAAAGAAAAGGCCAAATTATATATGATTACAGAGTAGAATTTCCAAAACAATTGGAATTATCTAATTTTAAAGAACCACAATATTTAATGAGAAGAATGTCAGAAGTTAGGAGGCAAAAGAACTATAACCCAGGAAAGGTAGAAAATCTTGAAGATATGTTTTTATGCTACTTTTCAGATATGGACTATCAACAGGTTGAAAACAAATTAAAAGCTTTCTTAAACAAGAATTATTATAGTGATGAAGCACCAGCAACAAATAGAATGCTTCATTCACAGCAAGTAATGCTAGTTAGTGGGTTAATTGCTAAAAGTAAGGAAATTCCAGAAGACGAACAACATAGGCTATTATGTATGACATCTGGTTTGGTACACGATATAGGACATGTACCAGGAGCACATGCAACAGAAAGAGTACTAAATCAAATAGATGGTTTTTTCTCACATGAAATAAATGGAAGAAATGTAATAGAGCGAATTGTAGAAGATAAACAAGAAAGTATCACACAAGCTATAGAGGAATATTATAAAAGCATAGGAAGAAGTTATTCAGAAGAGCAAATAGAAAATTCTGTTCAAAATATTAAAGACCAAATAAAGAAATCTATAGAGGCACATAGTAGAACAAATAGCGAGAAAAGAGGAATAGGCACAGTTACACAAATACCAAGAGAAGTGGATAAAATTTGCTATGGAATAAGTGATATAGTAGATGCTATCAAATTAAGAAAAAGAAATGGCTTAAGCCCATTAGAGTTTTTTGAAGAAGATTGGAAACAAAAAACATCAAACAAGTTAGGTTCTAGTTTTAGATCAAATGAAATTAGAAGAAAATTAGAAACAATTGAAAATCAAATACAAAAAAAGAATTTTGGGGAAATTGTTACAAATATTGCTAACACTGTTAGAAGAAGAGAAGATAATGAGGCTGAAAAATGTTATTATGAAGTTGAGCAAGATGCTTGGAATGTTCTAAATGGAACAATAAAATATGTTGCAGGGAAAAGAGAAGCTGGAGAAATTAATACAAATGAAGATAAAATGGCAAAGGTTTCAACACTATTTGCAATAAAGCTATTTAATCAGGCAATGAAAGAATGTGATGGGAATAAAGAAGAAGCATGGGAAAAAACATTGCAAGAAATTACAAGAAGTAATGATGTGGACTTATTAAAAGGAGTTAAAGATATTATACCAAAAGAGGCAGTAGAATATGTGGAACAAGCTGGAGAAATTAGCGAAGAAATAAAGAAAAGAAGCGGAAAAATGGAAGACTATTTTGCTGAAGGAGAAATACTAGATTCAACAGATATAGAAAATCTAGACAACTCTAACAGACAGATTAAACTAATTCCAGGTAAAAAATTTGAAGTAACTGATTTACTACCTTGGCTAGGAAGTCAATGGAGAATACCAAGGCCAGTTCATATAAGAGATGAATATTTTGAAAATAGCAGAAATGAAACAGTTTATTGGAGAGAATATGAAGATGAAAAAAGAATGGACTTAATTGTAAAAAAGCCAAGAAATAAAGATGGAGTTACTCAAATAGAAAGGGAAAAATATGTTATAAAGGGTGACAATCAAAAATCACGTGAAGCAATGATGGGAGAGTTAAAGGAAAAATATCCAGATTTATATAAAAGCATATGTTACAACCCTTTAACATTTAAAATATTAACAAAAAGAACAAACTACTTTAATGATGAAAATGCAACAAATAAAATAGCTATAAGCAAAGATGAGGCTTATGCAGTGATACCAGGAATTAATAAGCCAGTTGATTTGCCAGAAATAATTGAAATTGAATGCACAGATAGAACAAAACTAAAAGAAATAAGAAGAAGTATTGCAGATGCATTGAAAGGAATGGGAATAAAATTAGATGATGTTGCAACAAAAGAGACGAAAAGAGATATGGCTATGAATATAAAACAAGCACATATGGCAAAGAAAAAACAGGAAGACGAAAAACAAAATCAAACACAATTAGAAATAAAAAGGAAACAGGAAGACCAAGAAGAAAGATAATAGAAGAGGAGAAGTAGTATTTCTCCTCTTTTACTATGAAAAATCTTGAAGTATACATAAAAACATGATATAATGTATGAGTATTCATTTTTTTAGTCTTCCTTGCGAGACATCTAAGTATTAAAGCAGGAGACAAATAATTTTAAGGAGGAAATGAATATGAGATTAACCTTTAGAACTGTGGGTGCAACGAACGAGGTTTTTAAACGGTTGTGCTGCCTGAGAAGGTGGACGCACTTCGTTACGGAAGACAAGTACAACGAGCTGGCAAAGCAGTCTTTGAACTGCATTACAGCTTTCTTCCTCGCAACGTGTGCTGAGCACGAGGGCAAAACCATCATTTGGGAACGCTTCCCGAAAATCGCAATTTACAGGGCCTTCCAGAAGACCTATGTGTATTTTGATACACCGGAGTTCATCTTGAAGGACATTTGCCGTGTGGGCAAGATTGAAGCAGATATCTTCGATCAGACAACTCGGCAAATCATTGCTGAACAGACCGATGATGCTTTTGCAGATTTTATCTGCGAAGGTATTGGAACGTATGAAGCCCAAATCTACAAGGCTGCAACCAAACTCGCGACATTCATCGAACTTTTGGAAAATGAGAGAAAGATGAATGGTGATTTCATTCATAAGTACCATGAAATCATCGAAACCCTGAAGGAATATGAAGATATTCCTATGGTAAAGGAGCTTTCTACCAACCCTGAGCATCATATGTTCAAGGTTATCCAGCACCTTTCCCAACTCCGTAACCAGAACCGGTGGGCTGTGAATGTGTATAACATGGAGTGCTCTGTATTGGGCCACCTGTTTGACACGGCAGTGTTTGCCTACTACATGTCTCTGGAGCAGGACATGGAAAATGAAAAGCTGGCAACCAGAATGTTCTTCATGGGAATTTTCCATGATGTCGCTGAAAGCTGGACTAAAGACATTCCATCCCCCATTAAGGACAGGGTGAAAGGCTTCAGAAAGGCTACCGAAGAGTACGAAAACATGATGATTGAGGAACACATGTATGATGTTCTTCCTCGGTATGTGTCCGATGCCTTGAAAAAGGTAATGTTCGAAGAGGATGGCAATCAGGAGTTCCATGCACTCATCAAGGGTGCAGATTATCTTTCTGCAGACAGCGAATGCTGGAGGCAGTACAAAGCAGGAAGCAGAGATGAGTACTTCAGGAATGCAACTCTGAGAAGGAAAAACAGAATTGAAGCAGGCAAGGAAGTTCTGACTCCGGCTTGTAGGGAGCTGTTTGAGTACTTCGTGGAATACGAAAAAGGTTTGAATCTCTAATCAAAGGCCACCTAATTGGTGGCCTTTACTTTTAAAATAAAAAAAAACTTAAATAAATTTGAAAAAAATTCAAAAAAACACTTGACAGGTTAAGAAAAATGTTGTATTATAGAAAAGCAGTTGTTCAAAACGACTGCTTCTATAATTCGAAAGAGTTATGGGCTATTAGCTCAGGTGGTAGAGCACTTGACTTTTAATCAAGTTGTCCGCGGTTCGAGTCCGCGATAGCTCACCAACATTTCGGCCCCTTGGTCAAGCGGTTAAGACATCGCCCTTTCACGGCGGAGACATGGGTTCGATTCCCGTAGGGGTCACCAATTTAATATAGAATGCCGCTGTAGCTCAGCTGGTAGAGCAACTGACTTGTAATCAGTAGGTCGTCAGTTCAAATCTGACTAGCGGCTCCAATAAAAAATAGAAGTTTTGAAATTATTCTTGACTTTTATTTTTTTTGTCTTGTAAAACTTCGCAATATATGATATAAATAAAAGAAAAAAACGAGGGAGCAAATGGAAGGAACGAAGAAACAAAAAAAGCAAGTATCGTTTATGAAAAATGTACTTATGCTAATGGTAGCTCAAGTAGCAATAAAAATACTAGGCTTCGTATATAGACTAGTAATAATAAATATAGATGGGTTTGGAGATACAGGAAATGGATATTATTCAACAGGGTACCAGATATACTCACTACTACTAACCTTATCATCAGTAGGTATACCAACAGTAATTTCAAAACTTGTATCTGAAAGAGTTGCAATAGGAGACCATAAAGGTGCACATAAAATATTTACAACTGCATTAAAAACATTTACAACAATAGGACTTGTAATGTCTATTGGTTTGTTTTTTGGAGCTGACTTTATTGCAAAAAATATAATAAATGTTGAGGGGGTAAAATATACTCTAATGGTACTTGCACCAGCAATAATGTTTGTAACAGCAGGAGCAGTTCTAAGAGGTTATTTTGCAGGACTAGGTACAATGAAACCAACAAGTGTTACACAAACACTAGAACAATTTTTAAACTGTGTACTTACAATTTTATTCGTATATGCAACAGTAGGTAAAGACACAGCAATAATGGCAGCAGCAGGAAACTTATCAAGTACAATAGCAATAGTAATAGCATTTATTTATATTATAATTTTCTATAAAAAACAAAGACCAGAAATACTAGAAGACTGCAAAAATCAAACAGTACAAATGGAAACAAAAACAACAAAACAAATTCTAAAAATAATATTTGCAGTATCAATACCAATGACAATTGGTTCATTAGTTGCAGAATTAAATGGAACAATAGATACATTAACAGTAAGCAACTGTATACAAAAAGCCTTCCAAGGAATTGAAAGTGGCAAAGTTGCATTAGAAGCAAAGGCAATGCAATTATCTGGAATGGTATCAAAAATTGAAACAATTATACGTTTACCTTTAGCTATAAATGCGGCATTCTGTACAGCACTAGTACCGGCAATTGCAGCATCACTTGCTAGAAAGGACAAGGCAACTGCAGTAAAAAGATTATCATTTTCATTTTTCTTTACAATAATAATAATTGCACCATGTGCAGTTGGCTTAATTACACTTGCAGAACCAATACTAAAAACTATATATCCAAATTCATATGAAGGAGCAACTATTCTTCAAATAACATCAATTTCAATGGTTTTTGTTGCATTAAGCTATGTTATAAATGGTGGCCTATATGGACTTGGAAAAACACATATACCAGCAATTGCACTAGCAATTGGAGCTGGAGTAAAAACAGTACTAAATATAATTTTAGTAAGTAACCCACAAGTTAACATACTAGGTTCACCAATTAGCTCAACAGTATGCCAAGGAATTAACTTTGCAATATGTAGCTATTGTTTAAGCAAATACATAAAAATGGATATAAAAGTTACTAAACATATATTAAAACCAGTTTTTTCAGCAGGAGTAATGGGAGCAATTGCATTTGGAACACATCATGCATTACTTGGAGTTTTAGGTAATTCAAAAGCTACAATAATAGCAATAGTAGTAGGAGCAATAACATATGGAGTAATAATAGTTCTAACAAAAACATTAGATAAAGACGACTGGTACATGATTCCTTATGGAACCAAAATATATAAGTTACTAGAAAAACTAAAAATATATAAAGAGGAAAAGGTATGAAACTAATTTCATGGAATGTTAATGGATTAAGAGCAGTATATAAAAAAGGCTTTATGGAATTTTTTAAAGAAATTGATGCAGATATATTCTGCATACAAGAAACAAAAATGCAAGAAGGACAGATAAAACTTGATTTAGAAGGCTATGAACAATATTTCAATTGTGCTGTAAGAAAAGGTTATTCAGGCACAGCAGTATTTTCAAAAATAAAGCCTAAAAATGTAACATATGGAATAGGACTAGAAGAGCATGATCAAGAAGGTAGAGTAATAACACTTGAATTTGAAGATTTTTACCTAATAAATTGCTATACACCAAATTCAGGCAGAGAACTTGCAAGATTAGATTACAGAATGCTTTGGGAAGAAGATTTTAAAAAATATCTGAAAATGTTAGATGAAAAAAAGCCAATTATAGTTTGTGGAGACTTAAATGTTGCACATAAAGAAATAGATTTAAAGAATCCAAAAACAAATAGGAAGAATGCTGGCTTTACAGATGAGGAAAGAGAAAAAATGACAAAACTAATAGAAACAGGCTTTACAGATACTTTTAGATACTTATATCCAGATAAAGAAAACTCTTACACATGGTGGTCATACATGGGTCATGCAAGAGAAAAAAACGTGGGTTGGAGAATAGATTATTTCTTAACATCAAATAGAATAAAAACAAAAATTGAAGAAGCCTATATATTTGATAAAGTATTAGGAAGCGACCATTGTCCAATAGGACTAGAAGTAGGAGGTTTAAAATGATTAAAAAATTTAAAGGGGAAACAAAGTGGTTTTATTGGTTCACTTTGCTAGTTGCAATAGTTATAGTATATAAAATTTTAGATAATTTTACAGGAATAGGAGAATGGGTTGCAGAATTAATTAAAGTCATAAAACCATTCTTAATGGCAATATTACTGGCATATTTACTATATATACCAGCCAGAAAAATTGAAACACTATATAGAAAAAACAAGGTTCTAAGTAAAAAAGCAAGAGGTTTATCTATTGCAACAACATATATTTTGGCAATACTAATAATTGCATTACTAATAAAAGTACTTGTTCCAATGCTATCAGACAGTATTGGAGAACTTGCAAGTAACTTACCAGGATATTATGATAGTGCAATAAAATACATAGAAGAATTGCCAGAAGATAATATTCTTAAAACTGAAGCTGTACAAAATGCAATTAAAAAACTACAACAAATTGATATAGCAAAACTATTAGATTTAGATAACTTAGCAATGTACTTAGAAAAGGTAATAGGAATTGCAAATGGTATATTTAGTGCCTTTGTAACAATTGTAGTATCAATATACATATTACTTGAAAGAGCTGAAATTGTTAATTTTGTAAAAAGATTAAATAGAAGTATATTTACAGAAAAGAAATGCCAAGCAATAGATAGATATTTTGAAAAGGGAAATGATATATTCTTTAAATATATATCAGGACAAATAATTGATGCAATAGTTGTAGCAATTATAATGTCAGTTGCATTAACAATAATGAAAGTAAAATATGCAGTTCTACTTGGCTTCTTAATTGGTGTATTCAACTTAATACCATACTTTGGAGCAATAATAGCAGTAATTGTAGCATGCGTAATAACAATATTTACAGGTGGATTTGTGCAAGCAATTTGGGTTGCAGTTGTATTAATAATTCTTCAACAAATTGATGCAAATATTATAAACCCTAAAATATTAAGAGATGCATTAGAAATAAGCAAAATATTAATAATCTTTGCAGTAACAGTAGGAGGAGCATATTTTGGAGTTTTAGGAATGTTCCTTGGAGTACCTGCAATAGCAGTTATAAAAATGATGTTAGATGATTACATAGAGCGAAACGAAAAAGAAAAAGTTCCAACTAATACTTGACAAATCGTACAAAAAAATATATAATCTCCCCATAAAAGGGGAGATTTTGTTATGTTAAATTGGAAAAAAATTTGTGTAACAACATTAGGAACTTTAAGTGTTCTAGGAACAACTGTATTTGCTGCAACAGGTGTTGTAAATGCTCCAAGTGGACTAGTTTTAAGAGAAACAGCAAGTAAAGGAGGAAACCCACTTGCAACAGTTCCAGATAAAGCACAAGTAGAAATTGTAGAAGAAGATGGGGAATGGTATAAAGTTAAAGTGAATGAACAAACAGGTTATCTATTTGCAGAATTTGTTAATAAAACTGAAACAACAGAAAAACCATCAGAACCAACAACGGAACAGACTTCAACAGAACAAAAAACAGAAGAAAATCAAGGACAAACCAAAACTCAAAATAAAATTAAAGTATATAATATGCCACTTATAACATCAACAGTTGTAAATGAAGTAGAACCAAATGTAGAAATTAAAATTGAAAAGCAAATAACAAATTGGTCATATATAACTGCAGGAGAAGTAAAAGGCTGGGTTAGAACATACGGAATACAAAATAAAATTAAAACATCAACAGTGGAAGAACCAAAAACAGAAGAACCACAAAAACCAGATGTAGTAGAAGAACCAAGCCAGCCAACAGTTACAGAACCAGAAAAGCCTGCTGAACCGGAAACACCAGCAGAAAATAAACCAGCAGATAATTCAAGTAGCACAGAAACTACAGTTGGAAATGTAAAAGGCTTTGTAGCAGTAGATTATGCAAATATGAGAAAACAACCATCAACAGATTCTGAAATAGTAACAACTCTTACAAAGGATACATCTTTTACAATTACAGCAGAAACCGAAGAATGGTACAAAGTAAAATTTACAAGTATAGATGATGTAGTATATGAAGGATACATATTTAAGAACCTTGTAACAAAGGCCAACACTTAAATTTAAGAGGTGATATAAATAAAAAGACCACTAATTATAATATTAGTTGGGGTGCTTTTAGGAATAATAATTGGGCTATACTTAAAACAAAGTATAGCCTGTATAGTTATAATACTTGCACTTCTACTATTTTTAATTCAAAAAAATAAGCATAAATCATATTTTTTCTTCGCTAAAAGAAGGAAGGTATTTCTAATAATTTTCATTTCCGCGATTATTTCAAACATTTATTTAAATCTAATAAATTTGAAGTTCAAAAAAGTATACAATGAATTCCCAACAGAAGTAAAGAAAACTGCAACAGTTAAAAGTGATGCAAAAGAGACGGAATATTATAAAAGTTATAATATTGATGTGGATGGGAAAACCTTCATACTGTACGTAAAGAAGAATTATCCACATGAATTAAAGTATGGCATGTTAATAACTTTTGAGGGTACATATACAAAGCCTCCAGAAGATAGAAATTATAGAGGATTTAATTATAGAGAATATTTAAAAACAAAAAAGATATATGAAACAATTAAAGCTCAGGAAGTAAATGTTATAAAAGAAAATAACTTGAACCTTATATTAAGTTTGAGCAATAAAATTAGAACAAAAGTAATAGAGGTAGCCAAAGAAATTTTACCGAAAGAAACAAGTAGTTTAGTTACAGGGATACTAATAGGTGAGAAAAACGACATATCAGAAGAAATAACAAATGCATTTAGTAAAGCTAGTATTTCTCACATTTTGGCCATTTCAGGTACTCACGTTTCATACATTATATTTGGAATAACATATATTCTTACAAAAAGTAAGGTGCCTAAGCGAAAAAGCTATTTATGTATGATTTGTTTTTTAATACTTTTTATGTTCATAACAAGATTTAGCCCATCTGTTGTAAGAGCTTCAATAATGAGTATTTTAATGATATTTGCAAAAATCATTCATAGAAAATCAGATACATTAAATTCAATAGCATTATCTTTGCTAATTATTTTAATCTTCAACCCATTTGCAATAAAAGATGTGGGACTTGAGCTTTCTTACCTTGGAACTCTTGGAATCGTTTTGTTAAATACCCCAATATCAAAATTTTTAAGTAAATATATAAATGAAAAATTAGCCAAAATCCTTTCTATAACAATCTCAGCACAAATAATGGTATTACCAATAACAGCTGTATATTTTAATATAATATATACGAACTTTATTATCTCAAATATCACAGCAGTGCCACTTGCAGGAATAATAATATTGTTTCGGATATTTGAATATTATTGCAGGAATAGTGTTTTTACCACTGGGCAAAGCTTTAGGCAAAATTTTAAATATTATAGTAAATATCCTAATTTATATATCAAAAATCACTGCAAAAATACCACTAGGTTTTTTTACAATAAAAACGCCTAGTATTGTGGTACTAATTGAGTATTATATATTAGTGTATTTTGTGTTGAAAAAGAAAAAAATAAAAGAAATGTTCATTATTACAATAATAACAATAATTATTTTAAATGCTATATCTCTAATACCAGGAAGCTTAGAAATTCATATGGTGGATGTAGGGCAACGGAGATTGCACGGTTATAAAAACACCTCATAACAAAATAGCAGTGATAGATACAGGAGAAGCGGAAAATGTTATAGCAAAATACTTGCTAGATAAAGGGATAAAAACAGTTGATTACTTAATAATATCACACTTTGATTCAGATCATTGCAAGTCTTCCAAAGAGGTAATTGAAAAACTGAATGTAAAACAACTAGTAATAAGTAAACAAGCAAAAGAGAGTAAAGAATTTGAAGATATAATAAACATGGCTAAGGAAAAGAATATTAATATACAAGTTGTAAAAGCCGGAGATGTTTTAAAATTTGATAAATACACTAGTTTTAAAGTATTATGGCCAGAAACTAATTTATTACAAGAAAATCCACTTAATAATAATTCAATTGTTGCAAGACTAGAATACAAAAGTTTTAGTATGCTTTTTACAGGAGATATTGAAGTTTTAGCAGAAAAGCAAATAGTAGCAAAGTATAGAAGTGAAGAACTAAAATCCAATATATTAAAAGTTGCACATCATGGGTCAAAAACATCTTCAACAAATGAATTCATAAATAAAAATAAACCACAAATTTCAATAATAGGAGTGGGAGAAAATAACAAATTTGGACACCCAAATACGCAAACATTACAAACCTTGCAAAGCTACGGAAGTAAGATATACAGAACAGACACGTCAGGAGAAATTACAATAAAAGTAAATAAAAAAGGAAAAGTGAGAATAAAAACACATGTATAACATTGCATAATTTTGGTTATTATAAAAATGGTGATTAAAAATGAAAAAATACATTGTAATAGCTCTTGTTTTAGCACTTATAGCAGGTTTTATACTTGGATTATATCTGTATAAATTAAAAATTGCAAATGAACAAATTGCATTTGAGGCAGAATATAGAAAGTTAGAAACTAAAAACGTAATAGAAAACGCAGAAAACTTGCTACGAGAAACTAGTTCATCTAAGAATAAAACAACTCCAAATACAAAAATAATTGAAAAAAGATATTATAATGATTGTGAACACTTAGGTACAACCGAAAAGAAGATAGATGAAAAACTAATAAACAAAGACGAAAGCGAATTTCAAATAGAATATATAGGGTGGGAAATACAGAAATTTACGCCAACAGAAGTGGTTGTATATAAAGAAATAAACGATTTTTGTAATGAACACTACTTAGTAAAAGAGGAAAATGGCACAGTTGCTGTATATGCATTAGATAAGTTTGGAAATGAAAAAGACATTATTTGCAATACTGAAATTCAAACGAAATACCTAACTGAAAAGGATGTAGAAAATTTAAGAACAGGAATAAAGGTATATGGAAAAAAAGAACTAAACAAGCTATTACAGGACTATGAATAAACTTGAGTTCACATAAAAAAAGTGGTATAATATTAATGTAATCTTTTAAAGGAGGATTAAAAATGTCATTAAGGTTTAAAGGCCACTACATTGTTGATGAGGAAGGAGATAGCATTTGTATTCCCTACAGAACCTTAAAACGGTTGTGTATAAAGAGAATATACAAAGAACTATCATCTTTTGAAATTATAAAAGATGTGGTAAAAGACCTCACGGGAAGAAATCTTGCGAGAAATGGAAACACAGAAAGCCAGCTTTTCTTAAGCCTTGAGAAAGCTATTCGGTCAGATCCTGCTTTTAAGCAGCAACTTGAAATTCAAAATCAAAGGAGAAAGAAAATTAATGCTGAAAGAAAAAAAGAAAACCAGTATTTTGGTAAATCACAGCATTATGTCAGACAAGACAAGATCGATTTAAGGAACCAGTCAAGAAAAGGATTTCCGTGGTATTGACAAAATAGAGTCACTATATTTAGTGACTCTATTTTTTTATTAGTAAGTTTGGTGCACCATCCCGGTCTCGAACCGGGGACCTTTTGATTAAGAGTCAACTGCTCTACCAACTGAGCTAATGGTGCATGTCCGTGCAAAAAAAATAAAATTGGAGGCGACACCCGGATTTGAACCGGGGAATCAGAGTTTTGCAGACTCGTGCCTTACCACTTGGCTATGTCGCCATACTTTATTATATGCAAGCAAATAATAAAAAATGATTAAAAATAAATGGAGCGGAAAACGGGGCTCAAACCCGCGACCTATGCCTTGGCAAGGCATCGCTCTATCAACTGAGCTATTTCCGCACAAGTTTTATAAACATAAAGCATTATTATAATAACAAAAAATGAATAAAAAGTCAATACTTTAATAAAAAGTCTTTCATTTTTCTTTCGAAAAAATATAAAACTCCTACGTTTGGCTACTTAGTGTATTCATTCAGGTATTAAATATATCTGGTAATAAAGAAATTTTTGCCTCAAAAGCTTGAAAAATAGCCAAAATTATAGTATAATAAAGGCGTTGGAGCAATTTTAGAAATGCTCATAATAAAAAGAAGGAAAAACATGTAATCCTTACGGAAATAATAGGTTTCGAGGATAAAATGTAAAAAAATATAAAAATGTAATGAAAATGTCATATTATATATAAAAAAACACAAGTAAACATTCCGTAATTAAGAAAAGATAGATGTTAAATACTTGAAAATAATATATATTGACATTAATAAGTTTTTATATATAATTATAAGTAGTAACAAACAAGGAGAGTATTATGAAAAAATCAAAGTTATCATTAATTTTAATTTTTATTCTATTAGCAATTGCAATATTTGGAAACAAGGTATATGCAGCAAATACTATGAATCTTAATATAACAGATATTAGACCATACACAAATAAAAAATATACAGTAACAACGCCAAATGCTAATGTTCATACGGTTTTTAAAATAATTAAAAACAATGGAACAAATTATGTTTGGGAAGATGCATTATATTGCTTAAGAAGCGGTCTAGGTTTTGGAAATTCTGAAAATGTTAATAATTTGAATGCAGATGGAAGATTAGATGAAGATGTAACATACACAGAAACATACAATCTAAAAACAGATGCAACAGCAGTTATGAATTATTACAACACTACAATTGGTTACAATATTCAAAACCCAGAATACAATGCAATTTTATGGATAATAGATAACATGTATTTACCAGAGCATAAAGATGCTACTCAAATGAAAGATACTTTAGTGAGAAAAGTTTTAAAATTTGATGGTGGAAACAATGTTTCAGAAGAACAATTAAAAAACTTAACCGATGATGATATTGAATTTGTTCAACAAATGGCATTGTGGTATTTTACAAACCATGATGATAATGGAGGACAAAATTCACTTTCACTTGTTGATACATATGTTTTAAGTAATGCTACAAAAATAAATGAAGAAGATCTTACAGAAGATAAGCAAAGAGCTATTGATAGCTTATATAACTATTTTATAAAAAATGCTCAAGCCCATGTTACTGACTATGGAATAGGAGCTTCAAGAGACTTTACAAATGTTAAACCACAAATTAATGTTAATGAAAGTACTAAAACTGTTACATCAGATGCAGCATTTAAAATAATTGGACCTTTTAGTATTTCAAAACAAGATGGTAATGTTGATTATGAAGTGACTTTTGAAGTTAAAGATAAGAATGGTAAAGTAATTCCAGAAAAAGATGGAGACATACCAGTTGTATATATTGTAAAAAATAAAACAGATATGGTTCAATCATTTGATTCAATTGATCAAACTATAGATCAAGGTGAGTTTTATTTAAAGATATCAAACCTATATGCAACAACATATGATTTAACAAATGTAACAATAGAACCAAAAATGTCATATGAAAAAATGTATAAAACAACAGCAACATTATGGATAGGGGATGCTGAAGATCAACCAGTAGTAAAAGTTGATAAAGAAGAAATAATTGAAGGAGACTTTAATGTTGTAATAGAAAAAGTTGATGAAAACGGAAATTTACTATTTGGTGCAACATTTACAATGCAAACCGAAGACCGTGAATTAATTACAATAATTAATAACGGAGATGGAACTTTCACTGCACCTAATATTCCAATTAAGGAAGAAGGACAGGAATTCATTTATGAAATAGAAGAAATTTCTGCACCAGGTGGATATATAAGAATAAATGGTGCAATAAAGATTAAGATTACAACAAAGCTAAATGAGGCAGGAGATAAATACGTTTTAGATAAAGCTGAATTTATTAATACTACAGGTTTACCAATAGTAATAAATGATGTTACTATAAAAATTGTAGATAACAAAGTTGTAATTGAAGTTGTAAATAAAAAAAGTGTAGACTTAGATTTAGCACTTAGAAAATTTATAACCAAAATTAATGGAGAATATGTAACAGATAGAGTTCCTAAAATTGATACAAGTAAATTAAATACTATAGATCAAACAACAGGAAAAGCAATTACAACAGCAAAATATACACATTCAAAAGAGCCAGTAATAGTAAAACAAGGAGATATTGTAACATTTACAATAAGAGTATATAATGAGGGCGAGACAGATGGATATGCTACAAAAGTTGCAGATTATATACCAGAGGGACTTGGATATTTAATGAATTACAAGACTAACACAGATAATTTCTGGGTTCCTGTTGCTGATAGTACAACTAAAACAATAGATTTAGTTGGAACAGAAGGATTTTATAAAACAGAAGATGCTGTTAAAAACTTAAAAACAAGCGATTTTTATGATACGGATAATTTAAGTGATGTAAAAATAGTAACAGGAAAAGCAAAAATATCATCAACAGCATTAGAAGATGAGATAATAAAAGCATATAATGAGGAACTAAAATCAGGAGACATAGATGCTGGAGATAGATGGCAACAATCAACTAATGGAACAGATGGACTATATTATAGAGATATTGAGATAAGCTGTATAGTCCTTGCGGAGAACAGCTTTAAAGGAACACTAAAAAATATAGCAGAAATACAAGAAGATAAAGCTGTAGATGAGCAAGGCAATGAAATATCAAAAGACGATAGAGATTCAACACCAGATAATGTAGATTCTAGTAACTATAATGCACCAGAAGATAATAGCTCATACCAAGAAGATGATGATGATTATGAACCAATGGAATTAAGATGCTTTGACTTAGCACTTAGAAAATTCATTACAAAAGTTAATGATGATGATGTAACAACAAGAATACCAAAACCAACAGTAGATACAGATGGAAAAATAAAATATGAACATGATAAAACACCAGTATATGTAGCAAATAGTGATATTGTAACATATACAATAAGAGTATATAATGAAGGATCAACTTTAGGTTATGCAATGGAAGTTTCAGATGATATACCAAATGGATTAGTATTCTTACCAACACATGATACAAATAAACAATATAAGTGGAAAATGTTAGACAGTGAAGGGAAAGAAACAGATGACCCACAAAAAGCAGTTGAAATAAGAACTACATACTTAGAAAATACTTTACTAAAACCATATGACCCAACAAAAGGTATAAGTGAAACAGAACCATACAACCCTGATTATGCAGAAGTAAAAGTGGCTTTCCAAGTAATAGAAGAAGAAATGACTCAGGAAGATAGAATAATCATAAATAAAGCACAAATAACAAAAGACAAAGCAGTAGATGAAGAAGGAAATGAAATTGATATAGATGATATAGATTCAATTCCAGATGAATGGAATGAAGGCGAAGATGACCAAGACATAGAAAAAATCTATGTAAAATATTTCGACCTAGCATTATTAAAATGGGTAACACAAACAAGGGTAACAGTAGATGGAAAAACAATTATAACAGATACAGGCTTTACTCCATACGATGATCCAGAGCCAATTGCAAAGGTTGTAATTGATAAGAAAAAATTAAGCAAAACAACCGTAAAATTTGTTTACAATATAATTATAATGAATCAAGGGGAGATCCCAGGATATGCAACAGAGATAACAGATTATATACCAGAAGGACTAGAGTTTGTTGCAGAAGACAATCCATTATGGACAAAGGAAAGTGGAAACAAAATTACAACAAGAGCATTAGAAGGAAAATTATTAAACCCAGGAGATTCAGCAACAGTAGAGGTTATATTCACATGGAAGAACGGTGAAGAAAATTTAGGACTAAAAACAAATATAGCAGAAATTAGTGAAGACTACAATGATAAAGGCTCAAAGGATATAGACTCAACACCAGATAACGTAAAAACAGATGACTATGATAAACAACAAGAGGATGATGATGACAAAGCTTTAGTAATACTAGAATTAAAAACAGGTGGAAGCACATCTTATATCTGGCTTGGATTAGTAGTATTAACAATAATCGCAGGAGGAGTATTACTAATTAAAAAATTTGTAATATAATAAGACTTAAGAAACGCCAATAATTTTACAAAAAATATTGGCGTTTTTGTTGTATTTTTGGCAGTTTTGTTATATAATAATATAGTTCGAAAATAGGAGGAAAAAATGGGTTTCATTGAGAGTATTAAAGAAAGAGCAAGCCAAGATATTAAGACTATTGTATTGCCAGAAGCAACCGATTTAAGAACTTTAAAAGCAGTGGATATAATAGGAAAAGAAGGTTTTGCTAAAGTTATTTTAGTTGGAAATAAAGATGAGGTAACTAAAATTGCAAGTGATAATAATTTAGATATATCAAAGGTAGAGATAATTGATCCTGCAGTTTCTGAAAAATACGAAACATATGTAAACGCATTTTATGAACTTAGAAAAGAGAAGGGAATTACTATTGAAAAGGCAAAAGAGCTTATTTCAAACCCAGTTTATTTTGGAATGATGATGCTTAAAGTTGGAGATGCTGATGGGTTAGTTTCAGGAGCTGCTCATTCTACAGCAGATACTTTAAGACCAGCACTTCAAATTATAAAAACAAAACCAGGAACCAAACTTGTTTCAAGTTTTAACGTAATGGTAGTTCCAAATTGCGAATATGGTGATAATGGAGTATTTATCTTTTCAGATTGTGGCTTAAATTCAAAACCAAACAGCGAAGAACTTTCTGAAATTGCAATTGCTTCTAGTAAAAGTTTTGAACAATTAATAGGAGGTACTCCTAAAATAGCAATGCTTTCATATTCAACATATGGAAGTGCAAAATCAGAAGATATAGATAAGGTTAGGAAAGCTACTCGTTTGGCAAAAGAAAAAGAACCAGAACTATTACTCGATGGCGAAATGCAATTAGATAGTGCAATTGTGCCTAGTGTTGGAGCAAGCAAAGCACCAGGAAGCCCTGTGGCAGGAAATGCTAATATATTAATATTCCCAGACTTAAATGCAGGAAACATAGGATACAAATTAGTAGAAAGATTAGCAAAAGCAGAAGCATATGGACCAATATGCCAGGGAATGGCAAAACCAGTAAATGATTTATCAAGAGGCTGTAAGGCTGAAGATATTGTGGGAGTTGTAGCAATTACTGCTGTTCAAGCCCAAGAAATTGAATAATAGAAGGAGAGATTTTGAAATGAAAATTTTAGTAATTAACTGTGGTAGCTCATCATTAAAATACCAATTAATCAATATGGAGGATAACCATGTATTAGCATCAGGTAAATGCGATAGAATAGGGGTAAAATCAATAGATAGCCCATACATTGAATACAAGAAAAATGGAAAGAAAATTTCAGAAGAAGTTGCTTTACCAAACCATACAGTAGCATTTGAATTAATAATGAAATATTTATTAGACCCAGAAGTTGGTGTAATAAAAGATGTTAGCGAAATTGATGCAATAGGCCACAGAATAGTACATGGAGGACCACAATTCACAAAAACAACAGTTGTAACAGATGAAGTTCTAAAAGAATACAACACATCTATAGAATATGCACCATTACATAACCCTGCACATTTACAAGGAATAAACGCTTGTATGAAATTAATGCCAGGAACACCTGAAGTATTAGTATTTGATACATCATTCCATACAACAATACCAGACTATGCGGCATTATATGCAATTCCATATGAATACTATGAGAAATATGCAATAAAAAGATATGGTGCACATGGAAGTTCACACAAATTCATAGCTGAAGAAGCAGCTAGAGTATTAGGAAAGAACAAAGAAGATATAAATATAATCTCATGCCACTTAGGAAATGGTGCAAGTCTTGCAGCAATTAAAGGTGGAGTTTGTGTTGATACATCAATGGGATTAACACCACTTGAAGGACTAGTTATGGGAACAAGATCAGGAGATTTAGACCCAGCTGTTCTAGAATTTGTTATGAGAAAAGAAAACTTATCAATTGAAGAAATGATGACAGTTTTAAATAAAAAATCAGGCTTACTTGGAATATCTGAAATTACAGGTGACGTTAGAGACTTAAAGAACTTAGCAAAAGAAGGAAACGAACGTGCAAAACTTGCAATAGATATGTTTGCATACAGAGTTAAAAAATACATAGGTGCATATATGGCAGCATTAGGTCATGTTGATGCAATTATATTTGAAGGTGGAATTGGAGAACACAACTTCGACGTTGTAAATAAATGCGTTGAGGGACTAGAACCTTTAGGAATAGTATTTGATAGCTCACATAATGATGAAGAAGTTTATGAAGGAATTATAAGCAAACCAGAATCTAAGATTAAAATGTATGTAATTCAAACAAACGAAGAACTAGAAATTGCTAGAGAAACAATGAAAGCAATTACAAAATAACAAATTTAAGCAAGAGGTTAGATATTAAAAAGTCTAGCCTCTATAAGTATATAGTAACTTTTCTAATTTTAAGGAGAATATAAGTTGAAACTAGAAAATTTTGAAAATGAAATTGAATACAAATTTAAAAATATTGAACTATTAAAAACAGCATTTACACATACATCGTATGCAAATGAAAAGAAAATTCAAAGCAATGAAAAGCTAGAATTTCTAGGAGATAGCATATTAGAATTTGTGGTAAGTAACTACCTATATAGAAATTATCCAAAATTAAAAGAAGGAGAAATGACAAAGGTTAGAGCTACAGTTGTATGCGAAGAAAGCCTATACCAAGTAGCTTTAAAATATCACTTTGATGAACTTTTAATACTTGGAAAAAGTGAAAAACTAAGTGGTGGAAACCATAAACCTGCAATGCTTGCAGATAGTGTAGAAGCTGTAATTGCAGCACTTTACATGGATTCTGGACTTGAAGAGTCTGAAAAGTTTATTTTAGAAAACCTAAAAGAAGCAATAAACAAAGCAAGTAAAAATGTTGGACAAAAAGATTACAAAACAGTTCTTCAAGAAAAATTACAAAAACATGGAAGTGTAAAAATAGAATATGAAATAATAAAAGAAGAAGGACCAGATCATGATAAAACTTTTGTAGCAGAGGTCAGTTGTAACGGAAAAGTATTAGCAACAGGAAAAGGAAATACAAAAAAACATGCAGAAATGGAAGCAGCAAGAGTTGCTCTAAAAAAATAATTTGGAGGTAAAAATGTCTAAACAATATGTTATACCAATATTTGTACCACATTTGGGTTGCCCAAATGATTGCGTATTTTGCAATCAAAAAAGCATAAGTGGGCAAATGAAGCAAGTAACAGAAGAAGACGTAGAAAAAACAATAGAAGAATTTTTACATAGTTTTAAAGAGGAAAAATTATATACAGAAATAGCATTTTTTGGAGGAAGCTTCACTGGAATAGATGAAGAAACCCAGGAAAAGCTTCTTAAAGTTGCACATAAATATGTTGAAAACAAGCAAGTTGATGGAATTAGAGTATCAACAAGACCAGATTATATAAACAAACAAAAATTAAAATTACTAAAAAAATATGGAGTTAAAACTATTGAACTTGGAGTACAAAGTACAAATGACTATATTCTAAATAAAGCCAAAAGAGGACATACTTTTGAAGATGTAAAAAAGGCATCAAAACTTATTAGAAGATATGGCTTTACATTAGGACACCAAATGATGATAGGACTTCCAGAAAGCACATGGATAGATGAACTAAATACAGCAAAAGACTTAGCAAAATTAAAACCAAAAATAGTAAGGCTATATCCCGTTTTAGTAATAAAAAATACTGAATTAGAAAAAGAATTTGCAAAAGGAGAATATCACCCAATAACATTAGAACAAGCAGTAGAAAGATGCAAGGACTTATACTATTATTTCGATAGCAAAAAAATAACAGTAATAAGAATGGGACTTCAAAATACAGATATTATATCAAACCCAGAAAACATTAATAGTGAAGTAGTTGCAGGACCATATCACGAGGCATTTGGACAACTTGTTGAAGATAGCATTTGGTATGACAGAATTTTAAATGCAATAAAGAAAATAAATACAAAGGTTGCAGAAGTTGAAATTGAAGTAAACCCAGAAAACATCAATAATGTGGTGGGACATAAAAAAGAAAACATACAAAAATTAAAAGAATTATATGATGTTGATGTAAGGGTAAAACAAAGTTTTAATGTAAGACCAAACAAATTTAATGTAAACATAGTAAAAACATACAAAGAATTTTTAGACGATTAGAGGTAAAAAATGAAATCAAAATATATAGACTTTAGAAACATAAAAGAATATGAAGAATTAAAAGCACCAGCAAAAGCTATTAAAGAGGGAAAATTGGTGCTTTTCCCAACTGAAACAGTTTATGGAATAGGTTCAAATGCATTAGATGTAGAAGCTGTAAAAAAAATCTACATAGCAAAAGGTAGAGCAAGCGATAACCCACTTATAGCACATATTGCACATATAGATATGCTAAAAAAACTAGTTCAAAATGTTGGTGAAGTTGAAGAAAAGCTAATAGAAGCATTTTGGCCAGGACCACTTACAATAGTTTTTAAAAAGAAAACAATAGTACCAGATATCATTACAGGTGGGCTAGATACAGTTGCAGTAAGAATGCCAAGTAACATTATTGCACAAAAACTTATAGAATATTCAGACTGCCCAATAGCAGCACCAAGTGCTAATATTTCAGGCAAACCAAGTGGAACACAAATTGAAGATATATTAGAAGAACTAGATGGGAAAGTTGAATATATAATAGATGCAGGAAGAGTAGATATTGGTGTGGAATCTACAGTAATTAGAGTTGTAGATGGTGTGGTGCATATATTAAGACCAGGTAAAATAACACCTGAAGATATTGAAAACCTTGGAATAAAGGTATTTATAGAAAAACAAATACTTCGGAGAATATAAAGAAGGAGAAAAAGTAATGTCTCCAGGTATAAAATACAAACATTATGCACCAAAAACAAAATGTATATTAGTATATAGCAAAGATAATGATAAAATGGTAGAAAAAATAAATGAACTTGCACAAGGCAAAGATGCAGTTATACTAGGTAAAACAAAGAATTTAGAAAAGTATAATTCAAAAAAATTATTAGACTTAGGAAACACTTTAGAAGAAATAAGTCACAACATTTTTTCAGCCTTAAGACAAGCAGACACATTAAACGGAGAACTTATAATAGTTGAAGGAGTAGAAAAAGATGGCTTAGGCCTTGCAATAATGAACAGATTAATTAGAGCGAGTGCACACGAATTTATAGAAATATAAAAACAAAATTTCGATAAACATATTGACAAAAAACAAAAAAGAATATATAATACAAAACGTAGTAAGGAAGTTAGAAATGTGGTTGCCACCAAACTCTACATAGAAAGTGAGGTGGTGTGAAATGATAGAAGCTATACTTTTGAAAATGTTGATTATATCACTTTTCACAAATCTATTTACAATACTCATTTCTCTAATATTGCTTATAACAGCAGTTATAAGTACATATAAAAATCACATCTCTATATAGCCGTTTAGAGATGCAATTATAAAATTATACATTCGGCGACCACATTTTGTGGCTCCTTACTTTTGTTAATATTATATTATACTTTTATCAAAAAGTCAATACATAATATCAAAAAGGGGAATTATTTTGGAGATAAAAGGTCAAATAACAGAAATTATATATACAAACGAAATAAATGGTTACATGGTAGCAGAGTTTAAAACAGAAGAAGAAACCACAGTTATAACTGGTTATTTACCTTTTATAAATGATGGAGATAGCTTAAGGCTTGTGGGAAAATTTGTAACACACCCAGATTATGGAAGGCAATTCAAAATAGAAACATTTGAAAAAATAATGCCAGAAACATTAGAAGCCTTAGAAAGATACTTAGCAGGTGGAATAATTACAGGAGTAGGTCCAGCAACAGCGAAAAAGATTATAGAAAAATTTGGTGAAGAAACCTTGCACGTGTTACGTTTTGAACCAGAAAAACTAGAAAAAATTAAAGGTATAAATTCAGCAAAAGCAGTAAAAATCTCAGAAGAATTCGCCGAAAAATGGGACCTATGGGAGATAGTAGGTTTCTTAGAAAAATTTGGAATATCTGCAAGTAACAGCAAAAAAGTATATGAGACATTTGGAAAAGATGCAATAGCAGAAATTGAAGCAAATCCATATATGCTATTAGATATAACATATGGTGTAGACTTCAAAAAAATAGATAAAATGGCATTAGATTTAGGTTTAGCAAATAATGATGCAAAAAGAGTGGAAAGTGCAATAAAATACAGTTTAGCACTAGCTAGCAATAATGGAAATACATGTGTAGAAAAACAAAATTTAATTACATTTGTACAAAACCTGCTAAATGTAGATGATAAATACATTGAAACATGTATGATTAATTTAAAAGCACAAGCAAAAATAGAAATAGAAGATACAGAAGGCATAGAATGGGTATATTTAAACACTTTTTATGTATGCGAAAAAAACATTGCAAACAAGCTAATAACACTAAAACAAGCCAAAAACATAAAGAGAATTAAAGACTTCGATAAAAAATTTGCTCAAGAAGAAAATTCAATAGATATAGTATTATCAGATAAACAAAGAGAAGCAATAAAATCTGTAAACACAAATAATGTATGCGTAATTACAGGTGGGCCAGGTACAGGAAAAACAACAATTATTAAATTTGTAATTGAGCTATTCAAAAATGAGGGAAAAAAAGTTGTACTTTGTGCTCCAACAGGCAGAGCAGCTAAAAGAATGAGTGAAGCAACAGGAGAAGAAGCTGCAACTATTCATAGGCTATTGTGCTTAACCAAAACAGAGGAAACACTTGGAATGGAAAGAATAGATTACCAAATAGAACCAATAGACTGTGATGTACTAATAATAGATGAAGCATCTATGGTAGATGTTTTTTTAATGAATTACATACTAAAAGGACTATATATAGGAACAAAACTAGTGTTAGTTGGCGATATAAATCAGTTGCCATCAGTAGGGCCAGGAAATGTTTTAAAAGATATAATTAATTCAGGTGTAATTGAAACAATTGAGTTAAATGAAATATTTAGACAAGCTGCACAAAGCCAAATAATAACAAATGCGCACAAAGTAAATAATGGAGAAGACTTCCTAAATGTACCAAAAGATGAGATAGAAAACAAACTACAAGACTTCTTCTTTATAAATGAAACATCAACAAATAAAATGATAGAAGATGTGGTATCTTTGTGTTCTGGAAGATTAAAAAAATATGGTAATTATGATTTCTTTAAAGATATACAAGTATTAACACCAACAAAAAAAGGAAAGCTTGGAACAAAAGAATTAAATATAGAATTACAAAATGCATTAAACCCATCAATTAATTCTGCAAAAGACATTAGCCAAATTCCACAAAAGAAACATGGGGATAGAACGTTTTTTGTTGGAGACAAAGTTATGCAAATAAAGAACAACTATGATATATACTGGGAAAGAAACCATAAAGAAGATGGAACAGGAATTTTTAACGGTGAACTTGGAACAGTTACAAAAATTGATGATATTACAAAACAAGTAGAAGTAAAGTTTGATGATGATAAAACAGCATGGTATGAATATTCAGAACTTGAACAATTAGAACACAGCTATTCAATAACAATTCATAAATCACAAGGAAGTGAGTTTAATGTTGTTATACTATGCTTACCACAAGCAGCACCAATGCTACTTACAAGAAATTTACTATATACAGGAATTACAAGAGCAAAAAAGCTTTTAATTGTATTAGGAACAAGAAAAACAATAGAATATATGATACAAAATACAGAAACAAAAAAGAGAAACACAGGACTTGAATATAAGTTAAAGGAGAGCACATGGTAGATTTATTAAAAGATGCAAAATACATAAAAGGCGTTGGACCAAACAGAATAAAACAGCTAAATTCTTTAGGTATTTATACCTTAGAAGATGTTATTTCCTATTACCCAAGAGGATATGAAAATAGGGGAATAAAAAAGGACATAGCAGAGCTTGTAGACGGGGAAGACGCTCTTATAGAAGCAAAATGTGTATCTAAAATGACTGAAATTAGAATACGAAGAAACATGACTATATACAAACTAGTTGTAAGAGATGAAACCGCCACATGTACACTCACATGGTTTAATGTTCCATTTCTAAGAAAGAGATTTATAGTTGGAGATACCTATAAATTTTTTGGAAAAGTCAAAAGAAAACTAAATCAAATAGAAATGATGACACCAATAATTGATGAACAAGACTCTAACAAAAATACTGGAAGAATTATCCCAATATATCCAAGTACATATAATTTAAGCCAAAATATCTTAAGAAAAATAATAGAAAATGCTTTAGAAGAAGCCAATGTATTGCCAGAAACAATACCAGAATATTTAATAAAAGAATACAAATTAATGGGGATAAATGAAGCAACAAAGCAAATTCATTTCCCAAATAGTTTTGAAGATTATAACAAGGCACGTACAAGGTTAGTATTTGAGGAATTACTAATAATGCAACTAGCTCTTTTAACATTTAAAACAAATTATGATAAAGATAAAAAGGGTATTAGTTTTAGTACAGATGCCAAAATGTCTGAAATAATAGATAGTCTACCTTTTAAATTAACAAATGCACAAAGCAGAGTTTTAGAAGAAATAGATAAAGATATGGAAAGTAAAAAAACAATGAATAGATTGCTACAAGGAGATGTTGGAAGCGGAAAAACAGCAGTAGCAATGTGTGCAGCATTTAAAGCAGTAAGGTCTAATTATCAAGCTGCAGTAATGGTACCAACGGCAATACTTGCAACACAGCATTATCAAAACTTCAAAAAAACAATGGACAAATTTGATATAAGGTGTGAACTTTTAATTAGTGGAATGGCAAAAAAACAAAAGGAAAAAATATTAGAAGAATTAAAGCAGGGAAAAATAGATATAATAATTGGTACACACGCACTTTTACAAGAAAATGTTGAGTTTAATAAATTAGGGTTAGTTATAACAGATGAACAGCACAGATTTGGTGTAAGGCAAAGAAGTATAATAAATTTAAAAGGAGAAAATCCAGATGTACTTGTTATGTCTGCAACACCAATACCAAGAACACTTGCACTAATATTGTATGGCGATCTTGATATTTCAATAATTGATGAACTACCACCAAACAGGCAAAAAATAGATACATTTGCAGTAACAGCATCAAAAGAAGAAAGAGTAAACAACTTCATAAAAGGGCAAATAGATGAAGGAAGACAAGCATATGTTGTATGTCCTTTAGTAGAAGAATCTGACGAAATTAATGCGAAATCTGTTTTAGAAATAGCAGAAAAGTACAAAAACGAAATCTTTAAAGACTATAGAGTAGAATACATACATGGAAAACTAAACAAAAAAGATAAAGAAGCAATAATGGAAGAATTCAAGAATGGAAAAATAGATATATTAATTTCTACAACAGTAATAGAAGTTGGAGTTGATGTTCCAAATGCAAGCATAATGGTAATTGAAAACGCAGAGCGTTTTGGGCTTGCAACACTTCATCAATTAAGAGGAAGAGTAGGACGTGGAAAATATAAGTCTTATTGTATTTTAAAATATAAAGGAAATCGGAGAAAACACCAGAGAAAGAATGAAAATAATGGTAGAAACAAATGACGGTTTCAAAATATCAGAAAAAGACTTAGAGCTAAGAGGTTCGGGAGAATTCTTTGGAACAAAGCAACACCGGTTTACCAGAATTTAAAATAGCAAATTTATTCCAAGATATAGAAATGCTAAAAAATGTGCAAAGTCTAGCAATAAAGATTTCAGAAGATGACGAAAATTTAGAAAAACCAGAAAACAAAGTATTAAAACAAAGTATTCAAAAAAAATTTAGAGAAAGAATAGAAATTTAAGTTTCTATTCTTTTTTGCATAAAAACAAGATTAAAGCAAAAAATATTAAAAAGAAAGAGAGGTAAGTATGATAAATTTTAATACAGATTTAGCAGTTGAGAGAAACGACATTTATAGAAAGGCAAATAACATTGAAAACAATATAGAAGGAATAGAAACAGAAGAGGAAGAAGTTAATGAAAATGTTAAAATTTCAAGAGTAAAAATAATTGATGAAAAAGGTGCAGAAGCTTTAGGCAAGCCAGTGGGGAGCTATATAACAGTTGATATAAAAAAACTAAAAATTGCAGATAATAACGAAATTCAAACTGCATCAGAAACTGTAACAAAAGAATTAAAGGAGCTAATTAATAAGCATGTAGAAAACTTAGGAGATATTTTAGTTGTAGGGCTTGGAAATGCCTATGTTACACCAGATTCCCTTCGGACCAAAAGTTGTAAAAGATATTGATGTTACAAGACATATTTTAAAATATGCACCAGAGTATATAGATAAAGAAACAAGACCTGTAACAGCAATAGCACCAGGTGTTCTAGGTACAACAGGAATTGAAACAATGGAAATAATTAAAGGAATAGTTGAGAATATAAAGCCAAAACTTATAATAGTAATAGATAGTTTATCATCAAAAAGTATAGAAAGAATAAGTAGTACAGTTCAGCTTGCGGATACAGGTATAGTACCAGGAGCAGGTGTTGGAAATGCACGAAATGAAATAAGTCAAAAAACTTTAGGAATTCCAGTAATAGCAATAGGAGTACCAATGGTTGTAGAAGCTGCAACCATTGCAGCAGATAGCATAGACCTATTTATAGATAAACTTCAGCAAGATGCAAAATCAAATGATTATTTAAATGAATTAAGAAACACAAACAAATATGAATTAATAAGAGAAGCTTTAATTCCAAAAGATTATAACTTAATTGTAACTCCAAAAGAAATAGACGATTTAATAGAAAATATGAAAGATGTAGTTGCAAGAGGAATTAACTTTGCAATTCAAAACTAAATTATAAAGCTAATTCCATAAATTAAAAGCATATGTAAAGGGTAGAATAGGTATAATAAATATTTAATATCTGGCCCTTTCTTTTTATTATATAAAAGAATTGGTATAACAGCACATAATGTTCCAATAATATAAGGCAAATAAAAAGATGCAACATATTGCAAAACATCAGGTCCATAATTTAGGTAAAGCGAAATATTATAACCATATTTAATAAGTGTTGCAATTGAAAAACTGACTGCAAGAAGCCATTTATTGTGACTGAATACATAAAATAAAAATGTAATTAAAACACCATAAATACCGTAATCACAATGCAATGAATTAGCTATAACACCTAGAAATATTGTACTTGCAACTCCTACAAATTTATTGTATTTATCATATATTGTTATTGCTAAAAGTCCAAAAACTAACGTAAATATTACATTTAAACCCCAATCACTGCCATTTATAATTGAATGAAATAGCATGAAAGGAATTTGAGATATTAAAGCAAAAATTACTAATCTATAAAAATATTTTTTTAGGTTTTTTGTATGTATATACCCTTCTGAAATTTGAAAGGCAAAAATAGGGAAAGCAAGTCTTCCAATATAATTAAACCATGAAGCTTCTCCATGGAAAACAGCATAGCCCAAATGATCTATGAACATTGTAATACATGCAATTATTTTTAAAACAAAAGCACTCATAAGAACCTCTTTTCTAGTATTATTTATAACACAAAAAGAGGAAAAAAGTCAATAAATAAAAAAAGTCCGCCAAATCTCGCCTTGAGCTTTTGTATTTATTTAAAATCGAACCCACGCTGGAGACGCCTAAAGAAGTATTTCGGGGGTCTTCGATTTTCTCTAAATACAAAACTCCTGCGTTTGGCTACTTGTGTTATTAATTTTTTAATCGATTTAAATTATACTTTGAAGTTTGCATTTTATATAATGCACATAAATCACATTCAGTACAGATATAAACTCTGTCATCAAAGATTTTTTTAAGAGTTGAAATAAAGTCATCTTCAACATCAATTAAATGAATGTATAACTTTTTTGGAAGTAGTGTAAGTAATGAATTTAAAGCATAATCGTTTGAGGAAAAACTTATATCTGATAGGTATTTGCTGTTTATTAGTTTATCATTATACTGAATTACATTTTTTGAATTATTAAGCAAGATTGAATTTTGATTTTTATATATTAGATGCACAGCATCTATGTTTGATGGCGTTGTCTGAATGTATGCTTTTAAAAGCGATACAAATTCGTTATATTCTCTATCTATAATAAATTTATTAACACACATATCAACAACAGTGTCTAGCTCTTTTATATATTTTTTGAGTTTGAAATTTACAAACCCATCTAAAATAACATATTTATTATATGAAAAATACTCATAAAATGCTTCGGAGATAATATTTATAATGGAAAGGGAAGTTTTAAAATCTATATTTGTTAAACACAAATTAAAAATATCTTTCTTTTCCTCTATAGAAAAATAAAAGTAATTTGTGTTTATTAAGTTTTGTATAATAGAAGGCTCATAAAAATCTATAACAAGATAGGCAAGGAGAGTAGATATTTTATTTAAAAACAATTCAACATTCTTGCCTTTGTAGTGAATTATAATATTTGTATACACTTTGAATTTATAACTTGAAACGTGAATGCTTTGTAGTTCAAAGTATTCAAGCTCTTTTAGTAGATATTCAGATATTTCTTTGTTATTAGTTTTAACACAAATGGTTTTTAGCACAAAAAAGTCCCTCCAAACATAATAATAGTATCTACTAAAAATTGCTTAGTTATACATATATTATGAAATGGAAGGAAAAGTGTTACTATTTATAAATCATGTAGTCAACCTCTGGGAAGATGCAGTCTTGCTTTTGTATAGCTTTTAAAAATTCACTATCTATTTTATCGCTTTTAATTTGTTCATATAGTTTAGTAAATCTTCCAATATGCATTTTTATACGTTTCTTTGCATAATCTACCATTGTTCCATGTGTTATTATAAATAACCAGTCACTGCTTTGCGCAAGTAGTAATTCACGAGCACATTGATTTAGTGCTTTTCTGCGAAAAGTATTTTTTTCATTTGGATATAAATTAGCAAGTTCAACCATTCTGTCTCCTGCAACATGTAAATGTCTATGTACATAGTCATTTAAACCATTAAGCCATACTTCACTATATCCATTGGCTCCCCAACTTGAGATACAAGGTGAACATTCTTGCATTTCTGGGTATTTATCTATATATTCACTAGGAGTAATTAATTTAAAGTTTCCTTTATCATAGTAAATTTTCTTAAATAGAATATATAACCAATAAGGACCTTCGTACCACCAGTGACCATAAAGTTCAGCATCATAAGGGCAAACAACAATAGGCTTTGCAGGTGACATGATGCTAGATAATTCATTAATTTGCTTAACTCTAGAATCAAAGAAATGTCCTGCTTGTTTTTCAGCAGAATCTTTTGCCCATTGTAAATTGTAATAATCTTTAAATTCTCCTTTAGATGTAATTCTATAGTATTTTATTCCAGTATTTACACGAACTCCATTTTTGGCGATGTATGGTTTAATGTAATCATAATCAGCATCATAACCAAGGTCACGATAAAATTCTCTATAATTAAAGTCGCCTGGGTAGCCACAAACAGAACTCCATACTTGTCTTGAGCTTTCTATATCACGACCAAATGCAACTACTCCATTAGGAGATACAATTGGTGCAAATGTGCCAAAAACAGGTGTTGGGTCAGCATAAAGTATTCCATGAGATTCTGTAATAATATAATCTATACCAAATTCTTTTAAATACTTGTCCGCCTCAGGAACATAACCACATTCAGGAAGCCAAATTCCTCTAGGTGGTTTTCCAAAATATTTTTTATAAGTTTCAACACCAACAGCTATTTGTGCTTTAACAGTTTTTTCATTAACATATAGAATAGGGAAGTAACCATGTGTTGCACCACATGTAATTATTTCTAAAACACCAATGTCTTGAAAATGCTTAAATGCACTAATTAAATCGCAATTATATATGTCTTTGAAAACGTGTAAATCATTAGAATATCTATCAAAATAATATTTAGATAGTTCATTTAAACGTTTATCATAAGCTGTTCTTTTTACTTCCTTTGCTGCTAGTTCAATGTGTTTTTTTACATATTTAATATATCGTTTTTGTAGTAACTTGTTATCAAACATGTTTAATAAAGGGGGAGTAAGTGACATAGTAATTCTAAAATCAACTTTTTCCTCCTCCAATTTTTTAAAGTTTAGAAGTAATGGTATATATGTTTCAGAAATTGCTTCATATAACCATTCTTCTTCTAAATAATCTTCACTTTCAGGGTGATGTATAAAAGGTAAATGTGCATGTAATATAAAACTTACATAGCCCTTAGTATTATCCATAATTTGCTCCTTTGTTAGAAACTTGAACTAGGGTTTTTCTCTAAATTTTCTAGTTTTTCATTTTTATATATTTTTTTGTATAAATCATAAATATTATATATTCTACCAACATATCTCATAAATTCAAAAGATGCAACATTTCTAGAAATTCTTTCATTTGTTTTTACATTTCTAAAGAATACATTTTCTTGTTTTTTCTCAAATAAGATATGATCATTTGGTGCTTCAATGGTGTTAGAAGATGTAATATATAAATAATTATTAGGAAGCTGTATTTGCATTGGTTTAGCTCGTCTACCAAGTTCTATCTCATAATCACATTTACTATCATCTACTTTAAAATACCAACTATTTGCAAAATCATTTATTTCAACTTCGAATGAATAATTCATGGTTTTGTTATGTACTATTAAAACTGGAATAGTAGATTCAAAAAACTTTTCTCCATATGTTTCAATATATTTTTCTCTATCTTCATCCGAAATATCCCAATATACAAAAAGTGTGGTTGGTGTCTGAGCTAAAATTCTAACTACTGTTTGGTTATATCTGTATGGTAAATCATAGTACTCAACTAATTCTGGCTGTTTTACAGTTTTAGTAACACGTTTTGTTGCAGTTTTCTTAGTAGCAGTTTTTCCTGTAGTTCCACTTTTTTGTGTATTAGTTTTTGTAACTCTTGTTTTGCTATTAGCTTTATTTGAACGTGTTCCACTTGCTTTTTGTTTAGATGTAACCTTCTTTGAAGTTGTAGTGCTTTTAGGTGTTTCAGCCTTTTTTGTAGTTGCTTTTCTTTTTGTTTTATTAGCTGTCTCCTTAGTTTTTTCTTGCATTAAAAATCCTCCTTAGTAATAACAATATTCATCAACCTTTAATATATATCAAAATTGAAATAAATTCAAGAGAAATAGCGCAAAAAAATAAAAAAATTAAATTGTAAAACTACTTGCAATTTGTATTTTTTTGTTATAGAATAATATTAAATTGATAGAGCCAAAATCAAAATTGGCAGGAGAAAAAACAAAGGAGGAAGATATATGAACATAAGCCTTGTAAGCCTTGTGGCTGTATATATATATATATATATATATATATACACAGCCACTATATGTTCATTAGAAGATAAAACAAGCATATTTCCATATGCTTTATTAAAGTTGCATGCAAGATATGGATAAGTCCATCTCTTTTTGTCATGTGTTTTTACTAAATTTGTGTATTAATTAATTTAGTACAAGGACGACCGTCCAATCTCGTCCAAAGCATAGCAAAAATGTATTTAATACAAGAAAGTAGCCAAACGCAGGAGTTTTGGCGGAATATAGGGTAAAGAAAAAAATAAAAAAGGAGAAAAGGAAAAATGAAGAAAAATAAAGGTATAACACTAATAGCGTTAATAATAACAATAGTAGTAATGCTAATATTAGTAGCAGTAAGTGTAAATGTATTAATAAAAAGTAACTTAATAGGAACGGCAGAAAGAACAGTAGATAAATACAAAACAGCATCAGAAGAAGAGGCAAAGGGTGGAGCAATAGAAATCAATGGTAAAAAATATGATTCAATAGAAGACTATATAAAGGAAAAGGAAGGAATTTCAAATATACATAATTGGCAATATGTGAATGAAAATACTAGAGAAGAAATAAGATGTACATGCGAGCAATGTAAGGCATTTGAAGATGGAGATTCTACAGGTAGAACATTGAAAATAGGACAACAAATAGGAAAAACTGAATATAAAACAGCAAGTACAAGCATAAGCAAAGAAAAAAGTGGATATAGTTCAGATCAAACAATAAATTTAAATAATGAAGAAACAAAATGGGTAGTTTTTGGGTATGAGGATAAAGATAAAGATGGCTTAAATGAGGTCTTGTTACTAACAACAGAACACCCAACTAAAACAATGATTGCTCTATATGGGGCAGAAGGATATAATAATTGTATAGAAGAAATAAATAGAATGTGTAGAGAACTATATGGAACAAATGCAAGAGGAATGACAATAGAAGATGTAAATAATTGCTTGGGATATACACCAGGAAATTTAACCACAAAATTAAAAGATTTAGGAGATACGTGGACAGCAATAAAAAATTATAATTTAAATTCAAAATCAGGAGTTTTTTATGATCCAAGCAATCCTGAAGGAATAAAAGATAATGGAGCTACTTTAGGAGAATATGAACTAAATGGATATAAATATGGAACAGGTGATATATCATCAAATATTTCTAATACAGCAAAAGCAATGATATTTGGAAATAAGTATAATAATTATTGCTTTTGGTTGGCTTCTCATGGAGTTGATGTTCAAGGTAATAGCGTAGGCTTTGGTGCAAGGAGGGTGAATGAAGGTTCCGCAGGTCCTATAATGAGAGGACTTTTGTCTGAAGGTAATTCTTCTTTAGGTCTTACTGGGTTGGGCGCTAGAGTTTCTATTCGTGCTATACTTTCTCTAACATCTGAAATCCCAGTAGGAGGAGAAGTATTAGAATTCACAGGTAGATTTAGTGAGATAGGAGAGGATCTTTAAGATAAATAGTGGGCTTGTTAATAATGAAATTTATTTATCGGTTTCTCATTTTGGATTTAGTAGTATTAAATATTACTAAATCCTTATTTTACTTAAATGGAAGTTTTAAAAAAATAATTTAAAGGCACCATATTTCATACGTAAATGCTACTTTATAAAGAGCATTTTATTTGACAAATCTTCCTTTTTGCTGTAAAATATATAAGTGATAAAAAGGAGAGATATTTTTATGTCGAATTATAATATTAAGGCATTAGAAAAAGTGGAATCTAAAACTAAAATCTACTTAATAATCATTGCAATTCTACTTATAATGCTTTGTATAAGTAATATAGCGTTTATTATACCATCAATTGTTTTGTATACTGGTATAATTTTATACACTATATGGGTATATAACAAAAGAAAAGGTGAACTTTCTAGCTACATTAATGATATTACCTATTCAGTAGATTCAGCTGCTAAGAATACCTTAATTAATTCTCCATTCCCTTTAATAATATTAGAAACAACAGGAAACGTTATTTGGAGAAGTTCAACATTTAATAAGGAATTTGCAAATGTTGGCATTAATGCGTATATTGATGATTTATCAAAAGAAATCAAGAAAGAAATTGAGAATAATAATTTCGAAGTTGATAAAAAACTTACTATAAATAATAAAATATACCATGTAATTGGAGATTATATAAAGTCAAAGAAGAAAGATAGAAAAAAAGAAACTAAATATATGGTTACTCTTTACTTTATAGATATAACAGATGAAGTTGAACTTATGAATAAATACAACAACGCTAAAACTTGTATGGGAATAGTAATGCTTGATAATTATGAGGAAATTATACAAAGAATATCAGAAGAAAACAAACCACAAACAATTGCTGCAATTGAGAAAAAGCTATATGAATGGGCAAGTGCAAGTGGTGGAGTAATGATAAAAAAAGAAAGAGATACTTATGTATATGTTTTTGAACAACAATATCTTCAAGAAATGGAAAACAACAAATTTACAATACTAGATGAAATAAAAGAAATTGAAACTGAAGAAGGAATGCCAATAACACTTAGTATTGCAATTTCAAATGAAGGCAAAACAAATTATGAAAAATACGAGTCTGCTTCAGTTGCAATGGATATAGCCCTAGGAAGAGGCGGAGACCAAGCAGTAATTAGACAAGATGGTAAATATGTATTTTTTGGTGGTAAGGCTCAAGAGGTTGAAAAGAGAACTAAAGTTAAAGCCAGAGTTATATCACATGCATTAGAAGAATTAATAAAAAAATCTGATAATGTAATGATAATGGGACATATGAATGGAGATATAGATTCAATAGGCTCAAGCTTAGGTATATATAGACTTGCTAAAACTTTTGAAAAAGAAGCATATATAGTAAACAATACTTATGGCTTATCTCTTGCAAACTTTATTGTAACACTAAAACAAGAAGGATATAAAGACGTAATATTAGATAAGACAGAAGCAATGAACAAAATAACACCAAACACTTTGCTTGTAATAGTAGATACACATAAAAGAAGCTATGTTGAAATTCCAGAGTTACTAGAAAAAACAGAAAAAATAGTAATAATTGACCACCATAGAAAGTCAGAAGACTTTATAGAAAATGCGATATTAACATTCCATGAAGCATATGCATCATCAGCATCAGAGTTAGTTACAGAAATAGTAGAATATGCAACACAAGAAGTTACATTAGAACAAATTGAAGCAGAAAGTTTATATGCAGGAATAATGATGGATACCAAAAACTTTACTTTTAAAACAGGTGTAAGAACTTTTGAAGCTGCAGCATATTTAAGAAAATATGGAATTGATATTATAAAAGTAAAAAAATGGTTCCAAAGCGACTTAGAAAGTTATACAGTAATTGCAGAAATAGTTAAAAATGCAGAAATAATAAACGACTCGATAGGTATTTCTGTATATGAAGAAAAAGATAAAAATGCAAACCTAATTTGTGCAAAAGCAGCAGATGAATTACTTACAATAAGCAATATTTCAGCATCATTTGTACTTGGAAGAATGGGAGATAAAGTTTGTATAAGTGGTCGTTCAATAGGAGATATAAATGTTCAAGTTATATTAGAAAAATTAGGTGGTGGAGGACATATAACACTTGCCGGAGCACAAGTTGAAGGTATGACATTAGAAGAAGCAAAAACAGAATTAATAATTAGAATTAATGAATATTTTGCAGAAAATAATTTTTAACAAAGGAAAAAGACAAGGGGACGTTGGTATTTATCTTGCCCTCCTGTCTTTTCTTGTTAAAATAGCTCGAGCTTTGTAAAAAACTTTTTGGACTAGCATACCAAATATGACAAAAAAATTAACAAAGAAGTAGTATAATGTATTAAATAAAGTAAAACGAAAGGAAGAAAAGTAATGTTTCAAAATGTTATAAATCAAAATCAAGTTGAACAAGAAGAAATTAAACCAAGAAAAATAAACTTTAAAGAGCTATTCAAAATAAATGATATAGTTTTATATGCAATAGCTTTTCTAGTATCAATGGTGAATTTTAATGATATTTCTCCATTTGGACTAGCTATATTTGCAGCAGCATGTAGTAATAAAATCCCAGTTGGAATTTTATATGTTGCAGTAGCTCTGGGTTCACTTATTGGTGGTGGAATAAATGGTATATTAACATTCTTAGTTACATCATTACTTTTTGTAGCTTTGATTTTAATTTTTAGACCAAGACTTAAGAATATAGATAAAAATGAAAAGCAAAAGTTAGGAATTTTTGTTGCTGTTTCAGCATTTGCAGTTCAAGCAAGTAAAATGTTTTTTACAATGTTTTTAGTTTATGATTTAATTTCAAGCATTGCACTAGGTATAATTACATATATCTTTTATAAAATATTTGCAAACTCTATTATTGTTATAAATCAATATGGAATAAAAAAAGCATTTGCAATAGAAGAAGTAATGGGAGCAAGTTTACTTGTTTCAATTGCTTTATGTGCTTTTAGCAAATTACATGTATTTGGTTTTTCAATAACAAACATTTTTAGCATAATGTTAGTTCTATTCTTAGGTTGGAAAAATGGCATGTTAGTTGGTGGAACAGCTGGAATTACAATAGGAATGGTACTTGGTATAATAAACTCTACAAGCCCAGTTCTTGTTGCATCTTACGCAATATCTGGTATGATAGCAGGAGTATTAAACAAACTTGGAAAGCCACGGTGTAATTATTGGTTTTTGTGCAGGAAATGCAATACTTACATATGTTGTAAATGGAAACACTGTACCAATAATTACAATTAGAGAAATATTAATTGCATCACTTGGTTTACTTGCTATTCCAAAAGAAGTTGGTATAGATATAACAGAAATTATTAATAACACAAAATGCTTGCCAACAACAGCAGGAGTAATAGAAGAAAAGAAGCAAACAGCAAATAAACTAAATAGTGTTTCTGAAACAATACTTCAAATGGCAAGAAGTTATGATAGTTCAGCTCAAAACACTTTAGATGAACAGATAGATGATGAAAGCAAGAAAACTTTTAAAGAAGAAGTTTTAAATAGCTTAGAAGATATAGAGGACAACCTTTTATATGATGACATATTGCTAAATGATGATGAGATATTAGATAACTGTTTTAAAATTCTTGAAGAGAAAGAAGAAATTACAATAGACGAACTAATAGAAATATTAGAAAAGGCAAATAGATATAAACTTGCAAAAAATAGTGCAGAAAATGACTTAGAGGAAATTAGAAAAATAATAAATAGTACATACAGAATAAACAAGCTAAATACTATTTGGAAACATAAAGAAGCAAGCAACAAAAAGGTACTTGCTAATCAACTAGGAGGGGTTTCAAAAGTTATTTCTTCACTTGCAGATGATATTAAAACAGAGGAAAAATTAGAGCCTTCAAAACCAAAATTTAAACTAATAATCGGCGAAGCAGAAGCTACTAAAAATAAAAGTGAAGTATCTGGA
>QRFC01000060.1_pt1 | contig 110096 bp, 95 predicted proteins | sample 1861061 | NCBI WGS metagenome assembly QRFC01 (sample SAMN09711282, study PRJNA482702) | Human gut metagenome, whole genome shotgun sequencing project.
AATTAACGTTAAAAAATACGCTCAAAGCTTGCTCAATTAGAGTAAAACAGGGCGACAGGGTTGCGTCCATAATAACCCAGGGCGATGCCCTGGGCTAGGGGCTTCTGCCCTTTCAGGGCGTGTGGAGCTTACATGCCAAACTTGAGTAACATTATAAATTAATATGGTAAGAAAAATTTATTTTTCTTTGGCGCAGGCATAGTCAAGGCTAATCGATGATGCAAAGAAACTGGTGAACCGCCATTACATCGAGAAAAATCCTCCGAAGGGAGCAAAATGCCGACGGAGCTGACGGAATGCAAGGCGGAAAGGTGTTCAGTATTCAGTTATTCAGTTTTAAGAAGCTATTATTTCGTTACGACGGACTCAACCAGAGAGCGTATAACTCACTGAAAATTAGTACCTTTACAGATGTCCGAACTCCACAGCAGAAGGCGGCGCTGAAAGCGCTCATTGAGCAACTGAAGGAGGAATATCCCGAGGCGACGGTTCATGGGCACAATGAGTTCGCCAGCAAGGATTGTCCTTGCTTCGATGTGAAGGAGGAGTGGGGTGAATAAACCAAAAAAAGGAAACAAAAAAGCCTTGGTTGCCAAAATAGCAACCAAGGCTCATTATGTTAGAATCTAAAATATTCTTTGATTAGATCTGCTCGCTCCAGTCCTCCTGGCTCTTACGAACGTAAGTCTGGTAACGGAGCTTAGCCATCTTCTCTGCCTGAGAGAAGAGCTCATCAGCCTCCTTAGGGAATGCCTTCTGTACAGAGAGGTAACGAACCTCACCGAGCAGGAAGTCGCGGAAGTTCTCCCAGTTTGGAGCCTTTGAGTCGAGTGTGAATGGGTTCTTACCCTCATCAGCCAAAAGTGGGTTGTAACGCCACAAGTGCCAGTAACCGCACTCAACAGCCAACTCTTCCTCGTGCTGTGAACGACCCATACCGCCCTTACGCTTCAAACCGTGGTTGATACATGGTGCGTAAGCGATGATGAGTGATGGACCTGGATAAGCCTCAGCCTCGCGGATAGCCTTCAATGTCTGAGCATTGTCAGCACCCATAGCTACCTGAGCTACGTAGATGTAACCGTATGTAGTCTGCATCAAACCGAGATCCTTCTTACGGATACGCTTACCCTGAGCAGCGAACTGTGCAATAGCACCGAGTGGAGTAGACTTAGAAGACTGACCACCAGTGTTAGAGTAAACCTCAGTATCGAGTACCAAGATGTTAACATCCTCACCAGAAGCCAATACGTGGTCGAGACCACCATAACCGATATCATAAGAAGCACCATCACCACCGATGATCCACTGTGAACGCTTAACGAGGTAGTGATCCAAAGTCTTGAGCTCCTTGCAGATAGGGCAACCCTTCTCAGCGCAGGCAGCGATGAGAGGCTTCAACTCTGCAGCAGCCTCCTTAGAACCCTCAGAATCGTTCATGTTAGCCATCCACTTGTCAGCAGCAGCTACGAACTCAGCAGAAACTTTCTCGCTAGCTTTAGCCTCTTCGAGCAAGTGAGCGATGCGCTCCTTCATCTTCTTGTTACCCATTACCATACCGAGACCGAACTCGCAGAAGTCCTCGAACAATGAGTTGTCGAATGCAGGACCCTGACCCTTAGCGTTCTTTGTATATGGAGTAGATGGGATAGAAGCTGAGTAGATAGAAGAACAACCAGTAGCGTTAGCAATCATCTGACGATCACCGAAGAGCTGAGAAATCAACTTAACGTATGGAGTCTCACCACAACCAGAGCAAGCACCAGAGAACTCGAACAATGGCTGAGCGAACTGAGAGTTCTTAGGGCTCTGCTTGATGTCAACGAGATCCTGCTTAGAAGCAACGTTGTGTACGAGGTACTCCCAGTTAGCTGCCTCCTTGACCATATCCTCTGCGTCAACGTTGAATGGAACCATTGTCAACGCCTTCTCACCCTTCTTACCTGGGCAGACGTCAGCACAGTTACCACAACCCAGACAGTCGAGTACTGATGTCTCGATGCGGAAGTGCATGCCAGCCAAAGCCTTAGGTGCCTTAACGTCCTGAGTCTCGAGACCCTCGATGCCTGCGAGCTCCTCATCTGTCAATACGAATGGACGGATAGCTGCGTGAGGACAAACGAATGAACACTTGTTACACTGGATACAGTTCTCAACGTTCCATACTGGTACGAATGCCTCAACACCACGCTTCTCGAATGCTGAAGTACCGTTCTGCCATGTACCGTCAACTGTGTCGTGCTTAACGAAGTCAGAAACCTTCAAGAGGTCACCTGCCTGGCCGTTGATAGGACGAACGAGCTCCTTAACGAATGCAGGAGCGTTATCCTCCTTAGCCTCATTGTCAGCGAGGTTAGCCCAAGCTGGGTCTACTGTCAACTGCTTGTACTCACCACCACGGTCAACAGCGCCGAAGTTCTTGTCAACAACGTCCTGACCCTTCTTAGAGTAAGACTTAACGATGAATGCCTTCATCTGCTCTACAGCGAGATCCAAAGGAATAACCTCTGTGATACGGAAGAATGCAGACTGGAGGATGGTGTTGGTACGGTTGCCGAGACCAATCTCCTGAGCAATCTTAGTTGCGTTGATATAGTAAACAGTAATGTTGTTCTGAGCGAAGTAACGCTTTACCTTGTTAGGGATGAAGTTAACCAACTCCTCGCCGTCGAAGATAGTGTTCAACAGGAAGAAACCGTTCTTACGCAAACCACGTGTAACATCATACATGTGGAGATAAGCCTGTACGTGGCAAGCGACGAAGTTAGGAGTATTTACCTGGTATGCACTGTGGATAGGGCTGTCGCCGAAACGCAAGTGAGAGCAGGTGAAACCACCAGACTTCTTAGAGTCGTAAGAGAAGTATGCCTGGCAATACTTGTTGGTATTGTTACCGATAATCTGAACTGAGTTCTTGTTAGCACCAACAGTACCGTCAGCACCCAAACCGTAGAACTTAGCCTCGAACAAATCGTCACCACCCATTGGGATCTCCTCCTCTTCTGGGAGAGAAGTGAATGTAACGTCATCAACGATACCTACAGTGAAGTGGTTCTTTGGCTGTGGCAACTCGAGGTTCTTGAATACAGCAACAATCTTAGCTGGAGTTGTATCAGAAGAACCGAGACCGTAGCGACCGCCAACGATCAATGGCTTGCGCTCGTCGTCGTAGAGAGCTGACTTAACGTCGAGGTACAATGGCTCACCCTCTGCACCTGGCTCCTTAGTACGGTCGAGAACAGCGATGCGCTTAACTGTAGCTGGGATTACCTTCTTCAGGAAGTCAACAGAGAATGGACGATACAGGTGAACTGCAACCATACCAACCTTCTTGCCCTGCTTGTTCAAGTAATCGATAGCCTCGCGAGCTGGCTCTGTAGCAGAACCCATCAGGATGATGATGTTCTCAGCATCCTCAGCACCATAGTAGTTGAAGAGGTGGTACTCACGGCCAGTGATCTTAGTCATCTCCTGGCAGTACTTCTCTACTACCTCAGGGATTGCATCGTAGTAAGGGTTGCAAGCCTCACGGTGAGTGAAGAATGTCTCTGGGTTCTCAGCGGTACCGCGAGTAACAGGACGCTCAGGAGTCAAAGCACGGTTACGGAAGTCCTCGATGAACTCTTCCTTAACCAATGGACGGATGTCTTCCATATCCATCTCCTCGATCTTGTGGTACTCGTGAGAAGTACGGAAACCGTCGAAGAAGTTAATGAAAGGAACCTTTGTCTCCAATGTAGCCAAGTGAGGAACTGCAGAGAGGTCCATAACCTCCTGAACAGAACCAGAGCAGAACATAGCGAAGCCTGTCTGACGGCAAGCCATTACGTCCTGGTGGTCACCGAAGATACAAAGTGAGTGAGAAGCCAATGTACGAGCTGATACGTTGAATACGCAAGGAAGCAACTCACCAGCAATCTTGTACATATTAGGAATCATCAACAACAAACCCTGAGAAGCAGTGTAAGTTGAAGTCAAGGCACCAGCCTGGAGAGAACCGTGAACTGCACCGGCAGCACCAGCCTCAGACTCCATTTCCTGGATAGAAACTCGCTGACCGAAAAGGTTCTTACGACCTTTGGCAGCCCATTCATCTACATGCTCCGCCATTGGAGATGATGGAGTAATAGGGTAGATAGCAGCAACCTCAGTAAACATGTAGCTTACGTGTGCGGCAGCTGTGTTACCATCACAAGTGATAAATTTTTTCTCTTTAGCCATTTTACTTTTAGATAAAATATTAAAAATGTTTTGTATTTAATTCTTCTTTTCGAAATTTCGTTAATACAGGAATCCCAAGAGCCACAACGGAATCTTGTTGTCCTTGCCCACCTCCGTATTGTAACGGGCATAGATGGTATCTGGATTACTACGCATCTTGTTGGGAGTTTGTGCATCACAGATTCTGAATTTCCTGTTGCCATCCACTGTATAATAGTGGTCTTTACCGCCCTGGTGAACTTTGTGGTCTTTCCAAAGTGAATTGACGAAGAATGTTTCCATCACTTCCTGCTTGTCAATCTGTATAGGATAGATCGCGTACATCAAGTTAGTATTATGCATCATCACCTTAGATGGTTTCTTCGGAAAATCCTGCCCCTCTGGATAGATCATGTTGATGAGTCTGGAATCAGCCAGATACTTAATGTAGTTCATCACGGTTGCCCTACTTGTATTGATGCTTTCGGCCAGCTGGCTCACGTTGGGAGCCTTGGCGCCTTCGACAGCCAACTCGTAGAACAGGCGTTTTATTTTTGGCAGATACTTCAGTTCTATCTGCTTGATGAGGAGGATGTCAACCTCGGTCATCATGTTCATTGTCTTTAGTAGATTCTCTGTGAAGTTACGCTGTTCCAAGAAGAATGGGTAGAAGCCATGATGCAGATAATCATTGAAGTATTTCATCGGACTCACCTTGGGAAGGATCTGCTTGATGATGTGCTCATGATTGCGGAGAATATCTTCGAGCTCGTATGGCTGGAAATCGTTGCCCGTCTTCAGATTGATATATTCTCTGAATGAGAAGCCACGGAGATTGTAACTCTTCACGATTCCATTGAGTTCTGGATTCTCTTCCTTCAAGCGCATGACGCTGGAACCTGTAAACACAATCTTCAATTCAGGATACAAGTCGTAACATTTGCGGAGTTCCTTGCTCCAGTCCTGCTGCTTGAAAACCTGGTCTATCAGAAGTGTGCGTCCACCTTGATTCACAAAGTCACCTGCAAAATCAGCAATACCTCTGCTCTGGAAATAGAAGTTGTTCATGTTCACATACAAGCACTTGCGATCGTATGGTCCAAAGTGCTCCTTGGCATACTGGAGGAGAAAGGTAGATTTGCCTACGCCTCTAGTGCCTTTGATGCCAATCATACGATCGTTCCAGTCAATCTCATCCATCAAGGTTCGTCTGACTGGAGCATCTGTATGCTCAACTAGGTATGTATGTGTTCTGAAGAATGCTTCTTCCATGCGTTTAATATTGATTCATATTTGTTTTTTACGATGCAAAGGTAATAATATATTTTAAATTTGCAAACTCTAGATAGCAAAAACTAACATTTTTTTCATTATTTAGCACTTTTCTAAGTAAAACTTACCTTCTTTTGCCGTTTTTATCTCAATAATTTGTATCTTTGCAGTATGAAACTACATATCTTCAATCCAGAACACGATTTGGCATTGGCCGCTCATTTGCGACAGTTTACCGCGCCTCATGCTGGAAGACAGTTGCGAAGCGACCTTGCATTCATACCTGCCTTGTGGGCAGATCAGGGTGACTTGGTGCTTGTTGACGACATCGACAATGCACGCGACAAGGTGCGCCATTTGGGGGAGCACCTGATGGAAAAAGTTGAGTTTATAACCAAACTGCAGCTTGAGCATCTGCTTAAGACGGAGTTTATAGACTGCGTGCATCCTTGGGGATGGGACTTGAGTCTGAAAGGCGAGCTGGAACGTATCGGTTTGCCAGAGATTATGCTGCCTACTGATGAGGTATTAGATAAGGTACGCGCGATAAGCAGCCGCCAATGGGCTGCTGAACATCTGCAGCAGGATGTAGTGTATGCAGATAACTTTGCTCTGGTTAAGGAATGCGTGATGAAGTGGGGCAAGGCTGTAGTCAAGGCTCCTTGGAGCAGCAGTGGAAGAGGCGTGAAATATGTTTCTGCCGATGAGTTCCGGACAAATGGTGAATATCCGGCTTTCCAACGCTGGGTAAGCAACATCATCTTCCGACAGGGTGGTGTGACCGTAGAGCCATATTATAATAAGGTGAAAGATTTCGGTATGGAATTCGAGATGCGTGACGGCAAGGTACACTATCTGGGACTCTCGCTCTTCGACACTGTCAAAAATGCCTATACCGGTAACTTGCTCTGCTCTGAAGAAGAGAAGATTGAAATGATGAAGAAATACGTCAGCGAAGATACGCTTCTCTCTGCAAGACAGAAAATTATAGATATAGTTGAACCCGCGTTAAAGGGAAACTATAATGGTCCGTTTGGAGTAGATATGATGATTGCAGCAAAGGATGGTCAGTTAGAGCTTGTATCTTGTATCGAATTGAATCTTCGGAGAACGATGGGGCATGTGGCTCTTGAGTTAGCCAAGATAGCCAAACCTCAGAGTCTGATGCGTGTTGACTTTGATGGTAACAGATATCATTTGCGTGTGTTGCCAGGTAAGGAGGCAGTTAACGAGTCTTAAATTTTTGCCTTCCGATGCAAGGAATCGCAGCAACTTGCATTTCATAGACAGATTATCAACAAAATTAAAAGATTATGAAAAAGAGAAATGACAGTAAGATAACTATGGCAGCTCTGATGATGATGGCTGCAATGGCTATGACTTCTTGTGCAAGCAGCAAGAAAATAAACGGCGAATCCAATGCAAGCAAGGACAGCGAAATGGGTAAGAATGAAGAGGATTTGGATAATAGCTATCTCGTTCTTTCTGACACCCAGCAGGATATAGTGAAGAAGAACAATGCATTTGCGCTTCGCCTCTTCAATAAGGTTACAGATATGGAGTCTAAGGTGATTTCACCTATGAGCGTATCTTATCTGATGGGAATGCTGGCAAATGGTGCGGATGGAATCACGCAGCAGGAGATATTGAAAGCTATCGGTTGCGACGGAGTTTCTGTCAACGATCTGAATGAGCTTTATAAGGCTATGCTTCTTACTGCTAACAAGCAGGATAAGCAGACAACCGTGAATATAGCTAATTACATTGCCGTAAACAAGAACTTCCAGCTCAACAAGGATTTCTGTCAGAAAGTGAGCGATAGTTATTTGGCTGGTATCGAAAGTCTTGATTTCACCTCTTCCAAGTCAACTGACCGCATCAATGGCTGGTGCAAGGAAAAGACCAACGGCATGATTCCGCGTATTATTGATCAGGTTTCAGCCGATGCAGTATCGTATTTGATGAATGCCATCTATTTCAAGGGAATATGGCAGAACAAGTTCAATGCCAAGGACACCAAGCTGGAGAACTTCCGTGGCTATACACGTGATATTCAGAAAGTAGAGATGATGCATCAGGTAAAGAAGCTCTCCTATGCAGAGAACAAGGATTTCAAGGCTGTAGATCTTCCTTATGGTAATGGTAGCTATCGCATGCTGGTACTTCTGCCAAATGAGGGCAAGAATATCCAGGAAATGATGAAAGGATTGGATGAAGAGAAGCTGAATCAGATTTCGCAGAATATGGAAAACTGTATGGTGAATCTCAAGTTGCCTAAATTTACCATCGAGCAGGAACTGCCTCTGAATGCGATCATCAGTGATTTGGGTGCTCCTTCTATGTTTGTGGCAGGCAAAGCGAACTTCAGTCATTTTGCTGACGGCAATTTCTTTGTAAGCAAGATGCTTCAGAAGGCAAAGATTGAGGTGAATGAGCAGGGAACAAAGGCTGCTGCAGTAACAGCTGCCGTGATGCTGACAGCCATGGCACCTGAGGAGACAAGAAATGTGGAGTTCATCGCTGACCGTCCATTCGTGTATATGATTCAGGACAGTCAGAGTGGCGGTATCCTTTTTATGGGACAATATTGCGGAACAAATTAATTCTCAAGAATAACAGAATAAAAAAATCCCTTAGGCTTGTGGAAGTCTAAGGGATTTCTTTTTATCCGAATTTCTCAACGAACTCATCTTCCGTGATGATAGGGATGTTGAGTTCATGCGCCTTCTTGTTCTTTGAACTCTGCGAGGCTGCATCGTTATTAATCAGATAGTTGGTGCTCTTGCTTACGCTTCCCGTCACCTTGCCACCTTGGCTTTCGATGTAGGCCTTCAACTCGTTGCGGTTTTTATAATGATGAACATCGCCCGTTACAACGAAGGTTAGTCCTTCACACTGCGTACCTTTCTCTACAGGTGCCTGTTCTGTAATGGTCAGCTCCTTCATCAGATGCTGTACGTGAGCGAAGTTGTTGTCATCTTTGAACCAGGCGATGAATTTGGCACTTTTTTCAGGACCAATGCCGTCGATGCTGGCAAACTCATCATCAAACATGCAGAGTCGTGCGGTTTCTATCAGTTTCTGGACAGGATAGCGTTCAATCAGCTTTTTGGCAACATCACCTCCACACAGTGGGATGTTCAGAGCATAGAGCAGATGACGGCCATCTGTATTTCGGCTTTTGCGGATGCTTTCCAGCATATTGCCTACACTCTTCTTTCCGAATCCTTCCCAGGAAGAGATGACATAGGCATGATCAGAAAGATGATAAAAGTCTGCATATTCACTGATCAAGCCTTCGTTTACCAGTTTCCAGATGGTCTGTTCTGAAATACCTTCTATGTTCAAACCTTCCTTGCTCACGAATCTCGTGAACTTCTTCAACTGCTTCGCCGCACATTGAGGGTTGGTACAATGCAGTGTTTTCGTACCGCTTTCGCTTTCTCTAACGATGGCTTCAGCATGGCAGACAGGACACACTTCAGGAATTTCAAAAACACCCAGTGATTCTGTCACATTGATCACCTTCGGGATTATCTTATTGGCCTTGATTACCTGCAATCGGGTTCCCTTGCCTCCGATACCCAAACGCTCGCATTCACTTACATTGCAGAGAGAGGCTCGCTGAACAGTTGTACCTTCCAGTTCTACAGGCTTGAAGACTGCCACAGGAGTGATGGTATTGGCTGCACACGACCATTCGATGTGGTCGAGTTCGGTATCAGCGTGCTCATCTTGCCATTTGAAGGCGTAACCGGCTCTTGTTGCATGATGACCTGTTACGGAACCTGTAGCAGCATAGGAGGTATCATCGTAGCAGATGACGAGACCATCTACCGGGAAAGGATTCTTTTTGTTGGTCACCTTAGCTGTAAAAGCATCAATTTCCTTTTGGATGTTATCAGAAGTTGGCTGCTCTATCTTCTGGCGTTCTACCGGATGGAAACCCTGTTCTTCCAACCACAGCATTCTTTTGCCCCATGATGTGATTTCTTGTTCGCAATAAACCAGGGTGAAAGGAATCCATTGGATATGGCGCTGCTTTACTTCTTCTACATCTTTCAAAGAAAGAGATCCGGATGCAAGATTGCGGGGATTGGCATAATCACCTTCGCTTTCGATGATAAACTGCTCGAAGTCAGCATAGGAGATGACTGCCTCGCCACGAATCACGAGATGTCCCTTTTCTTTGATGGACTGCGGAATACCACTGATAGCTGGTGCCAGATGCGTAATGTTGGTGCCAATATGACCATTACCGCGAGTCACCACCTTGGTTAGTTTGCCATTGTCGTATGTCACAACCAAGGTGAGGCCATCCAGCTTCCAGGAAATCCAGATAGGGCGGTCTTCTGCCCACTTAACGAGGTCGCTGACCTTCTTGGTCTTTGCCAGAGAGAGAGCTGCGAACTCGTGTTCTTCCTTCTGACCGACGATCGTATCTTCAGAAACTTTGTTGGTAGGGGAGTCGGGGAGAATTTCACCGGTTTCCTCTTCCAGCTTCTTGAGTTGGTCAAACAGGGCATCCCATTCGTAATCGGTAAGGATTTCCCCTTTGCCGTTATAATAAACATCAGAAGCTTGGTTCAGTTGATTGACCAAGCTTCTCATTCTATTTAATTTATCCTCCATAATGTCTATAAATCGTTATTGTATTTGTGGCTGTATCGTTTGCTTTTCGAAAGCAAAGCGCATACCTCTGTTCCCATAGTTAATTCTTCCGCAGATGCAGAAGCCCATGGAAGAGAGCAAGTTGATCATCGGAAGATTATCGAAATTGGTATCTACCTTGATGCTAGGAACCTTTTCTACCTCGCAGAGACTATTCACCTTATTAATAAATATACGTGCGAAACCCTCACGCTGATATTTAGGCAACGTAGCAAAGCGGTGTATTACATAATAATCGCCTGTGGTAAGCCAGTCGCCATCGATAAAATCGTACTGTGGTTCACCATTGAGTGCTACTGCACCATAGACAGCCACCTCGCCATCTACGGTAAGTACGTATGCATTACCATTGTTGATGTCGTCTTTTATATCGTGCTCGGCAGGATAATCATTAGTCCACTGATGACGTCCTGATGCAATCATAGAGCGACGAGCCTGGTCAATGATGTTCCAACACGCCTCAAAGTCCTTAATATATGCAGGTCGAAAATCGGTCTTCATTTCTTTGTATATTCACTTAATTATTTATAATCGGGTGCAAATTTAACAAAAAAAAACGAATTAAAAGTACAAACGAAGAAAAAACTGCATTTTTACCCGCATTTTTCCTTTAATTTCTGTTTTTTTCATCTTTTCGGTAGTTAAAATGCGCTATTATCTCTTAAGTTTAACAAGTAAAATATAACGCCCTGTGAGGACAAAAACATAAATCTCTTCATGCTTTTGCCTGACAGGGCGACTTCCCTTAGAGTGCTAAAGTCTTATCAAGTTCGGCGATAATAGCATCCTTCTGGTCCTTGATGTGCTGACCTATGAATACAATCTTGATCATACGGTCACCAAGTTTCTCATCCCATTCCTTCTCGAGCTGCGGATTGTTCTTGCGCAGTTCTGCGAGCTGGTCGGCTGGCATTGTTGCGAGCCACTGACCAGCCTGCTTGACTGTCTTCTGCTGACCAGCCTGCTCGAAAACATAGCACATATCTGGTTCATCAGCAAAATAGCAAATACCCTTGGCACGAACGATGTCACGAGGCCATTTTCTTGCAACAAACTCATCGAAGAGAGCCAGGTCGAATGCCTTGCGGCGATAATATACGAAGGTTCCGATACCATATTCCTCAACCTCGCCACCTTCGTGGTCATGGTCATGATCGTGATGATGGTGGTGGTGATGCTCGTGTTCATGATGCTCGTGATGGTGATGCTCGTGCTCGTCTTCATCTTCATCATGGTGATGATGCTCGTGCTCGTCATCGTCTTCATCATGGTGGTGATGCTCGTGCTCGTCATCGTCTTCATCATGGTCCTCTTCTCCGCTTCGTTCAGATTCGATTTCCTGAATCCAGCCTGCTGATGTTGCAACTGTCTGCCAGTCAAACTTGTGAGTATTGACAATCAGATCGAGATCTACATCACCATAGTTACATTCGAAAATCTCTGCCTTAGGCTGGATAGCGCGGATAATCTGCTTCAGGTGCTCCAACTCCTTAGGCTCTACATCTGCAGCCTTGTTCAGCAGGATGATGTTACAGAATTCCATCTGCTGGATTACGAGAGAAGCGAGATCCTCCTCATCAAGGTTTGGCTTCATCAAATCAGAACCATTGGCAAACTCGTCCTTCATACGAAGTGCATCAACTACAGTAACGATGCTGTCTAGGCGCAAGATACCGTTCTTGATATACTGAGGGCCCAGGGATGGGATAGAGCAGATGGTCTGTGCTATAGGTGCAGGCTCGCAGATACCGCTTGCTTCTATTACAATATAGTCGAAACGCTTCATATCTACGATTTCCTTGAGCTGTTCTACAAGGTCCATCTTCAAGGTACAGCAAATACATCCATTCTGGAGTGAAACCAGGGAATCATCCTTCTGACCTACCACACCACCTTTCTCTATGAGAGCTGCATCAATATTCACCTCACCGATATCGTTGACGATAACGGCAAATTTGATACCCTTCTTGTTAGCCAAAATCTTGTTGAGCAGGGTAGTCTTACCACTGCCCAGATAGCCTGTCAAAAGCAGGACTGGAACTTCTTTATTGTTCATAAATTCCTCTTTTTATAGTGTTATACTTTAATTACAAATTATAGTGTTATACTTTAATTACAAAAGCGGGAACAGCAAATAACATGCCACTCCCGCCTTATGAAAAGTTAATTATTACTTACGATAGTTATCAAGACCCTTATGCAGGAAGTCAAGATAAGCACTGACATCCTCCTTGAAGCTGAATGCAGCGTTCAGAGGATTTCCCTCATTATCCACAGGAATGTAGAATGGCTGGGCATTAGCACCAAACTTGCTTGCCTGCAAGTAGCTCCACTTGTCGCCGATGGTTCTCAATGTACGCTTTTCGCCATTGAAAGTCACCTCCATAGGCTGTGACAATGGAGTCTTGTCATCTACATAGAGAGAGATGAGTACGTAGTCCTTTGTCAAAATGTCAGTAACACTAGGGTCTGTCCATACAGAAGCCTCCATCTTACGGCAGTTGACACAACCATAGCCGGTAAAGTCAATCAGTACAGGCTTGCCTGCTGCCTTCGCTGCAGCCATACCTTCCTCGTAGTCCTTATAAGCCGGTTCTACCACCTTGGTATTCAAGTTGAAATCCTGGGTATTTACTGGTGGAGCAAAAGCACTTACAGCCTTGCAAGGAGCACCCCAAAGACCAGGAATCATATAAACAGAGAAAGCCAAAGAACAAAGACCAAGCATAATGCAAGCTACTGGCATTGGCTTGTTGAGGTCACCGCCGATGGCATCTACCTGGAACTTCAACTTGCCAATCAGGTAGAGACCGAGCAGACCGAAGATGACAATCCAGAGTGAGAGGAATACCTCGCGATCCATAATGTGCCAGCCATAAGCCAAATCTGCTACAGACAAGAACTTCAAAGAGAAAGCAAGCTCAATGAAACCAAGCACAATCTTGATGGTCTCCATCCAAGAACCAGACTTAGGAGCTGACTTCAGCCAAGATGGGAAGAGTGCAAAAAGGGTGAATGGCAAGGCGAGAGCAAGGGCAAAACCAAACATACCAATGGTTGGTGCCAACCAGTCACCTGATGTAACAGTCTGTACCAGAAGTAAGCCGATGATAGGAGCGGTACAAGAGAAACTTACGAGCACGAGTGTGAACGCCATCAGGAAGATACTGATGAGTCCGGTTGTGCTGGAAGCTTTATTATCTACAGCATTACCCCAACTGTCTGGCAACTTGATTTCGAACCATCCGAAGAATGAGAATGCGAAGACTGCCAGAAGCAAGAAGAGGATGATGTTGAACACCGCACTTGTACTAAGCGCATTGAGAGTGCTAGGGCCTGCAATGGCAGTAACGGTGAGGCCGAGTGCCAGATAGATGATGACAATACTCAAACCATAAGTGATAGCATCGCGGATACCCTTCTTCTTGTCATTCTTGGCACGCTTCAGGAAGAAGCTTACTGTCATCGGAATGATAGGCCAGATACATGGCATTACAAGAGCGAGCAAACCGCCCACAAAACCGATAATGAAGATATAGAAGAGTGAATGGTTGGCAATGTCATTGTTGCCACCAAACGCCTGAAGCTCCTTTACAACCGGTTTCCACCAAGCCTTAGCATCATCACCATCTACAGAGAATGATGAATCGATATTAGCTGTGCTATCTACTTTCTCTGCTACGGCAAGCTGAGCCAAAGAGTCTGCTTTCGCCTTAGCGATAGCTGCTGGATCTTCTGTCATTTCGTTAGCTTTCGCATCTTCAGGGCTGACAGCATCCTTGCCATCTACAGCAGGAGATTTGCCACTATGCTTGAAGCTTGCCTCGCTAGGTGGAAGACAATTCTGGTCGCTGCAAGCGCCATACTCTAAATAAGCATCGATAAGATAGTTAGGCTTGGTGAACTTCACTTTCTGTACGAAAGTAGCGCTACCCTCGAAGAAGCGTAACTTCATCTCAAAGAGAGGATCGAACTTTGAAATTTCATGGCCACGAGCCTGCAACTTGCCTACGAGTTCTACACCGTCAAGCTTGTTTACGTTAAAAGTGGCTGAAATAGGTCCGTCTGCGCCCAAACCTGTAGAATAAACATGCCATCCCGGTTGAATCTTTCCATTAAACACGATTTCCGCTACAGCGGTTCCGTTGGTCTTGAGCGAGGTTGAGAACTTCACAGGGTTCATCATCTGCGCATGAGCCAACATTACTACTAAGAGTAACTGTAAAACTGCAATAAACTTTTTCATTTTTATTTATGTACTAATTTTGATTGCAAAGATACTAAATTTAATTTTAAATACGGCTATGAACTAAGTACGGATACTTGTCTTTTAGTTTTTTTTAGAAAAAATGCTATAAAATCATCACGTCGTCTTGGTAATATTGCAAAAAAACTGTAATTTTGTAGCCAAATTGCGAATGAGGAAAAGAAGATTATACATATTCAGTCTCTGGATAGCTACATTGAGCATATTGCTATCTACGGTGATGACCCATCATCACCACATGGGTCGTATCTGTATGATTCAGGAGCAATGCGAGCAGGATGGCAACATCAATGATGAGCATACCGACCATCATGATCAGGAAAATGATAGCAATCGTGAGAACTGTAGCGTTCGTCAAATGCATCAGTTTGTAGTCAATTCCAAGATGGTGAAGGATATCCGCAAGTTGCTGGTAGATGAGAACCATCAGTTCATGATCCTGTCTTGTTCTTCCCTTTTAACCCTCCCACGTCTCTCACTCATTTCAGTGAGATGGCAGCATGTGGCAGCTTCTCCTCTTGCAGAAGAAGTGGCGGCAGGCTATAGCAGACGGGGACCTCCTTCTATTTTATGATTTTACAAGTTTGCCACTTGGTTGCAAAAATCGGTTTGAAGATTCGAATGCAACTGAGTTGCAAGATTTCTTGTGTACTTTTGCCAACGGATTTTGGATAAGATTCGTTGTGTCAAATTGTAGTGTAGAATTATAAAATAGAAAAAACATGAAAAGAATAATTTTGATCGTCGCTGTTACGGCGATTGCCTGGGCTGGATTCGCTTTCTTTGGGAAGCAGACCGGTTCTGAGGCTCATGCACACGAGGAGCATGAGCATGAAGAAGAAGTTGATTTTGATCATATTCCGTTGACTGCCAAGCAGGTCAGCACCGTAGATTTGAAGATGGGTGAAGCTGTGGAGCGTGAGATGGATGCTACCATAGAAGCGAAAGGATCGCTCGTACTGCGTGCACAGGCGATGGGTGATGTTGCCTCTTTGATGGGCGGTATCGTGAAATCTATTTTTGTAAAAGAAGGGCAGCTTGTTCATAAAGGACAGGTTGTTGCTACCGTTGAAAATACAGATGTGGTAAGTCTTCAACGTGAGTATTACTCTGCTGCCAAGGAGTGCGAACTTGCCAAGGCTGATTTGGAGCGCCAACTTCTGCTCAGTAAGCAGGGAGCAGGTGTGAAGCGTACCTTACAGCAGACCAAGAAAGATTACCAAGTGGCTCATGCCAATCTTTTGGGTATTGGCAGGCAGCTCAGCCAGATGGGTATTTCTACTTCCGCTGTATCCAAAGGCAAGTTTACCACAGCGTTCCCTTTGCATGCGCCTATCTCCGGCATCGTGAGCGAGATGACTGCCAGTCTGGGAAGTTATGCTGATATGCAGACTCCTCTGATGAAGATTAGAAACACCCAGGCAGTGGAGTGCGATCTGAACGTCTTCGAGAAGGATTTGGCGAAGGTCAAGGTGGGCAATCGGGTGACCATAAACTTGACTAACCAGCCTGGCGTAAAACTTTCAGGAACCGTTTATGGTATGAACCAATACTTTAATGATAACTCGAAAGCCGTTGCCGTTCACGTAAAATTGGACGCGGCTAGCGTGAAGAGTTATCTGCATTCTTCTTCAGGCAATACTCATGGCGGAAAGCTTTTCGCAGGCATGTATGTAAGCGGAAAGATAGCTACAGGCAGCCAGCAGTGTCTCGCCTTGCCATCCCATGCAATTGTGAGCGCAGATGGAAAGCAGTATGTCTTCGCTCTCAATGGAGCTCCTAGCAAGGGTAACTACAGCTTCTCCCGTCATGAGGTGACCACAGGCGCTTCGGATGGTAAATATACAGAGGTGAAGCTTTGCGACCATCTGCTGAAGGGTAAGAATGGAGCTGCCGGCAAGAAGATTGTAACTGCGAACGCTTATTATCTGGCTTCGCTTACAGGCGAACATGGTGAGCATGCGCATTAAGCTTTAACAGTTTTCAACGAATCATTTTTAGATTAAAGCTTATGTTTCAGAAACTTATTACTTATTCCATTCGCCACAAACTGGTGATTGGAGTACTCTCTATAGCCCTGGCGATATGGGGTATCTGGTCGCTTGTGCATCTGCCATTCGATTCCACCCCAGATATTACAGATAATCAGGTGCAGGTCATCACACAGGCTCCTTCGCTGGGAGCTCAGGAGGTGGAACAATACGTAACCACTCCTGTAGAGATGGCGCTTGCCAATATCCCCCGCATCCAGGAACGCCGTAGCATTTCAAGAAGCGGACTCTCGGTCATCACGCTTGTCTTCGACGATGCCGCCGATATCTATTGGGCACGTTCGCAGGTGAGTCAGGTGGTGGAACAGTTGGAGAAAGAACTGCCAAAGAACACCGAAACCGAGATGGGACCTATTGCCACCGGATTGGGCGAAATCTACCACTATACCATTCGTGCCAAGGAGGGATACGAGCATAAATACTCGCTCACCCAGCTTCGAACCATGCAGGACTGGATTGTGCGCAAACAGCTTTCCGGAACCCCGGGTGTTGCCGAAGTAAGCGGTTGGGGCGGCTATGTCAAGCAATACGAGGTGGCTATCAATACCGACCAGCTGAACGCCAGCGGGGTCTCCGTAAGCGAGGTGTTTGATGCCTTGCAGCGCAACAATGCCAATACGGGTGGCAGCTACATTGAGGAGAATTCCAACCAGTATTATATCCGAGGCATCGGTGTGGTGAAGAATCTGGAGGATGTTGCCAACATCACGGTGAAGACGGTGGATGGAACACCAGTCAAGGTGGGCGATGTGGCAAAGGTTCAGTTGGGCCATGCTACCCGTTTCGGAGCCGTTACCCGCAATGGCGAAGGCGAGGTAGTGGCTGGTATTGCCATCATGCTCAAGGGCGAGAACTTCCAGGAAGTTATCAAGAATGTAAAGGAACGAATCAGTCAGATTCAGAAATCACTTCCGGAAGGAGTGGTGATCGAACCGTTTATCGACCGAACCAACCTGGTGGACCGAGTAGAGGGCACCATCGCCCGCAACCTGATTGAAGGCGGACTTATCGTAATTTTCGTACTTGTTATCTTCCTAGGTAACTGGCGAGCCGGACTTGTCGTAGCAAGTGTCATCCCACTGAGTATGCTCTTTGCCTTTGGCATGATGAAGACCTTCGGCATCGACGGAAACCTGATGTCGCTGGGAGCCATCGACTTTGGTATGATAGTGGATTCTGCGGTCATCATTGTTGAAGCTGTGGTGACACATATCAATACCGGTCATTTCTCGCAGCCGGAAGTTCGTGCTGCTTATCTTGCTCAATGTCAGAATGGCGGAGCAGCAACCCCATTTGCACTGACCCAGAAACAGATGGATGAGGAAGTTCATTTCTCTGCTTCCCGAATCCGCCAGAGTGCTGCGTTCGGTGAAATCATCATTATGATTGTATATATTCCGCTGATGACACTGGTAGGAATCGAAGGAAAGATGTTCCGTCCAATGGCACTTACGGTATTCTTTGCCATTCTGGGAGCCTTCATTCTCTCGCTTACCTATGTGCCGATGGCAAGTTCGCTGATGTTAAGTCGAAAGGTTCATACCCGAAAAACAATCTCCGACCGCGTGATAGAAAAGTTGCAGGCATGGTACCGACCGGTTCTCGTCTGGGTCTTGGCACGTAACAAGGATGTCATCACAGGAGCTGTGGCTCTTTTCTGCGTCAGTGTCGTGGGCTTCAAATTTCTGGGAGGCGAATTCATCCCAAGTCTGGAAGAAGGTGACTTTGCCGTAGAGATGAGTATGTCGCAGGGAACTTCATTGTCGCAGATGGTGGAGAGTTGTAGCAAGGCTGAAAAGCTGCTCAAGAAGGAATATCCTGAGATTAAGCAGGTTGTGAGCCGTATAGGTAGTGCTGAGATTCCTACCGACCCGATGCCGGTAGAACGTGCTGACATCATGATTGCACTGAAACCGAAGGCTGAATGGACCTCTGCCAAGACTACTCCAGAACTGATGGAGAAGATGGAGGAAACCTTGAGTGCCATTCCTGGATTGGAAGCAGAGATTTCTCAACCCATTCAGATGCGCAACAATGAGCTGCTGACAGGTATCAAGCAGGATGTGGCTATCAAGATATTTGGTGATGATCTGGACGTGCTCACTCAGCAGGCAGGCAAAGTGAAGAAAATGATAGAAGATGTGCCGGGCGTGAGCGGTATCTTTGTTGAGGAAGTTGCCGGTCTGCCTCAGATCCAGGTAAAATACAACCATGAAAAGATGGCTGCCTACGGGGTTAGTGTGGATGATATCAGTGAGATATTGGAAACCACCTTTGCCGGTGCCGTGGCGGGTTCTCTCTACGAAGGCGACAAGAAGTTTGATATCGTGCTGCGTATGGATCCTTCGCAGCGCAACGTAGAGTCGCTTGAGCAATTGAGCATACCCCTCAAGGATGGTACGGATATTCCGTTGTCTCAGGTAGCAGATATTGATTATTCACCAGCGCCGGCTCAGGTTTCTCATGAAGATGGTGCCCGCCGCATCTATGTTGGATTCAACGTAAAGGGCAGGGATGTGCAGAGTACCGTGGAGGATATCCAGGAGATTCTCGATGAAAAGCTGAAGTTGCCGGATGGCTACTATTATAATTATGGTGGTGAATTTGAAAACCTGCAGAGTGCAACCAACCGTCTGATGGTAGTGATACCGATAGCACTTGTCATTATCTTGCTGTTGCTCTATGCTACGGTGAAGAATGTTCGTGAGTCGCTCTTCGTCTTCTCTGCCATTCCGCTGGCTGCCATCGGAGGCGTTTGGGCTTTGTGGATCAGAGGTATGCCTTTCAGTATCTCAGCAGGTGTCGGCTTCATAGCCCTCTTTGGTGTAGCGGTGCTCAATGGAATCGTACTGATCGGACAGATGAACCAGATGCAGCGTGAAGAAAAGACTGCTGACAAACTGTCAGCATCCATTGGAGTTACAGAATTGATTCATCATCGCATCATTGAGAGCTGTATGGTTCGCTTGCGTCCTGTCTTGATGACGGCACTTGTTGCCTCTATGGGCTTCCTGCCGATGGCACTTTCCCAGGGTGATGGAGCAGAGGTACAGCGCCCACTGGCTACGGTGGTGATAGGTGGTCTGATAACCAGTACACTGCTCACCTTGCTGGTGTTGCCTGCTATCTACAAGACATTCACCAGGAAATAGGCAATTAAGAAGATAACATAAAACATTTAGGATGAACAATAGAAAAAAGAAAACTATATTCGGGCTGGCAGCAGTTTTGATGCTGCTGGCCCCTTCAGAGGCAAAGGCTCATCTTTTCGATGCTACTATTCCCGGCACGAAGATGACTTTGGAGCAGTGTTTCCAGTTGGCAGATAAGCAGAACCTGACGTTGCAGGCTGGACGAAAATCGATAGAACGTGCCAAGATAATGGAAGGAACGGCATGGGATGTGGACAAGACAGAGATTGCTTTCGGACAGAATCCGGCTTCAAGTGGCGATACTGATAATGCTCTTGCATTTTCGCAGGGCATCGAATTTCCAACGGTTTATACCGCCCGCCGCGGTCAGCTGAAGGCAGAAACTCAGGCTGAGAAAAGTCGTCTGGGTGTAACTAATCAGCAGATTAAGCTTGAGATTGCTTCTGCTTATTATGCGATGCTCTATCAGACCCATCGTCTGAGTATCCTTCAGCGCCAGGATTCTATCCTCGACCGTTATTGCGATGTAGCCGAGAAGCGTTACAAGGCAGGTGAAGCCAGACAGCTGGAGTTCCTTACAGCCGAGCGCTTGCGTAACGAAAACCATTTAGAGATGGTAAATGTGAAGAGTGAGGCTGAGAACAAGCAGATGGAACTGATGGCATTATTAAATACCGATCAGCCAGTTTTGCCTGCCGAATCTTATCTCATTGCACTGGAATCTCCTGTCAGCGGAACCTTCAACTATCAGCAGACTGCTGATGCGCAGTATCAGCAAGACCGTCTGAAGGCACTTGATAAGGAGGTGAAGTGCGCCAAGGCCGGTTATGCGCCATCTCTTTCGCTTACGCTTCGCACCCAGGCACTCATTTCCAGTTGGGATCCTTATCACATCGACCGTCAGCGTTTTACCGAGGGTAACTTCTTCGGCTTTGAGATTGGAGTAGGCGTGCCTCTCTTCTACGGCGCTACCAAGGCAAAGGTGAAGGCTGCCAAGAAGGATCGTGAGGTAGCAGAACTGGAGATGCAGCAGGAGCGGAGAGAAAAGGAACGTGATTATCGCCTAGGCTACAACCGTTTCCAGAATGCAGCCAAGCGCATGGCTTATTATAACGGCGAGAACATTTCTAAGGCAAAAGAAATCGTTCGCCTTAGTACTGCCGAGTATGAGAGTGGCGAGATCAGCTATGTGGAATATGCCAATGCCTTGCAGGAGGCGATAGATATGGGTATGAAGCAGGCTGATGTCATCAATGAATATAATGAGGCAGCCTTGGCTTTGCTGGGGCTTTCGAATCATCTGTAAGAAACAAAAAAGTCATATCCCTTTGGTTGGGGATATGACTTTTTTGTTTTAGAAAACCTATCTTGAGTTCTATAAAGATGATTCATTTCTATATGAATTTAGAACACTCTTCCGAAGATAATCTTGATGAAAGTCTTGCCTAAGATTCTGGCATCAAACCACCATGAGCGATGCTCCAGGTAGTATAGGTCCATATCCAGGCGGCGCAACATCTTCTCCATCGTATCTGTGTATCCGTTATAGAGGGTTGCGTAGGAAGTAACACCAGGGCGAATCTGATACAGATTCTTATATCTAGGGTCACGTTCCATAATCTGGTCTATGTAGAACTTTCGTTCTGGTCTTGGACCAATAAACGACATGTCGCCACAAATCACGTTCCAGAGTTGAGGAAGTTCATCCAGATGATGTTTTCTCAGAAACTTGCCGATATGGGTAAGCCGCTTATCTTTTTTATGGGAACAGAGCTGAGGACCATTCTTTTCTGCATCCACCGTCATGCTTCTGAATTTATAGATGTTGAAAGGGCGCCCAAACCGTCCGATTCGTTCCTGCTTGAAAATAGCTGGTCCACCATCTTCACATCTTACCATTATATATATTAGAAGCATGAGAGGCGAAACGAGCAGTAAGCTGATTGCTGCTAACAGAAAGTCGCCAGCTCGCTTGACGTTACGCTCCATAGCACTCATTCCATCTGCTATGACTTTTGTCTTAACAATACTATTTCTCATATAGAGTTATTCCATTTACTATATAAACGTAAAGTTGTGCGATATATTATATTTAGCTATTCTTTTCTTTTAACAAAGCAGTAACTATCCAGTTTTCGCTTCATTAGCTTCAGAATGTATGTTGGCAAAAACAAAAAAGCAAAGTAGAAGCAAGCCTTCAACCATCCATATCCCAGAATGCTACGATAAACAGCTATATTGTATTTAGCAAGTGATATCTTGCTGCTGGATATGGAATGCCTGCGGCGGCAATACACAGCCAGCGGCTGGTTGGGGTAGGAATAACACACCTTGCAATCTTTCAGGATTTGCAGGAAGAGAGCCCAATCCTGTCGCTTGCGTAAAGTGGGCATATAGTATTTTCTGCCCAGCAGTTGGGTATCATAGATAGCTGTGAGGCAACCTATTTTATTATCCCGCTTCATCATAGAGAAGGTGATTTTAGACGGTGCTATATTGATGCCTACAGATTTTTGTTCGTTCAAATTGAAGATGATGTATGAGGCACAGGATAGAGCACACTGTTTCTGGTTCATGAATGCGATTTGTTTTTCCAGTTTATCCGGTGTCCACCGGTCGTCACTATCACAGAAAGCAATGTATCTTCCCCTGGCACGTTCTATGCTCTTGTTCCGGGCGTATCCTGCTCCATGGTTGTGGTCAAGATAGAGCACATCCACCCGGCTATCCCTTTCCTCTATCTTGTGCAGAATATCCAGAGTTACTGGATCTGTGGAACCGTCATCTGTAATCAGCAGTTCCAGGTCAGGATAGGTTTGGTCTAGGATACTACTTATGCTGTCGGCAAGATATTTGCCGGCATTATAAGTGGGCATGATAACTGATACTAACCTGTTCCTATCCATTTCTATATTGTTCTTTCTATTTTCTTGTTTATATCTATAATAACGTTTGGGATGTCTTATTATTGCAGTATGACACAAAAAAGTGCAAATTATTTGGTACTTTCAATTATTTCTTCTACTTTTGCATTGTATAACCAATTATTGCATAGGCATAAAAATAGAAAAAGATGAATAAAATAGAATCATACGTATATAAAAAGGTAAAGAACAATTATCTGTTAAAGAACTCCTTGCGCAATATTTATCAAGGTTTCTTCGACTTGTTACCTAATTATGACTCCAAGTTCAGCTCATCGCTACTGGTCCGTGAGGGGTATTATTTCGGATTTCACGATTTAGATCCTTTCAGTCGAGACTCCCAGAAAGTTCTTTGCAATCGTTTGCTCATTCCCTTGCGAATGCCGACTCCGCAGGACGCCTTGGAGATAGGCTATCTGGATGGCAAGGATTTCTCGGATTGGCATTGTCTTGCCAAGACCCATGCCTGGAATTATCACAAGGGGTGCAGACTCCAATGGACAAAGGACGAAAGAATTGTCTATAATGACAGCGAAAACGGACAACTCTGCGCTAAAGTAATAGATATGAAGGGTAATATGATTCAAAAATTGAACTATCCGATAGACACCGTCTCTTATGACGGAAAGCTTGCCACTAACTTCAGTTATGGCAGATTGGAGCAGAATATGCCAGGATATGGATACTGTGTCAGTGATGCCGATGCTGTCCTTTCAGAAGGCATAACAGAAAAAACAGGCTTGTACTTGATAGATATGGAAAGAAACACGCGAAAGATGCTGCTCAGCATACAGCAAATATCAGAATTTGAGCATGAGCCTTCGATGGATGACAAAATGCACTTTGTAACTCATACAGAGTTCTCTTACGACAATCGTTACGTGGCTTTTTTGCATCGTTGGTATAAGGGGGTATCTCGTCATACCCGCCTGATGGTCTATGACCTCCAAGAGAATCAACTGATGGCTTCTCCTACCACGGGCATGGTTTCTCATTATGCCTGGAACCATCTCAATGGCATTGTGGCATATTGCAGGGTAGAAGATGTGGATTCTCATGTATATTTCTCTTCTCCCGAAATGAAGGAGTGGAAAAGATGTGCCTATCCTGTTCTCAACAGTGATGGGCATCAGCATTTCATCGACGACGACTGGTTCCTGGTGGATACTTATCCTGACAAATGGCGCCATGTCAGATTATACAAAGTAAACCGAGTGACGGATGAAATAGTCCTACTTGCCGATGCCAAGAGTCCGAAGTGCTTCGTGTCTCCTTCCGAACACAAGCATTGGAAGTGCGACCTACATCCTAGATGCAGCGCCGACGGCAAGTGGATATGCTTTGACTCCGTGCATACGGGTAAGCGAAGCTTGTGCATCATGCCATCCTTGTAATGAGGATGGCATTGAGCTAATAGTATTTCTTGATGATATACGATAATGCTTGATAGTTGAATTGGCAGTATTTCTTGCCTTTGAAGCTTCCGGTGGAAGCATGCTCTTCATCATCAATGCGAAGGCTTGGCTCATAAACCACATCCAGTTGATGCTCCTTGCATTGCTCTCCTAGGTATATCTCCTCGCAGAACAAAAAGCAAGGATAATTGATGATGCCACACCTCTTGAAGTATTCTTTGGTGAGAATGATGAAGGAACCGTGCCCTGCATATATCTTGCGCACCCACTTTTTCTGCCACTGGGTGTTCTGAACCTTCTTTCTGCCTTTGTGCAGATAACGATTATAGAGATTGTAGAGTAGAGAAAAACTGAAGAGCATTCGGAGCAGATAAAGCTTGCGCTTATTATACCGAACGATGATCTTGGGATTCTTGTCTATTTGCTCTCGATGCGAAAAGATACAGGGTGCAATCCAACCAGTCTCTTGACCGATGAGCAAATTCTGTAATCGCAAGAAGAAATCATCACTGATGGCTACATCCACGTTGCTGATGATGGAGATGTCGAAATCTTCAGGATTCACCTTTTCCATCATATAGCGTATTCCCCCAAAGTATCCGAGGTTTCGATGGACACCAAACACGTTGATTGTGAATCTTTTGGGCTTGTAATTGATAGGCAGAATTTCACCTTCTGTATTGTCACATACGTTCACGGACAATTCGATTTGCGTACATCCTTGAAGTCTTTCTTCGATATTACTAAGATAAGCGTCCAGTTCCTGATAAGTATGGTAAGTGACGCAATAGATAGCTATTTTCATTATTTGTGATTTTTGTATTTCTTATATTGTGTGATACCATCCCAAACACCCCTCAACATATATATATAATAAGGTGTGATGTGACTTGTTACAAATGGAAGATAGAAAGGACGCAAAAGAAGTTTTGCGGCGTTCGTCAACTTCCAATATCTCGGCACGTATTTCACATGTAGCAACCATAAGAAGTTTCGATATTGGTAATAATAACGCATGGGTGCCGACAGAATGTCTTGCATGACTCCAAGATGGATGGTCTTGATTCCGATTTGGTGTGACAACTGGCAACGATCTGTCTGTCCACAGATGAAACCTCGCTTGTGCGCTCTCCAGCACCACTCGCTATCCACATAGTCGAGGAATAGTCTGGAATCAGGAAATCCTATCTTTTCCAAGACCTTGCAACTGATGCAGCTCCCAGAAGATATAATATTCTCCTTTTTGAGGAATCCATCCCCGTGATATTGTTTTTTTCTGATATAGGAATGATATTCCTCTTGCTGCGCCGTATTCAAAATGGTAGGACCGAGTATTCCCAGATTGGGATTTTCCTGCAACACTCTTTCATATTCCGACACCATCATCCGAACATACTCTGCATCAATCCTGCTATCCTGGTCAAGAAACACGACATACGTGTAGACTCCTTGCGCCAGGACTTGTATCAAGGCATATTCCTGGGCTTCGCCAATTCCTTTGTTCCCTTTCATCCAGTTATAATTCATTTTTCCTATCTCTTTTTGCTGTAAAATAGGGGAAGGGGAGTTGTCAACAATGTAGCCTTCACAGGAAGCAGACAAATTTCTAATGTGCTGCAAATCCTCTGACGAAGGGTTGAATGTTACGATAATAATAGCTGTATGATTCATCATAATGTTCGTCTTTTATTAACCTCTTTCAATTTCTTGTTCACTTTCCTCGCTGCAAGGATCAATACCATGGTTTCCGAGGCAATCCATACGATAGCTGCTCCTACACACTGAAATCTAGGAATCAGTATGAAGGTGAGAAGCAACCAGGTGAGAGAACCGCACAAACCACATTTCACGATGGTCTTATCCTCCCGAAGGGGTATCAGCAGCTGTAATACCAATATCTGTTCTAATCCAACCACTAGCACTTGAATCATCACGAGGCGCATAGGCAGGATGGCTGGTTCAAATCCTTTTCCTGCAAATATGTATATCACATAAGGGGCTAGGATTTCCATAATGATGATAATCAATGCTGCAAGCACAACGAGTAGCTTGATAGCTTTAGTATAATAGTGATTTACCTCATCCCATCGTTCCTGTTTAATAAGCACACTCATTCGAGGGATGAGCACGCTGATGAGCGAGGAAATAAGAGCGATGATGACTTGATACATCCTTACTGCCACAGAGTAATACCCCGCCTGTTCGTCGCCACACAGGAAACTCAGTATTGGCAAGGTGAGTTTGGTATATATAGCAGAGAGTATGGCAAAAATGCCTAACATCACGAAAGGCTTGAGATAACGACGTAGATTCACGTGGCGCAAACTGAGTGAAACCAATCGGCTACGATAAGTCCAGTTGCAAAAGGCATTGAGAACCACGATGCCCACAAAGAGCAGATAATAGATGTCGAAATCACCTTCATCTCTAACAAAAATAAAAACCGAAGCTACAAATAAGAGCCTGACAATGATGGAACGAATAGTGATGTATCGGAAATTCTCCAGCCCACGATAGAACCACTCTATCCAGAATAGGTTTGCCACCAACTTGAAAGACCCTATCAGCAGCAGCCTTCCCCTCTGTTGTAACTCTGGCACAAAGCAGGAGGCGAAGTATAATATGACGAGGGCAACGACCATTGTGATGGCGTTAAGCCAAAAGAGGTCATTGAAGGCAGATTGGAGTTCTGCCTTATCATCCTTATGGCGAGCTATCTCTCGTATGCCAAGTGCCTGCATACCCATCATGGAGAAGAGTACGAGATAATCTATGATACCATCAACCGTGTCTATAGCTCCAATACGTTCTGCACCCAGCACTCGACTGATGTACGGAAACACCAGCAGAGGCACTAAATAGGTGCTGAGCGTGAGAATCAAACTATATTTAAAGTTGTTGCGTATGCTCATAATTTATTTTTTTAATTCAACGAGATGTTTCTGGCGGATTTTCTCACGAAATTTATTCTCGACATTGGCAATGCCCATTAGCATCAGAATCATGACAGGAACTTCCAGGATGGCTAAGTGGAAATAATAGAACTCAAACCATCCCATTCCCAAGAGTCCGCAATAGTAACTGAGTAGGGTATATAGAAACATATTGCCACTGCGAAGCGAACCCAATTGGATGGAATAGATCAAGCTGCTCAATATCAGCGTATAGGCTATGAATTGCCAACTATTGCAATAGATGAACATCGTACCGAAGAAGGTTCTCACATTGGTATAGGAGATGCCTGTATGCAAATAGAGAGGATTGACTGGCGAAAGCAAGTTTGGGTCGCCCGTAAGCGTCTTATAAATATTGACAAAAGGAGATACCAATATCTCAAAGTTTCCCATATCGGGGAAGTTGAGATTTGCGTCATAACTAAACCCTAACGTTCCACTAGTAAGATAATGCAGGAAATGTCCTGCCACCATCTCGAAAAGCTCGACGTTTGCCTCTGCGCTCTCATTGCCTAGTAGCGGAAGAACCATATAAGTGAGCAGAAAGATAGCGAAAGCACCCAAGCTCACCTTGAGAATAAGCCCCAGATTCAAGTGCATCTTGCCAGCCATGAGACGGATGAGCAGACCTGATGCCACACCTATGATGATGGCACCTTTCACCATATACAAGAGTTGTATAAGGAGCAAGGCAAAGATAATGCCCCATAGATACCATTGCTTCCGCTTGAAATAATACACAGCGACAATGAGCAGCGGCATTGCCAGGGTACGCAAGTGTGCCCAAATGCCATGACCCGCAAAATCCTCGGCAAAATCATCTGTACCAAACATAGCTGTACTACTGTTCCATACACTATGGAATCTCCATAAGAATAGCAGTGCCAACAGAAGGGAGATGACACCTAGCGTGGCAGGGTATCTACCTTCTTGAACTTTCTCGCCGAATATCAAGGGATATCTGTTCTTTGCCAACGAGAGAAGATAACTTGGGATGGCGAAGACAGGAAGTCCGACACACCATACACTGATGCTAGAGTAGTAGAAATTGACGAATCCCAAGTGCCCTGCCACAGCCATGGAAATCAACAACACCAATAGATACGGAAACATCAGGCAACATAGGGGAGTATAGATGGTTCGCCAAGAGATAAACTCCAGATAGCCCAACACATATACTTCCAACAGCAAAAGAGCCAAAAGCAATATACCTAACATACTTATCTAAATTGCTATTTTAATTCTTTCAATAACTGCTTGGATATGATACCTGCCAAGAGGACGAAGAAGGAGAACGTCAAGATACCAAGAATGCTCAGCATTCGCTTAGGTCCAGCAGGTTTTACTGGCACGGAAGCCCCCTGCAAGACGGTAAACACAGGGGTATGCTCCCTCAACTTTGCAATGGAAGCCTGATATTGCGTGTTATATGCTGTATATTGGTTGTATTTCAACTGCATATCATTCTCCATATCTTCCATCTTTGACTTAACACTCTCCATAATTACATCATTGTTGGCATCAGCAAAGCTGGCATATTGACGCCTTACCTTCTCGTAGGCCGCTTGCGATTCTGCCATCAACTTCTTATAGTGCTCTACGTCTTTCTGAGATTTGGAAGTGCGATATTTGATGATGAAAGCCTTTAATTTCTCTGAAACGGAATCGGCTAAAATCTTGCAAATCAATGGGTCTTGTGCGGTGGCAAAGACTGTAATCATACCAGACTTTTTGTCGATATCTATACGGATGTTGTTTCGTACATCTTTCACGATGCCGTCTTCCTTCTTGGTGAGCATATAGGGATTGATTTTTTCGAGGCTTTTCACTGCAGTCTCCTCATGGCTCAGCAAGTTGCTCATACTCTCCAAGGATTTTTCCATCCATGACTTTTTCTTATACATAGTCAAGTATGTATAGTAGTTGGTATGGGGAGGAAGGTTTTCCTTGATGGCTTTCACTTGAATCCGAAGCAAATCTACCACAAACTTGTTGTCGTTCATCAAGTCTGGATAGAGTAAAGGTGTGATGGCATCAGAGGATTGCATATTGTTCAAGTCTATTCCAAACGAGGATGCCAGCGAACCGAGTGCGCCACCCGATATAGAAGTGTTCTCCACTTCTGGTGCCAAGGATGTCTGTGTGGTATAATATCTTGGCAGGGAGTATAGGATACAGATTGCCACCACAAGCACTATGGGCATGACAACATAGAACAGCTTCTTGCGAGCCTTTACCAATCTTACAAAGCCTGGAAGGCTTATCTGTTCTGCGTCTGTTTCAATTATTTGTTTCTTTTCAAGAATATCTGTCATTTTATATATTTTTGCTACATAATTGCACTTTATGTTTGCAAAAGTACACTATTTTTTTAATTTAAGCAAATAATTTTGCACTAATTATGTAAGGAATGTTAATTTTAGTATGTTTATGCCAGAATTATCGTATTTTTGTAAGCAAATCAACTTAAATATAAGAATGAATAAATATTGTACGATAGCTATGTTTCTGATTGCCCTAAGCTCGAATCCTACTTCTTCACTCGCTCAATATGAGTGGCAAGAAGGGGCAGATTCTGCAAAACAAAGCCTTGGCGATGGATTGGAATACCGATTGGAGACTTCTGGATCTTTCTCGAACGAAAAGACTCCGCTTTGGCTGAATGCTAATAAATACGGACTGAGTTCCCTAGAAAAGCAGAATGGCTACCTTCGAGGCTGTTTGTTGCGTCCGCTTGCCACCGATAACGCTCACCATTGGGGAATAGGGTATGGGGTTGATGTTGTTGTACCTTATCATTTCACGAGTAAGCTGGTGGTGCAACAGGCTTTTGCTGAGGTAAGATGGTTGCATGGTGTGCTCAGCGTAGGTGCCAAGGAATATCCGATGGAATTGAAGAACCAGACGCTTTCTAGCGGTAGCCAGACGTTGGGCATCAACGCCCGACCTGTTCCACAGGTGCGACTGTCTCTGCCTGAATACTGGACGGTACCTATCCTGAACGGATGGCTACAGATGAAGGGCCATATAGCCTATGGAAAGTTTACCGACCAAAATTGGCAGCACGACTTCACGCAGCGCAAAACTAAGTACTCAGATGGAGTGCTGTATCATAGCAAAGCTGGGTATCTGCGCATCGGAAACGAGGGCTTTTTCTGTCCACTGAGCGTGGAACTTGGCTTGGAGATGGCAGCGCAGTTTGGAGGTACCCCTTATGCTCCTGATAGCAAGGGTAAAATGATTCCTATGAAGACAGAGGGCGGCCTCAAGGGCTTATGGCATGCCTTTATGCCTGGCGGTAAGGAGGAGAGCGATGGAGTATATGCCAATGCCTCTGGTAATTTGTTGGGGTCGTGGGTAATGCGCATTAACTACGACGCTGACACTTGGAAACTGGGTATCTATGCCGACCATTTCTTCGAGGATGATAGCCAGATGCTGATGATGGACTACAATGGCTATGGAGAGGGAAAGGATTGGCAAGTAAAGAAAACACGCCGATACTTCAAGTACTCGCTCAAGGACAATATGCTGGGAGCCGAAATCAACATCAAGTATGGCAGATGGTTGCGCAATCTGGTCTTGGAATACATCTACACCAAGTATCAGAGTGGACCTTACAACCATGACCACACCGCCAACATCCCCGATCATCTTTCGGGCGTAGACGACTATTACAATCATCGCAACTATCCGGGTTGGCAGCATTGGGGGCAGGTGATGGGAAATCCCCTTTACCGTTCCCCTCTTTACAACAACGATGGTATGATAGAGGTGAAAAACAATCGCTTCATCGCCTATCACTTGGGCTTTGATGGCGAGCCATGCGACAGGTTAACGTATCGTGCCTTACTGACCTATCAGAAAGGATGGGGCAGATATGTATGGCCTTTTACGAAGGCTCATCACAACGTGAGCACCTTGTTGGAAGGCTGCTACCATTTCAACAAGGGATGGAGCTTGAAGGCTGCCTACGGCATGGACTTCGGTAGCGAGGAAATGCTGGGGCATAACGCTGGCTTCCAACTGACGGTGAGCAAACAAGGCATATTAAACTTTTAATTAAGACGGGAAGGATATGAATAGAAAACATTTGATATTAATGCTAGTTGGAATGTTGGTTCTCTGTTTCCAATCGGCATGCACCATCGAGATGAGCGACAATGGCGACCTGGATGGTTACTGGCATTTGGAGCAAGTTGATACGCTCGCTACCGGAGGCAAATTGAACCTCTCGAAAGAAAGAGTTTTTTGGGGCGTGCAGCACAAGTTAATTTCATGTGCGAACATCACAGGCACAACGGCAAGTTTCCGTGGCTATTATTTCCGATTCGAACAGACTGGTGACAGTCTGATTCTGCATTCGCCTTACAAGAACAACTGGCATCAGGATCATGGAGAAAATGGTGGTGATATTCCTGCAACCGTTGTGAATGACAGCATCAGAAGCTACGGCATCAACAATCTGCGAGAAGCTTTTTACAAAGAGAAGCTCAAGGGCGATAAAATGATGCTCCGCTCTAAGATGTTGAGGCTATACTTCACCAAATTCTAAAAAACAATTCGTAATTCAATTCTCCTTTCACACCAATTGATACTTTCTGATTATCAGAAGCTTAATGGTGAAAGGAGTTTTGACTGATGATACGAGAAAGGAAAAGACTGGATAAGTTGGTGCACAGCAGTTGGTTTCCGCTTGCACAACACGTGTTGTACAAGCGCATATCAGCTGTTATGCAAGCGCACAACAGCTGTTGTGCGGCTGGAGATATTAACTTTCCCGAAAACAGATATTAATCTTTCCGGCAACTTCTCCTATATGTTCCTACAACTTCCATTGCTTTTTACGATTGATTATTACGCTTGCTAATGGTACAAGAACCTATTCCTTCTGCATCTTTCGTTAGGTTTGCAAGTGAACTAGAAGTATCTAAAGCTCCAAATACAACTTTGTCAGCTATGTTGATGATATATTTGTTTCTCACTCGTGCACTTTGCTTGGAGTTGCGGGGAAGATGGGAGAGGGCATATAGTATCTCTGACATATAAAGAATTTATATCCTATAACGATGCAAAAATGCGAATAATTCTCTGAAAATCAAAGAAAACACTAACCTTTTTGTAGATTTGCCTGGAAATATTTGGCATTTTGAAAACTTCTGTGTAATTTTGCAGGAAATAAGTGATATTCGGTATTTTTAAAGCAAATAAAAAGGAGTTGTATGACAGCATTAAATATACAAGCAGCACAGAATGAAATTATTCGTCAGGTGCTTAATACACAAGATATCCATCTTTTGGATAGGATAAGAAACCTCTTTGCAAATAAAGAGGCAAATGAGGCGTGTATGGTTCAAGAGGAGCCTTGTATGACTAAAGAAGAAATTCTATCAGGTTTTGACAATGCCCTCCATGAGCTGAAATCCTATCGTGAAGGAAAGCTAGAGCTTAAACCATTGGAGGACGTGTTGAATGAGTTGTAAGATATATACGTTCCCTTCTTTTGAAAGGGAAGCTAAACGATTGAATAAGCGCTATAAGTCGTTTAAATCTGATTTGAAAGAATTGATGAATGAATTAAGTTCTTCCCCCTCTTTGGGTGCAGATTTAGGTGGTGGTTTGCGTAAGGTTCGTATGGCTATCAAATCGAAAGGAACTGGTAAAAGTGGCGGTGCCCGTATTATAACAGTGGTGTTAGCTGATATAGAGGATGGTCTCGGCTTGCTTTATATTTATGATAAATCGGAGCGAAGTACTTTAAAGGGGAAAGAATTGACAGATTTGTTGAAGAAGAATGGCTTAGTTTGATATGCGATTTAAGAAAGAAGGAAAATATGAAGGAAAAGAAATTAAAAGCCTAATTGAGAGATTAAATGAATAAAAAAATCGCCCTGAAAGGTGAAACATTATTTATGCTTGTTCTTTTCAGGGCGATTAAAATATTAAAGTATGATTGTATCTTTAGCCTATATTACAAAATCTTGTGATACAAGGCGATGATATCCTCCTTAGAAACCTCGCGAGGGTTACCTGGAGTACATACATCGGTGAATGCCTGCTCGGCAAGGGCAGGGATGTCAGCCTCTGTGATGCCCAATTCGCTGAGATGCTGTGGGATTCCTACCAACTTAGACAACTCCTCGATAGCATTGCAGGCTGCCTCTGCTGCCTCCTGGTCGGTCATACCATCCTTGTAAACACCAACAACCTTGGCAATCTGTACATACTTAGGAACACTTACCTCCATATTGAAACGCATCACGGTAGGAAGCAGGATGGCACATGCTACTCCGTGAGGAACATCATGAAGGGCACTCATTGGATGAGCCATACCATGGTCAACGCCCAAACCAACATTAGAGAATGCCATACCGGCAATATACTGAGCTACAGCCATACCGTTGCGACCCTCAGGATTGGTAGGGTCATTCACTGCGATAGGCAGGTACTTATGAATCATCTCGATAGCCTTGAGCTCGAACATATCACTCATCTCCCAAGCTGCCTTGGTAATCAAGCCCTCGATAGCGTGAGTCATCGCATCCATACCGGTAGCTGCGGTGAGACCCTTTGGCAAAGAGTACATCAGCTCAGCATCTACGATAGCAACGGCAGGAATATCGTTAGGATCCACGCATACCATCTTCTGCTGGCGCTTCTCGTCGATAATCACATAGTTGATGGTGGTCTCTGCTGCGGTACCAGCAGTAGTAGGAAGAGCTACGATAGGCAAGCACTTGTTCTTGGTAGGTGCAACTCCCTCCAGAGAAACGATGTCGGCAAACTCTGGGTTAGTAACAACCACGCCGATACCCTTTGCGGTATCCATAGAACTGCCACCACCGATAGCGATGATGAAGTCTGCCTCAGCATTCTTGCAAGCCTCAATACCTGCAGTAACATTGGAAACTGTTGGGTTTGGCTTTACGTCATCAAATACCTCGTAAGCGATGTTAGCCTCGTCAAGTACGTCGAGTACCATCTTGGCAACGCCAAATTTCATCAAGCCCTTGTCCGTTACAACCAAAGCTTTTTTCCAACCACGACTAGCGATTACTGTAGGAAGCTCCTTGCGGGCACCTGGACCGAAATAGGAAACTTCATTAAGAATGAATCTGTTTACCATAAATGTCTTTGTTTAAGATTGAATTTATTAATTAATAATATATTTAGTATATCTATATTGCCATTAGATTGTTTATATGCGACAAAGATACAGCTTTTCTGTGATTCTGCCAAGTTTTTCGTGCAAAAAATCATCGGGTAGGGCAAAGATTAAAGGCTTATCTCAAAAAATCGGGTGTTTTCTCGCTTTTTCCCTTCTACTATTTTGCTCTTTCAAAATAAAAGCGTAACTTTGCAAAGGAAATAATTAGAAACAATAACATCAACTTATGAAGAAAACTTATTTATTACTTTTAACCGGACTCATTTGCTCTTCAGCATGGGCAGATGGTACTTTAGGAGGCTACTTCTACAATCAGCAGGCTGCGCCTACGGGATGGGAGTGGCAAAGTCCTGATTCCGTAGCTGTCAACAAGCAGCAGCCGCATGCTTGGTTCTTCTCGTTCCGCAATATCGAAGAGGCGAGAAAGGTTTTACCAGAAAACAGTTCTTACTGGAAATCTCTCGATGGATTATGGAAGTTTCATTGGGCTCCAAATCCTGATAAGCGTCCTAAGGATTTCTACCGTACAGACTATGATGTCTCTCAGTGGGACGACATCAAGGTGCCTATGAACTGGAATTTGGCTGGACTGCAGAAAGATGGAAACAACAAGTATGGAGATCCGCTCTATTCTAACCAGCGCGTCATCTTCCAGCACTCCTGGCAGCCGATGAACGACTGGAAGGGTGGAGTGATGCGTACACCTCCTACCGACTGGATGACCTATCGCAACCGCAATGAGGTGGGGTCTTATCGCAGAACCTTCTCCGTTCCTGCAGACTGGAAGGGTCAGCAGATCTATCTGAACTTCGATGGTGTAGATTCATTCTTCTACCTATACATAAATGGTAAGTATGTGGGATTCTCCAAAAACTCACGCAACCTGGCTGAATTCGACATTACACCTTATCTTAATAAGGAGGGTGAGGAGAATACCGTAGCTGTGGAGGTTTATCGCCATTCAGACGGTTCTTTCCTGGAGAGTCAGGATATGTTCCGCTTGCCTGGTATCTTCCGCACCGTGGCTCTGGTTGCTAAACCACAGGTTCAGGTAAGAGACATCAAGGCTATTCCTGACCTGGATGAAACCTACAGCCATGCCACCTTGCACATCACTGCCCAGTTGCAGAATCTTTCCAAGAAGGCCATCAAGGGTTATACCTTGCAGTATTCTCTCTATGCCAACCGTCTCTATTCCGACGACAATGACCTGATGGAAGGCGTTACAGCTTCTACTCCTCTCGTAGGAAAATTGAATTCCAAGGGAGAGATAGTTCTGGAGACTACGCTCGATGCAGCCAACAAGGTGAAGCTCTGGAGTGCAGAAGCTCCTTACCGTTATACATTGGTAGGAGAATTGAAGGATGCCAAGGGCAGAACGGTTCAGACCTTTTCTACCATCGTTGGCTTCAGAAAGGTGGAAATCAAGGAGACTCCTGCCGAGAAGGATGAGTTCGGATTAGCTGGAAGATACTACTATCTCAACGGACAGCCTATCAAGCTGAAGGGTGTCAACCGTCATGAGAACAATACACTGTTAGGTCATACTGCTACCCGTGAGCAGATGGAGAACGAAATCTTCCTGATGAAGCGTGGCAATATCAACCATGTGCGCAACTGCCACTATCCTGATGCACCTTACTGGTATTATCTCTGCGATAAGTATGGTATCTATCTGGAGGATGAAGCTAACCTCGAAAGCCATGAGTACTACTATGGCAAGCAGAGTCTTTCTCATGTACCTGAGTTCCGCAACGCTCATATCGCCAGAAACATGGAGATGGTACACGCTACCGTGAATCATCCTTCAGTAGTAATCTGGAGTTTGGGTAACGAGGCTGGTCCTGGCAAGACTTTCGTAGATTGCTACAATGCCATCAAGGCTTATGATACCAGCCGCCCAGTTCAGTATGAGCGCAACAATGATATCGTGGATATGGGTTCTAACCAGTATCCTTCCATCGCCTGGGTTCAGGGAGCCGTACAGGGCAAGTACAAGCTGAAGTATCCGTTCCACATCTCTGAGTATGCTCACTCTATGGGTAATGCCTGCGGTAACCTGATAGATTACTGGGATGCCATCGAGAGCACCAACTTCTTCATGGGTGGAGCTATCTGGGACTGGGTTGACCAGGCTCTTGACAAGCAGGATCCTGTAACCGGACAGACCTACTGGGCATACGGTGGTGACTTCGGTAAGGACAACAAGCCAAACGATGGTATGTTCTGTATGAATGGTATCCTTCGCCCAGACTTCTCACCTAAGGCTCAGTACTATGAGGTAAAGAAGGTTTATCAGAATGTAGGCGTGAAGGCTGTGGATATGAAGCAGGGACAGATTGAAATCTTCAACAAGAACTACTTCGAGCCTCTCAAGAATTACCAGATTGTATGGTCTCTCTATAAGGATGGTGTCTGCATTTCAAAGAACCAGCCATTGCAGGGTGCCAAGAATATCGTGGGTCCTCGCGAGAAGGGCTTCTATACCTTGCCATACGATTATGCAAGCCTCGATCCAAAGAGCGAGTACTTCGTAACAGTTCAGTTCCTTCTGGGCAAAGATATGCCTTGGGCAGCCAAGGGTTATCCTCAGATGGAAGAACAGTTGAGAGTGAAGGGCGCTGATGTGGCTGCTCCTTCTATCGCTACTGTTGCCAAGAACGGTAAGGCGATGAAGCTTTCGGTAGATAAGGCGGCTAAGCGTGCCAACATCAATGGCGGCAACTTCCAGGTGGCATTCGACCTGAATACCGGTACTATCTATAGCTTGAAGTATGGCAGCCAGGATATCATCAAGGATGGCAATGGTCCTAAGCTCGATGCATATCGTGCTCCTACAGACAACGATGCCGGTATCGGATACCACAATGCATGGTTCAAGAATGGTCTGTACGACCTGCAGCATGTAGTGAAGAACTGGAACTATACTGCCAAGAAGGATGGTACTTACCAGCTCGACTTTACTGTAGAGAGTCAGGGTAAGGAGGGATGCGATGTGAATTACAGCAACCGCGACCGTGACCCAGAGTCTTGCTATAACTTCGAGAAGAACAAGCATGCCTTGACTGATGCTGACCTGAAGTTCACTTCACGCCAGATCTATACGATCTATAAGGATGGTTCTATCGAGATGCAGAGTGCCATCGGTGCTAACCGTTCCAAGGTCATCTTGCCTCGCATCGGCTATTCTATGGTATTGCCAAGCGAGTTGAACCAGTATGATTATTATGGACGCGGACCTGTCAACAACTACAACGACCGCAAGACCAGCCAGTTTATCGGTTGGTACCACAGTCCGGTAGCAGAGCAGGGCATCATGCTTCCTAAGCCACAGGCACAGGGCAACCGCGAGGAGGTTCGTTGGTGTGCCGTTACTAACGACAACCAGCAGGGTGTAGTATTCATCTCGGACAGCACAATGTCTGCCTCAGCATTGCCTTGGAGTCAGCAGGAGTTGACTTTGGCAGCACATCCATATCAGTTGCCAAAGAGCAGCGGTACTCACTTGCACCTCGATGCAAAGGTTACAGGATTGGGCGGTGCCAGCTGTGGACAGGGTGGTCCTTTGACACCAGATCAGGTACGCAGTACTCCTACCACATTCGGATTCATCATCCGTCCTGCGGTGAAGTCAGAGCTTGGAAATATCGTGAAGGTTTCAGCTACCGGTCGTGAGATGGTGAAGGAGGTTATGAAGAAGATGCAGCAGAATCAGCAGACATCCGGTCTTCAGATTGCCTTTGCTTCCAGCCAGGAGCCAGACGAGGGTGATGCTGCCTACTTGGTAGATGGCGATCCTTCTACCTTCTGGCATACGATGTATTCCATTACATTGGCTAAGTATCCTCACTGGGTTGACTTCGATGCTGGCAAGCAGAAGGTCATCAAGGGCTTTACTTATCTGGCACGCCAGGATGGTTCTCTGAATGGTTGCATCAAGGATTATGAAATCTACGTCAGCAACGACAACAAGACTTGGGGTGAGCCAATCTTGAAGGGCCATTTTGAGAAGACAGCCAAGCTGCAGAAGGTGATGTTGAACAAGCCTGTCAAGGCTCGCTACTTCCGTCTGCGTGCATTGAATGAGCAGAATGGCCAGGATTATGCTTCTGGTTCAGAGTTTACCCTGATTACTGAATAATAAGTAGAAGATAAGAAAAAGGCTGGTGCATATTGCATCGGCCTTTTTTAGTTAAAACATATATTGCTTTCATTTTTCCCGGGATATATATAAACAAAAAGTGGATTAACCTTTCGATTAATCCACTTTTGTGATTCCGTTGGGGTTCGAACCCAAGACCCACAGCTTAGAAGGCTGTTGCTCTAATCCAACTGAGCTACGGAACCAACACTGCCATTTTTCATTAGCGAGTGCAAAGGTAATACTTTTTTGTGAATCCACCAAATATTTTGGGATATTTTTTTCTTTTATTTCAATATTACGCAAATTCTTTATAGCAAGAGCATCTTCTTCGATTATTTTTAAAGCTTTTGCCCTTACAGGGCGCAGAGCAGATGCAACAAAAAACCCAGGGTGTTACCCTGGGCTATGAGCTTTTGCCCTTTCAGGGCGTTTGAAAGTGCAATCCTTTGATGTACCTTTAATTTTATTATTTCAATTTCTTGAGATAACCCTCAGCACGGGTATCTCCCAGTTCCTTTGCTTTTTCCAGGTTCTTGCGAGCCTCTTCCTTCTGCTTGTTCTCCATCTGGAGCAAACCGAGGAGGAGATAGCCATCGGCATATTCTGGAGCAATCTCTATGCAATGCTTGGCTGCACTGATGCCTTCTGCATATCGCTTCACACGCAAGTCAAGACTAGCCCATTCTGCAAAATAAGTAGGCTCGTTTGGAGCGAGGTAGCAGGTACGGGCAATATCTATCAGCGCTGGCTGCCACATACGCAACTTGGTCTCAGCCTTGTATCTTGCATAGAAAAATGCAGGATTAACAGGACGGACAATCGAATCATACATATTATAGTCGGCTATCGCACTGCGATACTCTCCCTGTTCCGCCTGGAAATCACCACGAGCCAGATAGTAAGGACCAGCCATGGTGCCCGAGTTCTTAGCCTCATTGACTGCACTGTCCAGCAAGACCTTGATCTCTGTAGCTGGAGCCTTGAGCTGAATCTTAGCCTGAGCTGCCTCCAGGAAGATTTCCGGATTCTTGACCGAAGTCTTGGTCAGGGCGATGAACATATCGTATGCCTTCTGATAATTACCCTTGGTAAAGATGATGCGTGCCTCCTGATGCTGATATACAGGATTGGCATTGATAGCGTATGCCTTCTGTGCTTCCTCTATCGCCTTGTCGTAGGTCCAAGCTGTATAGGCAGAATCACCCTTATAGATCAGTTTCTGATAGATGACATCAGAATAATTGGAGTGGGCTTCATCCTTGGCAGAAGATTTCTTGATTCCATTTTCCATACATTTAGCAGCCTCGGCAAACTCGTTCTTATCTACAAGAAGAGTTGCTTTTTCCTTATAGCCGAATGCTGAAGCAGGGAACTTTGCCATAAACTCATCTGCATACTTGGCATAGATGTCGCGGGACACCTGAGACTTGTTGAGCGTCATCATCGTAATCGCCTCCTGTTCGGTATCAGGAAGAGCGGTACGGATGCCTGTTTCGCGAAGGGCTGCATCCAGTGTAGAAAGACCTGTCACCTTCAACTCCTTGGCATAGTTGGCATCAATGGCAGTTACCTGACCGTTGCTATGCATGATACCAATCACCTGACCGTTTTTGTTGACGAATGGGCAACCCACAGCATTGTCGGGTACGGTGTTGGAGAAGATGTAGTAATTGTAAGTTTCCTTAAACTTCTCAACGCTAGCGATATCCTCTTGCTGGAAAGGTGACTTCTTGATAGAATAAGGTACGAGCCAGACCTTGCTGCCCGCAGGTGATTCTGCCGTTGCAATGTTGGCAGCCGTAGTATTACCCAATACTCTGAACTTAGCCACATCGTAAAGTTCATCGGCACCGAGGATGGCATCCACGTCCATCGACTTTCCGCTGGCATCCACAATGGTAGCCTTTACAGCACCGATAAACGGTTTGAAGGTACCGATAGCCGTTCCCTTGTTATCAATAAACACACCTTGTGTAGAAGAGATGATGTTACCATCCTTGTTGAAGGTGGTGAGTGTAAATACGCTCTTAGCGGCTTTCTGTACAGAGCCTGGCTGAGCGAAGAGGGATGATGCACCCAGCATCAGTCCCATCATGATCATATTAATTCTTTTCATATTCTCAATAATTCTTTGGCATTGGCAAGAGCTGCCTGCGTGATGTCACTGCCACTGAGCATCTGGGCAATTTCCTCAATGCGCTCCTGGTTGCTGAGTTCTTTCATGTACGAGATGGTTCCATTCTCGGTTTCCTCCTTCAATACCTTGTAATGATGGCTACCCTTGGCTGCTATCTGTGGCAGGTGAGTGATAGAGAGTACCTGTCGGTTCTGGAGTCCCATCTCTTCCATGATATCTGCCATCTTTTCAGCTATCTTGCCGCTTACACCGGTATCAATCTCATCAAAGATGATGGTTGGCAACTTCACGGCTCCACTGATCATAGCCTTCAGCGAGAGCATCACACGGGCAATCTCACCACCCGAAGCAACCTGACTGACAGGCTGTAGCTGGGTACTCTTGTTTGCACTGAAGAGGAAGCTGACCTTATCGGCACCATTTCCTGACAGTGGCTTTTCTGCAAAGGCAATCTCGAATCTCACATTCGGAATGCCCAGCGGGATGAGTCTGCCCTTCATCTCTTTTTCGATGGCCTTTGCTGATTTCTGACGGATAGAAGTGAGTAGGGCAGCTTGCTTTTCAGCCTTGACAAGGAGAGCTGCAACTTCTTTTTCCTTCTCTTCGATGTCTTCATCGCCATTATCGATATGTGCAAGCTGTTCTGCGATGCGGTCACGGGTAGCGATGAGTTCTGTTACCGTTTCCACATGGAACTTCTGCTGCAGGGTGTAGAGCTTGTCCAGACGGGTATTGATGGCATCCAATCGGTTAGGATCGAATTCCACGTGATCTACACTACTGCTGATTTCCTGCGCGATGTCCTTCAGTTCGATATAGCTGCTCTGCATTCTGCCAGCCACATCAGCCATGCTTGGATAGACATCACAGATATTTTCCAGTTGATGAGTGGCGTTCTTCAGTTTGTCAAGTATGCTGTCGTCTTCTCCTGAAAGTGCATTGTCTGCTTCGAAGAGAGCGGTCTTGATATCCTCCGAATGGCTCAGGGTTTCTGCTTCCTGTTCCAGCTGTTCCAATTCGCCTTCCTGCAGATTTGCATCATCCAGCTCTTTATGCTGGAAGCGCATAAACTCCTCGTTCTCACGGTTCTTGGCAATCTCGGCTTTCAGCTCTTCCAGAAGTTCCTTGGCTTTGCGATAAGCATAATACTCCTTTTGGTAAACCTTGAGCTGGTCGGTATCCTGAGCGATGATATCCACCACATTCAACTGGAAGTCTTCTTTCTGCAGAAGAAGATTCTGATGCTGCGAATGGATATCCACGAGTTGCTCTCCCAATTCTCTCATACGGGTGAGAGGCACCGGGGTGTCATTGATGAAGGCACGGCTCTTGCCGGCTGCAGTCAACTCTCTTCGGATGATTGTATCATCGGCATCATAGTCGATGTCGTTATCATCGAAGAATTTCTGCATACCATATCTGGAGAGATCGAAGTGAGCCTCTATCACGCATCGGTCTCTTCCTGCCTTGATCGCCTTGCTGTCGGCACGGTTACCCAGAAGCAGTCCGATGGCACCGAGGATGATACTCTTTCCTGCTCCTGTCTCACCCGTGATGACGGAGAAGCCAGGATAGAGAGAGATGTTCAGCTCGTCGATGAGCGTGAAGTTCTTGATATATAATTGCTTGAGCATAGTTTATTCTACTTTTTGATAAAGATATGAAGGGAAAGCTGATTCTGATTTTCAGAAGCTTCCGTTCTGGAAGATGATTTCATGAATGATGACTTCTTCCTGAAAGATTATTCCTTGACCTGATCCCAGTATTTATTCTGTGAAGGATTGATGGAGAAGAGGAGTTCATAGATGCTCTCCTTTTCCTTTTGGGTTCCTTTGCCGCGATAGATGTTGGCAAGTTCATCCTTCTTGAAGTCGGTCCATATCTGTGGCAACAAACTGAGCGGGCGGTTTTCCTTCGCCTTCTTCAGTCCTGTTTCCAGAGCTGCGGTTATCTCGGTACGACCTCTTTCCGCATTATTTGCCATCTCGTCGAGTCCTTTCCGATAGTAGTCATACTGCAACTGTCTGAAGGGTTCCAACGCTCCATCCAGATAGTCTGAGATGATGGCATATCGGTTGCGGTCATCAGAGAAAGCCTTCCATCCGGGATAATCCAGATTCTGGGCATTGTTTGTCAGATTCATGCAGCGCTGCAGGATGTCTTCACCGCCTTTGGGTGCAAAACTATCCAGATCGATGCCGATGATAAGATAGGCATAATAGGCAAAGAGAGCTGTAAGCTGATTGTCTATCTGCTGCTCATTGAACTCCAACTGGTCGTATTCAGCAAAACGAAACGTGAAGTTATCGTCCACATTATTATATAAGGTGGAGGTGTATGCCGAATTGAAGACGGGGCGATTGGCCTGTATCAGCGCCTTGCAGGTAAAGAGATTCTGGTCTCTGTCATACTTGGTGACGGTGATGTTGAAGTTGCAGATGATGCGTTCGTTCTTCTGAAACTGAAGATGAGTCCATTGGCGATTGTTGACGAATTGCTGCAAGGTCTGTTGCAGATTGTCGAATACGCCTTTTTCCGTACCCGAAATCTGGGCATGGTTGATGGTAATCTTAGCTTGCAGCTCCTGTGCTGAAATCGCAGAAGGACTGCAGCACAGGAGGCCACCAGCTAAAGATACCGGACTAAAACAGGAGAGCCAGCTCGTCAATGATGTCGCGAGCCACCTCAGTCTTCGGTTTCTTTTCATATTCTTTCTTTCCCTTTTCAGAGATGATGGTAATCTGATTGTCGTCAGTGCGGAAAGTAGTGCCCGGATTACGGGTAGAGTTGAGCACGATGAAGTCGGCGTTTTTCTTCACTCTCTTCTTCTGTGCATTACTCTCTTCATCGTTGGTTTCCAGGGCGAAAGCTACGATTCGCTGATTCTTTTGTTTCATCTGTCCCAAGGCTGCTGCGATGTCATGGGTAGGCACCAGTGTCAGCTCCAGGTCATCCTTTTCGCGCTTGATTTTCTTATCAGCTACATTGGCAGGACGGAAATCTGCTACGGCTGCACAGAGAATGGCAGCATCAGATGAAGCAAAGGCAACTGTGGCTGCCTGATACATCTCCTCACAGCTCTCCACATTGATACGGTGGATAGCAGGACTACAGTCTAATGAAACAGGACCTGCCACCAAAGTAACATCCGCACCACGGCGAAGACATTCTTCGGCAAGTGCGAATCCCATCTTTCCTGAAGAATAATTGCCGATGAAACGCACTGGGTCAATCTTCTCATAGGTTGGTCCAGCTGTAATCATCACCTTCTTACCGCAGAGGTCTTTCTCCGTATTCTTCTGGTTCTCCGATTCTACATCAGCAACCTCATCGGCATTCTCCATCATCTTGAAATATCTATCCAGGTAATTCACGATGACATCCGGTTCCTCCATGCGTCCCTTTCCCTCTAATCCAGAAGCAAGGAATCCCACTTCCGGTTCGATGATATGGTTACCATAGCCGAGAAGGGTTTTCATGTTAGCCTGGGTAGAAGGATGCTTGTACATATCAAGGTCCATGGCAGGAGCAATGAAGACTGGTGCCTTCATGGAGAGATAGGTGGTGATGAGCATATTGTCTGCAATACCATGCGCCATCTTGCCCATGGTAGATGCAGTACATGGTGCAATGACCATCGCATCCGCCCAGAGACCGAGATCCACGTGCGAATTCCAGGTACCATCACGCTGTGAGAAGAACTCGCTTACCACCGGCTTGTGGGTCAGCGCCGAGAGGGTGATAGGGGTAATGAACTCCTTACCGGCAGGCGTAATGACCACCTGTACCTCAGCTCCCTTCTTGATGAGACCACGGATGATAAGACATGACTTGTAGGCTGCAATGGACCCCGTAATGCCCAATACGATTTTCTTTCCTTTTAACATATTATTTTCCCATTCTCTTGTTGAACTCGCGCAGACGGATACGGGTGAGTACCTGCTTGGTATTGTTGGTGAAATCGCTTCCCAATACCCAGGTGAAGTAACCAGGATCCTTGGTCAGGATCTCTGCCACATCCCATCCTTTGTATTTGCCGAAGTTGAATACCTCGTGCTTGCGAGGATTGCCCTTTTCGTCGAGTATCACATTGCCGTCGGCATCCTTCAACTCCTGCCAGACTATGCGTCCGGCAAAATCTACATTGTCGTTGCGCTTGGAGAACTCCGCAAGCTCGTCCATGTCATTATTGAGTACACGGTCGGCTTCCTCCTGAACACCAGGGGCATAACGGTCCAGCTCGCCTTTCAGTACGCAATAGGTAGCCTCGGTATCCTGGTCGGCGCGGTGTGCCTCGAAGTCTTCCTCCATCTTTCTACCGCAATAGAACTTGTATGCAGCAGCCAGATTACGACGCTCCATCTTCATAAAGATGTTCTGGGCATCAATGAGGCGACACTTAGAGAAATCGAAATCGATGCCGGCACGCAGGAATTCCTCTGCAAGCATAGGTACATCGAAATGATTGGAGTTATAGCCAGCAAAATCACAACCGGAGAACTCCTGGTTGAAGGTAGCCGCCAACTGCTTGAAGGTTGGTGCATCCTTTACATCATCATTGCTGATACCTGTAAGAGCAACCACCTCTTCAGGGATTGGCTTCCCTGGATTGATAAACTGGTTTTTACGTACCTCTGTTCCATCTGGATACACCTTGATATAGGAGATCTGGATGATTCTGTCTTTCACCATGTCAAGACCAGTAGTCTCTAGGTCGAACACGATCAGAGGCTTAGTAAGATTTAATTTCATTACTTCTAGTATTTATTACTATATATTACTGATAGGGAAGGGGTGTTTAGATGAACCAAGCTCCTTATTCGTTAAGGAGCATTGGCATGATGAGCATGAGGATGTCCTCGTTTTCTGGCTGCTCAGCTGGTACAATGATACCGGCACGGCTAGGATCAGCCAAGTGGAAGACAACCTGATCGCTGTTCAGATTACCCAGGATTTCCATCAAGCTGCTACCCTTGAAACCGATGCTGATGCTGGAACCGCTATATTCGCAAGCCAATACTTCCTTGGCAGAAGTAGAGAAGTCGATGTCTTCTGAAGAAACCTCGAAACGGCCGCTCTCGATATGGAAACGGATCAGCTGGCTGCTCTCGCTGGCAAATGGCAAAACACGGCGCAATGCACTCTGCAAGCCCTTGCGATCTACGGTTATCTCACATGGGTTGTTGGCAGGAATCACTGAGTTGTAATTAGGATAGCGACCATCAATGAGGCGGCATTTCAATACGCCATCGCTAAACTGAATCTCAGCTCTGCGTGCATCAAACTTGATGGTTGCCTCATCATCCTTGCTCAGAATGTTCTTCAGCAATGATGCTGGCTTCTTTGGCAGGTTGAATGAAGAAGGAGTCTCACTCTTGACAGTGAAGTTCTTACTTCTTACCAACTTATGGCCATCACTTGCTACGATGGCAAGCGATTCGGGAGTAAGGTCGAAATAGATACCATTCATTACTGGGCGCAGCTCATCGCTGGCTGTTGCAAAGAGAGAACGGTTGATATTGTCGATCAGCACCTGTGCTGGCAAGACGAGGGTAGTGCAGGCATCACCCATATCCTGTGTTGGAGGATAGTCTTCAGCATTCAAGCCTGTGAAATTATAGAGACCATTCTGATATACAATCTTAATGGCATAACTATCTGTATCTACATCGAAGCTGAGAGGCTGCTCAGGCAACTCCTTCAATGCATCCAGGATGACGCGGTTGGCAACGCAGAACTCGCCTTCGCCATCGCAGTCAGTGAGAGCGATGGTACTCTTGATGATGTTGTCACTGTCGCTTGCGGTGATGGTCATCTCGCCGTTGGCAACTTGAAACAGGAAATTGTCAAGGATAGGCAGAGAATTCTTGCTGCCAATCACCTTAGCAAGCATATTGAGCTTGCTGTTCAATGCTGAACTTGAAACTGTAAATCTCATGAGTCGTTATTTTATATTATTAATTTTCTATATTACTTATCTCATTTTCATTGCTGATGCTCCTTACTTGACGGGCAAATTGGGGCATTTGCGCAATTATGAGCACAAAAATACAAAAAATATTGGGGATAGACAAAAATAATCGAAGAAATGTTTTTGTTTTAAAACTATTTTTAGTAATTTCGCAGTCAGAAAGAAAAATAACAGATAGATTCACTCGTTTTTGAGCCTCTTCATACATCTTTTGATTCTCGAAGAAAATGGGGCTCGGCAGGCGAAGGATTGAAACAATTTTTAAAATAATAATATGGAATTACAAGGAAAGGTAATTGCCGTTTTACCTGAAAGAAGCGGCGTTTCTGCAAGAGGTGAGTGGAAGGCTCAGTCGTTCGTTATCGAAACTCACGAGCAGTATCCAAAGAAGCTTTGCTTCGATGTTTTCGGAGCAGATCGTCTTGCTCAGTTCAACATCCAGAGTGGTGAGGAACTTTTGGTTTCTTTTGATTTGGATGCACACGAATATAATGGTCGTTGGTTCAACAGTGTCCGCGCTTGGAATATTCAGCGTGTAGATCCTAATGCTGTTGCTGCTATGCAGGGTGGCATGCAGCCTGTTGGTTCTCCATTCCCTCCAGTAAGTGCGGCTCCTCAGGCAGCTCCTGCTCCAGCTCAGGGTGCAACTGCTCCATTCCCTCCAGCTCAGCCAGCAGCTCCTGCAGCAGGTGGCAGCGCAGATGATCTCCCATTCTAAGAGAGAAAGCATGTAAGAAAATTGCAAAGAGCATTCGAAAGGGTTTGTTTCCACAATCCTTACGAATGCTCTTTTTCTTTAATTGACTTCTATACCAGTTTAAAACCAGCAGAAAACTACCCTTAAGGAAAAAAAGATTTATCCTTAAGGAAAAATATAATTTCCCTTAAGGGAAAATATTTCTAGCCTTAAGGGTAAAAGTTTAGCCCTTGATGGAAGCTAAACTTTGACCTGGAAAAAACTTATACTTTTTTATTCCTTTGCTAATCGTTTCGTCTTCTTTTTTCAAAGAATGCCCGGGAGGCTGCAAAGAACAATACCACTGCGGCGGCATTTTCGACCGCTACCATCCAGAAGGCACCACTATAACCGAAATGCTCAGCTACAACACCACCCAGAAGACAACCGATTCCGAATCCCAGGTCCCAACCGGTCAGGATACTGCTGTTAGCCGTTCCGCGCTGGTCGTGGCGGGCAACATTGATAAACATATTCAAGAAGGCTGGGTACAGGTGACCATTTCCCAATCCTATCAATGCAGCTGAAAGATAGTAGGCTACCGGATGCTTGATGGCTACGAATATCGTAAATCCAACGAGCGATATCAGCATTCCTTCGGCAGCATTCTGGGTCAGCTTACCCTGACTCAAAGCCTTTCTGCCTTGCAATCTGCTCATGAACAATCCCATAGAGAGGATTGCAAAATAGGTACCCGTTCCTCCGGTAATGCCTAATTCCTCCTTACTGTAAATGGCGAGATAGTTGCTCAATACACCCCAGCAGAAACCAAACATGCAGATGTTGATGGCCAACAGCCAGGCGCGGGTCAGGAAGAAGCGGTCGAGCGAGAGCTTCTCCTTGTTTTTGATGATTTCCTTCTCTGGGAGTTTCACCGTTCCAGCTATCACTACAGAAGCAATGGCTACCACAAAGGCTATCCAGAAAAGTACCATATAGCTACCCACCAGATTGTGCAGATAGATACCTATGGAAGGGGCTATCGCCATGGCGAAGTTGTTGCTCAATCCATAAAGACCGATACCCTCATTGCGCCTGCTGGCAGGCAAGACATCAATGGCACAGGTACTGTTGGCAACAGTGACCGCGCCAAATGGTCCACCATGCAGGGTTCGGCAGATGGCAAACATCAGGATGGTACTGGCTGCTATGTATCCTGCAAAGAAGATGGCAAAAGCAGTCAGACAGACCATCAGCACTTTCTTGCGGGAAAATCCATCCACCACATATCCGCTAAACGGACGGATGATGAGTGCCGCCACCGTATATCCGCTCAGAACAATGCCTATCACATCCTTCGTAGCCCCGAAAGTTTCACTCAGATAGAGTGGGAGGAGTGGGGTGAGGAGATAGAAGGCAAAGTAGAGCAGAAAGTTGGTGGTCATCACCTTGATGTAATTCGCATTCCAAAGTTTTTCTTTCATCTCTTCTGTATTTCTTAATTTCAAGATTCTACCCTATACTGATCTTTCGCATGTGGGGAAGTTAAGCGAAGTTAGGGAAGTTTATATTCTATTCTCCAACCAGGCATCAATGAGTTTGCGGGCAATCGACAATTTCTCCGGCAGAATAGGGAGATTGTCCTTGCTGAACCATTTGCCGCGGGAAAGCTCTTCCTTCTGAAGATGAATCTCACCATCTACATATTCGGCTGTATATCCTACCATCAAGCCACTTGGGAACGGCCATGGCTGGGAACCGAAATACTTGAGATTCTTGATGGTCAGACCAGTCTCTTCCATCACCTCACGATGAACAGCTTCCTCCAGACTCTCACCTGTTTCCACAAAACCTGCTACCAAGGAATCGAAGTTACCCTTGAAGTTACGGGCATGAACCAGCAGCACCTGATCGCCCTTCTTGATGAGAACGATGATGGCTGTAGCCAGAGAGGGCCAGACAGACTTGCCACACTCGGTACACTTCTTACTGATATCTGTAGACATCTTCATAGGTGAACCGCATACACCGCAAAACTGGGTGTTCATATCCCAATAGTTCAGTTCCTGACATTTTCCCGCTTTCTGATACAACTCTGGGGAGAGCTTGTAAAAGCTAGGACGCAAACCGCACATCTCATATTTCGGATTGTCGGTTACGGGCTCTGGAATGGTGAAAGTCTTCACTTCCGTACCGTCATTCATCGGTGTGATGTTGAGGATATGGGTCCAAGGCTTGGTTGCTATCGGACTTTCCTCACTACATGGAATCGTATAGGTTCCATCTTCTCTCTTCTCGAGCAAGATATCTGTCTTGCAAAATATAAACCAATACTTCATTCTTTACTTTGAACTTTGAATATTGAACTTTGAACTTTATGATATGCTTTGACGGGTAGTTCCCGGCGGTTTTTGGGGACTAGTGGGCTATTGCTTTTTTCCGAAAAGCAACTCATAGTCACGCTGGGCTGCAGGCTTGGTCCATGCTTCCGGCACAAACTTCCAGTTGTTGTTTGGCTTGGCATCTACGGTTCCCATCTTTTCGATGGCCTCCATCAGATAGTAACGCTGGTCGCGCTCGCTGCGATAGATGATTCTGCTATCCAGACTATCCTTTGGAATACCGGCACCACGGGTAAGGAGCTCGCCGCCACCATTGCCACGATAACTGTTCACTGCCACCTTATACCATTTCTTTTCATCGAAAGGCTGGCCATTGCTCATACGCAGAATCTTCACCTTTTCGCCGTCTGGCTTGGTAACATCTACCTCATAATCGATGCCGGCGGCACTGTCAAAATTGAAGGAGAGGTTCTTGAAGCCCAGACGCTGCTGATCGCCCTTGGTCTGGGTATCGAGCAGGAGCAGATGGTCTTCAGGACTCTTCATCGTATTCACCCAAAGATCATAGCTCATCTCCAGATGCTTGCGGATCTCCTCACCTGTAAGGCGCATCACGTAGAGCTGATTCTCATATTTATAGAGATTGAACATGTCACCAACGTAGATAGGTCCCGCCTGGATGGTAGAATTAAACTGGAGGGGCGCATTGAAGGCAATATCGGCATTCGTGATCTGAAGCTGCAGGTTGAGGATGAAATCATTGAAGGCGCAACTGCCGAAGAAAGACTCGCGGCTGTGGATGGTATTCTTGAAAGTTCCGATCTGCTTGCTGACAAACTTGTTGATTTCTGCAATCTGAGGCTCGAATGCCTTCATGAATTCCTCATCAATAGGACATTTTGTCACATCTGGCAGACTGCCAACTATCTTCTTGTCTGTCACAACATACTGTTTTTTGCCATTCACCTTCTTCTTGTTCAGGGTAATGGTCACCTCGGCATCTGCCACATTCAGTGCATTATTGGCAGGGTCGAGACACACCACAGGCTTACCTTCCACATTCAGGACCGTCTCATTGCAGCGGGTATGGTCATGTCCGAAAAGTACCATGTCGAAGCCTGGCACCTCCTTTGCTACCCGCAAGGAGGCATCCTCCTCATATTCGGGAGTGACAATACCGCCATCCTTACCGCTGTGGAAGACGCCAATGACTACGTCCGGCTTCTCCTTCTCCTGGATAATCTTCATCCATTTACGGGCACTGGTCACCATATTCTCAAACTTCATTCCGCTCCAGAGATTCTCTGTCAGCCAGTTAGGAATAGCTGGTGTCAACATACCGAGAACGGCTATCTTCACACCCTCACGGTTCAGGATGATATAAGGCTTCACATAAGGCTCACCGGTCTTGGCATCAATGATGTTGGCGCCCAGCACCGGACAATCTAACTCCCTAATCCACTTGTCATAAACCGCATGTCCAGTCTCTACATCGTGATTACCGAAAGCCTGGGCATCATACTTCATATAGTTGACGACATCAGCTGCTACATTACGAGCCTGGGTGTTGACGTAATTATAGAAGTAGCAGGTAGGTTGTCCCTGAAGGATATCGCCATTCTCCAGGAGGATGACATTGTCCTTATAGGTCTTGCGCAGATCGTTTACATAAGAGGACACGCGTGCCAGGGTTCCTGCCTTCGGTTTGCGATTGATGAAATCGTATGGGAAGAAAGAACCATGTACATCACTCGTCTGAATCACTCTGAGTTTGACGGTGCGCTGCTGTGCCATTGCCTGCGAATTAAAAGTGAGCGCCAAGAGGAGCGCTGCGAATAACTGTTTCATACTTTTTCTCGATTTTTTTGTTTCAACTGCAAAATTACAAAAAAGTTGGCAATTACGGCATACTTTTTGTTGGATTCTTATAAAAATCATAAAAATAGGAGGTATTATACTATGGCATTTGTAGATTATTACAAGATTCTCGGTGTAGATAAGAACATCCCGCAGAAGGATGTGCGCGCTGCATATCGCAAGCGTGCCAAACAGTTTCATCCGGATTTGCATCCTAACGACCCTAAGGCAAAGGCTAAGTTCCAGGCGCTGAACGAGGCGTATGAGGTGATTTCGGATCCGGAAAAGCGTGCTAAGTACGACCAGTACGGCGAACAGTGGAAGAATGTAGGCGGCTTCGGCGGTGGAGGCTATGATGGTGCTGCCGGCGGAGGTGCCGCTGGTGGAAATCCATTCGAAGGCTTCGACTTCAGTGGCTTCGGTGGAGGAGGAGGTTTCTCCAGCTTCTTCGAAAATCTCTTCGGCGGAGGTCGTGCCCGCAGTTCACAAGGTGCCGGTTTCGGTGGCTTTGGTGGATTCGGCGGAGCAGGTGCTGGTTTCGGTGCCGGTGCTGAATATGGTACAGGCGGATGTAACGGCGGCTGCGGTGGTCATAGCGCCAGAACGAATACGGGCGAGATGAACATGAATGTGAATATCGATATGTACACCGCACTGCTCGGTGGTGAGGGTATCATCACATTGAGCAATGGTTCGAAGATTAAACTGAAGATCAAACCAGAAACCCAGAATGGTACCAAGGTACGTGTTCGCGGCAAGGGGTATGACAGAGGTGATGGAACCTTCGGTGATCTGATGATTACCTATAACGTGAAGTTGCCTACTGGTCTGAATGAAAAACAGAAGGAATTGCTCCGACAGATGAAGGAAGCAAAGTAAAAGGAAAAAAGAAAGCTCCGATGGAATCAACAAACCATCGGAGCTTTCTTTTTATATTGTTTTTGAATCTTATGATTCTTTTATGTTGTTTTAGAACTACGAATCTTTTAATCAGAACAATTCTATTGCTGTGGCTCAGAAACCTTATTCATATTGAAGGCAGAAACTTTGCCATCAGGTGAAACAACTGCAGAAATCTTAAAGAGCTGTTCCTTCTTCGAGCCATCTGTCATATCTACGTCCTGACGGGCTGAGAACTGTACCTGATACTCATATTCCTCATCGCCAACCTCGCGCTTCTTGATCTGGTAGTCGTTGTTGATGTGCCAGTTCATATTGGCTACATTATCTTTATAGAGCTTGTCCATAAAGGTAACGACATCAGCCTTGGTAGCCGAGTTCTTACCAAGCAGGGAAGAGAGAATATCCTCGCAGGTAGCAGTCAATCCATCCGCATTACGGGAATTGATGCTCTGGAAGAACTGACGGAACAATCCGCTCACCATCTGCTTTTCTTCTGGCTGGAGGTCACGGCTCTTCACCTTCTTCAGGGCATTTTCAGCCTCTTCGATATGAGCACCATCTGTATGAGCATTCAGGTATGCCTGGTAGGCATCAGCCGTATCTGCAGCCTTAGCCACATTCCAGTCGAGGGAATCTATCTTAAGCAAAGCTTCCTGTTTGTGCAAACTGTTAGGATACTTCTGGAGATAATCCTCCAAAGCTTCTTTCGATCCGCTCACTACCGCATTGGTCCAATCCTGGTCGTTCTGCTTCAACAGGTCTAGATGAGCCATGATGGAATCGCGATGTGCTTCATCCGCATCCTTGTAGGTATCGAGATAACTCTGCAGTACCATCGGATCGCTGCTTTGCATCGCATACTCATAAGCTTCCATCTCCTTGTTGCGATTGGCACTGTCGTAGAAGTAATACATAATGCCACATGCCAAGACAGCAAAGATGAATGAGATGATGAAGATAGAGCGGGTATTCTTTTTCTTCTGTGGTTCCTGAGGAGTTTTGCCTTCTCCGCCATCATTTCCGCTCGCAGTAACAACAGGACGACGTACAGGAGGTACTGGTGGGACAGGAGGGGTTGGAGGGGCTGTCTGAGAAGTAGAAGATACTACTTGAGAAGTCGAAGGAATCTCTGAAGCTGGAGAAGATACCGGAGACGGAGGGGCAACCGGTGTTGAATCTTTTACAGCTGCAGATGATGCAACAGGATGCGTAACACCCACTGCTATCTCATGGCAGTTTGGGCACATCTCCTGACTGCTGAAATAAACCTCACCGCAATGAGGGCATTTAGTGATTTTTCCTGCTATCTCAACGCCACAACTAGGACAGGTTGGAGCCTTGTCACTGATCTGGCGGCCACATTCTGGACATTTAATAATTGCCATAGTTTTATTTAAAGTTTATATTTTACTAAAAATGATTCATATTTCTATGCTTTCAGACGATATTCACTCTTTACCTTAAAACTAATCATAAAGTTCAAAGCTCCAAGTTCAAAGTTCAAAGTTACAAAGCCTTATCTGTGTCTGAATCTAATCTCTCTCAATCGATGCCTGCCCATGAATCTGCTCTTATCCACGTAGCCATTGATACCGTTCAGCTTTCCCTTACCGGTATATTGCCACATTTCAAAGTCTCTTCCATCCTTGAGCACAGGCTCACGCTTGGTATATTGGGCTATCATCAGCTTGTAGCTGTCGAGCTTTCCCAAGAGATAATGGTCATAGAAGTTGGCACCCGTATAGATGAGCGGCTTCTGTCTGTATGCCTTTTCCACGAGATGCAGGAACTTAAAGAGAGAGTCACAAAACTCCTCTGTCTCCAAACCACTCTTGGTCTCTACGTCGATCATCGGCAAAAGATCCTGGTCGCCCGGACGGCATTGAGCCATGAAATTCTCCAACTGGGTCTTCTGCGGAATACGGGCACGGTAAAAGTGGTATGAACCCACCTTGAGTCCATATCTATGCGCCAGATCTATATTCTGCTTATATTTGCTATCTACATTGGTTCCACCTTCGGTAGCCTTCAGATAAACATACGCCATCTTGGAGTTATCGCCCACCGTTTCCCAGAACACATTGCCCTGATAGTGGCTGAGGTCTATGCCATGCACATGACTGCAGGTATCCTCGCATTGCACCTGCGCACTTGCGCATAATGCTATAATTGATGATATTATTGTTATACAAAATCGTTTCATAGATGCAAAGGTACGAAAATCACTTGAAATTCGTCACAGAGTATGCTTATTTTTTATATATTTTATATTATTCTTCGATTTCTGAGAGCGAGCGGTAGAAGTTATTGCAGAAATTGCTGATAGTTTCTATGGGCGCATATTCCAGATACCGCATACTGCGGCGCAGGTTCTTGCGCATCGTACCTCCGGTGGTGCGAACGAATCCTGCCTGAGTCTGCTCGAATAAAATCTCCTGCTGATCGAGACTGTTATAATAAAGCGAACGGAGGGTCAGCTTGTAGGCACCACGTTCTATACGGCGCACGAAAGGTATCTCATCCTGTTCAAATTCGAAGAAAAGGATAAGTACACTGCCCTGCAACTGCGCCATACGCTGGATGCGGAGCTTGCGCAGCCATTTTTCCAGTTTTACGAAATCTACCTTGTCGCCCTTGGTGCGCAGGTAGTTTCCCATCTCGATGATGCCGCCAAGATTAACGCCATTGGCTAATATTCCATTGATATTGGATACGATGATGCGAAGTAAATGGATGGTCTCGATAGAGGTGTCGATGGCATGACGCTCGTTTTCCTGTATGCTGGCTAAACGTCGGTTCAGGAAACCATTGTTCATGCGTACTTCACCCGCAGGCACATCGCTGAGGTTCTTCATCATCTGGGCTATCTTCTTCTGCTTGAAGGTAGTCATCGGTTCCATCTCCTCCTTCGTATGGAAGTGGTCGGAACGCAGCTTGACAAAAAGGTTTCTCTGTAAAAAATCCATCGTGTATTCATTTAAAAGTTAAACAATTGGCAATAAGCTACTTCCTTCCTAGCTATATCGCTTCGGGTAACGAAATAGTATCGAAAACAGTGCAGCTAAACCGATAGCCAGAGGATAATAGAGGTATGGAAGGATATCCATCGGACTCAGATTGGCAAGACCTGCTGCCAGAAGCATCTGTACTCCGTAAGGTATCAAGCCCTGAACCGTACAGGAGAAAGTATCGAGGATACTGGCTGCCTTGCGGTTGTCAACTCCAAACTTATCACCAATTTTCTTGGCTATGTTGCCTACCGTGAGGATGGCAACCGTATTGTTGGCAGTACATACATTGACCATGGAAACCAGTGCGGCTATGGACAGTTCGGCTCCTCGCTTGTTGCTGACGTGTGCCGTAATCTTGTCGATGATATAATTGATACCGCCATTCTCACGGATGATTTCGAGCATGCCACCCGCCATCATTGCGATGATGACCAGTTCGCCCATACCGATGATTCCGTTACCCATGGCTGAGAACCAGCCGAAGAGATCGTAACCTCCGGTAGCACCCAGGAGCTGACAGCTTATACCTATCACACCACAGAGCAATGTTCCCATCGTAAGAACCGCCATCACATTCATACCCGCCACAGCAGTGACAAGCACTACCAGATAAGGGAGCACCTTGACATATTCAACCTCCGGAATATCAGTAGGTGCCTGCAGACCGATACCCATCACGGCATAGATAGCCAGTACAATAACGGCGGCAGGTACTACGATAAGAGAGTTGACACGGAACTTATCGCTCATCTTGCAATTCTGAGTCTGGGTAGCTACTACCGTGGTATCAGAGATAAAGGAGAGATTATCTCCAAAATAAGCTCCACCAACGATGATAGCTGTCATCATACCTGTATTAACGTCCATGGAGTGGGCGAGTCCCGCAGCTATCGGAACAAGTGCCACAACGGTACCTACACTTGTTCCGATGGATACGGAGATAAAGCAGGCTGCCAGAAACAGTCCCGGCAGAATCATGCTGGCGGGAAGAATGCTGAGTGCAAGATTGACCGTTGCATCGACAGCTCCCATCGCCTTAGCCGAAGCAGCGAAGGAACCTGCCAATACATATATCCACAACATGAGCATCAGATTGTTGGCGCCGGCACCCTTGCTATAGGTATCTACACGACTCTTGATGGGCATACCACCAGAAATCGCAATGGCATAGATACTGGAGATCATAAATGCCACGGTGAGCGACAAATTGGTATCCTTATGACTGGCATCTACCGAATAGACGGTGAATGCCACGATGAGGACAATCAACAAAAACAATGGCGACAACGCCAACAATCCTTTCTTATTACTCATGTTTCTTTTTAAGTTATTACAATGTTACTCCATTCTTGAAAATGGAAATCTCACGATAGCCGTTGTACTCGTTGCGGGCTTCCTCGCCACTGGCAACTGCTATGATCTTATCGATGAACTTGTTTACCAACTCCTTCATATCGGTGCCTTCAACCAGTTCTCCGGCATTGAAGTCAATCCAATTTGGCTTGTTCTGGGCAAGCTTGCTATTGGTTGAAATCTTCATCGTTGGAACGAATGTTCCGAATGGGGTACCACGCCCCGTTGTGAAGAGTACAAGCTGACAACCTGCAGAAGCCAATGCTGTAGCTGCCACGAGATCATTACCAGGAGCAGACAAGAGGTTCAGACCTGTTGTCTCCAAACGGTCACCATACTGCAGCACGCCACTGACAGGAGCACGACCGCACTTCTGGGTACAACCCAGTGCCTTATCTTCCAGAGTAGAGATACCGCCAGCCTTGTTGCCTGGAGAAGGATTCTCACCAACAGGCTCACCATGACTGAGGAAGTACTCCTTGAAATCATTGATGAGATGAACGGTCTTGTCGAAGAGTTCCTTATTCTCACAACGGTTCATCAGAATAGTCTCAGCACCAAACATCTCTGGCACCTCGGTAAGGATGCTGGTTCCGCCCTGAGCAACCAACCAGTCTGAGAATTCACCAACGAGAGGGTTTGCAGTGATACCACTGAAGCCGTCAGAGCCACCACACTTCAAACCTACGCGAAGCTTGCTTACCGGTACCTCCTCACGCTTATCCTCCTTAGCCTTGGCATAGAGATCACGGAGAATCTTCATTCCCTCTTCGATCTCATCACCCTCAACCTTCTGTGTTACCAGGAGCTTGATGCGATCCTGATCGTAATCGCCCAACATCTTCATGAAGTCGTCAGGCTGATTGTTCTCACAACCCAATGAGAGAACGAGAACAGCACCAGCGTTCGGATGCAGACAGATATCACGGAGAACCTTGCGGGTGTTCTCGTGGTCGCCGGAAAGCTGAGAGCAACCAAAATTATGGTGCCAAGCGTGGATGGCATCAATGCCCTCACAGCCAGTCTCCTTCTTCAGAAGCTCTACGAGTTTCTCGGCAACACCATTCACGCAACCTACGGTTGGTACTACCCACACCTCGTTTCTTACACCTACTTCGCCATTCTTGCGTACATAGCCCTGGAAGGTACGTGATTCCTTGGCAATGTCCAACTGCTCATCTACTGGATTATAGGTATATTCCAGCGTACCGGCAAGGTTGGTCTTGAGATTGTTCTCATTCACCCATTCACCCTGCTTCAGATTCTGCTTGGCATGACCGATAGGGTAGCCATACTTGATGATGTTCTGTCCCTCGGCAGCATCATCGATGAGCACCTTATGACCAGCTGGAGTATCCTGCAAGAGAGTGATACTCTTGCCATCCACCTCGATAACCTCGCCCTTCTGCATAGGACGCAAACAAACCACTACCGAGTCGGCAGGGTTAATCTTGATAAAGCTTGATAGTTTCATTCTGTAGTTTTGTTTTTGTTTATTTATCATTTATAATTCTATTCTTGTCTCTTCATTTCCGCCTTAGATCTGCGTCCTGCGGTAGAAATCGATATTCTCCTTCATCAGCAGCTCAATAGGCATGTAATTCACCGGATTCACCTTCTTCTTGAGAACGATGGCACGGAAGAGGGTATCCACGCAATAGTAGCCCTGCATATAGGCATGCTGTGCGATGAGGAACGAGATACTGCCCTCGCGAAGACATTTTGCATTCTTGCCCACCATATCATAACCCATGATCTGTACATCACGACGATTGGACTTAAGGAGATAATCTCCCACGATATGCGCCTTCGATGTCATTGTTATGCAATGATGTGTAGCAGGATGTTCATCAAAGTACTGACCCAGCATCTTCTGGTACTCGTTGCGGGTTCCATTGAGCGGAAGATCAAGCACATTGATGACAATCTGTGGGAAATGATCGTGCATATAATGACGGAATCCCACCTCACGGTTATCCTGCTGCTTGCTGACCACATGGCCATCCTTGGTCTGTCTCATCAGCATCACTTCTTTCTCATTGCCCGCAAGCATCATCAGCATCTTAGCTGCAAAGTAGCCAGAGCAGAACGAATCCTGTCCATAGAAGGAGAGAGGGCGCAAGTCTGGCATATAAGAATCGAGCAGGATAAATGGAATACCCTTTTGATGCAACTGGTCTGTAAAACCACGTGTCACTTCCAAAGATGATGGTACTATGATAACACCTTCCGGATTGGCATCAAGAATCTCTTGTGAAACAGCCTTGAAAGAATCCTCACTGGAACGCTCGTAGAATCGAATCTCTAAATCGATATGGAAATCCCGGCGCTGGTCTTCGCACTTTCGGGCACCTTCTTCTATCTCTTCCCAATAGGCTTCCGATTCATGCTTCGGTATCAGAAGATGAAAAGTATAAGCCTTGTTGTATGCCAATGCACTGGCATACATATTAGGTTGATAATTCATTTCCTTGAGCGCTTGTTCCACCTTCTCACGAGCCGGCTTCGACACGTTCGGGCGGTCGTGGAGCACACGGTCCACTGTTCCTACAGATACGCCTGCTCTTTCGGCGATATCTTTGATTCTGATTCTTTCGGCCATTGTTTTTAAGTTTATGGTTTGAGCACATCGCACGTACATTATTTTATAGTAGGAGACTTTTATCTAGAAAGACGACAGCGTTCCTTTCATAACTGTGCGCACAAACTGTGCTTTTTTACTATGTTTTGTTGAACTGCTGGTTTGTGTGCGGTCACACCATCGGCATTCGGGCGCAAATATACAACATTTTTTTGAATTGTGCGAATGCACAGCTCTTTTTTTGCACAAAAATCGAAAAAAAAGGAGAAAAAAAGGGAAAAAGTGAGAAAAATACGAAAAAAATAGGGCGATAAATGAAAAAAACTGCGATTAAATTTTGGTATTCGAGAAATTATAGCTATTTTTGCCAACGGTTACGGACAACTACAATAAAATTGTCTATTAGTAAACAAACAACAAAAACAAAGAAATTAAAACTATCAAACAATGGCAAAGATTGTAACATTAGGCGAGATTATGCTTCGTTTGTCACCAGAAGGCAACGATCGTTTCATCCAGAGTGAGTCACTTCGCATCATCCCTGGTGGTGGTGAGGCTAACGTTGCTGTTAGCCTTGCTAACTATGGTCACGATGCATATTTCGTATCAAAGTTGCCAAAGCACGAGATTGGCCAGATTGCAGTAAATGGTCTTCGTCGTTATGGCGTCAACACAGAGTTTATCGCTCGCGGTGGTGATAGAGTAGGTCTCTACTATGCAGAGACAGGTGCTTCTATGCGCCCATCTAAGGTTATCTACGACCGTGCTCACAGCGCTATTGCAGAGGCTGATCCTTCTGATTTCGACTTTGATAAGATCATGGAGGGTGCTCAGTGGTTCCACTGGAGCGGAATTACTCCTGCTATCAGCGACAAGGCTGCAGAATTGACCAAGTTGGCTTGTGAGGCAGCTAAGCGTCATGGCGTAACAGTATCTGTTGACCTCAACTTCCGCAAGAAGCTCTGGACATCAGAGAAGGCTATCTCTGTAATGCGCCCATTGATGCAGTATGTAGATGTTTGCATCGGTAACGAGGAAGATGCTCAGCTTTGCCTGGGCTTCAAGCCAGATGCAGACGTAGAAGGCGGCAAGACTGATGCTGAGGGTTACTATGGCATCTTCAAGGGTATGATGGAGGAGTTCGGCTTCAAGTATGTCGTTTCTACGCTCCGTGAGTCTCTTTCTGCTACTCATAATGGCTGGAAGGCTCTTATCTATGATGGTAAGGAGTTCTATCAGAGCAAGCACTACGATATCAACCCTATTATCGACCGCGTAGGTGGTGGTGACTCTTTCTCTGGTGGTTTGATCCATGGTCTCCTGACTAAGGAGACTCAGGGCGAGGCACTTGAGTTCGCTGTTGCTGCTTCTGCATTGAAGCACACTATCCCTGGCGACTTCAACTTGGTTTCTGTTGACGAGGTTGAGAGCCTTGCTGGCGGTAACGCTAATGGTCGTGTACAGCGATAACACTTAACATTAAACATTTAACATTAAAACAAGAAAATGGCAAAGTTTAGCAAAATGCAGGTCATGGCAGCTATGAAAGAGACTGGTATGGTTCCTGTATTCTTCAATAAAGATATCGAAATCTGCAAGAACGTAATCAAAGCATGCTACGAGGGTGGCGTTCGCGTATTTGAATTCACTAACCGTGGCGATTTCGCTCACGAGATTTTCGGAGAGTTGGTAAAGTGGGCTGATAAGGAGTGCCCAGAGATGATCTTGGGTGCTGGTACTGTGGTTGATGCTGGTACAGCTTCCTTGTATCTCCAGTTGGGTGCAAACTTCATCGTTGGTCCTAACTTCAACCCTGACATTGCTCCTGTATGTAACCGTCGCTTGGTGCCTTATTCACCAGGTTGTGGTTCTGTAACAGAGATCAACAATGCTCAGGCAGCAGGTTGCGATGTAACCAAGGTATTCCCTGCAGGTAATGTAGGTGGTCCTTCATTCGTTAAGAATGTTATGGCACCATTGCGTTGGAGCAACATCATGGTAACAGGTGCAGTAGAGCCAACAGAGGAGAACCTTACTCCTTGGATCAAGGCAGGTGTTCTCTGTGTAGGTATGGGTTCTAAGCTCTTCCCTAAGGAGACTGTTGCTGCAGCAGATTGGGCTGCCATCACAGCCAAGTGCCAGGAAGCTTTGGGCTACATTGCTAAGGCACGTGCATAATCAGAATGCATAAAAGATTTCATCATATTTATGGCATCGCCATCATCTGTATGATGGTGGCGATGTTTGTTTTTTCAGCTTGTTCGCCATCGCATAAGGGCGAAGTAGATGAGCTGAATTATCTTTCTTATGCGCTTCACTATCGTAACCTTGATTCTACTAAAGTATTGGCAGAGAAGGCTTTGACTCTTTCCGAAGACTATCCTGCCGGATACGCAGAGGCTTGCAACAACCTGGCTTTTGTGGCTATTGCCAAGATGGATTACCATACTGCCAAGCGATGGCTTGACAAGGTAAACGAACGCAGTGACAACCAGATAGAACTCCTTATTGCCGACGTTCAGAATATGCGACTCTGTCAGCGTGAGGCCCGCAACAAGGATTTTTATAGCTTCAGGGAAAAAGCCATCCGTAAACTGCGAAGAATCGGTGAGGAAATAGATAACCTTCCTCTTCGAGAGCGTCATCGCGCCATTTATGCGAAGAGTGAGTTTGATATCGTTGCTGCCACCTATTTTTATTATGTACAGCTAGACAAGCCGATGCTCAATGCGCTGGCAGATCTTGACCCGGATGAAGTGGAACAGGATACGGCACAGTATCTCAACTATCTTTATAATATGGGAGCTGGTGGCGCCATCACCCATGGCACCCCACAGGAAATCTGTCAGGCGGAATTTGATATGCTCATTCGCCTCTACTTTTTGGCAAGTGGCAGCAATCCTTATCCATACTGGCAGGCAAACGCACTGCAATCTATCAGCGAACATATTCAGGATCCGGAACAGCGCGATTTCCTGGTAAAGAACAATCTGCCGGCTTTCCAGTATCTCAATGTTGAACAGATGCCTTTGGAACTTCTGGCAGGTAACTTTGCGCAACGCGCACTCAATATCTTTTCTGAATATGGAGACGTTTACCAGACGGCAGGAGCATACCGCACACTGGCAGAATGCTACTGGCAGATCAAGGATTATAAATCGGCAGGCGATTGCCTGAATAGGGCACTCAACCAAAACAGGGCTATCCAGCAGGCGCCCGACCTGGTGGCATCTATCCGGGAAAGACTCAGCCTGGTTTATTCCGCCATCGATGATAAGCCGGAAAGTGATTACAACCGCAATATTTACCTCGACTTGCAGGAGCAGAGCCGACAGGACAGGCAGTTGGAAGCGCGTGCCACTCAGTTGGACAACAATGCCGTCCAGCTGAACACGATGATTGCTGCGGTAATCTTTATGATTGTCCTGGTTGTGGTCTTGCTCTATGTATTCGACAGAATGAAACGCCGCAATACCAAGGAAAGTTCTGTAGAATCCCTACTGATACCTTTACATGAATGGGAAGAACAGAACATACAGCATATCAATGCGTTATCAGAAAAGCATGAAGAATTGGAAGAAGCCAAGAATATGGTCCAGCTTCATATATCTGACAATAGACGCCGCAACCTGGAACAGCGTGCCAAGCTTTCTCTGGTCAATAGCATCACCCCGTTTATCGACCGTATGATCCATGAGGTAGATAGGCTGATGAAGGGTGATGATTCAGAAGAAGTGAAACAGGAGCGATATACCTATATCTCTGAGTTGACTGATAAAATCAATCAATATAATTCCATTCTCACCGATTGGATACAGATGCGCCAGGGAGCCATCAATCTCCGCATAGAGAGTTTCCCGCTCCAGCCACTTTTCGATATTGTAGCCAAAGGAAAAATGAGTTTTCAAATGCGTGGGGTCAAACTGACCGTACTGCCTACAGATGCTATGGTAAAGGCAGACCGTACGCTGACACTATTCATGATTAACACCATCGCCGACAACGCCAGGAAGTTTACACCTGCAGGAGGTGAGGTCGTGGTTAGTGCCAAGAGCCATCAGACATTTGTGGAAATATCTGTAGAAGATACGGGAAAAGGTATGGATGAAGAAACACTGGAACATATCTTCGACCGCACCTATACCGGCGGACATGGATTCGGTTTGCTCAACTGTAAGGGAATCATCGATAAGTACAAGAAAATCAGTTCGCTCTTCTCTCCTTGTAATATTCAGGCAGAGAGTGAGCCGGGAAAGGGTAGTAGGTTCACTTTCCGACTGCCTTGCGGTATTCGGAAAATGCAAATGATACTGATGCTTGCCTTGATGCTGATAGGTTGTAATATCCCATCTGTTGTACTGGGAAGCACCCGGGAAAATGTCTCTATACACAGAACTGACAAGCACAGAACTGACAGGCACTGGGGCAATAAGCAGACATCGCGATTGCTGCAAAAAGCAGCATCCTATGCCGACAGTGCCTATTTCAGTAATATCAATGGTACCTACGAGCGGACCCTGGCTATGGCAGATTCGTCTCGCAGCTATCTCAACCGATACTATCTGACATTGAATCCAGATGGGAAATATCTGATGGTGGCACATCCCATGAAAGGAACCGCTGCCGAAATCCAATGGCTGCACGACAGTTTGCCAACCAACTACGAGATCATACTCGATATCCGCAATGAGAGTGCCGTGGCAGCGCTGGCGCTTCACAAATGGGAACTATACGATAGTAACAACAAGGTATATACACAGCTCTTCCGTGAACGGAGTGCGGATAATTCGCTCGATAACTACGTAAGAACCATGCAGACTTCAGAAAACTCGAAGGCTGTAGCCATCGTCTTGCTGATTATCCTGCTGTTACAATTGCCACTGGCATATTATCTGCTATACTATCGCCACATCCTCCGTTATCGCTATGCCGTAGAAAAGATCAATGCTATTAACAAGGTGTTGCTCAGTGGTGATTCCAACACGGATAAGCTGAAACAGATTACCGGAATCTGGACTCCATCCGGCAGCAACAACATACGTAACGTTCAGCTTTTCCCTCAGCTCAACGAGGTGGTGGAACGTATCTCGCAGGCACTGAAGCAAAGTATTGATATGCAGCAGAACGAGGCTACGAATATAGAAATGACAGAAGATGAGCTGCATCGTGCAGAGTATGAAAACGGAAAGTTGCACATTGCCAATTCCGTACTCGACAACTGTCTCTCTACGCTCAAGCACGAAACGATGTATTACCCATCGCGAATCAGACAGCTTATCGACAGTACACCGGAGGATGTTACTTCCCTGCAAGAGTTGGTGGATTACTACAAGGCAATATACACGATGCTCAGCGCACAGGCAATGGAGCAGGTGGAAGGAACCGTAAAATGCGACGCAGACTTGCTGGCATATCTCAGGAAGCTGATCACTGGCGGAATGAAGAACTTCACTTATCAGGAAGCAACCTCATCATCCGCCTATGTAACCTGCCAGTATATTCTTCACGATATTCCATTTGACGCAACCCGGCATCCACATCTTTTCACACCGCTCACCAGCGATATGAAGTATCTGGTGGCCCGCCAGATTGTGAGAGAAATAGGGGAGGCAACCAACCTGCGTGGCTGCGGCATTCTTGCCAAGCCGTCATCTGATGGCAAACTCATGATAGAAATCGTTTTACCTGAAAAAATAATAAAGACAAAGATATGAATAAATTTAAGGTTATTATAGTAGAAGATGTGCCTCTGGAATTGAAAGGCACAGAAGGAATCTTCAAGAACGACATACCCGAAGCTGAAATCATCGGCACTGCGGATAGTGAAATCGCTTATTGGAAACTCATCAAACAGCAAAAGCCAGACCTTGTTCTGCTTGATCTTGGCCTGGGTGGCTCAACCACTGTTGGAGTAGAAATTTGCCGTAGTACAAAGGAACAGTATCCTGATGTGAAGGTCCTGATCTTTACCGGCGAGATTCTCAACGAAAAGTTATGGGTGGATGTGCTCGATGCAGGCTGTGAAGGCATCATCCTCAAGAGCGGAGAATTGCTTACCCGTGGTGATGTGGCTTCCTGCATGAGTGGAAAGAAACTGGTTTTCAACCAGCCGATTCTTCAGAAGATCGTTGATAGATTCAAGCAGAGCATAGGAAGCCAGTTGATGCATCAGGAGGCGATGATCAATTACGAGATTGATGAGTACGACGAGCGATTCCTCCGCCATCTCGCCCTGGGTTATACCAAGGAGCAGATCACGAACCTGCGAGGTATGCCATTCGGAGTGAAGAGTCTGGAAAAACGGCAGAATGAACTCGTACAGAAGCTCTTCCCTGATGGTAATAACGGAATGAGCGTGAATGCCACCCGACTTGTGATACGTGCCTGCGAGTTACGCATCATCGATATTGATAATTTGCAGGCTGATGAAGAATAGTCATACATTCAGCAGGATATGTGGCTATGCCATGTTCCTGCTGATACTGGCACAGATCGTACTGGTGCTGGCTTCCTGGCTCATCACTGCCGCTATGCCCGATGTCTTTCCCCGGTCATTGCTCAGCCCGGAAGGTATCAGATGGTTCTTCGGCACTTTCACCGCCAATCTGCAGTCACCTTGGCTGATATGGTTGTTGCTGATCAGTATTGCCTGGGGAACGCTACGGGCTAGCGGCTTGTTAAACTACGACCATAAGGTTTACCGACAGCGCAATGCCTTGCGGTTGGTTTGCCTGGAATTCGTCCTGTTTATCGGTGTGATGCTGTTGCTCACACTCATCCCTCATGCCATCCTGCTCAATGTAATGGGAGGATATGCCTCCAGCAGTTTTTCCAGAAGCATCTTGCCCTATATCTGTTTTATGGTCATTGTCATGGCACAGTCTTTCGGCGTAGTCAGCCAAAGACTGAACAGTATTGAGGCAATGGGAGAGGCAATGGCGGATGGGGTTCGTCTGTCTGCTCCTCTCTTTATCATCTATATACTTGTCATTCAATTATATAGTTCTGTAGATTATCTTTTTTGAGGATCTTTGATAGTACATCAATTCATCATACTAAAAAAGCAAAGGGGCATTCCAATCACTTGGAATGTCCCTTCTTTTGGTATATATTTGGTTTGATAAATTGGTCTTAACTATCTTCTGCCACCGAATGATCCGCCGCCATTATGGCTCTTGCTACGGGAAGAACCACCTCCAAAGGAACTGCGGGCACCATTGCTGCCTCCGCCAAAGGAACGGCTTCTACTGTTGAATGAACGGCTGTTATTCAACGAATTGCCGCCACGGTTTCCACCGAAAGATCCATTGCTTGGAGTGCTGGAACGTGGAGTGAAACCATTATTAAACGAACGGCTGTTGTTGGTAGAGCCACTGCCGAATCCACTTCGGTTATAACCTCCGAAAGAACCACCGCCACGGACACCACTTCCAAAGGTAGCATTATTTTGGCGACTGTTGCCGAAAGAATGATCACGTGTAACCGTAGTTCTTGTACTGCTCTGACGATTGAGGTTACCGAACGTCTTGCCACGACCATAATCGCCACGGTTGAATCCATCGCGCATACCGAATCTAGGTTCCTGACCACGAACACCGATAGGGCGAGGACCGCCGAACTCACGTCCGTGATACCAGCTTCTGCCACCATTCATTCTCCAGCTGTGTCCACCACGATATACAGCATAGAAATGAGGTCTTCCGAAGAAGAAGTAATCTCTGCGTGGGTAGCGTGCATAGATGCCGAAGTGGAAGTAACCACCATCCCAGTAAAGAGGACGGTAGAAATAGCTTGCGGCACAGAATGAGCGATACTGCCAATCCAGAAGGATATAGCTCAAGTCGAGATTACGCTGACGCCAATAGATGCCGTAGAGATCGTCGTAAGTATCTACGCCCATCAGATAGTCGAGGTTCACCTCATAGGCTGCCTCATACTGATCATCTGTCAGATTCAGCTCGTAAGCCATCTTGTCTGTCAGAAACAGAGCCTGCTGGCGAGCCTGTTCATAACTCATTGCTGATGCAGAAGTGAATGTCATCATGAACATTGCTACTAGTGCTATGATAAACTTCTTCATAATCTTATCTTATTTTATATGTTAAACTTCCATTTTCCAGGAAACCATCAGATTCCCGAATGATCGTCAATTCCGTCATCTTTCTGATTTCTGCTGCAAAGATAAGGCGATTTATGGAGGTATAGTAAGGATTTTCCCTAAACCGATAGAGGAATTTCCCTAAACGATGCTTTTCATAACCACTATTTATCATAACGTCCCTTAAAAGTAAAATAATAGGGGCTCTCTTCTTACTTAGAAAGAGAGCCCAACTTATAGCTTATTTCAATACAAACACCTTGGTTTCGTGAGCTTTCACGGTGCCTTTCCATCTGTTTGCCTTCTTGGCAATGTCGCGATGCTGCCATACATCTCTTACCAGATACTTGCCGTTTAAGCCCAACTGCTTGAAATCTGCCTGAATAGACTTATCTTTATCACCACAGTTAAGAATGGCAACGGCATGAGAACCATTTGCCAAAGGACGAACATAAATCTGATGATCAGCCTGATTTACCTTGCGCTCAGCAGCCTTGCCCAACGGATCCTGATCAATGGCGATGATTTCCTTGTTCAGGAGAATGCGCTTATCCTCAGCAGAAAGCTTTCTGAGATCGTTGCTCAATGCCAATACTGATGACATCATACACCACATACTCATCTGGGTCTGATACTCAGTATAGCTGCAGCCAACTCCACCCAGATCACTGGATGGTCCGCCCTTGCCATTCAGTCCCACAACCAGCATATCCATATCCGGCCATTGTCCGTGGCGAACATCCTTGGCGAGCGGTGCCGTGATATTCACGATATCGAGAATACCCATACCGCCTTGCTTCACGATATCTTTCCACATATCTCTTACATCATAGCTGGTTCTCCAGAGCGAACCGCCTACCTGCTCACACCATTCTTCGCCGTTGCGCTGTCCCCATTCACAGATACCGAGAACGATGTTTCTACCCGATTTGCTCAAAGCCTGAGCCATCGTATGATAGCGTTTACGGGCTGTGGCACTGTCCTCCGGAGCATTGCAGTAGTCATATTTCAGATAGTCGATACCCCATGAAGCAAAGGTGCGGGCATCCTGCTCCTCGAAACCATAACTGGCTGTCCATCCACCGCAGGTAAGCTGGGCGGCATCAGAATAGATACCCAACTTCAATCCCTTGGAGTGAACATAGTCGGCAAGTGCCTTGATACCATTCGGGAATTTCTTAGGGTCTGGAATGATGTTATTATGGCGGTCACGACCTCCCTGCCACAAGTCATCTATAAAGATGTATTCGTAACCGGCATCGCGGAAACCGTGTTCTACCATGGCATCGGCAGTTTCCTTGATCAGCTGTTCACTGATGTCACCTTTAAAGAGGTTCCATGTCATCCATCCCATAGGAGGAGTTTTTGCTAATTGGTTGCGCTCCAGCAGCGTTTCGCTTTTCTGGGCAAAAGAAGATGTTGCCAATAAGGCAGCAAAAGCAATAGATAAGATTTTCTTCATATTGAATTTTAATTATATGGTTTATTCCAATATGCAAAGGTACATCTTTTTTCTAAAAAAACGTTAGTTCTTAAACATATTTAATACTTTGTGCCCCTTACATTCGCCATTATTTCATACCTTTGCAAAAAAATAACAAAAAGAAGAAGATATGAAAAAGAAAGATAGTATGACAGGATGGCTCATGAAATGCAGTAGCAGCTGTCTGATATTCATGGGATGCAGTCTGATGATTACGGGATTCTGCCTGCTGTTGACAGGATGTACGGAAAAAGCCAGGAAGATGGAAAAGAAGAATATCAAGGTGGAAACAATCTCTGTAGGAAATACAAACCTGGGGGGAACGAAAGACTATGTGGGTACCATCGAGGAAAAGATGGGATCAACACTCAGTTTCGAAATCGCCGGAAATATCACTTCCATCCGTGTAGATGAGGGTGACAGAGTCAGCAAGGGCCAGTTGCTCGCCACCATCAACCCTACTACCGTGAAGGAGGCTCACCGGGCTACCCTCACCACCCTGAAGCAGGCAGAAGATGCCTACAGGAGATTCCTGCCCCTCCATCAGTCGGGAACCATCTCGGATATGAAATGGGTGGAGATAGAAAGTAAACTGGAACAGGCGAAGGCTGCCGAAAGCATTGCCCGTCAGCAACTCTCCCACTCCACACTCACAGCTCCGTTTTCTGGCGTCATCGCTGCCAAGAATGTGGATATGGGAACCTACGTGCTTCCTGGTCAGCCCGTGCTGAAACTCGCCAATGTGGCTCAGGTCAACGCCAAGGTATCCGTACCCGAAGCAGAAATCTCGCATCTCCACGTAGGCGATAAGGTGAAGCTGACGGTTGCTGCTCTTTCAGGAGCCGTCTTCTATGGAACCATCTCAGAAAAAGGCATCGATGCCAATCCTATCTCGCATACCTACGACATCAAGGTGGGTATCACCAATCCGCAGGGGCGGCTGCTCCCGGGTATGGTCTGCAATGCCCAGATTCAGGGCAGCGCAGCAGCACCGGCTCATATCATCGTTCCGCCGCAAAGCGTTGAATTGGATGTAGATAACTCCCGATTCGTTTGGACCGTAGTAAACGGCAAGGCGCACCAGCAACCTGTAACCATAGGCGATTTCGAGGGAGATGGCATCATCATTCTCTCAGGACTTCATACTGGCGACCAGGTCATCATCAATGGTCAGCAGAAGGTATCAGAAGGTATGATGGTTGATACCGGAAAGACTAACAACCGATAAATTGTGGAGGGAAAAGATATGAATCAAGACAAAAATCAAGATACAAGCAAGCCGAGGATTCCGCAGAAGGACACCGCCCTTCACGACCATATCAAGGCTCGCATTACGAGAAAACCCAATCGCATCATCAAGCGTTCGTTCATCGAATCGGCGATGTGCAACCATAATATCGTGATGCTCCTCATGGGTATGCTCGTTTTCGTGGGCATTCTGGGCATCTGCATCATGCCTAAGCAGGAAATGCCGCAATTCACCATCCGCCAGGGTGCCTGCGTTGCCGTATATCCCGGTGCCACATCCGATGAGGTGGAAGAACGGGTGGCAAAACCGCTGGAGAATTTCATCTTCGGATACAAGGAAGTAAACAAGAAGAAGACCTACACCCAGAGCAAGGACGGCATGCTGATAGTATTCCTGGAGCTCAACGATGATGTAGAAGACAGGGATGCCTTCTGGAGCAAGTTCAAGCACGGACTGCAGGCCTTCAAGGCGTCACTCCCATCAGGCGTTCTCGCCCTGCAGGCAGTGGACGACATCGCCGATACCTCTGCCCTGCTCATCACGATGGAAAGCAAGCAGAAAACCTATCGGGAACTGAACACCTACATCGACCGGTTGAAGGACCGCCTGCGCCGCATCGATGCCATCTCCAATCTCCGCACCTACGGCCTGGAGAACGAGCAGATCAGTATCTATCTGGACCAGAACAAGTTGGCTAAATACGGCATCGGTTCCTACAAGGTACTCAACCAGCTCGCCCTACAGGGCTTCACCACCATGAGTGGAAACCTGGAGCTGGGCAACCTCAACCTGCCCATCCACATCACCGACTCCTACAACAACGAGCGCGATGTGGCAGAACAGATTGTCTATTCCGACCCCAAGGGCAACATCGTGCGCCTGAAGGATATTGCCCAGATCAGGAGAGAATATCCCAAATTGAGCAAATACATCAAGAGCAATGGCAACAAATGCGTGCTCCTCTCCATCGAGATGCGACCGGGCAATGATATCGTGAAGATGGGAAAAGACGTTCACCAGGCGATGGATGAGTTTGAGCAGACCCTGCCCGATGATGTGCATATCAATACCATCACCGACCAGAGCAAGGTGGTGAGCGAATCAGTGCTCAACTTCCTTCGCGAACTGCTCATCTCGGTCATCTCCGTCATCATCGTGGTCATCCTGCTTATGCCACGCCGCGTGGCAGAGGTATCCGCCCTCAGCATCCCGATCACCATCTTCTCTTCGGTGGGCATCTTCTATCTTTTCGGTATGGAACTGAACACAGTCACCCTGGCTGCCCTCATCGTAACCCTGGGTATGGTGGTGGATGATTCCGTTGTCATTATCGACAACTATATGGAGAAGCTGGGCCACGGCATGTCGCGCTGGCATGCAGCCATCGCTGCACCACGCGAGTTTTTCATGTCAGTACTCTCCGCCACGCTCAGCATCTCGCTCACCTTCTTCCCGTTCCTCTTCACCATGCATGGTGACATGGGCGATTTCGTCAAGTCGTTCCCTTGGGCAATGTTCATCATCCTGAGCATCTCGCTCACGGTTTCGCTGCTGCTTACACCTTATTTACAATATAGGGTGATCCATCAGGGCATCAGCAGTCAGCCTACCCCCAAAGCCCGGAAGAAGCCGCTCGATTATCTTCAGATGGGTTACACCTGGCTGTTGAAGCACTGTTTCGCCAGTCCTCGCATCACCCTCATCGTGGGCGTGGTGCTGGTAAGCATCGGTGCCGTCATCTTCGTGAATCTTCCGCAGCGAATGATGCCTATCGCCGAGAGAAACCAGTTTGCCGTGGAGTTCTATCTCCCTAACGGAACCACAGCCGATAGAACTGCACAGGTGGCAGATTCGATGGCTCACATCCTGCAGCGCGACTCGCAGGTAACGGCGGTAACCACGTTTATCGGACAGGGTTCGCCCCGTTTCCATACCACCTACGCTCCGCAGATTGGCGGTCCCAACTTTGCCCAGTTCATCGTGAATACAGTAGATAACGGTGCCACTGAAGAGGTACTCGACCGATATGCCGACCGCTACTCCAACTACTTCCCGGATTGCTACATCCGCTTCAAGCAGATGGATTACAACAATGCCAGCTACCCTATCGAAATAAGAGTGAGCGGCGACAGCATCAGCGATCTGAAAGCAGCCGCCAGGAAGATAGCTGCCTGTATGCATCAGATAGAAGGTATCAATCTGATCCGTACCAATTTCGAGGAGCCGTTGCCGGGCATCCGGGTTACGCCGGATGCTACCGAGGCCAACCGCCTGGGTGTGAACAAGACGCTGCTCTCTGCCGATCTTGCTATTCATTTTGGCGATGGCATTCCGATGTCCACCCTCTGGGAAGGCGATTATCCGGTGAAGATGGTACTGAAGTCGGAGAACGACAGCGACCTTGCCAACGAATACATCCCTGTGATGGGCGGAACATCGAGTGTACCGCTCCGTCAGCTGGCTAAGATTTCTCCCGACTGGCACGATGGCTGCATCGTCCGACGCAATGGCATACGCACCATTTCCATCGTCGGTGAACCGATGAGAGGTTATAATGCCAACCAGTTGTCCAACAAGCTGAAAGAGAAGATATCGAAACTCCCGCTCGGTACCGATCTGGATTGGGAGATTGGCGGTATGGCAGAAAAGGATGGTGAAACCATGCCACAAGTTACATCGGGTGTGCTGATAGCGGTATTGATCATCTTCTTCATTCTGCTCTTCCATTTCAAGCGCATCAGCCTGGCTCTGGTGAATCTCTCCTCCATGTCGCTCTGCATCTTCGGTGCTGCAATAGGACTCCTGATTACCGGCTTCGATGTCAGCATCACCTGCATTCTGGGTGTCGTGAGTCTGATGGGTATTCTGGTAAGAAACGGTATCATCATGCTCGACTATGCCGAGGAGCTTCGCCGCGACAAGGGGCTTTCGGTAAGAGATGCCGCCTTCCAGGCAGGTGAGCGCCGTATGCGTCCTATCTTCCTCACCTCAGCAGCAGCTTCGGTAGGCGTATTGCCGATGATGATAGAGAACAACACATTGTGGTCTCCGATGGGAGCCGTCATCTTCTTCGGAACCCTCATCTCGATGGTGCTCATCGCCACCATCCTTCCTGTGCTCTATTGGATTGTATTCGATAAGCACGGAAAGTATAGCTTGAGGAAAAAGACATCCTGTGAATAAGCAGTAAGTATTTTTTTAGGTCACGCAGATTTCGCAGATTACGCAGATTTTGAGACCTATGCGGTCTATGAATAGTCCCCTAGCCCGAACAGGGCAAAAAAAATCTGCGTCATCTGCGAAATCTGCGTGACCTAAATTTCCCCCAGCCCGAACAGGGCAAAAGAAATCTGTGAGCCCCTATACCTTATCCCCAAACGATGCACGGATAAGTTTATCTCTAATATCCGGATAATCAGCTTCTGAAAAATAGCCTTTCAAGCCATCCACGATTCTCACGTAAATAGCGTGGTTATACACTTCCTTACCTTGTCTGACTCCCGTAAGGTACTTTGGACCTAGCTGAATGTCGGCTGCGAACTCTGTGAACTTAATCTTATTGTCATGCATGATCTGGCGCAATGTTTTGCCAAATAAATGCATGTCAATGTCAATTTTACTTTTGTACATTGCTAAATTAATTTAAATGTTTATAAAAATATACTTGAAAATTCCCACTATGGGAATTGACCTTTCAGTCCTTTTTTGTAACTTTGCGATATGAAACCAGCGAGATACTGACTATCCCCAACTCCTTTCACTCAATTATGTAAACGGAACAATCCGCTTTACCAACAATAGTAAATGATAAAATGAAGAAAAAAGTATCACAATTCGCAAACATGACCAGCAAGACTCCCATACTGGGAGACCTCGAAAGCCTGGTTTCATTTATGAAAACCGATGAGAGACTCAAGTTCCTCACCCAGTCCTACCGCCAAACCGGCAAGAAAACCTTTAAGGCAGATGCACCCCTCTTTGCCCCAGCCTGCCACCTCGAAGGAGGCAAGGGTCAGGACAACATCCGGGAACTCACCCACCTATCTCTCGTAGATTTCGATGAGCTCTTCACCGAAGTGCCTCCCGATATCACGGCTCTCAAAGCCCTGAAGCAGAAGCTCTGCGCCGATCCGCACACCCTACTCTGCTACATCACGATGAGCGGCAACGGTATCCGAGTCATCTATCCCTATCTCGGAGATGACTACCCCGCCGCCTTCGCCAAGGGCAATGACTACTATCAGCAGCTCATTGGCAAAAAAGCTGACTTTCAATGCAAGAACGTCAATCGACTCAGTGGTCTCGCCTACGATCCCGATGCATACTACAATTCCGATGCTATCTCTTTCTCAGCCGAAGAAATCTCCCTATTCCATACCGAGACAACTAAGAAGAATCAGAAACAGAAGAAACTGGAACACATCAACACCTACTACGAGCAAATCATCAAGCCGAAACTAGACAACGACAAGATTATTTATCAGCCAAACAAACACAATAACTATGTGATGAGAGTGGGCTATATGCTCGCCAGGAAGCGCTATGCCCATGCCAACGTTCTGGAATGGGCACTCCAGAAATTTCCCGAATACGACGGCGTGGAGCAGGTCATCAAGTCGTGCTACGACAACACTCCAGGCGCCTCCAAAAAGGCATCAGGAGGAGGTGGTGGAGGCGGTGGAAATGGCGGCAGTGACAACCGCTTCGCATCGGTCGAGGAAATCAGAATTTTTCTCGATGGGCATATCCGTCTCCGATACAATCTCATCACCCAGCGATACGAGTTCCAGGAAATCCCAGAAGGCGCATCACCTTCCGCCGCTTCCGCCACTTCCGACAAATCGCCAAAATGGCAGATACTCCTCGACCGACACGTCAACTCGCTCTGGACCAAGATGTCGCTCACGGTGAAGGTAAATAAGTTGGATATGCGCAATGTCATCGAGAGCGATTATACGCCCGTATTCAATCCCTTCGAGGATTATTTCGCCCATCTCCCGCCCTGGAAGGAGGGCGACAAGGACTACATCGCCGAACTCGCAGCCACCGTGAAAGTGAAGGATACCGACAGCTCCGTGCTGAGCTTCGAGGAATGCCTGAAAAAGTGGCTCGTGGCAATGATTGCCGGTTGGCTGGACGAAGAGGCGGTCAACAATGTCATCCTGGTCTATATCGGAAAACAGGGTGCCAACAAGACCACCTGGTTCAATCATCTCCTTCCGCTGGAGCTGAAGCAGTACTTCTACACGAAGACCAATGCCAAGCGAATGACGAAGGATGATCTCATCGCCCTCTCGCAGTACGCCCTCATCTGCTGCGAGGAGCTGGATACGATGTCAGCCTCGGAGATGAACCAGCTGAAGGCTGCGGTGACGATGCAGTATATCAACGAGCGAGCTGCCTATGCCCACTATGCCGAGCAGCGCAAGCACATCAACAGTTTCTGCGGCACGGGCAACAATCCTGAGTTTCTGAACGATCCTACGGGTACCCGCCGCTGGCTGCCTTTCGAGGTAGAGAGCATCGTCTCCCCTCGCCAGCATCCCTTCAATCATCCCGGCATCTATGCCCAGGCTTACGCCCTCTACAAGAGCGGCTACCGCTACTGGTTTACGGATGAAGAGATAGAGCGGCAGAACCGGCACAACAGCAAATTCGAGACGCCACGCCTCGAACAGGAACTGGTGGATCTCTACTTCCGGAAGCCTTCGGAGGGAGAGACAGGGGAGTTTGTGTCCGTAGCCCGGGCGATGCAGATCATCGGCTGCAACATCACTCAGAAGCTGAGCAGCCAGAAGATTGGCAAGGCATTCAGCGACCTGGGATTCAAGAGGTTTCGCAATACAAGATGCCGTGGTTTCATCGCCATCATCCGTACGGCTGAAGAGATCAGAAACTATCAGATTTCCCTGGGAATCGATGCCAGCAGCAACCTTCCGTTCTGATGCAGTTTATGACACTATGACACTTATGACACTTGTTTTCTAAAACTTTCCTCACGCGGGCGGGCAGGAAAAATTTTCCAGAAAGGCCTCCCGCCCGCCTACGTGAGAGAGATTTCAAGAAAAGCCTGTCATAAGTGTCATAAGTGTCATACCGGAGCAAAAAATCTCCAGCATCCTAAGTAAGTCACTCAGGCATCCTAAGCAAGTCACTTACAGCTCGTAAGTAAGTCACTTAGGCATCGTAAACAAGTCACTTTTAAATTTCAATCAATATGGAACAGAAATGTTATTCCAAGCAAGAGTTAGCTCTTGAGTATTTCCCTGATGCCACACCCGAAGTGGCAAGTGCCCATCTCAGAAGATGGATCAACCGCTGCAAGCCTCTCCACGATGCTCTGGTGAAGAGCGGCTACACCAAATGGTCGAAGGAATTCAGTCCGATACAGGTAGCCCACATCTTCGACTATCTGGGCGAGCCATAGGAAGAAAATCATTCTTCCGGGCTTATCTTCAGAAAAAGACGTGAAAATCAGTGAGAAACCGTGAGTAAACGTGAGAAACCGTGAATGGCGGATTCTGAATGTTGTATCTTTGCATTGTGATTCAGAAAGAACCACGGGCAATGCGCAGCGCCGATTAACTTTAATAATTTAACCATTTAAACGTTATGATCAGAATTGTCTTATACCAGAACACGAACCAGAAGATTGCCGAAGCTTACGGCAAATGGTTTCCACGAGTAGTATCCGATGAAACCATCGGACTCGAAGAGCTCGCCGCTCACATGGCTAGCCACAACACCCCTTACAGCAAGGGTGCCATCCTCGGTATGCTGACCGATGCAGCAGCCTGCACCAAGGAGTTGCTCCTCTTGGGTAAGAATGTGAAGTTTGCCGACATCGCCATTTTCTCCCTCGGACTGAAGGTGAAAGGCGGTGCACCTACCAAGGAGAACTACAACGTGGCGAAGTACATCTTGGGATTGAAGTTGAGAGCCAGAGCCACTGGCGAGCTCAAGACCGAAAATCTTGACACCTCTATCAAGCTCATCAATCTGGCTTCTCCTGCAACGGAGAATCCAGGTAATCCGGGGAATCCGGATGATGCCGGCAAGGACAACCCATCAGGTGGTGGCAGCCAGACCACAGGTGGTGGAGGCAGCCAGACTGGTGGCGGTGGCAACACCGATAACACCCAACAGGGTGGCGGCGGAACCACGGATAGCGGTTCTACAGAAGAAGGCGGCGACAACGTAAATTTTTAGCCGAGAATCGTAAAATCTGAAAGAAGGGAGCCGTATGGCGTCAGGGGCATTCCGAGAGCATCAAGAGGCAGGAATCATCTGCAACAATCATCAAAAGCAAGCTCTGCACGGGTGCCTGGGTTATAGGGTTTCCTTCTTAGGGTATCTCCCTGGTTATGAACTTTTTAGTTGAATCAAGTTTTAGTAAATCAAGTATTAGTAAAGTCAATTTTTAGTAAATCAATTTTTAGTAAATCATCAGACCATGAGAAAAGAAACCATCAAGAAGATCATCAATCTTATCATCACAGTACTTACCGCCATCGCTTCTGCCGTCTGTGTGCAGAGCTGCAAGGGATTGTAATGAATCCCGCATCAGTATTCAGAAATCGTTATTTAGAAATCGTTATTCAGTAATCATTAACAAGAGTTGCCTATGATCAAGAACAGAAAGATCAATTTAATCGTCATCCACTGCAGTGCCACCCGAGTTACCCAGGACTTCACGGTAGGCGAATTGGAGGCGTGTCATTTAGCCCGTGGTTTCCGTGACATCGGTTATCACTATTACATCACAAAGGACGGAGTGATTTATCCGTGCCGTCCGGAGTCGGAGCCTGGCGCTCATGCCCGTCATTACAACGCCCGCAGCATCGGCATCTGTTACGAGGGTGGTCTGGATGCCAATGGTCATCCTGCCGACACCCGCACGCCAGCCCAAAAGGCTGCGATGAGAGAACTTCTGAAGAGCCTCTGTACCGACTATCCTGAAGCCGAGATCCTAGGCCACAGAGATCTCCCTGGTGTCCACAAGGAGTGTCCATGTTTCGATGTCAAGAAGTGGCTTTCCAACATTCATTTCCACATATAATTTTCCGTACTCATCTCTCTTTCCTCCCCCAATCTTATGTCCCCGCACATAAGGTTGGGGCTTTGTCGTATAATTCCCACAGATTTAATCTATGAGAGCCTCCTACCCAAGTAAACAAATAAAAACTTAAATTCCTCTCTTAAGCTAGACGACCTAAGCCCGCCTTGGGAAGAAGGTGGAGTTCCCTTCAAAAATTATGTAAATACATTAATAAATAGTGATTTTTGTTAATCTTGATTAAACTTACCCCAAAATCAAGTTGAATATTTGCAACATATAAATATTTGTATTATCTTGCAGTGGATAATCAAAAAAGTTGTATCAGTCTAAGATACAGAGTCCTCGGAATTAAAAATGTGTTTGCAATGCAATATTTTTGCATTTTCGGCGTTTATTATTATGTAGAGAACAATTAAAATTTAAAAAGAATGATGAATATAAATTTTTTCAGAATGCTGCTCATGACATTCCTCGCCATGGCAGGACTGGCTGCTTGTAGCGATGATGATGAGCCTAAAGATTCAGTCAAAGAAATCAGGATGCTGGTGTCGGCAGAAACAGGCGTGACGTATGCGTGGGGCGATGATATGAAGGAAAACCCCATAGAGTGCTTGCTCGTCAAGACGGAAGGTGATTCCGAAGAATGGCAAGACCTTGGATTTGAACAGATAAAAGGCTTTACCTATGAACGCGGGCACGAATATTATCTCTCGGTAAAGCGCACAATCCTCGCCAATCCACCTGCGGATGCTTCCGACCGCAGATATGAACTTATCCGTGTTCTTCAAGACAGGCTTGTAGCAGACCCTGAAATTCCGATTGACAAAGAGATAAAAACAGAAGCAGACATAGAATACTATGACTTGTGTCCTTTCGAAAAGTATGGCGTAGCTAGCACTATTGTAGTTGATGATGAAGGTAAAATAAATGGTAAAGTTGAATATGACAATGTTTCGCCGCTACCATCTTACGATAAGGCGCGTATATGGCTGGTAAATATCCTTGATCATAAAGACCCGAACTGGGTGAAATTCCATAGTGTGCCTTATCAAGCAACTTACTCGTATGTCATTTCACCCTTTACCGACAAAATTCGTCTGGTGCGTAACGAGTCATCCGGCCCGATGTTCAAGAATGTCGTTCCTGAAGACGAGTTTACACGTATCCGCTCCATGAACTCCGGCGAGGAGGTCAGATATGCGCTTATTCTTGCCAACGTCCATAAAAAGGGGCTTCAAAAGGTGGAATTTATCATAATAAAGAAATAATCATTACAGACTGATTCCCCCTCGCCCCCTATCAATCTTCTAATCATACCGACTTTCTGCAACATCGCCAACCTCATTGAGTGTGTGGCGATGTTTTATTTCATCAATCAGCAACCATACAGATCTTTTTGTTGTATCTTTGCAGAAGAAAAATAACTCTTGGCGTATTGAAAGGCTACGTGTGTCGTAGCTCACTCGTGTAGATACGCAGGAGTTATTTTTTTGCTTTCGAAGTATCACGGACATAATTACTTGGTTTAAAACTCCAATGGCTGCCTTTAGCAAGGCAATGCCCAGTCTAGCCCCCCTATCCTTTCGGTATCGGATGGGTGGTCATTTCATCGGTGTAATCAAAATTCCCCCAACCGCATAGGTCAAAAAAATCTGTGGAAATCCGTGAAATCTGCGTGACCTTCATCCGATCGCATTATACTCCTTTTTTGCTCAGCGTTGCCAATTTCTTCTTAAGAAAACAAACGACAATGCCATGAAAAGGATAATAGACAGCATGACCATTACCATCATCATGCTTATTAGACCACTTTTCTAGTTGATCCTTAACATCTTTCTGCGTCCACGAAACACCTTTTCCTCTTTTGGAGTTTATTCCTTCAATAACTCCTCGTAGAGTCTGCTCCCTATTACGCTTCAAAATTTCATGATTTAAATTCAACTTTTCGTTGAGTTCCTTATCCCATCTTGCATTGCTTGACAAAATTGTGCCATCAGAGCTATATCTAATACTATCAGTACACTCCTTTTTGAGAGGTGACCACTCGATAATATCGTTACCTTTCCTTACATCACAATGACTTTCTCCACCCCCTATCTGGCCAGGACAGCACATCAGCAGATTTCCATAGCTGAAAACTTCATCAGGATATTTATCACGACAATGCCAATGCTCTATACGATGGTCCTCGGTGGACATTTTATCCCTTACAGGAATTCGACGCTCACAATAGGCACATAAATAGCCCTGCTCACGATACAGAGATTCCTGTAGTGCAGGAATACCGCTGAACTGCACCCCAGGAATATTCTTGTATTTTGTCCACTCCTTGGGTTCTGCTGATTTTCTTATATTCATATTCCTCTAATCTTCAAGAAATAACAACATTGACTCGGCACGTGATAGCTCTGGAATTGTGTCAGAATACTTTTCACGCATTGAGCTCAATTCCGACTTTGCCTCAGCAAACTTCTCCTCATCAATTAAAGCAAAGAGATGTTTCAATTTTTCTTCCACCTCTGCCACACGGGAGCGTTTGCCCATATAAGTCTCTAGAATCGTAGAGGCATCCATACCATAAGTCACAATTGGCTCAGCAGTATAATTACCATTCTGATATTGCAGATGAACCACTTCATTATCATCATTAGTCTCTACACTCGACAACACCATTGGAGCATGAGAAGAAACTATGAACTGAATTTTAGGGAAAGTTCGATGAAGGGATTGCAAAACTACCGACTGTAATTCCGGATGCAGATGCAAATCCACTTCGTCTATCAGCACAACTCCCTGCGTCTCATGACAACACTCCATACCGTATTTCTTGCCATTCAGAATATAACAACGCACAGACAAGTCTGTTACAATATTCACAAGCCTCTTGTAACCATCACTCAAATTTCGTGAGTCAATCTCTCGACCATCAACAAAATGAAAATAGACAGTCTTCTGCAATGGACGTATAGACACATTTCTGATAATATTGCAACCACTATCTCCCAAAGCTTCTCCTATTGCGCACTGCACAACTTCAATTTCGCTAAGCGACTTCTGTCCTTCTTGCAGGATGAGCAATCGATGCATCCAATAATCAAAGAATCCATCCCCCTGCAAACATTCGTAATAACCGAACGAACGAGGCTGGTAATATTTACAGAAGATAGAACGATCTAACTTGCGGCTACTGTGAATGTCTTCTGTTGAGAAAGCAGCGAAAAGTGGTAGGGCTATACTCCCATCATCTTCTGTTGAAAGATCGTGATATAACGAATGAGTATAATCACGCAAAGGCTTGATGCCAGAAATTGCAGTACGGTTTTTCTTGCCTGTTCGACTCAGAATCATATTTTTAAACTCCGCTAAATCGTAGGATATGTTCACTTGTCGTTCTAAAGACTCTACTCCATCATGCACCTCGCTCATAAAATCATCATTAGAGATTCCAATAAAACGAGTGTTACTATCGGAAAAACCTGAGAAAAATGAGCTCATTGCTATCTTTAGACCACGCAGGATAGAAGTCTTACCACAACCGTTCACACCAAACAGTAAGTTTACAGTTGGTTTGAACTGCAAGTGATATTCTCCGAAGCAACGGAAATTATTGAAAGTTATCGACGTTATATTCATATGTCATTTTTAATTGATACTTGCCTACAAAAGTACGACTAAAAAAGCAATTTGCCAAATATTTCTCTTATTATTTACGCTCAACTATTACTTTTTCTGCAAAAACATATTTATCCACCCTCATTTCACGCTTTCTTTTCATCTGTAATTACATATTCCCGTACGTCATCCTGCCGACACCCGCACGCCAGCCCAGAAGGCAGCGATGCGAGAGCTTCTGAAGAGTCTCTGTACCGACTATCCTGAAGCCGAGATCCTTGGTCATAGAGATCTCCCTGGTGTCCACAAGGAGTGTCCATGTTTTAATGTCAAGAAGTGGCTTTCCAGCATTCATTTCCACATATAATTCTCCATACTCTTCTCATACTTTCATTTCCACTCCCCAATCTTATGTCCCGCATAAGGTTGGGGCTTTTTCGTATAAATCTAGAAAATGCTGCCATTTATGCGATTTTCTGCCATCAAAATTTGCCCATCTTCTACATTTTTATTAAATTTGCACGAAAAAGCATAAAATATACAGGAATATGAATGACAAGATAGCTAATATTGATGCTCATTTCATAGATGATATCAGAACCATCATCACAAAGGCAAGAAGCAAGGCGTATCAATCTATCAACGAAGCCTTGATACGCTCAAACTGGGAAATTGGCAAACGTATTGTTGAAGAAGAGCAGCTTGGCAAGCAGCGTGCTGATTATGGAATACAGCTCATCAAGTCCATATCTCAGCAGTTGACGACTGAGTTCGGCTCTGGCTATGGTGTTCGTAACCTTGCCTATTTCAAGCAATTATACCAATATTTCCCTGATTGGGAGATTTTGCACGCGCGCGTGCAAAATCTTACTTGGACCCATCTGAAGAGTATTCTAAGAGTTACAGATGCAGGAGCTCGCCTATGGTATTTAAAGGAATCGTCAGAGCAAATGTGGAGCACAAGAACCCTCGACCGCAATGTTGCCTCACAATACTATTATCGACTCCTGCAAACCAGCAATGAGCATAAAGATGAGGTAGAGAACGAGATGAAAACCCTTACAAAAGGATACGCAGACTCACCAGCCATGTTCATCAAGTCGCCAATGGTGACAGAGTTTCTGGGCTTATCCCGTGACATGAGTTTCTCGGAAAGCGAACTGGAGAGTGCCATCATCACCCATCTTCAGAAGTTCCTGATGGAGATGGGCAAAGGCTATGCCTTTGTAGAGCGCCAGCAGCACATCATCACCGATACCCAGGACTACTACATAGACCTGGTATTCTACAATTACCTGATGAAATGCTTCGTACTGATCGACCTGAAGACGACCAAAATCACCCATCAGGACGTTGGACAAATGGATATGTATGTAAGAATGTATGATGAGATGAAACGCACGGAAGGCGACAACCCGACCATCGGCATACTGCTCTGTTTGGAAACCAGCCAGGACATTGCAAGATTTTCCATCCTGCACGACAGCAAGCAATTATTCGCTTCTAAATATCTCACCTATCTCCCTACAGAGCAACAGCTTAAGGAAGAGATAGAAAAACAGAAAGAGCTATTCAGACTACAACATATCAGATAAGGCAAAGGAATGTTATCACGAATAAAACGTACTATTAAAAATTACCAATAATTTTTATCCAATACCCCAATGAGATGGAATTTACATTCAAATCCATTTCATTGGGACATATAATTAAAACTGTTTATTTGTTTCTAATAACATATTCAAATTCATCAAAATTCTCATATCCTAATTCTATTAAGACTTGGCGACTGTGTTTCCTGTCATCTTCGGTGTTGAACTTGGGGATTATGGGGAGACGAAGGATGATCTTGTCTTTATGTTTGGCATGAGTGTTGAGCCAGACAAGGTTGTCGATAACTTGCCGGTTGGGCTTACCTGTGTAGGCTTGATAGATGGCAGGATTCATGTCCTTGATGTCGATGATAAAGGAGTCAATGTATGGGGTGACTTTCTCCAAGTGATGGCGAGGTACGTTTAGACTCGTCTCCATCGTAAAGTGCCATCCCTCTGGGCATAGTTCACAAAACTCCTTTATGAATGAACTCCACAGAAGCGGTTCACCTCCACCAAAACAGATGCCGCCTCCTGTAGCTAAGAAGTAGAGGTTGTCCATCTCCACGTTCGCCATCAGCAGTTCTGTATCCACCTCCTGCCATACGCCGTCAGCATCAAGGCATTGGGGATTGAGACAGTATTTGCAACGAAGCGGACAACCGTGGAATGCCACAAGCGTGGTGACGCCCTCGCCGTCTATCGTGAGGCGGTGGCGGTCGATGCAAATAAGTGGGGCGGTCTTCATGTTATTCTACTTTAAATGTGAAAGGAACGGTGGCATGTGATTTCACCACCTTTCCGTTTTTCTTGGCAGGAGTCCATTTCGGCATGCTTTTCAGTACTCGGATGGCTTCCTCGTCGAGGATAGGGACAAGACTTTTCTCCACCTTGATGTTGCTCAAACTTCCGTCCTTGTTGACGGTGAAACCAAGGATGACTCTGCCTATTGGCGCGCCTTCCCGACATTCTTTTGGATATTGAAGGTTGGTCTTGATGTATTGCGTCAATGCAGTCGAACCGCCTGGGAATGAAGCCTCTTCGAAAGTATCTTCTCTTTTGATGACGGGAGCCGTTCCTCTAATTCTGACTTCGGGAACGATTCCAGCCACGACTTCCCCTAAGGCACTTTCGTTGAATATTAGAGTGATGATATTGAGCTTGTCTCGGCTCATTTCAGATAGTTTGATGTTTCGGTCTATGAAGCCGATGTATTGCACGGTTATCGTGTCGCCTTGCTCCACTTCGAGAGTGAAGTTTCCATTGACATCAGTTATTGCATACTTTCCCGAAAGTTTAGCGATGACGGAGGCTCCAATAAGCGGCTCATTGTCCTCGTCGCTAATGAGATGCCCTTGAACGAAGAGCATTCCTTTCTTGCTGAGAGAATCTTTCGCTTGGAGTAGGGCGATGTCGTTGGTGGTGTATTTTTGGAACTGGATAGGGATAACCTTTTCAGACTTAGGCGGTGTCGATTTGTAATATCCCTTCTGCGTGGCGCACGATGTGGCGGATGCGGTGAGGGCGGTGATGCCCAAAGCCACTCCTGCGACCTTGATGGCTTTCCCTGCCATCTGTCGGAGGTGCAGTTCGTGTTCTAAGTCCCTCACGTCTTGCTCGCATTTCGGGCAAGTGCCCTTGCATTCGCCCTTAAAGTGGCATTCTTCGGGTGAATAACTGATTCCGTTGGCATCCGCGATCTGCTTGCGGATGGCCTTGAGCGTGTTGCAAATGTTGCGTCCTCTTGCCATAGTTTATTTTTTTTATGCTTATGTCCTTTTTTGATAACAACAATTTCACCCATGAGTCCTCCACTTTCTGTCAAAGTGATGACATTGAGTTTTTCGAAATTCATTTCAGAGAGTTTGATGATTCTGTCTTGCATACCAATGAACTTTATGGTGATTGTATCTTTTGGCTCCACTTCAATTGTGAAGTTTCCATCAATGTCTGCTGCCGTTTTCTTTCCAGAAAGTTTAGCTGTGATGAAGGCACCTACAATCGGTTCTTTCGTATTTTCGTCAATAATATGACCTTGGACAAAAAGGACTCCTTTCTTCCTAAATGATTCTTTATCTTTTAGCAGAATAGAATCTTTGGATGTGTATTCTTGGAAGCGAATAGGAATAACTTTCTTTGATAGTAGTGGTATCGAGTTATAGTAGCCTTTTTGTGTAGAACATGACGTAATAGATGCAGCAAGAGCAATTATTCCCAATGCCACTCCCGCAACCTTTATAGCCTTCCCTGCTTTCAGTCTAAGTCGCAACTCATGTTCCAAATATCTCACATCTTGCTCGCATTTGGGGCAAGTTCCCTTGCATTCACCAGTGAAGTGGCATTCTTCTGGTGAATAGTCAATCCCATTAGCATCTGCTATTTGTTTGCGAATTGCCTTGAGGGTATCGCAGATGTTGTGTCCTTTGGCTTTCATAAATTGCTGTTTTTAGATGTTCAACATTCTCTTTACTCACAAAATGAGTATATTATTAGTCATAATCCCTAAAAAATACTCATTTATAATTCTAATTTCAAAAATACGAAAAAAAATCCACATACAAGAATAATTTTTGTTGTATTATAAGAAATGGGATTGTTTTTAACTTTTTCGCTGCTTTTGATGCCGTATATAGAATTTATCTGTGTTCCAAATATGCTGTGTTGTTTTAAAGAACCTTGTACACATCAAAAAATTAATAATATTTAAAAACAAAGCAAAATATATTGTTTTTCAGATATTAGATTTATCTTTGCATTAATAATCGAAGCGTTCTTTGTATATTGCAAAGTTGTGAAAGAAAAAGAATATTGCTCGTTTCTAAATCGTTAGCAGTTACATTCTTTGTTATACTTAATTCGTTGATAGTCAATCAATAATAGATTTTGTTGTGACTCAAGCAATGCACAATTTAAGCAAAAGCAACTGAAAGTGAAGATGAGAGAAATGAACTACAAGTGGTTGAGAATGAGCAATATTTCATAATTCTGCCAATTGGCTACAAAGCAAAGCCGAGCAGGATATTGAGTCAAGAATCGGCATCGACTAAAAAAAGGCACGTTCCCAAACTACCAGTACACTCGGTAAGCTGTGCGCACTCCATTTGGGCTAACAGGATTCCCTGCACCGCCTGTTGGCATAACTTCTTCTGTTTAAAATTCTTTCTTCAGCTCATTGTATAAGTCAACTGGTCCCAAGTGCCAGTATTGGGTACTTTCGGTGGATAGCTTCTTATAGAGTTTTGAGCGATATATACGGTTGATTGCATCCGTAAGGCTTATGCCCTTGTCTTCTGAGAGCCAAGGGGCAAGCCATCCAATCTTTAATGGCAGCAACATATACAAGTTGTCCTGTGTTATCTTTGCACTCATATCTTGATGATTTTTGATTCTACAAATTTAATGGCTTGCAGCGACTTCTCCGTATGGAATATACTTTGCTCATTTTCTTCTTTCGTTTATCATTTTGTCAATTTCTTCAACCAGCCACTGACCGCCTTGCGTATGGAGTACATCGTAGAACTCACAAAAATGCTCTGCTATGCCATATTGTTCAAACAAATTCACCACATCCTCAGTAGCCATATTCTTTGCCTTGGCATATTGCTCTATGCAGAACGATACAAACATGGCTCTGGCTTGCTGTTCCTTGTTCATTGTTGTTCTCCTTTCTGTGGCTCTGCCACTTTCTCCTCTAAAACTGCCTTTATGCGATTTAACTTCATATTATTATTGCATTTTACCCTACAAAAATAATAATTTAATGCGATAATCTATCATAAATAGGCAAAATTTTAGCATTTTATAAGGTGATTTTAGTCGAAGATGCTACAAATCCCACTTTTTATGCTTATTTTTGAAACTTTATGGTTCTGTTTTTAGGTCTTGGCTTGAAAGCTATGAATACAGCATTGACTGTATGCAACTGGCAGCTTGGAGAAAGAATTGACAGAGAGCATCTCGGTGAAGATGGCCAGGGGGAAAGCATTAAAACTTGTAAAAAACGGGCATTATCTGAGTTTTTTGTTTTACCTTTGTACCTTCAATGACAGTTAGAGACAAAATAAACATTAAATAATATGGAAAATAAAAGCAAAAGAATAGAAGAGATCTTCAAACAGGATCTGAGTATGTACCTTACTGGCAGACAGCGTGTTGACGAGCAGCTTCCGGATGCTCCAGACATCGAGGAACAGTGGGCAAAGATTGGCGAAAGCTATCTGCCTGATGCCATGCGCGAGTTCAGCAAATACCCTACCGTGGCTCTGGGATGGATTATGTTTGTAGGCATGGCCATCGCCAAATACTGGGACGAGGACTGGGAGCTGTATGGCAAGGTAGATAATCTTTATGAATACCTCAGAGACCGCATTGATTTCGACCACATGGACGACTATATTCTCGACCAGGTTCTGCTGCTCGACGAGAACGAGCACAAGGCTACTTCTACCATCGTTGCAGAGTGTGCCGCACGCACCTATACCCTGCTCATCCATCAGGGATATGAACCTGGTACAGAGGCTGCTTTCCGTGGCTTCATTGCAGCTTTACATCAAATGTATCTGATGGGTGCAGCCATGGAGCTGAAGAGACTGGGTTATCACATGACTCAGCTGCAGTAATTAAAAAACATTAAAAAAGATTTTGTTATATGAAATAATAGTTGTACCTTTGCAGTCGATTTTCGGATAACGAAGCAAAAATCACATTAATTCATATAACAAAACTTTTTAAATGAAGGCAATAGCAATTAAGTCGAGTTTGTTTTCTTGCTTGAAGAGTTATAACAAGAAAACATTCATGTCTGACCTCATGGCAGGTATCATCGTTGGTATCGTAGCCCTGCCTCTGGCCATCGCATTCGGTATCGCTTCTGGCGTGACACCCGAGAAGGGTATCATCACAGCCATCGTAGCGGGTCTCATCATCTCCATCTTCGGCGGAAGCAAAGTGCAGATCGGCGGACCTACAGGAGCATTCATCGTCATCATCTACGGCATCATCCAGAAGTATGGATTCGAGGGATTGACCATCGCAACGCTGATGGCAGGTCTCTTCCTGGTGCTCTTCGGACTGCTCCGACTTGGTACCATCATCAAGTACATCCCTTATCCTATCGTGGTAGGTTTCACCAGCGGTATCGCCGTAACCATCTTCACCACACAGATCAAGGATCTCTTCGGTTTGACATTGGCTTCCAATCCTTCTGACTTCCTGGAGAAATGGGGTGTCTATTTCCAGAGTTTCGACACCATCGACCCTTGGTGTGCCCTCATCGGTGTGGTTAGCGTGGTGGTCATCGCCATCACTCCTAAGTTCAGCAAGAAGATTCCGGGATCGCTCATCGCCATCATCCTGATGACCGTTGTAGCGCTGCTGCTCAAGCAGTTTGCCGGTGTAGAGAGCATCGAGACCATCGGTGACCGTTTCTCTATCAGCAACGAGTTGCCTGCTGCCCAGGTTCCTGAGATGAACTGGGAGACCATCAAGAGTCTGGTATCTCCTGCCATCACCATCGCTATCCTCGGCGCCATCGAGAGTCTGCTCTCTGCTACCGTTGCCGACGGTGTCATCAGCGACCATCACGACTCTAATACTGAGTTGATTGCCCAGGGTCTGGCGAACATCGCTTCCCCACTCTTCGGCGGTATTCCTGCTACCGGCGCCATCGCCCGCACGATGACCAATATCAACAACGGCGGTAAGACTCCTGTCGCAGGTATCATCCACGCAGTGGTACTGTTGCTGATCTTCCTCTTCCTGATGCCGCTCGCCAAGTATATTCCTATGGCTTGTCTGGCTGGTGTACTGGTTGTGGTTTCTTACGGTATGAGCGGCTGGAGAAGCTTCCTGGGTCTGATGAAGAATCCTAAGAGCGACGTTACCGTGCTCCTGATTACCTTCTTCCTGACCATCATCTTCGACCTGACCGTTGCCATCGAGGTGGGTCTGATCATCGCCTGTCTGCTCTTCATGAAGCGAATGAGCGAGACCACTGATGTCACGGCAGTTACTGAGGATGAGATTGATTTGAACAAGGAATATGATTTCCTCTCTACCAACCTGGAGCACTATACGATTCCTAAGGGTGTAGAGGTATATGAGATCAACGGTCCTTTCTTCTTCGGAGCAGGTAACAAGTTTGAGGAAGTGATGGCAGCCTTCGGTGACCGTCCATTGGTTCGCGTCATCCGCATGCGTAAGGTTCCATTCGTGGATTCTACCGGTATCCACAACCTCACCAACCTCTGCGAGATGAGTCAGAAGGAGGATATCCAGGTAGTTCTCTCCGGTGTCTGCGAAAAGGTAAACGCCCAGTTGGAGAAGGCGGGCTTCTACAATATGCTCGGCAAGGAGAACATCACTGATCATATCAGCAAGGCGCTGAAGCGTGCTGAAGAGATCATCGAGGCTAAAAAATAATGATTATAGACATCATACAAAAAAAAGATGCATTGCGGATTGTTCAGCAATGCATCTTTTTTTGTATGATAATCATTAATCACTTTACAGGACTTTACCCAGGAACTCCTGGAGTCTTGGAGACTTCGGATGATTGAAGACTTCTTCAGGGGTGCCATCCTCCGTGATATAGCCATCACTGAAGAAGAGCACACGATTGGCAACTTCTCGGGCAAAGCCCATTTCGTGGGTTACTACCACCATCGTCATGCCTTCAGCAGCCACATCCTTCATCAACTGCAATACTTCTCCTACCATCTCCGGATCGAGCGCAGAAGTAGGTTCATCGAAAAGAAGAACCTCCGGATTCATTGCCAGGGCACGGACGATGGCTACACGCTGCTTCTGTCCGCCCGAAAGACTATCCGGGTAACTGTCTGCCTTGTCCAGCAATCCGATGCGGGAGAGAAGCTCTGTAGCCTTCTCATCCGCCTCTTCACGGGTCATCTTCCCCAACTCTACCGGTGCCAGCATGATGTTGCGACGGATGGTCATGTTCGGGAAGAGATTAAACTGCTGGAACACCATACCCACCCGCTGACGCATCTTGTTGATATCTACATCCCAGGAGGTGAGATCTATGCCATCGATCAGAATCTTTCCCTCCGTAGGTTCCTCCAAGAGATTGATGGAACGCAGGAAGGTACTCTTGCCACAGCCCGACGGGCCGATAATGGCAACCACTTCGCCCTGCTTGACGGAAGTGGTAATGCCTTTCAGGACTTCGTTGTCGCCGAAGCGCTTGCGAAGTCCTTCTATCTTGATTATCTCGTTTTTGTCCATATCATTTAAAGCTTTTGCCCTTTCAGGGCGCATTTCTAACTGCAATTATACCCAGGGCGATGCCCTGGGCTAGGTGCTTCTGCCCTTTCAGGGCGTGCTATTTCCTTTCGCTCTTTCTCAAACGCTTTTCCAACTTTCTCACTCCGGCATTCAGTCCGAGGACGATGATGAGATACAGACAGGCTACTACACCCAACGGCATCATTGCCTCGTAGGTGATGCTGCGGATGATATCGGAACCCTTGGTAAGATCCACGAGACCGATGTAACCGCTGATGGAAGTCTCCTTGAGCAGGGTGATAAGCTCATTACCCATCGCCGGCAGCACATTCTTGAAGGCTTGTGGCAGGATGATGAGCCGCATGGTCTTGCCATAAGAAAGACCGAGACTTCTACCCGCTTCCATCTGTCCCTCATCTACCGACATAATACCCGAACGGATGACCTCGGCAATATATGCCGCAGAGTTCAAACCGAAGGCTATGACGGCTACCAGGATCTTGTTGACATCGGCAGAGGCGAAGACCACATAATAGATGATGAGCAACTGCACCATGGTAGGTGTGCCACGCATGACGGTGAGATACAACTGGCAGAGCATATTCGGAATGCGCCAACCGCCACGGCGTTCATGACGTGCACGTATGATGGCAATCAGCGTACCGAGAATCACGGAAAGGATGATGGCGAAGAAGGTGATGATGAGCGTATTGCCCAATCCCTGAAGGAGATACTCATAGCGGTTGTCATCAATGAAGCAAGACTTGAACTTATCCAGAAATCCATGCTGTGCACCAGCTACTTCTGCATTTCCGGAATTTACCATGATGACCTGTCGCACATCAGCGTAGGAATCGGTGAATCCAATGTTCTTCTCCCGCTCCGGGGTGACGGTAATACCGGCGATGCCGGCATCAGCCTTACCAGCCTGTACGGAAGTGATGATGGCATCAAACTCCATATCTAGAATCTCGACATCCACACCCATCACATCGCCGATGGCATTCGCCACATCGACATCGATACCCACAATCTTACCATCCTGGTAGTACTCGAATGGTTCGAAGGTGGCATTGGTGGCAAAGCGGAGACTCTTCTTCAGTCCGAGCTTCTGCAGCGCTTCCGGTCCAACCTTCTTCACATCCGAAGTCTTAGGCGTATAAGCCACGGCAATGCCCCGTTCCAGATGGCGGTTGACGATGGAATCGATGACGCCATTCGCCTTCAGGATACGGATGGCATGATTGATGGACTGCTGCAACTCGGCATGATCCTTTGCCACGCAGATGGCGAAAGAGGAGGCATCGAAGGTTTCCGGCAGAATGCGGAGAGAAGGATTCACCCGCTGGAATGCCTTGGCTGGTGCCTCATCGGTCACCATACAGTCGATCTTACCCTGGAGGAGCGCCTGAATGGCATCGGCTCCCTTGTTGTATCGTTCTACCTTGGTGCCATCTCCTTTCTTTTCCAACTCTGTGGCAAGGCCGTCGCTGGTGGTACCTAACTGTACGCCGATAACGGCGCCCTGCAAATCAGCCTTCGCCTTCAACTGCTTCTTCGCATCGGAAGAATCCGAGCCACAGGAAGACAGGAGAAGACAGACTGCTATTACTAAAGTACTTAAACTAAATCGTTTTAATCTGTTATAAATCATCTAATTAATCATTATTCTCCTTTAAAGCCTTTTGCCAAACCGCCCTCGCTGGTTTCCTTATAGAGCGAAGGGAGATCGTGACCGGTCTGCCGCATCACCTCTACTACTCTATCGAATGATACGCTGTGATGACCATCCGAGAAGGAAGCGTAGAGATCAGCATCCAGGGCACGGGCAGCCGCAAAGGCATTGCGCTCGATGCAAGGAATCTGTACCAATCCGCAAACCGGGTCGCAGGTCATACCCAGGTGATGCTCCAATCCCATTTCGGCAGCATACTCTACCTGGGCAGGACTACCACCGAAGAGCTGGCATGCCGCAGCTGAAGCCATCGCACAGGCTACACCTACCTCACCCTGGCAACCCACATCAGCGCCACTGATAGAAGCATTGTGCTTCACGATGTTACCCACAAGTCCGGCTGTAGCCAAAGCACGGAGGATGCGGTCCTCGCTCATCTCATGAGCGGTATGCATGTGATAGAGTACGGCAGGAAGTACACCACAGGCACCACAGGTAGGAGCCGTAACGATGGTACCGCCCGATGCATTCTCCTCACTCACCGCCAGTGCATAGGAATAAATCAGTCCGCGGCTCTGCAAGGAAGCACGATAGCCCTTTGCCTTGATATGATAGACAGCAGCCTTGCGCTGGAGTTTCAGCGGTCCAGGCAAGACACCCTCATGACTGAGACCATTGTGGATAGACTGCTTCATGGTATCCCAGACCTTACGGAGATAATCCCAGATATCCTTATCCTCGCATTTCTCCACGTATTCCCAGAAAGAGCGGCCGTTGTCGTAGCACCATTTCTGGATTTCCGCCATCGTCTTCAGGTCATAGACATCTTCAGCGCCCAACTCCGACTGTCCATCAGAACCATCCGAGATGGCACCGCCACCGATACTATATACAGTCCACTCATCAATCACGTCGCCATTCAGGTCCTTGCCCACAAACTTCATTCCGTTAGGATGGAAAGGCAGGAAGACCTGAGGCTTCCAGATGATATGAACAATATGCTTCTTGAGCACTTCCTCGATAGCCACATCGGTCATGTGACCCTTGCCGGTAGCAGCCAGGGCACCATACAATGTAACTTCGTAGGACGAAGCATTAGCACAACGCTCCAGGAAGAGCTTAGCTGCGCGCTGAGGTCCCATCGTATGACTGCTCGATGGTCCCTTGCCAATTCGGTATAACTCCTTTAAAGATTTCATTTTCCCGTATTATAATGTTATTGTATTTATTTTAGGTATTTTCCGATTGCCGGTCTATTTCACCTGGGTGGCTCTTGTGATGACGATGTCTTCCAGCGGGCGGTCATTGTTGTCCTTGTTGGTAGCCACATTCTGGATCTTATCTACCACATCCATACCTTCCAGCACCTCGCCGAACACGGTATATCCATTGTCCAGATGAGGCACTCCACCATGCTTGATGTAACCCTGCTGCAACTGCTCGGATGGCAGTGCGTAGGATTTCGCACCCTCTCTCTTCTCCTTCTCTACATAGTATTCCATCTGTCGGGGTGAGAAGTTTCTGCCCCAGGTGATATAGAAATCGGTAGAGGCTGATGCCTTGGTAGGATTCTCATCATCCCCCTCACGGGCTGCACAGAGCTGACCGCGCTTGTGGTAATATTTAGGATAGATGATTTCGGCTGGTACCGTATAGTTGACATCAAACTTCTCCACCTTTCCGGGAGTAACCTTGCGACAGGAGTAATCACCACCCTGGATCATGAAGTTCTTGATGACACGCTGAAAGATACAGCCGTTGTAATATCCGCTATTCACGAGCTTGAGGAAGTTGTCACGGTGATGCGGAGTATCGTTATAAAGAGCCACACGGATATTGCCCATCGTGGTTTCCAGCAGTACCTCGTGGCAGGTGGTGTCACGAGGTGTCTCCCAAGGGAGCAACTCATTGTCGAATGCCGGACGGGCAGTCTGCTGAGTTGGCTGAGTCTGTTCCTGCGCCATTGCCTGAGGAGCAAAAGCAGCCAGCAAGAGGGCAGATATCGTTATTATCTTTTTCATTTTCTTAATACTTAAATCTGTTTTTTATGTTATTGATTGCAAAGATAATGATTTTATTCTAAAAAGTTATGCTTTTCTCAAACTTTCTTTATATCTTTGCGTGCAAAATGACAGAAACGGGCAAAATGATGCTCGAAAATTGGTGAATAACATAAAAAGCTTCGAAAATGAGGCTACATAAACGATTTGATATGATGACAACAAAAAGATTATATCTTCTTCTCCTGGGCTTCGCACTGATAGGAATGAAAGCCCAGGCACAGCACGTGAGCTTCGGACCTCTGCACAGTCAGGATAGTCCGAGGGAAGACTGGCTGTTGCCAGGCGATACGGTATATCAGGACGGGAAGACCGTGGTATATGGCGGAAAACCCGTAAAAAACACCTATACCCCTATCCGGCATATCGATTCCAACAGTGACGAACTCTACAAGATGGGCAGTTATCTAAAGAACCCTCAGGATAGTGATTATTATAACAATCCGATCTCCAATCTGGTCAATACGGGAGGATTGGGAAACAGCTATGACTATTGGGGAAATGACTGGGGCAAATATGGCTGGAACCGATATGGCTGGGGACTCCATAAGGGACTGAACCTCTCGGTAGATCTTTCCGTCTTCGCCACTTTCGGCAAGCATGCGCCACACTGGGGCGGTTTTACCCAGACCATCAATGCTACGTATCTCACGCCGCTCACCAAGGACAACAAGCTGTGGATGGCTTTGGGTACCTATCTCAACAACATCAATTACGGAGGCGATAATTTCCGGGATGGTGGAGTGTATGGCATTCTGGGCTATCAGTTTGATGAGCACTGGGAGGCATACGTATATGGACAGGTAAGCGTTGCCAACAACTACAATTCCATCTACAACCGTTATGCCGGATATGGTCCTTATGGATTTGGCAGATATGGCATGTATCCCGGCATCTGGGGAATGGGCGTGATGCCTGGAGGATATGGCATGGGAGCTGCCGGTGCCAATGTGTTAGGTGCCGGAGTAAGATACACCAACAAGAACTTCTCCATTGGAGTAAGCGTAGAAGGAAACTGGTATAATAACCCAAAGACTCCTTCCTATTACAAACAGTATGATTATCCAGTGAAATAAACGAAAGCCCCACACGGGCTGAAAGCCCAGAAGCTCCTAGCCCAGGCCAACACCCTGGGTTTACAAGGTATATAGCAAAATCGCCCTGTAAGGGCAAAAGCTTCTCATACACAAAGCTTTTGCCCTTACAGGGCGACAAACTTGCGCTCATGATTACCCAGGGTGTTGCCCTGGGCTAGGAGCTTCTGCCCTTTCAGGGCGTCTGGATTTACTTATTCCCCACAGATAATCTGAACGATGCGTTCTGCCGATCGTCCATCCCATCTATCAGGAATACCACCCTTCTTCCATTCACCCTTCACAATCTTCTCCATAGCCTGCTGAAGCTTCTCCGGATCTTCAGCAACGAGCTCGTTGGTTCCTACGGTTATGGTTTCCTGATGCTCGGTATAACTATTCAGGGTGATGCATGGCACACCATTGAAGGTAGCCTCTTCTGCCACATTACCCGAATCGGTGATTACACCCATGGCGTGAGCTGAGAGATAAGAGAAATCGAGATAACCCTGAGGCTGCACAACCATGATACCAGACTGATGGTCAGCCACATCCTGGTAAGCCTTGAAGGCAAGCACGAATCCCAATGCCTTGCCACGCAAAGGAGCCAGAACCTTGATGCCTGCCTGGCGAGCCACACTGTCGATCGTTGAGATCAAGGTCTTCATCTCATCGATATTGTTGACGATTGCCTTGCGGTTCAAGGTAAGCACCATATACTTGCCATCCTCCAAATGCTGCTCGTCCATCACCTGAGGACGCTTCATACGCTGCTGCAGGAACCGGATGTTATCAATGAGTACATTACCCACCATATAGACCTTAGAGAGTTCGGCACCCTCCTTGTTGGCGATACTGTTGTTGGAGATACCTGCGGTGAAGAGGATATCAGAGAGTCCATCAATCACCAGACGGTTGATTTCCTTTGGCATGGTGATATCGAAGCTACGGGTACCTGCTGCGATGTGAGCCAACTGAACGCCCTGCTTCTTGGTGACGATAGCCACAGCCATGGTAGAAGCCAGATCATCCACCACAATCACCACATCCGTAGGATTCTGCTGGAGATAGCGCTCAAACTGTGCCATCACCATACCGGTCAGCTCATTCATATTCTCACATTCCACGCCCAAATAAACATCTGGCTTGCGGATACCCAAGTCAGAGAAAAGAGAATCTTCAAGGGTCTCATCGTCTTCGCGACCGGTATAGACCAGCTTGCACTCCATCTCCCCGCCCGCATTCCGGGCATTCTCTATCGCTCTCATCACAGGAGCCACCTTAATGAAGTTAGGTCTCGCTCCAGCAACAATACAAATTTTCTTACTCATATTTTTTTAGTTTACTTACTGTTAAACAAATCCTTGATGCCACCGATGGATCCCAGGAGGTTGGTAGCCTCGTATGGCAGATAAACCACCTTATTATCCTTACCCTGAGCCACTTCCTGCATCATGGTAATGTATTTCTGTGCCAGCAGATAGTTGGCAGGATTGGTACTCTGTCCTACGGCTTCGGTAATCTTCTGGATGGCGATGGCCTCAGCCTCAGCCTTGCGGATGCGGGCGGTAGCCTCACCTTCAGCTCTCAGGATTGCCTGCTGCTTGGCAGCCTCAGCCTTGTTGACAATCGCCGCCTTTTCACCTTCGGAGAGCAGACGCTGCTTCTCCTTCTCACCTTCTGAAGTAAGGATGGTAGCTCGCTTGTTACGCTCTGCCTGCATCTGCTTCTCCATCGCCTGGAGCACACTCTCAGGAGGAGTGATATCCTGCAACTCTACACGGTTTACCTTGATTCCCCACTTGTTGGTAGCATCATCGAGCACCGCACGGAGCTTGGTGTTGATAGTGTCACGGGAGGTAAGTGTCTGGTCGAGTTCCATCTCACCGATGATGTTACGCAGGGTAGTCTGAGTCAACTTCTCTATCGCATTAGGCAGATTGTTGATTTCATAAACACTCTTGAAAGGATCTACAATCTGGAAATAAAGCAGTGCATTGATCTGCATCTGAATATTATCCTTGGTAATCACATTCTGACGGTCGAAATCATAAACCTGTTCACGAAGGTCGATGCTGCTGGTATAAGTATAGCTTCCTCTACGCATCGCCACGATGGTCTTTGCCTGGTCGATGAAAGGAATGATAATGTTGATACCTGGCTTCAGGGTAGCATAATAGCGACCCAACCGCTCGATGATTCTGGTCTCACTCTGAGGAATGATCACGATGGTTTTCTTTACCACTACCAGTGCAAGCAGCACTAGAGCAATCAATACATAAAGTCCTATTTCCATGATGTTTATAATTAAAAGTTAATACTTCTCTACCTGGAGAATGATAGACTGGTGACCCATCACTCTTACACGGGTACCCTTGGCGATATCACCAGCAGCGCCCGGAGCTTCTGCCTTCCAGTCATCACCATCGAGCTTCACTCTTCCATACCCACCGGCAACGATGGTTTCACTCACCTCGCCTATCTGTCCGGCAAGGGCATCGGAATTACTCTCCCGAAGATCGGCTCCCCTATGGATAGCCTTTACCAGATGCGGACGGATCAACAGGATACTGAGTACGGAACATACCGCCCAGACCACTACCTGCAACCAGAACGGAGCATCCATCACAGCCACTGGTATGCTGATGAGCGCACCGATGGCAAAACAAGTCACGTAGAAGTCGCCGGAAGACAACTCCAGGATGAGGCAGATGAACATAATGACAGTCCAAAACAGCCAGAGGTTTTGAGAGATATATTCCATCATATCGTTATTTTTTAGTTGATTTCTTCATCAGCGAGCTAGCCTTGATGGTCTTGACGCCCGTTTTGGTTGTGGTAGTAACGGAAGTCTTTCCCTGAGGCTTGTAATACTTCAGCGCTGTAGGCATCGCCGCCTTCAAGGCAGCAATACGCTTGGCATCGGAAGGGTGATCGCTGAAGATATCACTCTTGCCCTGATTGCCCGAAGCCTCAGCCATACGTTCCCAGAAAGGTATCGCCTGCTGAGGATCGTAGCCTGCCATCGCAGCAAAGATCAAGCCCATATAGTCGGCTTCTGTTTCGTTTTCACGTGAATACTTCAGATTACGGAAGGAGAAGTACTGTCCGGCTACGGCACCCGCCAAATCTCCGACTCCATTACCTACTGCCTGATTCAGCACACCGCTCAGAATGCTGGTACCTACCTGCTGGTTCTGGGCCTTGGAAAGCTGCTCGGCACTGTGCTTAGCCACGGCGTGTGCGATCTCATGACCCAGTACGATGGCGAGCGAATTATCGCTGGAAGCCACCGGGAGCAAGCCTTCATATACCACAATCTTTCCGCCAGGCATGCAGAAGGCATTCACACTGTTGTCCTGAACGAGGTTGAATTCCCAGGAATAGTTCTGCAGATCATTGGCGTATCCGTTCTCCTTGAGATAAGTTTCCACGGCAGCAGCCAGTCGCTTTCCGACTCTCACCACCTGCGCTGTCTTCACAGCATTGGTAGATTTCTTAGCCGAAGCCATGTACTTGGTATATTCCTGATTAGACAAGCTCAAAACCTGTGCATCTGAGACAGAGATGCGGTGGGTGCGACCCGTAAGAGGCACCTTCTGCGTTGTACCGCAAGATGCAAGCATCATGGCAGCCAACATACTAAAAACTAAAACCTTAATCCGTTTCATTTTCTATCTTCTCTTAAGTTATATATTCTATTTGCAAGAAATAGTTATCTTATGATTTGCAAATATACATCAAATACACGAAACAACCAAGTTTTTCCGAGAATTTAACAAAAAATTAAGAGGGTGTGTCATAAGTTTAGATTATGGCAGCCGAAGTCGGGCTGAAAGCCCAAAAGCTCCTAGCCCAGGGCATCGCCCTGGGTAATGTTGGCAAAAAGTAAAGTCGCCCTGAAAGGGCAAAAGCTTTCAATTTCAAAGCTTTTGCCCTTTCAGGGCGACTTTTTTGTATCTGTTCTAAAACCCAGGGCGATGCCCTGGGCTAGGAGCTTCTGCCCTTTCAGGGCGTGCTGTTCAAAACTTGCTTCTGCCCTTTCAGGGCGTATTGGCTGTGACTTATGACACACCCTCTTGATTTTTTATGGGGAATTAGAGGAGTTAAATTCCTGCTATTATTTTCTGGCATTCATTGCCTTCTTGGCAGCAGCTACAGCCTTTTTGTACTTAGCAGTAGCCGACTTCAAAGCCTTGGCATTGTTAGCCTTCTTGGCAGCAGCTACAGCATCATAAAGATTCCACAACTTGAACTTAGCAGTAGCCTCCTTCTGTGACTTGGTATAAGCAGCAGCGGCAGCCTCTGTAGCAGCCTCAGCCTCTGGTGCAGCATACTGATGCTTGTAACCATCCTGCTTGTTCCAGAAACCACGGGTGAAGTCTGGGAAGGTAACGGCAGCGCTGTTGTTGTCCATAGAAAGCGCACCCAACTCTGCCAAAGAACACCACTCAGCCAAATCATAAACGTCCATATCCAATGGCAAACCATTCTGCAAGCAGTAAACCAGACGTGAGTCCATGATGAAGTCCATACCACCGTGACCCATCTGACGGCCCAGTTCACCATACTTCTTCAAGATTGGGTGATAATACTTCTTGATCAAAGCTTCCTTCTGCTCCTTGTTCATGAAACCATGCGCATTGAGGTTATCCATCTGAGGAGCACCTGTACCCTTGAGCGCCTCGCCAGAGAGTGCAAACTCCTCTGTAGGATACTTGGTAGCGTAACCCTTGGTACCTGTGAGCTTGAACAGACGGTTGTATGGCTGAGGAGTCATCACGTTGTGCTGGATCTCCACCACCTTACCCTTGGCTGTACGCATCAAGGTAGTAGTATGGTCACCATTGCGGAACTCCTTGCACTCCTTGCCGCTCTTGTTCTTCACCCAGTCCTTACCCACAAAAGACTCTGTATCCATGGCAACGAGCGTTGTGAAACGGTCGCCACGGTGAATATTCAGGCACTGAGCAACAGGACCCAAGCCGTGAGTAGGATAAACATCACCACGGTTCTCCATGTTATACTTCATACGCCAGTGGAGGTTGTCCTTATCATTGTCAGCTGGATCCTTCCAGTAAGCATCCCAGAAGTCCTCGAGACAGTGGATATAAGCGCCCTCAGCACGGATGATGTCACCGAAAACGCCATCCTGAGCCATAGCCAGCGCATTCATCTCATAGTAGTCGTAGCAGCAGTTCTCCAAGATGAAGCAATGCTTGCGAGTCTGCTCGCTCAAGTTGATCAGGCTCCAGCACTGATCCAGATTCATGGCACTAGGAACCTCGATGGCTGTATGCTTGCCATTCTCCATCGCAAACTTGGCAACTGGGAAATGGTGATTCCAGTCGGCTGCGATATAAACCAGGTCGATGTCAGAACGCTTGCACAAAGCCTCATAACCCTTCTCGCCGCTATAGATGTCAGCAGGCTTCAAGCCCTGCTTGCGCAAGTACTCCTGTGATTTCTCTGCACGAGCCTCCTCGTAATCGCACAAGGCAACGATCTCTACACCCGGAATGTGGCAGAAACGCATGACTGCCCAAGGACCACGCATACCCAGACCGACAAAGCCCACACGTACTGTCTTCAACTTAGGAGCCGTCAATCCCAAAACATTCTGCTGTCCTGCAGGACGTTCTGGTGTCTCCACAACGATTGTACCCTTGTCCCAATGCCACTTGGTGCCTGGAGACAAAGACTGAGCGCTAGCGGACAAAGAAAATGCCGCCAAAGCAGCCATCAAAAAACTCTTAATTTTCATCCCTAAAATTAGCAACACTTAAAGTTAGTAATATTAATTAATAGGTTCTGATCAACATCCAGGTTTCTCAGCAATTCTCTCAAATCAGCACTCCATTCATCTTAGTGTTGCATTAGAAAACAAATGGAACGCTGAAATGACTCTGCAAAAGTACAAATAAAATTTGAGATACAGAATCTTTTTAGTGTTTTTTTATGGATAAAGGCTCAATTCGAGGCTTTTAACAAGAAAAACCGCTCTGAATCAGAATGACAGAAACAAGAAAAACCGCCTCGCTTAAAGCGAAACGGTTTTCTTCTTACCCTTACTCTCGTTACCTACGCGATCGAGCGCTGTAACGACATAGGTATATTTCTGATCCTTTACGTATGGTATCGGATAGGTGGTATCGTAAACAACAGCTTGGAGAGCGGTGACATCATTGAGATTCACAGGCGCTCCCTTTTCAAAACGGTAGATGGCAAAACGGTTGGCGACATCGCCCCATTTCTTCTTCTTTGCCTTTGGAGCCTTCCAGGTAAGAAGTGGTCCCTTCTCTGTCCACTCCATCTTCAGACTCTTCACACCCTTTGGCGCCTTATCGTCGAGGAACGGCATCAATGGAGGAAGCGCAGGATATTTCCAGTAATAATCGCGCAGAGTATGTCCTATATTGCCAACATTATCAGCTGCAGTCTTGGCATACCAGAGTACGGTGCCCTGTACATTATTCATCTGCTGGTGAAGGCGATGCTTGGCTGGCAGCTGATGACTCTTCGGATTCGTAGGATCAGCAAACTTCGCCGTACGCTCGATATCCTCACCTATATAAAGAGGACGGTTACCAGCATACTTGTTCCACCACTGGATGAGGGTCTTGTAATCTGCCGCCTTGTTACCTATCTCCCAATAGATCTGAGGCACGCAGTAATCGATGAAGCCATTATTTACCCAAAGAAGAACATCGGCATAGAGATCATCGTAGTTCTGAAGGCCGAAAGTCTGAGATCCGATCGGAGAGTTTTTCCTGTTGCGATAGATACCGAAAGGAGAAACGCCGAACTTCACCCAAGGCTTGACACGATGGATGGTTTCACCCAACTGCTTGACGAACCGGCTCACATTATCTCTTCTCCAGTCGCCGATATTACGGAATCCACGAGGATTGGCTGCATACATCTGCTGATCAGGAATCTGCTTGCCAGCTACCGGATAAGGATAGAAGTAGTCGTCGATATGAAAACCGTCGATGTCATAACGGCTCACGATATCAGCAGCCACCTGACAAGTATAATCTGCAGCCTCCTGAAGCGCCGGATTGAGAAGCACGAGATTATCATAGTTGAAACAGAGGTTCGGATGCTTCTTCACCACGCTCTGGGATGACACCTGGGAGAACGAGGTAGAACCATGCTTGGCACGATAAGGATTGATCCAGGCATGAATCTCCATTCCACGCTGATGACACTGCTCAACCATCCACTCCAGCGGATCCCAATAAGGCGATGGAGCCTTGCCCTGGACACCGGTGAGGAACTTGCTCCAAGGTTCAAGATCACTCTGATAAAGGGCATCACATTCGGCACGTACCTGGAAGATGATGGCATTCACGCCATCCTTCTGCAATTCGTCCAGTTGCTTGGTGAGCATCGACTGAATCTGCTGGGTAGATTTACCCAAATACTGTCCGTTGACACACTGGATCCAGGCGCCACGGAATTCACGTTTGTTCTGTGCCATCAGGAATGAAGTCTGAAACATCAGCATCATCGCCAAAATCAGCATCCCAAAGATTTTCTCTCTTCTCATTAATTAGTGTTTATCGTTTAATGTTATTGTTTCATTCTAAATTATTCTTTCTTATCCTCCTCATCACGCAGCGTAGGCAGCGAGATATGGTATTTCACGGCGAGCAGGCGGATGATGCAGACGGTGAGGAAGGAGGCAACCACTGTAATATAGAGGCTTAAGCCCAGATAGCTGAATGCCCAGTAAACCAAGCCGCCCAACACACAAGCCATCGCATAGATCTCCTTACGGAAGATAACCGGTTCCTCGTTGAGAAGCACATCGCGGATTACTCCTCCAAAGGAGCCCGTGATACATCCCATAATGATAGCTACCCAGAATGGGAAACCACAATCGAGGGTCTTCTGGATTCCGGCGATATTGAAAAGCGCCAAACCGAGGGTATCGAAAAGAAACCAGGTATTGTCCAGACGCTTCAGATAATGATGGCACACAATCACCACCAGTTGGGCCAAGAACGTAAACAGAAGATAGATAGGACTCGACATCCAGAAAGGATTCAAGCCCAGCATCACGTCGCGGATGGTTCCGCCTCCGATAGCTACAGCCACACCACACACAAATCCGCCCAGCCAATCATAATGCTTGCTGGCGGCAAGTCTGATGCCCGAAAGGGCAAATGCAAAGGTTCCAATGAACTCGATGACGCTCTGGAGGGTCATCACTAGTTCCGGGTCTTGATGAATAGTCATTTTCTCGTAATAAATTATTTTTTAGTTCTTGAATCTTTCTCCCCAGCAGGTAACCATCCAGTTATAGAGTCGTTCTTCTGAAGGAGAATGCTGCGGCTGCCAGAATCTGGCATCTTTCAGCTCATCAGGTAGATATTGCTGTTCGGTGAAATGTCCCGGATAATCGTGAGGATATTTATAGCCATCATGATAGCCCAGGTCTTTCATCAGTTTGGTAGGCGCATTGCGGATATGCAGCGGCACAGGCAGGTTACCGGTCTGCTTCACCGTGGCAATGGCATCATTGATGCCCAGATACGCACTGTTGCTCTTCGGACTGGTAGCGAGATACACCACCGCTTCGGCAAGTGCAATCCTTGCCTCAGGCCAGCCTATCTTCATCACCGTATCAAAGGCTGCATTCGCCAGCAGGAGCGCATTCGGATTCGCCAGTCCCACATCCTCGCTTGCACTGATCACCACTCTCCGGGCGATAAACTGCGGATCTTCGCCGCCCTCTATCATACGTGCCATCCAATAGAGCGCCGCATCAGGATCACTGCCTCGAATACTCTTGATGAAGGCAGAGATGATGTCATAATGCATCTCGCCCTGCTTATCATAAGCCAGCGGATTCTGCTGCAACTGTTCCTCTACCATCTTATCGGTGATAACCACTTCATCGCTGCCTGCAGATTCCACCACCAGTTCCAGGATATTGAGCAGTTTCCGGGCATCACCGCCACTGAAGCGGAGCATGGCTGCGGTTTCCTTCAACTCAATCTTCTTCTGCTTGAGTTCCACATCCTCGGTAATGGCTCGCTGCAGGAGCCCCTCCAGGTCTTCCTTTTCCAACGATTTGAGCACATAGAGCTGGCAACGGGAAAGGAGCGGACGGATCACCTCGAAAGACGGATTTTCCGTGGTTGCACCAATCAGGGTGACAATACCCTTCTCCACTGCCCCCAGCAGAGAGTCCTGCTGACTCTTGGAGAAGCGATGAATCTCATCAATAAATAAGATAGGAGAAGCAGAATTGAAGAATCTGCCACTCTTCGCTCTCTCTATCACCTCGCGCACATCCTTTACGCCACTGGTAACGGCAGAAAGGGTGTAGAAAGGGACCTTCAGGGTCTGGGCTACGATTTGAGCCAAAGTAGTCTTGCCCACTCCCGGAGGTCCCCAGAGAATAAAAGAGGATATGCGCCCTGCGTCTATCATCTTGCGCAGCACGGCACCCTCGCCCACCAGATGCTTCTGTCCGACATAATCGGAGAGCGAGCGAGGTCTCATTCTTTCAGCTAACGGTTCACTCATATCAATTATTTTTTCGCCACAAAGGTAATGAAAAAAAACGAAACACGCATAAGTTTTTAGGATAAAAGAAAAAAAAATGCATAAAAGCAAAAAAATAAGCTAGAAAATTTGGATATATAAAAAGAAGTACTTACTTTTGCAATCAAAATACGTACAACAATGAGAAATGAAAAAAATATCACCCTCAAGACATTGACCAAGAGCAGTGTCTGGGATCTCCAGGAGAATGATGTTTTCCGTCTCTGGGAAGCTGCCGAGAAAGACAACGACCTGAAGGATAATCAGCGTAGATACCTCGACATCATTCGTAGTGCTTTCGAGATTGAGCCAGTCAAGATTGACCGTACTGAAGTGCTCGATAAGTTGATAGACCGTGGCTTCAAGATCGGTACCTTCCGTATCGACGACAAGAACGAGAAGTATGCCATCAAGAAGCGTCCTATCATGCGTGTGACTGACCTCACCTATGAGAACATCGGCCATATAACTGCTACCAAGCTCATCGAAGTGCTGGAGCGTAACTTTGGCGGTGGCTGGGACAGTCTGTCTCAGAGCATCAAGGATATCATCGAGAGCGGTTTCGACATCAGTACCACTACCCTTCCAAAGGATCGCCTCAAGAAACCAGGTGGTCTCTATGAGAAGAAGCTCGCTGATGACTATGAAGTACTCGTAGTTCCTAAGGGCACCTGGGTAGAGGCTATCTTCGCCAAGGAGAAGCCAAAGCAGGAGAAGATCCGCATGAAGTTTATGGATGACGACATGGACCGCGACGAAGACCTGCTGGACCGTGACGAAGACGATGAGGATGAGGATGCACCAGAGATTGATGATCACTACAATGATCCAGATGAGGACGATGATGCATTCGATGACGACAAGCTCACCGAGGAAAGCTACCGTACTACCTTCGAGGATCCAGAGAACCTGGGACTCGATGACGCTGAGGACGTAGCTGATGACGATTATTAAAATATACATTATTATATAATAAGGAGAAAGAAATGAACGCAGTAGTAGGATTATTCGCATTAATCGTGGTAGCACTCGTAGGTTGGGCTATCGCAGAATTTAAGTACAAGACCTTCACCTTTACCCGTTCCGAGAAGGATATCGAGGAAGAGGAAGAGTTGGAGGAGCAGAAGCGTGCCAAGGGTTTCAAGGAGATGAACATCCGCGACATTATGCGTAAGAACTCTACCAATGGCTACAATGCCGTAGGTTAAAGATGGATTTTTAAACTTTAAAAGAAAATGATGATACAATACACCATCATTGCAACGATACTGGCGGCATGCATTCTGTATGCCGCCTTTCGTATTTATAAATCGTTGCAACAGGCAAACAAATGCAAGGATGGCAACTACCGGTGCAGCGGTTGCGCTTTTTATGAACAGTGCAAGAAGAAGGGAAAAAATAGACTCTAAAATGAATATTTTTGAAAAAATCGAATATTTTTCGAAAAAAAGATGCGGAAAGATTTGGTGGATTCAAAAAAAAGTAGTACCTTTGCACTCGCTTATCAGAAATGGTAACAGAAAACTCTACAAGGTGTCTTAACCGAGCGGTTAGGTAACGGTCTGCAAAACCGTGTAGAGCGGTTCGACTCCGCTAGACACCTCGAAAGTTTTATCAAACATCTATCAGGTGTTTGCAAACAAAAAACTCTACAAGGTGTCTTAACCGAGCGGTTAGGTAACGGTCTGCAAAACCGTGTAGAGCGGTTCGACTCCGCTAGACACCTCGCAAAAAGGAAATCCTTTAAAAGGGTTTCCTTTTTTGTTTTCCATAGTTTCCTTTTTTGTTTTGCATATCTTCCCTACCGAATCCCATTCACAGCACTCTCTTTTTTTAGACTGCCCCTTTTGAACATTTAGAGTTTACTGTTTATAAATTAAATAAATGTTGTATTACAGGGGAAAAACAAAAGAAAAACAGGGCAAATTCAAGAAAAAAGCATTTTTTTTAAAAATAGTTTAGAAATTATTTTTTTAAACCAAATATTTTTGCTACCTTTGCAACCGTTATCCTGAATACAATCTTTTTACCTTAAAGAAAACTAATACCTATTGAATGTAGAGCAGTTGTCTGAGAAGATAGCTGCTCTTTACTTTTTTATATTCCCCCTATTTTTCCAATAACTTACTTTTTCCTTTCAATTCATACAATATCGCCCGCTATCCTGCGTTCTAATATATATGAAGAAAATAGAAATCATAGAACTTCCCAAGATATATGATCCTCGCGGCTGTCTTACCGTTGCCGAGGAAAGCAGCCATATCCCCTTCGAAATAAAAAAGGTGGAATGGAAGCATATCGGCATCATTCATTCCAATGCCCCTATGGAACTTGAACAGTGTTCTATGATGCTGATTGCACTGGCAGGTGAAATCACCATACAGATTATGGAAGAAGGAACCCTCAAGCTCACCCGTCCTAATCAGGCTCTGATTCTGCGGGAAGCTTGTAAAAGCAGCATAATTGACAGCACCGAGCATTCCCTGCTTCTTACTATTCATCAAAAATAAAGGAAATGGAAACAGAAAAAGAGAAGAAAACCATCAAGTATCTTGACCTGAAGGCTATCAATGCCCCATACGAAGAAGAGATCAAGAAGGAAATCAATCAGGTAGTAAGTAGCGGATGGTACTTACAGGGAAGATGTGTGAAGCAGTTTGAGAAGAATTATGCCACTTTCATCGGCACCGAGTACTGCATTTCCTGCGGTAACGGACTGGATGCTCTCAAACTGATTCTGATGGGAGAAATGGCTATTGGCAAGCTCCACCAGGGTGATGAGATTCTGGTGCCAGCCAACACCTATATCGCCACCATTCTTTCCATCACGAGTGTGGGGCTGGTTCCTATCCTCGTAGAACCCAACCCAGAGACACTGCAAATCGACGAGAACCTCATAGAGAGCAACATCTCCTATAAAACCAGGGGCATCATGCTGGTACATCTCTACGGCAAGTTAGCCTGGACGGAAAGAATCCAGGAGATCTGCAAGGAGAACGATCTGCTGATATTCGAAGACAACGCACAGGCTTTCGGATGCGGATACGTCAACAGCTCTGCGCGGGAGGCTATCAGAAGAAAGCTGAATCAAGAAGACGAGAATATCACCTATCAAAATCAGATGGACGAGAATATCACCTATCAGGACCAGATAGATATCATCAGTAATTACGCCATCCAGAAAAGCATCTGCCACACGGGTGCTCTAGGAGATGCCGGCGCCCACAGCTTCTACCCAAGCAAGAACCTGGGAGCATTGGGCGATGCGGGTGCCGTGACAACCGATGATGAAGAGCTGGCTGAGGCTATCCGAGCCCTCCACGATTATGGAAGAACCAGCAGATTTGAATTTGAATATCAGGGTATCAATTCCAGAATGGATGAGATTCAGGCAGCTGTACTCAATGTAAAGCTGAGACATCCCCACGATGAGCATATCGCCAGATGCAGGAAGGCGATGCTCTATATGGATTATCTGCATCCTGCCATCGTGGAACGCTGCATCCCGAAGAGATTACTGGAAGATCCATTCAGCAATGTACTCCATATCTTCCCTTTCATGACCGAAGAAAGGATGAGGCTGAGGGAGTTTCTGAAGGATGAATCTGTAGAAACTGCGATACACTACCCTATTCCACCCAATGAGCAATTGGGATATCCTGAGCTTCGACATTATCAACTGCCGATTACCCAGAACATCGCCTGCCAGGAACTGAGCCTTCCCTGCAACTCTACGATGAGAGACGAGGAAGTCATCCGGGTAGCACAGCTCATCAATGATTATTTCTCACGACGCAATCTGCGGTAGAAGTCTTGCAGACGACCAGGCGCAACGCCCTTCTTCTGCAAGGCTTCCAGTTCGCGATAGGCATCCAACTTTCTGTTGAGCATAATGAGGAGATCGATGCGGTTGATGCGGTAATCTGCATTATCCTCATCGAGGGAGATTGCCTTGGCGTAATCATACTCGGCAAGTTCCAGCTGACCACGTTCCTTCTCCATACCACCACGTGCCGCATAAGCCATCGCACTATCCGGGTATTGCTCTATCAGATTGTTGATGCCATCATACGCCTCGGTATAATGCTTGTCCTTCTCATTCAGCAACGCCAGACCGAGCTGAGCCTGGAAGTTACCAGGCACCAGAACCAGAAGGTTCTGATAATCGAGACGGGCAAAGTTATAGCGCAGAAGCTTTTCGTTAACGAATGCACGGTAGAAGAGACCTGCGATATTGGTATTATTGAGGAACAACACCTTATCCAGGTCATCCTTGGCATAACTCCACTGTTCCAGCTGGATATTCCATGCAGCCTTCTTCAGGCGCAGATCGATGCTGTCAGGATGATAGGCAAGCACACTCGTAGCTGCTACCAGCGAATCGCGCAGCGCCTTGTTCTGAGCCTTAGAATCGCGCAACGCTACATCATCAACCTTGGAATCAGCCGTCAAATTGTTTTCCTGGGCAAACAGAGGTGTAGCCAGCAAACAACCTATATATAATATGATACTTTTCTTTTTCATGCTGCAAAAATACAAATAGTTATGCAATCAACCAAAAAAGGAAAGATAAAAGATGTTTAGAATTTTCAAAATAAAATAAACAGAAGTAAAACTCCCTGTTTTTCCGGGTTTCAGCGATACGAAATTTATCCTTAAGGAAAAAAATAATTTCCCTTAAGGATAAATATATATAGCCTTAAGGAAAAATAATCTTTCCCTTAAGGCTAATCAAATCAAAATTTTATCTTGTAAGAATACTTCTAAAAATCAATCCAGATTAAGCATTTAAGACTGCTTCCAAATATCAATCCAGATTAAGCATTCTTGATCCAGTTAACGATCCACTCGCCAACCTCTGTTGTGCCATAGTGAGCACCACCCTCAACCTGAATCTCAGGAGTGCGGACATTGGCATCGAGAGATGCATCTACTGCCTTGCGGATCAAGGCACCCTCCTCGTTCAAACCGAAGTGCTCCAGCAACATGGCTGCAGAAAGAATCTGAGCTACAGGGTTAGCCAGGTTCTTGCCAGCTGCCTGTGGCCATGAACCGTGAACAGGCTCGAACAATGGGGTGTGCTCACCCAATGAACTAGATGGCTGCAAGCCCATAGAACCGGTGATGCAAGAAGTCTCATCGGTGAGGATATCACCGAAGGTGTTCTCTGTAACGATGACATCGAAGAATGTTGGCTCTGTCAACACGCGCATAGAAGCATTGTCGATAAACATATAGTCGGTGTTCACCTCAGGATACTGTGGCTCCATCTCCTTGGCAATCTGACGCCAGAGACGAGAAGATGCCAATACGTTTGCCTTATCTACCACGGTGAGGTGCTTGTTG
>QRFC01000064.1_pt1 | contig 107248 bp, 110 predicted proteins | sample 1861061 | NCBI WGS metagenome assembly QRFC01 (sample SAMN09711282, study PRJNA482702) | Human gut metagenome, whole genome shotgun sequencing project.
GCAGCCCTGAATGACTTTTGGTTACTTTTCTTCATAGAAAAGTAACGCCCCGCCGGCAGGCGTACAGATTAAAATCTTTTGTAAAACTTGCGCCGCCGATAGGCGACAACAATCTATGTCATGTCCGTCCGCCGATAGGCGAAAACAAACTATCACCAAATATCCCCGCTGCAGGCGGAACGAAACCACCAAAGACAGAAAGTGAGAAAAACCATGCGTATCGCAGACCAGTGGCAGGATTTTGAGATCCTGGATACCAGCAGCGGAGAAAAGCTGGAGCGGTGGGGTAATACCATCCTCATCCGGCCGGACCCGCAGGTCATTTGGAGGCCGGAAAAGGGCCCCGAGTGGCAGAAAGCCGATGCCCGGTACAACCGCTCCTCGGCGGGCGGCGGCAGCTGGCAGATCTATCGCAGCCACCCCCAGTTCTGGACCATCGGCTACCGGGATCTGAAATTCAAGATCAGCCCAACCGGCTTTAAGCACACCGGGCTGTTCCCGGAGCAGGCGGTCAACTGGGATTTCTTCCGGGAGAAGATCGAGAAAGCCGGGCGGCCTATCCGGGTGCTGAATCTTTTTGCCTATACCGGCGGGGCCACGCTGGCCTGCGCCGCGGCGGGCGCTGCGGTGTGCCATGTGGATGCCAGCAAGGGCATGGTGGCCTGGGCGAGAGAGAACCAGCAGCTTTCCGGCCTCGGAGAAAAGCCGATCCGATGGATCGTGGACGACTGCCAGAAGTTTGTGGAGCGGGAGATCCGCCGGGGCAGCCTGTACGATGGGGTCATTATGGACCCCCCCAGCTACGGCCGGGGGCCGGGCGGCGAGGTGTGGAAGCTGGAGGACTCGGTGTACGATCTGGTAAAGCTGTGCGCCGGGGTGCTGACCGAAAACCCGCTGTTTTTTGCCATCAATTCCTACACCACGGGCTTGAGCCCCAGCGTGATGGAGTATATTCTGAACACCACCGTCAGCCGCCGCTTTGCGGGGAAGGGCACTACCTTCTCCTCCGAGATCGGGCTGCCGGTAAAGGCCACCGGCTGCCCCCTGCCTTGCGGCTCCACCGCCGTGTGGCACAGCAGGGAGTAAAAAAGGGGCAGGGCGGGCCGCAGGCCGCCCGCCCTTTGGGCGGGCAAGCGGACCGGAGGTCCGCTTCGGCGGCTGCGCCGCCGGGCCTGCGGCCCGGGTGCCAGCCCCCTGCAGAAGCGGGGCAAGAGCCGCTGCCGTGCCGCACGGCATAGCAGGGACCAAGACTACGAAAAAAGCGAGGAACGCATTTTGAAAAAGCTGATCGAAACCGAGCATATCTCCTTCAGTTACGAGGAAGAGACCGGCCTGCCGCTGGTGCTGGAGGATGTGAATATCACCATAGGGGAAGGCGAGTTTGTGGCGGTGCTGGGGCACAATGGCTCCGGGAAATCCACCTTTGCCAAGCACTGCAATGCCGTGCTGCTGCCCCGCACCGGCACCGTCACCGTGGACGGCATGGATACCAAGGACGAGGACAAGCTGTTTGAGATCCGCCAGTGCGCCGGTATGGTGTTCCAGAACCCGGATAACCAGATCGTGGCGACGGTGGTGGAAGAGGATGTGGCCTTCGCGCCCGAAAATATAGGCGTGGAACCGGCTGAGATCCGCCGGAGGGTGGATGAGGCCCTGAAGGCCGTGGGAATGTACGAATACCGCGAAAGCGCCCCCCACCAGCTCTCCGGCGGGCAGAAGCAACGGGTGGCCATTGCGGGCATCATCGCCATGCAGCCCCGGTGCATCCTGCTGGATGAGCCCACTGCCATGCTGGACCCCCGCGGCCGCCAGGAGGTAATGAGGGTGCTGCGGCAATTGAACCGCGAAAAGGGCATCACCGTGGTGCTGATTACCCACTACATGGAGGAGGCCGCCGCCTGTGACCGGGTGATCGTGATGGATGACGGCCATGTGCTGATGGACGATGTGCCCCGTAAGGTATTCAGCCATGTGGTGGAGCTGCGGCAGGTGGGACTGGATGTGCCCCAGACCACCGAGCTGATGACGATACTGAAGGAAGCCGGTCTGCCGGTGCAGGCCGATATCATAGACGAGCAGGAGTGCGTAGAAGCGCTGGAAGCCCTGCTGACCCGTTAAGAGAGGAACCGTGCCAAATATGTCTATCATCAAAACCGAGCATTTAACGCATATTTATTCGCAGGGCACCCCCTATGAGCGGGCCGCCCTGCAGGATTTCAACATCGAGATAGAGGAGGGGGAGTTTGCCGGGATCATTGGGCATACCGGCTCCGGCAAGTCCACCTTCATCCAGCACCTGAATGGCCTGCTGGCTCCCACCGAGGGCAAGGTCTACATTGACGGCGAGGACCTGTGGGCCGATAAAAAGGATCTGCGGCGGTTCCGCTTCAAGGTGGGGCTGGTGTTCCAGTACCCGGAATACCAGCTCTTTGGCGAGACGGTGGCGGCGGATGTGGCCTTCGGCCCCACCAATATGGGGCTGCCCCCCGAGGAGGTGGAAAAGCGGGTGCGGGAGTCGCTGCGCTTTGTGGGCCTTTCGGAGGACATGATGGAAAAAAGCCCCTTCGAGCTTTCCGGCGGGCAGAAGCGCCGGGTGGCCATTGCCGGGGTGCTGGCCATGGACCCCAAGGTGCTTATCCTGGATGAACCGACGGCGGGACTGGACCCCCGCGGCCGGGATACCATCCTGGGCGAGATAAGGGAGTACCACGAGGAACGCAAAAACACCGTGCTGCTGGTGAGCCACAGCATGGAGGATATAGCCCAGTACGCCAAGAAAGTGCTGGTGATCGCCGAGGGCAAGCCCGCCATGTACGATACGGTGGAAAATATCTTTAGCCGGGTGGAGGAGCTGACCGCCATGGGCCTGGCCGTGCCGCAGATCAGCCGGGTCTTTGCCGGGCTGCGGGCCGCCGGGTACCAGGTGCCGGGCAACATCTACACCGTGGAGGGCGCGGCTGCCGCCATCCTGAATGCCGTGAAAGGGGGTGCCGCCCGATGATTCGTGATATTACCATTGGTCAGTATTTCCCCGGGAAGAGCGCCATTCACAAAATGGACCCCCGCATCAAGATCCTGCTTTCCATCCTCTACATCGTGATGCTATTTGTGGCGGATAATATGTGGGGCCTGCTGCTGGGCGTGCTGTTCGGCTTCGCGGCCTATCTTATCAGCCGTATTCCCCTTTCGATGATCTGGAAATCCATGAAGCCGGTGGTGCCCATCGTCATCTTTACGGCGGTGCTGAACCTGTTCCTTTCCACCGGCGACCCGCTGTGGCAGTGGAAGTTCCTCAAGATCACCAGGGAGGGCATCGAGACGGCGGTATTCATGTCGGTGCGGATTTTGTGCCTCATCGCGGGCACCTCGCTGCTGACCTATACCACCTCGCCCATCGCCCTCACCGACGGCATAGAGCGGCTGCTGTCGCCCCTTAAGAAGATCAAGCTGCCGGTGCACGAGCTGGCCATGATGATGACCATCGCGCTGCGGTTTATCCCCACCCTCATCGAGGAGACGGACAAGATCATGTCCGCCCAGAAGGCAAGGGGTGCGGATCTGGAAAGCGGCGGCGTGATGCAGCGGGCCAAGGCGCTGCTGCCCATTCTCATTCCGCTGTTCGTTTCGGCGTTCCGCCGGGCGGATGAGCTGGCGCTGGCGATGGAATGCCGCTGCTACCACGGCGGCGAGGGCCGCACCCGTATGAAGCAGATGAAGCTGCACGGCCGGGACCTCATCTCCGGTGTGGCGACCGCGGCGGTTTTTGCCGGGGTGATCCTGCTGAACAAATATGTTAATCTCTTGCCAACGATTTGGTAACAACTTTGTGATACGATAAGATTGGGGGTGCTCCATCCATGCGATACAAACTGACCCTGCGCTGGCTGGGGACCCATTACTGCGGCTGGCAGGTCCAGCCGAACGCCCCGACCATCTGCGGCGCCGTGCAGGATGCCGTGGAACGGCTCTTTGGCGAGCGGGGCGAGCTGACCGGCTGCTCCCGCACTGATAGTGGGGTGCACGCGGCCGGCTTTGTGGCGGCGCTGAAATGCGAGGGCTGCCGCATCCCGCCGGAGGCGCTGCAGCGGGCGCTGAATGTGAACCTGCCGAAGGAGATAGCGGTGACCGGCTGCTGTGCGGTGGAGGAGGACTTCCACCCGCGGTATGATGCCGCCGCCAAGCGCTACCGCTACCGCTGGTACCAAAGCGCGACTAGAGATCCGTTCCGGGAGGGGGTGGCGGTACAGCTGCCCCGCCCCGTAGATGCCGAAGCGATGGACCGGGCGGCGAAGCGGCTGCTGGGCACCCACAATTTTTCGGCGTTTTGCGCTTCGGGCGGAAAAATCCCCCCCGAGGAACGGGTGCGTACCCTGACCGAATGCGCCGTGACCCAAACCGGCGATGAAATACACCTGACGGTGACCGGGGATGGGTTCCTCTACCACATGGTGCGCATCATCGCCGGGACGCTGCTGGAAATAGGACAGGGCAAATACCCCCCGGGGGAGATCACGGCCATCCTGCGCAGTGAGGACCGGGAAAGAGCCGGCAAAACAGCCCCCGCCTGCGGGCTTTATCTGGAGCGGGTATTCTACGAGCAAAAGGAGGCGGAACTGTGAGCGAACTGACGGAATTTGAGGAAGCGCGCCGCAGACGCCGCCGTAAGAAAAACTGGCGGAGAACCAAAAAGCTGGCCATTGTGCTGGCGGTGGTTGCCGTCATCGGGCTGACTTTCTTTGTGGGGCGGCAGCTGGGGTGGAGTAGCCACCTGACGAACCTCGCGGCCTCGCTGCGGGGGGGCAAGGGCTTCCCTGTGACGCTGGACCGACAGGAAACAAGGCAACTCATCGGGGTAAAGGGCGGCGTAGCCCTGTGCGCCGAGGGCAGCGTGACGGTATACAATACCGGGGGAGTCATTACCGGGGAGTTCCTGCACAGCTACAACAGCCCTGTGAGTGTGTACTCCGGCGGGCGGCTGCTGACCTACGATGTGGGCGGCACCGACTGGATGCTGACCAATAAGACCAAGACGCTGCAAAGCGGCACCGGCAGCGGCATCCTGCTGGGCGGCACCCTGAACGATAAGGGCACGGTGGCGCTTTCCCGGCGGGGCGGCAGCGGACTTTCCGCGGTGACGGTGTATAACGCCCGCGGGGAGGAAATTTTCCTGCTGGAGAGCGGGGACTGCTATCTTTCGGTGCTGGCGCTGAACGGCAAGGGCACCTGGCTGGCGGCCGGCGGCGTGACCAGCGGCGGCGGAGCCCTGGGGTGCGGCATCAAGCTGCACGATATGACCGGGCGGCAGCCGGCTGTTTCGCTGAGCTGGCCGGATGAGATCCTGCTGAAAGCCCAGTGGTGCGGCGATAAGCTGCTGGCTGTGACCGACCGGGGTGCGAGGGTGATCTCCACCGATGGGACGGTGCTGTATGAGGCCCGCTTTGCCGAAACGCCGACGGCGATGGCCATTGGCGAAGGCGGGACGCTTTACACCGCATGCGGCGACAGCCGGGAGGCGGCCGGAGTAACGGTGACGGCCTATGATGCCACACTGGCGGCAGTGGGCACAAAAACCGTGGCGGAACGGGTGCTTTCCCTGCATACCGAGAAGAACCGGGTGCTGATCCTGACCGAAAACACCCTGCTGCTGGGCGATGCCGCCCTGACCGAGGTGAGCGACCGGGAGGAGAGCGGTATCCAGCAAATGGCGCCCTGGCAGAACGGCTATTACTGCGTCACCGAGGAGGGGCTGACCCACCGGCGGCTGTAATGGCAGAGGGCCTGGGGCGGCGCAGCGAAATGGGCGAGGGCTGCCCGGAATGGAATGGAGGGTCGGCCCGAGACAAAATGGAGCTGTGCCGCCATAACGATGAAAACCCGAGAAAAGAGAGAAAGGGGGCGGCAAAATGAGAGATATTTTTACCCCTTCATTGATTTGGGATCTTGCGCTGATCGCGGTGATCCTGTTTGTGATGATCCGCTCAGTGGGGCGGGGGTTTGTTAGTTCCTTTATCCATCTGCTGGGGTTGGCGGCGGCCTGCATTGTGGCGGCTTTGCTGAGCGGCAAGGCCGCGGCCTGGCTGTACGATGGCTACCTGGCGGAGCGGCTGCAAACAGCCGTAAGTGATACCCTGCGGCAGAAGCTGCAAACCTTTGCGGAGCTGCTGGACCGCATAGACCCGACCGATACCATTACCGGGGCGGCGGGGGATGCCCTGCGGACGGTGATGGTGGCCCTGCTGACGATGGTGGCGTTCCTGGTCATTTTCCTGGTGGCGATGGTTATAGTGCGGGCGCTGGCAAAGCTGACCCGGAATGTAAACCGGGTGCCGGTGGTGGGCGGTGTGAACCGGGTGCTGGGCGGTGTGCTGGGCGCGGCGGAAGCCTTTCTGCTGTGCTATCTCATCGGAATGGCGGCGGCGGTGCTGATCACCTTTAGCGAAAATGAGTGGAGCTGGCTGAATACCGCCGTGGTACAGAAATCGACGATCCTCAATTGGTTTGTGCAGTTTGAATTTCCTGTGTAAATCCTGCCCGGGAACGGGCATAACAATAAAAGCGATTTTATGTTAGAAAGTGTTCGCACCCGTTTTGCGACGGTAAAAATCATGGGATGGCAAGGAAATGGGCCGCTGACAGGCTTGTGTCCATTGAAAATGGACTGATGCCTGACAAGGCCCTTGACGCATCCAGCACGGATTTGTGCCGCCGAAAAACGGGGCCGGGCGGCGTGTCAGCCCTGCGGAATGATACTCCCCACGAAAGGAAGTGGAACGATGGATAAGAACAATATGCTGTGCTCCCGCTGCAAAAAGCGGCTGGCGGTTATTTACATGACCCGAATGGAGAATGGACAGACGGTAAGCGAGGGGCTGTGCCTGAAGTGCGCCAAGGAGCTGGGGCTCAAGCCCGTGGATGACCTGATGAATAAGATGGGTCTTTCCGAGGAGGACCTGGATAAAATGAGCGACCAGATGATGGAAGTGATGGGCGATATGGAGGATGGCGAGGACGGCTTTGAAAAAGGCGGGGCCATGCCGTTCCCCTTTATGCAGAACCTCTTTGGCGGGTTGATGAACCGCGAAAAAGAAAGCGCCGAGGGAAAAGGGAACCCTCCGCCCCAAAAGGATAAACCAGAAAAAGGCGCGCCCAAGTATAAATACCTGGAAAACTACTGTGAGAACCTGACCCGAAAGGCCCGTGAGGGTAAGATGGACGCCATCATCGGGCGGGAAAAGGAAATTTACCGGGTGGTGCAGATCCTGAACCGGCGCACGAAGAACAATCCCTGCCTCATCGGTGAGCCGGGCGTGGGCAAAACCGCCATCGCCGAGGGCATCGCCCAGCGCATCGTGGAGGGCAAGGTGCCCGCCAAGATCGCCCAAAAGGAAGTGTATATGCTGGACCTGACCGGACTGGTGGCCGGCACGCAGTTCCGCGGGCAGTTTGAAAGCCGGGTGAAGGGCCTGGTGGAGGATGTAAAGAAACACGGCAATGTCATCCTCTTCATTGACGAGGTGCACACCCTGGTGGGCGTGGGCGACAGCGAGGGCAGCATGAACGCCGCCAATATCCTCAAGCCGGCGCTTTCCCGCGGAGAAATTCAGGTCATTGGTGCTACGACCTTTAACGAGTACCGCAAGAACATTGAAAAGGATGCTGCGCTGGAGAGGCGCTTCCAGGCCGTGAAGGTGGGAGAGCCGACCATTGAGGACACCATCCAGGTGTTGCGGGGCATTAAGAAATACTACGAGGACTACCACCGGGTAAAGGTAAGCGACTTTATGGTGGAGCGTGCCGTGGTGCTTTCGGAGCGCTACATTCTGGATCGCTTCCTGCCCGATAAGGCGATAGACCTGCTGGATGAGGCCTGCTCCACCGCTTCGCTGGAGTGTGCGGCGCAGACCGAGTACGATAAGCTGGCCGCGGACCGGGAGGAAAAGCAGCGGGCCCTCAGTGATGTCATCAACCCCGAGGAGGGGGCGGAGATAGACTACCAGCGCATGGCGGAGCTGAAAAGCGAGATCGCCCGGCTGGAGGAGCGGATGGACGCCCTGCACGACGCGGCCTTTAATTCCCCGGTGACGGAGGATCACCTGGCCAAGGTCATTGAGCTGTGGAGCGGGATCCCGGCCAGCAAGGTGAAGGAAAGCGAGCTGCAGAAGGTGGCCGACCTGGAAACCGGCCTGAAAAGGCGGATCATTGGGCAGGACGAAGCGGTGAGCGCCGTGGCGGCCGCTGTGCGCCGCAGCCGCATTCGGCTTTCCGCCAAAAAGCGCCCGGCGTCCTTCATCTTTGTGGGCCCGACCGGCGTGGGCAAGACCGAGCTGGTGAAGGTGCTCTCCGAGGAGCTTTTTGACAATGTGGAGCCGCTGATCCGGCTGGATATGTCGGAATTTATGGAGAAGCATTCCGTTTCCCGTATCATTGGTTCGCCCCCCGGCTATGTGGGCTATGATGAGGCGGGCCAGCTGACCGAAAAGGTACGGCGGCGCCCCTATTCCATTGTGCTGTTTGATGAGATAGAGAAGGCGCACCCCGATGTGATGAATATTCTGCTGCAAATTCTCGATGAGGGACGCATCACCGATGCGCAGGGTCGGCAGGTTTCCTTTGAGAATACCATCATCATTATGACCAGCAACGCGGGCAGCGAGCGGCAGGGCAGCGCCCTGGGCTTTGATAAGACCCGCTATGACGACGCCAAGGACAAGGCGGAGACCTCGCTGCGGCAGTTCCTGCGGCCGGAGTTCCTGGCGCGTGTGGACGAAGTGGTGGTGTTCCGCCCGCTGACCGAGGAGGATATGCAGAAGATAGCCGCGCTGATGCTGGAGGAGCTGAAAAAGGGCCTGGCAGAGCGGGAGATCAAGTTTGGCTGGGACGACGGGGTACTGCGGTTGGCGGCTACTGAAGCCTACGGGCACAAGAGCGGCGCCCGGGACCTGCGGAATGTGCTGCGACGCCGAGTGGAAGATCCCATCTGCACGCTGCTGGCGGGCTGCCCCGAACAGCCGCCGGCGTTGATCCACGCGGAAGAAAAAGACGGGGAGATCGTGCTGGTGACAGCGTAAGGAGGAGACCGAATGGACAAAATGAAACGGATCGTGGCGCTGATTCTGGCGGTACTGATCGTACTGAGCGTGGCGAGTTATTTATTCTACCTGCTGTAAATAAGCGAGGATCTCCCCCTTGCCCAGGATGGGTGAGGGGGAGCCTTTTGCCGGTAGGGGGCAGGGCGGGCCGCAGGCCGCGGCGCGCAGCGCCGCCAGCGGGCTCCGCCCGCTGAAGCCGCCCTCCGGGCGGCTTGGCCTGCGGCCCGAAGCCGGCGGCATCCAGAAAGCATAATAGAAGACGCAAAAAAGTGTGTATTCGTGCGAAAAAGTGAGATATCAGAAGATAACCTGGATGTAAACGAGAAAAATCGCGGATTAATGTGGTTTAGCATAGTAGCGTAGTAGCATGCTAAAGCGTATAATACGAACATAACATTTCATTAACCCCGAAGCGAAGGAGAAAAACACCATGAAAAAATTGATCGCGCTGGCCGCAGCTGCCATGATGCTGCTGAGTCTCTTTACCGCCTGCGGCAAGGAGCCTGCTGCTAACAATGATAATGACACCGAAAAAACCACCACCTTTACGGTAGGCTTTGACGCGGAGTTCCCGCCCTATGGCTACCAGGATGAAAACGGTGAGTATGTCGGCTTTGATCTGGACCTGGCCGCTGAGGTTTGCACCCGCAATGGCTGGGAACTGGTGAAGAAACCCATTAACTGGGACAGCAAGGACATGGAGCTGAATACCGAGGTCATCAGCTGCATCTGGAACGGTTTTACCATGCAGGGCCGTGAGGATAAGTACACCTGGAGCGAGGCCTATGTGGATAACAGTCAGGTGATCGTGGTGAAGAAGGACAGCGGCATTGCCACCTATGCAGATCTTGCTGGGGAGATAGTAGCAGTGCAGGCAGATTCTTCCGCGCTGGCGGCGCTGACCGAGAACGAGGACGGCAGTAATGCGGAGAATATCGCGCTGGCCGAGAGCTTTAAGCAGATGGTGGAGGTGCCGGATTACAACACCGCATTCCTGAACCTGGAGGCGGGTGCTGTGGATGCCATTGCTATGGATATTGGTGTGGCGCAGTACCAGATCTCCCAGCGTGGCGATGAGTTTGTGATCTTGGACGGCACCATTGCCAGTGAGACCTACGGTATCGGCTTTAAGCTGGGCAACACCGAACTGCGCGACGCCGTGCAGAAGACCCTGGATGAGATGGCGGCCGATGGCACCTTCGCCAAGATCGCTGAAAAGTGGGGCCTTTCCGAGGCGGTTTGCCTGGGCAAGTAACGCCCCAAAAAGAAAACAGAAAAGCAGCCCTTCGACACGATGTGCTGAGGGGCTGCATTTTTCCCTGCAAGTAAGAGATAAAAGGAGAGCACCGCATGAACCTGTTAGAGATATTTGCCCAGGTGGGGGAGGGGATGGGAAATTCCATCCTCATCTTTGTGCTGACGCTGGTATTTTCGCTGCCGCTGGGCCTTTTGGTAGCCTTTGGCCGCATGAACCGCTGGGCTCCGCTGGCGGGCCTGAAAAAGAGCAAATCCCCCTTTTGGCGGAAGGCGGCGGAATTCCGGCCGGTGCAGCTCCTGCTCAAGCTGTTTATCTCCATTTTGCGGGGCACCCCGCTGATGCTGCAGCTGATGGTGGTCTATTATGGGCCTTATTATATCTTTAAGGTGCCGATCACGCTGGAGTACCAGTTCTATGCAGTGATTATTGCCTTTGCGGTGAATTACGCCGCCTACTTTGCGGAGATTTACCGCTCCGGGATTGAATCGATGCCAGTGGGGCAGTACGAGGCGGCCAAGGTGCTGGGCTACAATAAGGGCCAGACCTTTTTCCGCATTATTCTGCCGCAGGTGGTCAAGCGCATTCTGCCCTCCATCACCAATGAGGTCATTACGCTGGTAAAGGATACCTCGCTGGCTTTTGTTATCGGCTACGCCGAGCTGTTTACATTGGTGAAACGCATCGCCAGCCGGGAGGCCAATGTGCTGCCCTATGTGGGCGCCGCTATCTTCTACTATATCTTTAACCTGGTGGTGGCGGTGGCCATGGAAAAACTGGAAAAGAAAATGAACTACTATAACTGAAGGAGGTGTCCCGGATGAGTGTACTGCGGCTGGAAAATGTGAAAAAGACCTTTGAAGGCGGGCCGGAGGTCCTGCGGGGCATCAGCCTGGCGGTGGAGGAGGGCGAAGTGGTTGCCATTATCGGGCCCTCCGGCGGGGGAAAATCCACCCTGCTGCGCTGCATGATTGACCTGGAGGAAGTGACCGATGGGAGCATCTATGTGGGTGAGGATGCCATAGTGAAGGACGGGAAATACTGTTCCAAGGCAGAGCGTGCCCGGCTTATCAGCGAAATGGGCATGGTGTTCCAGGGCTTTAATCTGTTCCCCCACATGACGGTGCGGGAGAATCTCATCAAGCCGTACCTGCTGACAAAGCCCGGCGCGGCCGATGCCGAAGAAAAATGCATGGCCCTGCTGGAAAAAGTGGGCCTGGCGGAGAAAAAGGATGAATATCCCTGCCGGCTTTCCGGCGGACAGCAGCAGCGGGTAGCCATAGCACGCGCCCTGATGCGCGACCCCAAGGTGATGCTCTTTGATGAGCCGACCAGTGCACTGGACCCCCAACTGACGGGCGAGGTGCTGGCGATTATGCAGCAGCTGGCGGCGGAGCACCGCACCATGGTGGTGGTGACCCACGAGATGAGCTTTGCCCGTGGAGCGGCGAACCGCATCCTGTATGTGAATGGCGGGCTGATCGCGGAGGAGGGCACCCCGGAGGAGATCTTCGGCGCGCCTAAAACCGCCGAGCTGCGGGCCTTTTTGGGCAGCGGGTTCGAGGACTGAGAGAATAGACCTCTGGTGAAATCCCCTTTGCCGAAGAAGGTTGCAAATTGCCCTGCGGCGTGCTATAATATCGAAATCAAGCGGAGCTCCTGCCGAAAAGCGGTGGGAGCCGCCGTATTTTAGAACCCAAGCAAAAGGAATGAACCCCATGAATAAGAAGATCAGACAAAACCTGTTCCCGGTGTTGGCAGCGCTCATCTGGGGCACCGCATTTGTGGCGCAGAGCGTGGGCAGTGAATATGTACCGCCCCTTACCTTTGGCGCCATACGGTGCAGTATGGCCTTTGCGGCGCTGGCCCTGGGGCTCTGGATCGTGCGTATGGTACAAAAAAAGAAGAGCCCCGAAAAGGTGGAACCGCTGGCGAGCTCCCCGAAGGACCTGGTGCTGGGCGGAATTTGCTGCGGTGTGGCCCTGGCTATGGCTTCCTTCCTGCAGCAGTCAGGCATTTCCGGCGGGACCAGCGCCGGTAAGGCGGGCTTTATTACCGCGCTGTATATTGTGCTGGTGCCCATTCTTGGCTTGTTCCTGCGTAAAAAGGTCACAGCCGCCGTGTGGATCTCGGTGGCGCTGGCCGCTGTGGGGCTTTACTTCCTGTGCATGAACGAAGCGCTGACGATCGAAAAGAATGATTTGATGGTAATGCTTTGTTCCGTGGCTTTTGCGGTGCACATTTTGGTCATCGATCATTTTACCCAAAGTGTGAATGGTGTAGCGCTTTCCACGGTGCAGTTCGCGGTGGCGGCGATCGTTTCCGGGATAGGAGCCGCCCTGACGGAAACGCCCACCCTCGCGGGGATTACGGAGTGTATTTGGCCGCTGCTGTATGTAGGTATAATGAGCGGCGGTGTGGGCTATACCCTGCAGATACTGGCGCAGAAGGACGCGAACCCCACGGTGGTTTCGCTACTGCTTAGCCTGGAATCGGTTTTCTCGGTGCTGGCGGGGGCGCTTATCCTGCATGACCGGCTGACCGGCCGGGAGCTGCTGGGCTGCGCGCTGATGCTGCTGGCGGTAGTGCTGGCTCAGCTGCCGGCGCGGGGCAAGGTTGCGGAAGCGGCAAAGAACTGATATAATAGAAGAAGAGCGTAAAGGTGGCTCTGCCCCTTTTATTATTTTCAAGGAGGTCTTTACCGTGACCAAGATCTTTGTGGGTTTTTTGTTTGTGTTCCTTAATTTTAACTTTACTCTGAACGATACCTATGTCATTAACCTGCTCCCGGATTTTGTCGGGTTTATTCTGCTGTATATGGGCACCCGAGAGCTGCTGGAGGAAAGCCCCCGCTACACCACAGCCGGTCCCTGGCTGCTGGGACTTACCGCCTATGGCATTGCCAGCTGGGTGATCAATCTGCTGGGACTCAATGGCGGCTGGGTCATTTCACTGCTTACATTGGTGGCAGCGGCCGTGACTTATTATGCCACCTGGTTGGTCATTAAGGGCTTTGAGGACATCGAGAAAAACAACTCGGTAGGGATCGCCGCAGCGGAAAGTATGCGCAGCTGGAAGATCTGTGCCATTCTGAACATTGTGGCGGTGGCGCTTTCCTGGGTGCCGGTGCTGAGTGTGCTGCTGCTTTTGGGCATGGTGGTGGTGACCATTATGCTGCTGGTGAGCCTGAACAAGACCCGCAAGCTGTATGAGGCGTTCCGCATGATAAAGCCGCAGAGCAACAACGGCGGACCGGAATTCTGACGGCGGGGAGAAACAAAAAATGAAGGAATATCAGAATTTGATTGGAAAAACCACCATTGCGGCCGCAATCATTATTGTGGCGTTCATCCTTGCCAATGCGATTGAGAGCGCCGGGGCCAGTGCCGGCAGCCAGATTGCCGGAGCGCTGCATGCTATGGCGTGATGAGGTAAAAGAGGAAACGGCGTGGCGGGGGCCATGCCGTTTTTGCATTAGGCCAGCGGTTTACCGCTGAATACAGGGAAGATATCAAATTCGCCGTGATTCGTGATGCGGTCCATCTGCTGGAGGGCCTTCATATCCGTTTCGGAGATCACAAAATCGAGAGTGGCATTGCTGGCCATGTGGGTCAGGATTGGCAGTTTTAGGCAACGCAACGGTTCCCAAGCTGGACGACATAACGGATGCAGAGCAGCGCGGCGGATACGCCGTATTTCTTTGCCATTTCCACAATGGCAGGGTTTTTGAGCGCTTCACCGTGGGTAATAGGGGAGTAGGCTTCCACTAAGATGCCCGGATCCCGGCTGTAATTGATCAGTGCCATATCGATATTGCTGATGTACAGCAGAATCTGATTGACCGTGGGCTTTACTCGGCAATCCGACAACAGGTTTTCAAGGTCATCCCGCAGAAAATTGGAAACACCGATGACCCGTACCTTCCCAGCGGCCTGGGCATCCTCCAGTGCGCGTCAAACAGCATTATTTTCCTCCAGGCCGCTTTTGGGGTCAGTCAGCGGATTCAAAAAGGAATTGCCGATAAAATACTGCGCGTACGCGGTATTGGCTGTGCCGGTTCCAAAGATATTTGCCTTTTCAAAGGCTTTCTTGCTTTCGTACTTCATTGCAAAAAACCTCTTGATGTGGATTGATAATTCTGCCGTACCAATAGACGGTGCGATGGGTTTTTGCTCCGTACTCGCTTTACTACCTAAAGCTCACCTTAGGGTCAAGAGCTTTTTGAAATGAAGTTGGAGGAATTTTGGCGGATCACTTAGCAGGCAAAAAGCATCCCCACCGGGGAGAAAGCTCCATAGGTGGGGATAGGAATGACATCATGTTTATTTTTTGACCCTGGGCAGGATGAGCGGCAGGGCCAGCGGCACGATGGCGGCATCCACATGAGTGCTTTCGCTCATTTCTCCATCGGCGTTCAGGTTGGTGGGCTTATCAAAATCGATGGTAAGGCTGCGGCAGCGGGTGTAAATGATACAATCCTGCAGGGAGGGGTCATCCACATGAAGGCCCTTTTGGTATTTGCCGATTACCTTGAGGATGCGCAGGCGGTTAATCTTACGCACAATGCAGAGATCCATCAGGCCATCCTCCACATTGAACTTGGGCGCGCCGTTCCAGCCGCCGCCGTAAAAGCCGCCATTGGACATCACCAGGATGAGAATATTCTCATCGAAGGTGCGGCCGTCATCCAGTACAATATGTGCCTGCTTGCCCATGGGGCTGAAGAAAGTGGAGATGAGAGCGAGAATGTACGCGCCGCTGCCGGTAACAAGCGGAAGGCGCTTGTAGCGGGCCATTTTTTTGCAGACATCAGAATCGAGGCCCGCACTGCAGATATTGGCCGACCACTGGTTATTAAAGTGGATGAGGTCGATGGGGCGTTCTTCTGCGGTGATCTGCGCTTCCAGGTTGGAGAAATCACAATCCGGGAAGCTGCGGACGAAGTCATTGCCGCTGCCGCAGGGAACGACGCCCATAGCTGCGTTGGCGCAGCCGGCCAGGCCCTGAAGCACCTCGTTCATGGTGCCGTCGCCACCGCAGCTGTAAAAGCGCAGGTGCTCTCCATTGGAGGCGGCACAGCGCTCCTTCACAAAACGGGTGGCATCCCCCACGCCGGTGGTCAAGTAGGTTTCCAACTCCTCCTCCCGCCCGATAAAAAGGGCATGCAGACGGGGCAGCAGGGCTTCGGTCACATTGGTTTTTCCGGCGGCGGGATTGATAACGAAGATGTGTTTCATGGCGGCAAACTCCTTCGATGTTAGGTGTTGGGCAGCTCCCATACCATGGCGGTGTAGGGCAGTGCCTGGAAGCCCAGCGACTGATACAGCCGCATAGCAACCTGGTTTTCGGGGGTGCATTCCAGCTTCAGCGCGCCGACTTTATTATGATAGTGGGAGGAAAGAGATTCCAGAATAGCCCGGCCGATGTGCTGACCTCTCGCCTCCGGGATGAGGTACAGCTCTTCGATCATAATGATGGGGGTGCCCAGTTCGCTGGAGAAGCTGTGTGCCAGCAGCAGATAGCCCAGCGTGCAACCATTTTCCACGATCATGCGGCCTTCGACATTCTGATTGCCGGCCAGGCACGCCCGGAAGGTGGAGATGAAGATATCCCGGCTGACCTGGTGTGCCACCGCGGGGGAATCGTACATATCGTGGCTCATTTCCAGGAATGAGGCGAGATCTTTGGTGGTAAAGGGGATGAGTTCCATGGGAAGATTGATGCTCCTTTTTTAGATTCTTGGTAGGTTTGTGCAGAGGGATGGGCGGGGGCCGCAGGCCCGGCCGCCAAAGGCGGCCGACGCAGGCGGAGCCTGCGTGTTTCGGCAAAGCCGAAACGGCCTGCGGCCCCCGCCCGGACTCTGCACAAGCTTGTAAATGCGCAGGCTGCCGGCCCGGCTCCTGCTTTTAGTCCTATTGTAGCATAGAAAGCGGAAAAAGCAAATGCTGAAAACTGATATAAGCAACACTTATGACTAAATGTTAAAAAATCTATATCCAAGATAGCAGAATTATGTTATAATAATTAAGTTAAGGGCGTCATGCCCAATTTTTTCGGAAAAGGAGGATTCCCATGCAGGAATTCTATGATATCACCGTGGCAGGCGTCAAACGCAGTCTGCCGGTCGTCCCCATCAATGAAAACATGTCCATTGCCGGCTTTGTTATCTTTGGCGATACCGATGTTGTAGAGCCCTGTGCCCGTGCCCTGGCGGAAAAGCTGCCCCCCGAGACCGAGGTGTTGGTGACGGCTGAGGCCAAGAGCATTCCGCTTATTTATGAGATGGCTAAAGTGATGAAGATGCCCCGCTATGTCATTGCCCGCAAGTCGGTCAAGGGCTATATGCGCAATCCCATCATCACCACCGTTAATTCCATCACCAATATGGGTAAGGAGCAGATCCTGGTGGTAGATGAGCACGATGCCGAGTTCATCAAGGGCAAGAAGGTCGCCATCATTGATGATGTGATCTCCACCGGCAGCAGCATTGAGGCCATCGAAAAGCTGGTGAAGGAATCCGGCGGCGAAGTAATTGCCCGCGCGGCAGTGCTGGCGGAAGGCGATGCCGCGGACCGCACCGATATCATCTATCTGGAAAAGATCCCGCTGTTCTTCCACAATAAAAAGTGATCTGCATAAGAACAAGGCCCCTGTACTGCGCGGTACGGGGGGCTTTTTCACATTTATAAGATCAAAATGGGATAAACTCCACCGTGGTGCCCTGCTGCCGCAGCAGCTCAACTAGGGCATCCGCCGGGAGCCAAACGGTAGCGGTATTATCATTGGGATGGACCCCGATGAGCTTGCCGCGGTAGTCCTCATCCAGCAGGAGGGTGATCCGGTGCTCCTTGTCATTCAGTGCGCCAAAGGGAGTGACAGAGCCGGGCGTCAGGCCCAGCAGCTCGGCCAGCTCCTCCGCCCCGGCAAAGGAAAGCGCCCCATGCCCCAGCTGGGCTTTCAGCGCTTTCAGGTCGGCACGCTTTTCTCCGTACAGTACCAGCAGCCAGTAAAAGCGCTTCTTCTGGTCGCGGACCAGCAGATTCTTGGCAATGGCGTCACAGTGCTCCAGTCCCTGCGCGTACAATTCTTCCATATTGAATACAGCGGGGTGCTCCGCCAGTGTGTGGTCTATTTTATTTTCCTCCAGCAGCCGCAGGACAGCGTGCGCCATGTCGTTCATCGTGATTTACTCCTTTTGGGGCAGCGGTTGCAGCCGCCAACCATGGCGCAACCCGCCGGATTTTTTGTGCTATTGTAGCATGATTTTGCCCCAGTCGCAAGGGGAGGCCGCATAGTTTTTTTGCTGTTGGTGATACTACCCCTTGAAAGGGGGAATAACCATGGAACGACCTGTTTTGGGACCCATTGACCCGGTAACGGGGCGCCCGCTGTACCTGCCGCACGATGTGGTAAGCGATACCGAAGCCACCGGGCTGGAGCCCATCCCGCCCCGCACGCCGGAGGAAGCGGAAAGCTATGCCGAACTGTACGACTGGCCGCTGGCAGATCAGCCGCCCCGCCGCTGAGGGGACTTGCCAGCCGGGGGCAAATTTGCTATTATCATGGGTAGAAATTTCTGCAGGGTGCCGCCAAACCAGCACCCATTGCAGGGCTGACACCGGAGGGAAACAGTATGAGTAAAGTCGCAGTCATTACCGGCGCATCAGGAGGCATCGGAGCCGCAGTGGCCCGCCGCTTGGCCGCGCAGGGGTGTTATGTGGTGCTGGGCTATTGCCGCAGCAGAGAAAAGGCCGAAAGCCTTTGCCGGGAGCTGCGGGAGGCCGGTGGGGAAGCCGTTTCCTTCCGGGCGGATCTGACCAAAGCCGAGGAAGCCAAAGCGCTTATCGATTTTGCGGTACAGCAGTACGGCCACCTGGATATCCTGGTGAATAGTGCTGGCATTTCGCAGATCAAGCTGTTTACCGATATTGCCCCGGAAGAATGGCGGCAGATGTTTGCGGCCAATGTGGATGGCATCTATCACTGCTGCCGCGCTGCGGTGCCGTATTTGGTGCAGCAGCACAGCGGCACCATTATCAATGTTTCCTCCATCTGGGGGCTGTGCGGCGCCTCCTGCGAGGTGCACTACTCCGCCTCCAAGGCGGCGGTCATCGGCTTTACGCAGGCATTGGCCAAGGAATTGGCCCCCAGCGGCATCACCGTCAACTGTGTCGCGCCTGGCGCCATCGATACCGAAATGAATGCCCACCTTACCGCCGAAGGACGCCGGATGCTGGAGGAGGAGATCCCGCTGGGCCGCATGGGCTCGCCGGAGGAAGTGGCGGCTGCCATTGCCTTTTTGGCGGGGGAGGATGCCCGCTATTTTACCGGACAGATCCTCAGCCCCAATGGCGGCATCGTAATTTGACAGGAAAAAGAGGCGAATACCCTATGGAAATACTGCAAAATACCTGTCTGATATCGGCGGTGCTGGCCTGGGCAGTGGCACAGCTTTGCAAGCTGCTTATCGAACTGATTGCCCATCACCGACTGGATTGGGAGCGGTTGACGGGGGACGGCGGGATGCCCAGCGGGCATTCCGCCACGGTAACTGCACTGGCAGGGGCTGCCCTGCTGCAATACGGTGCGGCTTCCTTTCAGTTTGCCATCAGCGCGGTGCTGGCCATCATCGTGATGCACGATGCCATGGGGGTGCGCTGGCAGGCCGGGCAGCATGCCCGCACCATCAATGAGCTGCTGCTGAAGCTGAGCGACACTCCACCGGAGCAGCTGCTGGAGGAATTTCTGGGGCACACCCCGCTGCAGGTGGCCTGCGGTGCTCTGCTGGGCGCTGCGGTGGCTATTCTGTATTCCCTCCCGTAAAAATATAACACAACCCCCGCGGCAGATCCCGTGGGGGTGCTTTTTAATATAGTCTCCGTTCATTTCGCCTTACGCCCAGAACCGTAAAAACTCCTCCGCCGCGGGGCTGGGCGATACATCCTGCAAGGTGCACACCGAAAGGCTCCGCTCCGGAATCTCTGGAATGGTGCGCAGTTCACGGATCGTCCCCGCCTCCAAAGCGGGCAGGGCATATTCTCGGGTGACGCACGCCACCCCCAGCCCAATGGCCGCCAGATCGACGAGAAGCTCGTGACTGCACAGTTCTATCTCCGGTTTAAGTGTAATGCCATTGCGGGTAAAAAAGCGTTCCAGGTACCGTCTTGCGCTGGATTTGCGCTCCAACAGCATCAGCGGGAAGCGGGAAAGCTCCGCCAGGGTATAGGCCCGGTCGGTCTCGCAGGGGTAGTCCCGCCCCGCCACAAAAACATTGTGCAGGGCCATGCAGCGCCGCATCTGCAGGTTGCCGCTCTCCTGCGGGGTACTGGCAAAGGCCAGGTCTACCTGCCCCGCCCGCAGCATTTGCAGGGCCTCATAACTGGTGCCGTTCAGCACCTTCAGCCGGATGGCCGGGTATTGCTCATGGAACCTTTGCAGATAGGGCAGCAGCAGGCTGCGGGTCACGGTATCGCTGGCCCCGATAACCAACTCGCCCATCATCAGCTCCCGGGTCTGCTGCACCTTTTCCTCTCCGGTTTCGATGAGGCTGATGGCGCTGCGCACATAATCGTACAGCACCCGGCCCTCGCCGGTCAGGGTGACGCCGCGGGGTTGGCGGGAAAACAGCCGTACCTGCAGCTGTTCCTCCAGCTGATGAATGGACTGACTGACCGCCGACTGTGAGATAAACAGTGTTTTGGCGGCGGCGGAAATGCTTTCCTCCTCGGCAACGGTGCGGAAAATACGGTAAAGCTCCAGTTTAACGGCCATGTTTGCGGGCTTCCTTTCTATCTGTTTTGCTTATGCTTATCATTAGTAATATATACTTTACTTATGGATACGCATCTATTATACTAAAGTGGTTGTGAAAAGCAACCCCTATTTTTGTTTTCGTTTTCATCAATTCACAGGTGATAAAAGGAGAAAAAGCCATGAGCAGAATGTTTGGTACTGTCGTTCGCGGGGTACGCGCCCCCATCTTCCGGGAAGGCGATGATGTAGTAAAGGGCACTGTGGATACCGTCCTGAAGGCCCTGAAAGAAAACAGTGTGGAGCCGCACGATAAAGATGTTGTCGCCATTACTGAATCGGTAGTGGCCCGTACCCAGGGCAACTATGCCACAGTGGAACAGATCGCAGCCGATGTAAAGGCCCGCACCGGCGGCAAGACCGTTGGCGTTACCTTCCCCATTCTCAGCCGCAACCGTTTCTCCGTGCTGCTTTCCGGCATTGCCGCGGGCTGCGAGAAGGTCGTCCTTATGCTCAGCTATCCTTCCGATGAAGTGGGCAACCATCTCATCAGCATGGACCGCTTGGATGAAAGGGGCATTGATCCCTGGACCGATGTTCTTTCCCTGGAGCGCTTCCGCGCCGAGTTCGGATCTGTGATCCATCCTTTTACTGGCGTGGACTATGTGGAGTACTATTCCAGCCTTATCCGGGAAGCCGGCGCCGAGGTAGAAGTGATTTTTGCCAACCGCGTGCAGACCATTCTGGACTACACCGATACCGTCATCACCTGTGATATTCATACCCGTGCCCGCAGTAAGCGATTGCTGCAGGCGGCTGGTGCCCGTGTGGTTCTGGGGCTGGATGACCTAATGACCGCTCCTGTGGCGGGCAGCGGCTACAATGCCCAGTATGGTCTGCTGGGTTCCAATAAGGCAGATGAAAACCGTGTGAAGCTGTTCCCCCGTGATGCTATGCTGGTAGCCGAAAAAATTGGCCAGCTGATGAGCGAGGCGACCGGCCATCAGATCGAAGCAATGGTCTACGGTGATGGTGCCTTTAAGGATCCCGCGGGCAAGATTTGGGAGCTGGCCGATCCGGTTGTGGCCCCCGGTTATACCAAGGGCCTTATCGGTACCCCCAATGAGCTGAAGCTGAAGTACCTGGCTGACCACGATTTCGGCGATCTTTCCGGTACCGCTCTGCAGGAAGCCATTACCCAGCGTATCAAGGAGAAGGACTCCACCAGCCTGGTGGGCAATATGGTCTCCGAGGGCACAACCCCCCGTAACCTTACCGATCTCATTGGCTCCCTGTGCGACCTGACCAGCGGCAGCGGCGATAAGGGCACCCCCATCATCTACATCCAGGGGTACTTCGATAACTACACCACCGAGTGATATCTTATTTTTAATGGTTTGCTGATAAGGCCCGCCTCCTGCTTTTCCAGGGGGCGGGTTGCCGCATAGGAGAAAATTTAAGCAGGGGGCAGGCATGGGCCGCAGGCCGTTTCGGCTCCGCCGAAACACGCAGGCTTCGCCTGCGTCGGCCGCTTCGCGGCCGGGCCTGCGGCCCATGCCCACCCCTCGCTTAAATTTTCTCTTACATCCTGCCGAAAAATGTGCTATAATATAGGCAGAAACAGTAAGGGAGGGCACCACAGTGTTTGCAAAAGGAACAAAGATCGTGTATGGCAATACCGGCGTCTGCGAGGTCATGGATTACGCCACCCCCGATTTGCCCGGCATGCCGCGCGGGACCAAGTACTATGTCCTGCGCCCCCTGTTCCAAAGTGGCACGATCTACTGCCCCGTGGAGCAGCCTAAGGTCTTTATGCGCCCGGTGATGAGCCGAGAAGAGGCTGAAGAGCTGGTCGCCCTTATTCCCACCATCAGCGTGGAGCCATTCCATACCGGCCGTCTGCAGGAGCTTTCAGAGCATTACCGTAGCATCATCGGTACCCACAGCACCACCGACCTCGTGGAGATCATCAAATCGGTTTACAGCAAAAAGCGGGAAGCCGAAGCCGCCGGCCGCCGCGTCAGCCAGATGGATGACCGCTATATGAAGCTGGCGGAGGAGCTGCTGCATGGTGAGCTTTCCGTCGCGCTGGAGATCCCCAAGGATGAAGTGCGGGAATATATTCGCCAAAGGGTGAAAGCTGCCGAAGCCGCTGAATAACTTTATCACAATAAAAAAGAGCCCCCATCCGGGTTTCCGGATAGGGGCATTTTTGTATGGTGCAGGTTATTCGACGGGAAAGAATGTATACAAGGTATCCAGATCGCAGTCGCTGGCATCAAAGATGTAATTGGCCGTTTCCTGCCCAAAGGTCACCCTCAGCCTGTTGCAGGTGTATGTAGCGGTAAACAGCACATTTCCCTCCGCGTCATAGGCGGTCAGGTTCAGTGCGCCGCCCGTAGCGGGGTTTTCCGGCTTTTCAAAGAGTTTCAGCGCACTTTCGCTGTCCGCCAGTGCCTTTATCATTCGCTCGGCAGTTTCAGCGGGCAGCTCCACCGGCTCAAGTCTGCTGTTATCCTTGGCAGTCACCTTGGCAATGTTATCAGCATGGATGACCTCCCGCCAGCGGGCCAGGGCCTTTTCGGTGCCAAATACATCCCCGGTCAGCGGCTCCTCCCCACCAGGCAGCACCACATACACCCCTGCCGCGAATTCCTCAATAAGTTCCTTCGCCGCTTCGGCAGTCTGTCCCGGCAGCCACAGCGAATAGGTATAGTCCCTCTCACAGCTGACCCACAGCGCTACGGTGCCCTCGGCATACTCCTTCACGGTGATGAAGATAAGCCCATTGTAGTAGCTGTGTCCCACCGAAAGCTCGCTTTCCTTCGGGTCATTGTAGAAGATGCCCGAAATATCTCCGGTTTCCTCTGTTTTGGCGGCACAGCGCAGCGTGGCGTTTTCATAGTCGATCTCCGCCAGCGTTCCGCCAATGAGATAAAACCCAGTCGGTTTCATGCCGTCCCGGTCGGGGTAGCCGACCAGCTTAAAATCGGGGAACTCGTCATTTTCATAGGGGACTCTCGGGTTCGGGATCTGGGTGTTCCCGCCGATTGCCGAACCGGGATCGGGGTCGGGATCGGGCGTGGGGGCAGGCGTTTCGCCGCAGGCGGCCAGTCCCGCCGCCAGCAGGCAGCATAGGGTCAGTGCCAAAATTCGGGTCAGCTTTTTCATGTTGTTCCTCCTGTATGTTGTCGATGGTGTAAGGCCTACACTAAATATAACGAATGAGCGCCGCAAAATGCAACATCTATTCGTAAATAAAGTGTAATAAATCCCGTGTTTTATTGCAGCCTCGCAAAAAAATCCCCGCAGACTCAAAAGCCTGCGGGGAAATTTTCAGTTTATCGTGTTCTCTTACTTAATGATAGAGAAATTGACTACCAGCGCGGCAAATACGATGGAAACCATCGACAGCAGCTTGATGAGGATGTTGATAGCGGGGCCGGAGGTATCCTTGAAGGGATCGCCTACGGTATCGCCAACGACAGCAGCCTTGTGGGCATCGCTGCCCTTGCCGCCGTGTACGCCGCTCTCAATGTACTTCTTGGCGTTATCCCAGGCGCCGCCGGAGTTCGCCATGAAGATAGCGAGCAGGAAGCCGGAAACGGTAGCGCCGGCCAGCATACCTACCACGCCCTTGTAGCCCAGGATCATACCGACTACGATGGGGGTAACGATACCAACTACAGTGGGCAGGATCATCTCGTGCAGGGAAGCCTTGGTGCACAGGTCAACGCAGCGGGCGTAGTCGGCATCGGCTTTGCCGTCCATCAGGCCAACGATCTCCTTGAACTGACGGCGAACCTCTACTACAACGGACTGAGCCGCGCGGCCAACGGACTGCATGGTGAGCGCCGCGAACACGAAGGGCAGGCAGGCGCCGACAAACAGACCGACCAGAACAACAGGGGTCATAACGGAGAAGTCATTGAAGGTAGCAGCAGCGCCAACCTCCTGGACCTTCTCGATGTAAGAAGCGATCAGAGCCAGAGCGGTCAGAGCGGCGGAGCCGATAGCAAAGCCCTTGCCGGTAGCGGCAGTGGTGTTGCCCAGGGAATCCAGCGCGTCGGTGCGCTCACGAACTTCGGGCTCCAGGCCGGCCATCTCGGCAATGCCGCCGGCGTTATCGGCCACGGGGCCATAGGCATCGGTCGCCAGGGTGATGCCCAGGGTAGCCAGCATACCTACGGCAGCCAGCGCGATGCCATACAGACCCATGGAGGTGGAAGCAGCGCCGCCGGAAACATAGTAGGCAACCAGGATGCACACCGCAACGATAACGATGGGCAGGATGGTGGAGAGCATGCCCAGGCCCAAACCGCCGATCATGATGGTGGCGGAGCCGGTCAGGGCGGTGTCAGCCAGACCCTGGGTGGGCTTGTAGGTGTCGGAAGTGAAATACTCGGTGGAAGCACCGATGAGAACGCCGGCAACCAAACCGGCCAGGATGGCAAAGTAGATACCGGTGTACTCGGTGCCCAGTACGCCGCGAACCAGGAAGAAGGCAGCGACGGCGATGATAAGAGCACTCAGGTTGGTGCCGCGACGCAGAGCGGAAAGCAGGGTGCGCTGATCGGTGGATTCACCGGTGCGTACAAAGAAGGTACCAATGATGGAGGCCAGGATGCCCAGGGCCGCCATGATCATGGGCAGGGCCATGGCCTTCAGCTCACCGCCGAAAGCGGCAACGCCCAGCGCGGAAGCGGAAATGATGGAGCCAACATAGCTCTCGTACAGGTCAGCGCCCATGCCGGCTACATCGCCTACATTATCGCCTACATTATCGGCAATAACAGCGGGGTTACGGGGGTCATCCTCAGGGATGCCGGCCTCGACCTTACCTACCAGGTCGGCGCCTACATCGGCAGCCTTGGTGTAGATACCGCCGCCGACACGGGCAAACAGAGCCATGGAGGAAGCGCCCATACCAAAGGTCAGCATAGCGCTGGTGATGGCAGAGGGATCCAGCTTAAAGACGAACTTCAGCAGGGTGAACCAGATGGAAATATCCAAAAGACCCAGGCCGACTACGGTAAAGCCCATAACGGAACCGGCGGAGAACGCCACGCGCAGACCGCGGTTCAGGCTGGTGCGGCAGGCATTGGCGGTGCGGCAGTTGGCCTTGGTGGCGATGCGCATGCCGATGAAGCCGGACAGACCGGAGAAGAAACCGCCGGTCACGAACGCAAAGGGAACGAACCAGGTCAGCAGACCGGTAGCGGCCATGATGCACAGCACAACGAACATGCAGGCAAAGAAGATGGCCACGATGGTGTACTGGCGCTTCAGATAGGCGTTAGCGCCTTCACGGATGGATGCAGAGATCTTCTGCATCAGCGGGGTGCCTTCCTCAAACTTCAGGACCTTCTTCGCGGTGACAAGAGCAAATACCAGCGCGATGACGGAGCCGAGGAAAGTCAAGAGAACGAGAACTTTCTCCATTTGTTTTTAGCCTCCTTGTGAATTCACGATAAAGTGTCTATCAAATAATAGCGAAAAACAAGGTCTTTGTCAAGGTGTTGGGGCCGACACTTTGCCCAAAAACTAACCAAATTTTTGAGATTTTCGCTCAAAAAGAACGCCATCTCGCACAAGGCAAAATGGCGTTGATTTCAGTACTTTTTCGGCTGCTTTTTTGTCAAGGGATTAACAAGTTCCGCCATGCGAAAGGTGCATCAATGCTATATTGTGATACTTTCACAAACACTGGCGTAATTTTGGCCAAAATCAGCGCAAAACATCAAATCAGATTGCCCAAAAACGGCGCGATCACCACCGTCAACAGTGCAGTGATCACCAGTGAAAGGCTGCCCATGGCGCCTTCTACCTCGCCCATTTCCAGCGCCCGCACCGTGCCAAAGGCGTGGCTGCCGCAGCCCATGGCCACCCCCTGTGCCACCGGGTCAGTCACATGGAACCACCGTAGCACCTGCGGCCCCAGGATGTTCCCAAAGATACCGGTGATGGAGATGGCCGCCATGGTAATGCCGCCGGTACCACCCAGCTCCTCGGCCAGCGGCATGCCCACCGCCCCCGTTACCGATTTGGGGATCAGCGTTACAAAGTCGTAGTGCCCCAGCTGGAACACCAGCGCCACGGCCAGTACGCACAGGGCGTTCACCGCCACTCCGGTCAGGATACCGGCCACAATGGCCAAAGGGTACTCCCGCAATTTTTGGATCTGCCGGTACAGCGGCAGCGCTAGGCAGGCGGTGGCCGGGGTCAGCAGGTAGGTGATGTACCGGGCGCTTTGGTTGTAGGCGTCGTAGTCAATATCAAAAATGAGCAATGCCCCAATAAGCAGTGCCAGGCAGATGAGGATCGGATTGGCCAGCGGGTGCCCTATCCGGTCGCTGATGCGGAAGGACACCACATAGATGATTAGGGTCAGCGCGGCCCCAAAGTAGGCGGAAAAGGCAATGTAATCATTCATGCTTTTTACCCTCCCGCCGTTTGGCTTCCTGCCGGCCCACCGCCTGGGCGGCCTTGCCGCTGATGCCGATGACCAGCGTAGTGCCCAGAATGCCAAGCAGCACCACCGGCCCGCCCATCACCGCCAAGTGTTCCGGCTGGGTGATAAGCGCTACCGTGGGGGCAATAAACAGCACCGGCATAATGGAGATAAAGAAATCCGCGACGGTACTGATCTGCTCCGGCTTGATGAGCCCGGTCAGCAGTGCCAGCAGCATTAGGATCAGACCGTACACGCTGGCGGGAATGGGCAGCGGCAGCAGATATTTGATGAGTTCCGCCACGGCGCACACCGCGGCGATAATGGCAGATTGCCTTAGAATTTTCATGGGTATTTCATTCGTCCTTCGGTTCGCAAAAATAGGGGAGAGCCTTACTGGATCACATGGACATCCAGTTGGTTAAAGGGGATGGCAATGCCGTTCTGGTCCAGTACATCCTTTATCGCCTGGTTGATGCTCCACGCCTCATCCCAGTAGTCGGCGGTCTTTACCCAGTAGTGCAGGCCCAGCACCACGCTGCTGTCGCCCAGCTCCTTTACATATACCAGCGCCTTTTCGGGGTTCACCAGCGGCTTGCGGCTCTTGATAAGCGCCGTCAGCAGCTCAATGGCCCGGGCGGTGTCGGCCTCATAGGCAATGCCTACCGTGGTGGAAAGCCGCCGCACCGGCAGTACATTATAGTTGATAATATTCCCGGCCGAGAGATTCCCGTTGGGAATGGTGATGATTTTGTTATCGGCCATGCGCAGCGTGGTAAAGAACAGCCCGATCTCCACCACCGTCCCCTCGATATCCGAAGCAGTTTTGATGTAATCCCCAGTCTTAAAGGGGTGCAGGAACATGAGAATGAGCCCGCCCGCAAAGTTGGAAAGACTGCCCTGCAATGCCAGGCCCACCGTCACGCCGATGGAACCCAGCAGCGCCACAAAGCTCGCCGTCGGCACGCCCAAAAAGTCCGCAATAAAATAAATCAGCAGTGCCCACAGCGCTACCCGTACCAGCGAGCGCACAAATTTGGCCACGCCGGGATCGATCTTTGTTTTGTTATCCAGCAGCGCCACCCGGCTCAGGAATTTCTCGATGAGCCAGCGCCCCACAAAAAAGATAACCAGTGCCAGTGCAATATGCCACAGTGCGTTCAGCACCACCGGCGAGGCGGTTTTAATGAATTTCTGGATCGCGGTCAGCGATTCCTGAATATCCGGTACCTCCGGCAGGTCGGCCGTAGCGGTCGTCAGTGCAAAAAATCTCATGGTTCTCTCCTTGCTATATTCAACCTATATTACAGCGTTTCATCTTCGCCGGTCCACTGGTGCCGGGCCATATCCACCCGCCCGTCCGGCAGAAAAGCGACTCCTTCCGCTTCCAGCAGCGCCCGCTGCGCTCCCGTCCCGCCAAAGGCAAAGCCCGGCGCCAGGCTGCCATCCCGGAATACCACCCGGTGGCAGGGCGTTTTGCCGGGTTCGGGGTTGCGGTGCAGTGCCCCGCCCACAATGCGGGAAGCCCGGGGGCTGCCCGCCAGCATCGCAATCTGTCCGTAGGTAGCCACTTTCCCGGCCGGGATACGGCGCACCGCCGCATATACCGCCCGGTAGAAATTTTCCTGCATTTCCGCTTGCCCCCTCTTGGAATAATATCTCAATTATATCACGCAGCTCCTCCGTTGTCGAGAAATTGCGCGGCATTTCCTCGTCCGGTTTCTGCAGCATCCCGGCTGGGGCCCGCAGGGCCGAGGAGCTTTGCCCCTCGTGGGCGGCCTTCGGCCGCCCCAAAGCCGCCTGCGGCGGCCTGCCCTGCGGGCCCCTCCCTCTGCGCATCCCCTCAGCCCCCTTGCAAATCCCCGCCGAACGCGGTAGAATAGGGCCGTAAACACCGAACAAAGTAAAGGGAGAACACTATGAGGATCGTAATTGTCGGAATCGGAAAGGTCGGCCGGGCCCTGGCGGAGCATCTCTCCCGCGAGGGCCACGATGTCGCCGTCATCGATAACCGCCCCGGCATGGCGGAGCGCCTGGCGGAGGAACTGGATGTTTTGGGCATCGAGGGCAATGGCGCCGCTTATACTGTGCAGCAGCAGGCCCGGGCCAGTCAGGCGGATCTCGTCATTGCCGCTACCAGCGAGGATGAGGTCAATATGATCGCCTGCATGACCGCCAAAAAGCTGGGCGCCAAGAATACCATTGCCCGGGTGCGCAGCGTGGAATACGAAAGTCAGCTGCGATTCATGCAGCAGGAGATGGGGCTTTCTCTTTCTATCAACCCGGAGCGGGAGACTGCCCGTGATATCGCCCGTATCCTGCGCTTTCCGGCGGTCGCCAAGGTGGAAACCTTCGCCAAGGGCCGGGTGGAGCTGGTGGAATACCACATTCCGCAGGGCAGCCTGCTGGATGGCATGGCCCTCAAAAATGTCGCCGCCTCCCTGCAGGTCAAGGTGTTGGTCTGCGCCGTCCGCCGCGGAGAAGAGGTCGTTATTCCCGATGGTAACTATGTGCTGGGCGCGGGAGATTGCATCAGCGTTACCGCCAAGCCCCAGGAACTGGAGAACTTCTTCCGCGCGCTGGGCGTTTTCCGGGACCATGCCCGCAATGTCATGGTGGTCGGGGCCGGGCGCATCACCCGCTTTTTGGCGGAGCAGCTGAGCCAGATGAAGATGCGTGTGCGCGTGGTGGACCGGGATGAACAGCGCTGTGTTGATCTCAGCGAGGCAGTCCCCACCGCTTTGGTTATCCACGGGGATGCCACCGATGTGCATCTGCTGGCCGAGGAGGGCCTGGATGATTCCGATGCCTTTGTGGCACTCACCGGCCTGGATGAACTCAATATCATGCTGGCCATGTATGCCCGCTGCCACAATATCGAATGTTCTGTGGCCAAGGTCAACCGCAATTCCTTCACCGAGCTTATCAATAAGACCGCCATCGTGGAAAGCACCGTTTCCACCAGCGTGGTTACCGTCAGCCGCATCCTGCAGTATGTCCGCGCGATGGAAAACAGCACCGGCGGCGGGGTCATTGCCCTGCACCGCATGGTAGAAAACCAGGTAGAAGCCCTGGAATTCCACATTACCGCCGGCTCGCCGCTCATCGGTGTGCCGTTTAAGGATATGGCCACCCGCCCCAATGTGCTGGTGGGCTGCATCACCCGCCCCAATGGCGAGGTCATCATCCCCTCCGGCGGCGATTCCCTCCAGCCCGGCGATTCCGCCATTGTTATCACCACCCTTACCGGCCTGCGGGATATCCAGGATATCCTGGCCTAAATATCGTTTCTTTAGGCTCCGCTTCCTTCGGGAAGCGGGGCCTTTCGTTATCTCTGTTATTTTTATAACGATTTTTCGTAAAAACCGTGTAATATTGTTTGTATCCCGCCGATAAATGTATTATAATAAACTGTGTATAGCTATTTTGCATGTCGCTGCCGCATAGCAGTTATGCGTTGTCGCCCGGCGGCGGTGAAAATGGGTGCTGGCTGCGTGGCCGCCCTTGACAGGCATCAGCCTGCCTGCGTCAGGCAAGAGCCTGCCTGCGGCCGTCCGCTTGCCATCCCGACATTTTCCCTCGCCGCCAGCTTTCATCATAGAAAGGGGTTTTACCCATGCCGCACCAGTATACCGTCCCGCTTAAAAAGCTCATCAAGGACCTGAACCTGCAGATCCTCTATTATCCCAAAACCGAGGAGGAGATCCTGGTCAGCCACGCCGAGCTGATGCGCCCGGGCTTGGCCTTCACCGGGTTCTTCCAGGGCTTTGTCCCGGCCCGCATCAATATGATCGGCCGTACCGAGCTGGCCTATCTGGAAACTTTGCCGCCTCACCTGCTGCGGCAGAGCCTGGAGGGCTTCCTTTCCCGCAGCCCCAAGGCCGTCATCATCACTCAGGATTTCTCCTTCCGCCCCCTCTTTTTGGAACTGGCGGAAAAGTATTGCGTGCCGCTGATGCAGTCTCCGGAAAATACCACCCATATGGCCGCCCAGCTCAATGCCAAGCTGAGTCTGGAGCTGGCGCCCCGTACCACCGTCCACGGCGTTTTGATGGAGATCTACGGCGAGGGCGTGCTGCTTACCGGGGATTCCGGCGTCGGCAAAAGCGAGACCGCCCTGGAGCTGCTCAAGCGCGGCCACCGCCTCATCGCCGATGACGCCGTGGAGGTCCGCCGGGTCTCCAATACCACCCTGGTCGGCTCCGCCCCGGATAACATCCGCCACTATATGGAGCTCCGCGGGGTCGGCATCATCAATGTCAGCCGGCTGTTTGGCGTCGGCTCGGTCAAAAATACCGCCAATATCAATTTCGTCATTCAGCTGGAAACCTATGACCCCGAAAAGGTCTACGACCGCATCGGGCTGGAGGAGGAAACCACCAATATTCTGGGCATGAAGGTGCCCGCCGCCACCATCCCGGTCCAGACCGGCCGAAACCTCGCCGTGATCATCGAGGTGGCCACCATGAACTACCGTCAGCGCGCCATGGGCAATAATTCTGCCAAGGAGCTGATGGAACAGCTGGGCCTTACCGATGATGTGCAGCCCTGACCGCCGAAAGGAGCAAACCCCATGAATCTACTGGAACAGCTGCAAAATGCGGGCATCCCCTATACCGAAAATGAACCCATGAGCCGCCGTACCACCTTTGGCATCGGCGGGCCGGCGCTGCTGCTGCACCCCCGCACCCGTACCCAGCTGCAAACCGCCGTTTCCCTCTGCCGGGCGGCGGGGACCGACCCCTTTATTTTGGGCCGGGGCAGCAATCTGCTGGTCAGCGATAGCGGCATTGCCCGCCCTGTCATCCAGCTGGATGGCGACTTTACCGCCATCTCCCGGCAGGGCAATACCCTGCGCTGCGGGGCCGGGGCCTCTCTCATCGCTACCTGCCGGGCCGCTGCAGAAAACAGCCTTTCCGGCGTGGAATGGGGCTTTGGCATCCCCGGCTCTTTGGGCGGGGGAGTATACATGAATGCCGGTGCCTACGGCGGCGAGCTCCGGGATGTCCTCACGGAGGTCACCTTCCTGGATGAAGCCGGGGAATACCGCACCCTGCCTGCCGCGGCGCTGGAACTTTCCTACCGCCACAGCATCTTTGAGGAGCGTCCGGGCTGCGTCATCGTGGAAGCGGTGCTGACCCTCACCCCCGGCGAGGAAACCGCCATCCGCGCGGCCATGGAGGACTACATGTCCCGCCGCCGGGAAAAGCAGCCCCTGGAATACGGCAGCGCCGGCTCCACCTTTAAGCGGCCGGTAGGCAACTATGCCTCCGCCCTAGTGGATCAGTGCGGGCTTAAGGGCCTTTCCGTCGGCGGGGCCGAGGTCAGCCAAAAGCATGCCGGCTTCATCATCAACCGGGGCGGTGCCACCGCTGCCGATGTACGGCAGCTTATCGCCGAAGTACAGCGCATCGTCCGGGAAAAGACCGGCTATACCCTCGAATGCGAGATCAAGTATATCGAATGAGCCAGCGCCGGGTGTGGCGGCTGCCCCTTTGCCCATCCCTGCGGGGTGCGGGAAGGCGGGCGCAGCCCGCCCGCCGCAGGCGGGCCCGCGAGCGAAGCTCGCGGCTTTCGGCGGAGCCGAAAGGGGCTGCGCCCGCCACGGCCCCTTGCACCAACCGTCCCACCCCGCTGCGGGACGGCGGTAAAAATGTGCGATGGCTGCGCCCCGTCCTTGACAGGCATCAGTCCGCCTTGCGTCGGACAAGATCCTGCCTGCGGCCGTCCCTTGACATCCCCCATTTTTCCTCGCCCTCCCCCCAAAATTCACCCCATCACCGGAGAATAACAACCATGCCCTCCTTTACCACCGCCGCCAAGGATGAGATCCTTTCCAATAAAGCCGTGCGCCAGCACTTTCCCAACCAGCAGTCCTTTGGGCTGATGGTCTTTTCCCGCGAGTTCTCGGTGCCCAAAATGCAGATGCTGACCCGCGAACGCCGGGCCGCCCAGTACTATTCCCAGCTGGTGCAAAGCGTCCGCCCCATGACCGGCACCGTCACCCTGCGGGAGGAAAAGCTCTCCACCGGGCAGCTGGCCTACCGCGTTACCGTCGATGACATGGCCGACCGCATTGACCTGTATAACCACTTCGCCATGCTCTACCCGGAGGGCGTCACCTTCGAGCTGCTGGGCGGCGATGAGGGAGCCGGTGCTTTTGTGGGCGGCGTGTTTTTGGCCTGCGGCACCCTTTCCGATCCCGAAACCAAGTACCATCTGGAATTCGCCGTCCCGCGCGAGGAGCTGCTGATGATGTTCGTTGCCTTATTGCAGGATGTCGGCTTTTCCCCGCTTTTGACCCAGCGCCGGGGGCAAACCATCGTCTACCTGCACGATAGCACCCAGATCGAGGACCTGCTTACTTTCATGGGGTGCCCGCTCACCTCCATGGAGATCATGAACGCCAAGATCCTCAAGGAGCGCCGCAACGCCGCCAACCGCGCCAGCAATTGCGATACCGCCAATATGGATAAGGTCGCCGGGGCGGCCGCCGGGCAGATCGCCGCCATCAACGCCGTGGGATTGGATTCCCTCCCGGAGGAGCTGCGGGCCCTGGCGGAGCTGCGTCTGCAAAATCCCTTTGACTCCCTGCGGGAGCTGGGGCAAAAGCTGACCCCGCCCCTTTCCCGTTCCGGCGTCAACCACCGTCTGGAAAAGATCATCGACCTTGCCGCCCGAAAGGACTGACCTGCAAACCACCGGCACCGCCGGATGAAATAAACCCGCCCGAAAGGATTGACCCCCGGCCGCCCAACTTCTGCCCCAATAAATCATTCCCCGGGGAGAAAACGCAGCCGCCGGGCGGATACGAACCCGCAAACCCCCGGCACCGCCGGATGAAATAAACCCACCCGAAAGGACTGACCTGATGAAAAGCTATGCCGCCCTGCCGCAGGGCTACTGCCATACCCCCGCTGCCACCATCGATCTGGTGCATAACAAAAAGCAGTTTTGGATCGTCAACGGGCTTTCCGTTGTGCTGTGTGTGATCATGCTGATTTTGCCCTTTCTGTGGGGCCGGTCGCTGCGGGATTTTGTCGGGGAGGGCCCGCTTCCTGCGCTGCTGCTCCGGCTCGTGGTCGTTGCGGGGCTGCTGGCCTACATTGCGCTGCACGAGCTGACCCACGGCGCCGTGATGAAAGCCTGCGGCGCCTCCGTGCGCTACGGCTATAAGGTGGTCTACGCCTACGCCGGCAGCTATGCCTACTTCACCCGCTCCGCTTATTTCGTCATCGCGCTGGCTCCGGTGGTGCTGTGGGGTATTGTCTTCGCGGTACTCACCGCCTGCCTGCCGGAGCACTGGTTCTGGGTGGGGTGGCTGTGGCAGCTGATGAATGTCAGCGGTGCCGCCGGGGATTTTTACTGCTCTATTCGCATCCTACGCGCACCCCGTGACACCCTGGTGCAGGATACCGGCACCGCCATGACCTTTTATCATAATCCGAACTGACCGCCCCAGCCGCGGCCCCGCCAAACGGCGCTTCGCCGCCGTTTTACGGGACGCCCCTTCCGGGGCGTCCCGCCTGCCGGCCTTCGGCCGACGCGGCGGGGCCGCGGTTCCCGGGCTTTCCCTCAAATCTTGCCAAGGAGGCATCCCATGACCGATTTTGTCCATCTGCACATCCACAGCGAATACAGCCTCCTCGATGGTGCCTGCCGCATCAAGGGGCTGGTCCAGCGCGCCAAGGCCCTGGGCCAGTCCGCCGTCGCCATCACCGATCACGGTGTCATGTACGGCGTCATCGATTTCTACAAGGAGTGCAAAAAGGAGGGCATCCGCCCCATCATCGGCTGCGAGGTCTATGTGGCCCCCCGCTCCCGCTTCGATAAGGTCTACCGGCTGGATTCCTCCCCCTACCACCTCATCCTGCTGTGCAAAAATGAGGTGGGCTACCGCAACCTCATCTACATGGTCTCCCGCGGCTTCACCGAGGGCTTTTACAATAAGCCCCGCATCGACCGCGACCTCTTAAAGGACCACCACGAGGGCCTCATCTGCCTTTCGGCGTGCCTGGCGGGCGAAGTGCCCCGGGCACTGGAGGCCGGCGATTACCAAAAGGCCCGGGAGGCCGCCGCCTGGTACCGCGATCTCTTCGGCCCGGAAGATTACTACATCGAGCTGCAGGACCACGGTATCCCGGAGCAGCGGCAGATCCTCCCGGACCTCATCCGCCTGGCCGGGGAGCTCGGCGTGGGGCTGGTGGCCACCAATGACGCCCACTACCTCGAAAAAGAGGACAGCCGCATGCAGTTTTTGCTCACCTGCATCCAGACCGGCCATACCGTGGGTGATGAGCAGACGCTGGAATTCCCCACCCAGGAGTTCTATGTCAAAAGCGGCGATGAGATGGCCGAGCTCTTCCGCAATGTGCCGGAAGCCCTCTCCAATACCGTCAAGATCGCCGAGCGCTGCAATGTCGAGTTTGAGTTTGGCCACACCAAGCTGCCTCTGTTCAATGCCCCCAATGGCGAGGATAACGAAAGCTACTTTCGCCGCATGTGCCATGAGGGTCTGCTGCGCCACTACGGCGAAAACCCGCCCCAGGAATACCGCGACCGGCTGGAATATGAGCTTTCCACCATCAGCCGCATGGGCTATGTGGAATACTACCTCATCGTCCACGATTTCATCCACTACGCCAAAAGCCACGGCATCCCGGTCGGGCCGGGGCGCGGCTCCGGTGCGGGCAGCATTGCCGCCTACTGCATCGGCATCACCAATATCGACCCCATGAAGTACAATCTCCTGTTCGAGCGCTTCCTCAATCCCGAGCGTGTTTCCATGCCGGATTTTGATGTGGATTTCTGCTACGAGCGCCGGCCGGAGGTCATCGATTATGTCGTCCGCAAATACGGCGCCGACCATGTGGCCCAGATCGTTACCTTCGGCACCATGCTGGCCCGGGGCGCCGTGCGGGATGTCGGCCGGGCCATGGGCCTGGCCTATCCCCAGGTGGATGCTGTCGCCAAGCTCATCCCCAATGAGCTGCACATGACCATCGATAAGGCCCTGGAGGCCAACAGCGAGCTGCGGGCCATGTGCCAAAGCGACCCCCAGGTGGCGGAGCTCATCGAAACCGCCAAAAAGGTGGAGGGCTTTCCCCGGCACGCCTCCACCCACGCTGCCGGCGTGGTCATCACCCGGGATACCGTCGATAGCTATGTGCCGCTGGCCAAAAACGATGAATCCATCGTTACCCAGTTCACCATGACCACCCTGGAGGAGCTGGGCCTGCTCAAGATGGACTTTTTGGGTCTGCGCAATCTCACCGTCATCGCCGATGCCGAGCGGATGATCCGCCGCCGGGAGCCGGATTTTTCAATGGACAGGCTCCCCGATGATGACACCGCGGTCTACGAGATGCTCTCCCGCGGCGATTCCTCCGGGGTGTTCCAGCTGGAATCGGGCGGCATGCGCCAGATGCTCACCCAGCTGCGCCCCCAGTCCATTGAAGACCTTACCGCCGCCATTTCGCTGTACCGTCCCGGCCCCATGGATTCCATCCCCCAGTATGTCCGCAATAAGCAGAATCCCGCCGCCGTCCGGTACAAGACCCCGCTGCTGGAGCCCATTCTGGGCGTCACCTACGGCTGCATCGTCTATCAGGAGCAGGTCATGCAGATCTGCCGCGAGCTGGCCGGTTACAGCTACGGCCAGGCCGATCTCGTCCGCCGCGCCATGAGTAAGAAAAAAGCCGATGTCATGGAAAAGGAGCGCGGGCACTTCATCACCGGCTGCGCCGCCAATGGCATCTCCGAGGCCGTGGCCAATAGCATCTTTGATGAGATGAGCAGCTTCGCGGCCTACGCCTTCAATAAATCCCACGCCGCCTGCTATGCCGTGGTGGCTTATCAAACCGCCTATCTCAAACGGCACTACCCCCGGGAATACATGGCGGCCCTGATGACCAGCGTACTGGATTCCACCGCCAAGCTCATGGAATACATCGAGGAATGCACCCGGCTGGAGATCCCGGTGCTGCCCCCCGATATCAACCAGAGCGATATGGTCTTTACCGTCACGCCGCAGGGCATCCGGTTCGGCCTTCTAGCCATCAAGAATATGGGCCGCAGTGTCATCGAAGATATTCTGAAAGAGCGGGAGCTGGATGGCCCCTTCACCAATTTTGTGGAGTTCTGCCGCCGCACCTCGGCCGGCGATCTCAACCGCCGCGGGGTGGAAAGCCTCATCAAGTGCGGGGCCCTGGACCACCTGGGCGCCAACCGCCGGGAGATGATGGAAAACTACGGCCCCCTGGCCGATGCCATCGCGGAAGAAAGCCGCTACCTTTCCGGCGGGCAGCTGTCCCTCTTTGGGGAAGGCGGCGCCACCGCCGATTATCGGCTCTCCCCCCGGGAAGAATACCCCCATGCCGAGCTGCTGGCCTACGAAAAGGAAGTCACCGGCATGTACCTTTCCGGCCACCCCATGAGCCAGTACCTGCCCATTTACGACCGCTACCAGGCGGTGCGCATCGCCCGGCTGCAAAGCGCTGAGACCAATGCCCCCTACGATAATGCCTGGGTCGATATTTTCGGCATCCTGGCCGATAAAAAGATGCGGACCACCAAGCGGGGGGATATCCTGGCCCTGCTGACGGTGGAGGATATGACCGGCAGCATGGAGGTCATGTGCTTTGGCCGGGTCTACTCCCAGGTCAGTGCCAAGCTGGTGCCGGGCGAACCGCTTTTCTTCCGGGGCAGGGTCTCCCTGCGGGAGGAGGACGACACCAAAATGGTGCTGGAGCGGGTCTTTACCATCGAGGAGCGCCAAAGCGCCCCGCCCCCCCGCCCGCCGCAGAGCCGGGAAAAGGGCAGCAGCGGCAAGCCCGCGGCCGAACGCCCCCAAAAGGGCGGCAGGCTGCTCATCCGGGTGCCGCAGATGGAGGGAGAACAGTGGGAAAAGCTTCAGCTGCTGTTTTCCATTTTTGAAGGGGAGACCCCCCTGCTGGTGCGGGCCGCCGATACCGGCCGCCTGCTGAAGGCGGGAGAGGAATATAATACCGATGCCAACCCGGTGCTGCTGGGCGAGCTGAGACGGGTGCTGGGCCAGGAGAATGTAGCCCTGCTGCCGCCGGAGGCTCCCAAGGCCCCGCCGGAACCGGCTTTGCAGTAAGCCAACCAAAAGGAGGAAATAACATGAGCGAAACCAAGAAGAAAACCTTTGCAGTACTCACCAGCGGCGGCGATGCCCCCGGCATGAATGCCGCGGTCCGCAGTGTGGTACGCACCGCCCTGCACAAGGGCCACAGCGTTTATGGCATTTTCCATGGATACGAGGGCCTAATGGAAGACCACATGGACGAGCTTCAAGAGCGTTCTGTCAGCAATATCATCAACCGGGGAGGCACCATCCTGTATACCGCCCGCAGTAAGGAATTTATGACCGAAGAGGGCCAGAAAAAGGCGGCGGCCATTCTGCGCTCCCGCGGGATAGACGGCCTGGTGGTCATCGGCGGCGATGGCTCCTTCCGCGGCGCCCAGAAGCTCTCGGCCTTGGGCATTCCCACCATCGGCATCCCCGGCACCATCGATAACGACATCGCCTCCACCGAGTATACCATCGGCTTTGATACCGCCCTAAATACCGCTGTGCAAAGCATTGATAAGCTGCGGGATACCTCCCAATCCCACGACCGCTGCTCCGTGGTGGAGGTCATGGGCCGCAATGCCGGCCATCTGGCCCTGTACGCGGGTCTGGCCACCGGCGCCGTCGCCACCCTCATCCCGGAACGCCCCTTTGACCTGGACCGCGATGTGGTGGACCGCATGAAGGCCACCATGACCACCGGCAAGCATCACTTCATCGTGGTGGTGGCCGAGGGCGTGGGCAACAGCAAGGATATGTGCTACTACATCCAGCAGCGCACCGGCGTGGAGACCCGCCTGACGGTGCTGGGCCATGTGCAGCGCGGCGGCGACGCCACGGCCATGGAACGGGTTTATGCCAGCGCCATGGGCTACCGTGCCATCGAGCTGCTGGAAGAAGGTGTGGGCAGCCGCATCGTCGGGGTCAAGGAAAACCGCATCTACGATATCGACATTGATGAGGCCCTGGCCATGAAGAAGGATATCAATGAGCTGTTCTACAAGGTCGCAAGGGAGATCAGCATCTGATGGAAAAACAACTGGCGACATTCGAAGATTTTTCCCGGCTGGATATCCGGGTGGGCACCATCCTGACGGCGCAGCCTTTTCCCAAGGCCCGCCGCCCGGCCTACCAGCTCACGGTGGATTTCGGCCCGGAGATCGGGGTAAAAAGATCTTCGGCCCAAATAACAGACCACTACCATCCGCAGGACCTGCCGGGCATACAGGTGCTGGGGGTGGTCAACTTCCCGCCCCGGCAGATCGCGGATTTTATGAGCGAGGTACTGGTGCTGGGTACCTACTCCGCGGGCGGAGTTATTCTCATCACCCCGCAGCAGCCCGCCGCCAATGGTGACCGGCTGGGATAAATACTGGCTTTCGGCAAAGCTCCATCGGGTTTCCCCGGTGGGGCTTTTCTGCGCCCCGGCAGAGTCGGCGGCAGGGGAGAGGTTCGGGCCGCAGGCCCGGCGGCGCAGCCGCCGCAGCGGGCTTCGCCCGCTGAGCCCGTCCCCTGCGGGGGACGGGCTGGCCTGCGGCCCGTCCTGCCCCTTGCAGGGACTCACCCCCGCAGCAGGGTCAGCAGCTCCGCCGTGGGCAGGGGCTTGGCCGGGCGGGGCGGCAAATCGCCCAGTACCGCCTGCAGCCGGCGCAGGGTTTCCCGGCCGGGCAGCCGCTTGCCATGCTCTATCATGCTGATGGTGGTGCCGCTCACCCCGCACAGTGTCCCCAGCTGCCGCTGGGTCAGGCCCAGCTGCCGCCGCAGCTGGCGCAGTTTGATGCCATACATCGTTTTCTCTCCTTCTCGGTCCCAGATTGGGGCCGGGGAAAATCTTCCCAACCCCTGGGATAGCTTATCGTAGTGATTTTTTCGGGAATGTCAAGCCTTTCGACAAAATTTTATCTGCCAAAAATCAGTGAAGTTTTTTGGCAGATCGATTTATGGGACTTTGCAAAAATAACGGTTGACAGAACGCCAAAAGCGGAGTACGCTAAGAAGCGAGAGAACAAATGTTCTTCACAAAAAGGTCCCTTCGCCGAAAGCTACCAAGCCGCATCGAGAAAAAGAGAGGAAACCGAGAAAACATGATGGGAATTGCCGAACTGGCCGGGGAGTACCACCGCAGCGTGGAACTGCTGGAGGACCGGCTGACACAGCTCAAGGAAGAGATCAAAACAGCACGAGGACCGCACTACTTCGACCTGAAACAGCGCATTGAGCTGCTGCGGTTCGAGCTCGTGGATACCAGAGAAACGGAGAGGATTCTGCATGACTACTACAACTAAATTCACCCCTCGCCCCTTAAAACGCGTCGCGCGCTGCGCCAGCACCGCCACGCTGGAATTTTACATCCCGCGGGAGGAGAGCGGCCCCAGCGAGGAACGGCTGGCCCTGCGCCGGCTGCTGCAGTACGGCTGCACCCGCTGCCTTACCCCGGCTCAGCAGCAGCTTACCCGGCTGCGCTATACCGATGGCCTGACGGTAACCGCCATCGCGGAACAGATGGGCCTGGCGCCCTCCTCGGTCAGCCGCAGCCTGGGGGTCATCCGGCAGCGGCTGTACCGCTTTACCGAGGAGGCCGGGGAAATAGGCCAGCTGTGCGATATTTTGCGCCGCCAGCTGCAATAATTGGGCCAAATCGTGTTGCATTTTTGGGGCCTGCGGCGTTATACAGGGTAGGGGGGATTTGTATCCTTGGCTGGTTTTCGCCGTCCCCGGGTCCGGCCCCGCAGGGGCCGCGGCTGCGCCGCGGCCGGGGCGGGCAGTGCCCGCCCACCGGCCTTTGGCCGGCCTGCGGGGCCGGACCCGGGGGATCGGCAGAAGACCCTGCCCAGGCACACCATGCAAACCCGCCCACCATATATTCTACGGATATAGAAAATAAATTCTACACTTGCAGAAAGACCATTGACAATCGCATTCTACGATGATAGAATGAAACCGTAAAATAAACCGACAGAACCCGAAAGGAGTCCACCATGAAACTGCCCGAGAAAAAATTATCCGATGCCGAGCTGGATGTGATGCTGGCCATCTGGCAAAACCGGCCGCCCGTGCTGCGCAGCGATTTGGAGGAGCAGCTGAAAAGCCACAACTGGGCGGATACCACCACCCTCACCCTGCTTTCCAAGCTGGTGGAAAAGGGCTACCTTTCGGTGGAGCGGCAGGGACGGCACAACCTGTACCGTCCCCTAGTCAGCGAGGCGGATTACCGCCGCTGGGCCAACCGCAGCTTTTTGGGGAAGATGTACCAGTCCTCCCTTCGCCGCATGGTGGCATCCCTGGTGGAAAGCCGGGACCTGACCGACCGTGATCTGGCGGAGCTGGAGGAATTTATAGCCGGGCAGCGCCGTGCCCGTGAGGAAGAGAGGAGCTGACAAGGATGGAACGACTGATGACTGCCCTGCTGGAGCTGACCCTGCCGATGGCACTGGTGATAGCGGTGCTGCTGGCGGCAGGCCCGCTGCTTGGCCGCCGCTTTACTGCCAAGTGGCGGTACTGGGCCTGGCTGCTCATCGCGGTGCGGCTGCTGCTGCCCGTTGGCATCACGCTGCCGCAGCCGGTAGTTACCCTGCCGCAGCCCTAGGGAGAGTTCACCTACCCGGTGAGCCGGGAGGAGCCCGCCCCCACTGAACCCGCCCCGGTCGGAGACCCGATCCAGGTGGTGCCGGGAGCGGCGGAAAACGACCCCTACCAGCAGATCGAGACCGGGATGACCGCCCCGACCGGGCCGAGCGCCGAAACGCCTAAACCGGCGGAGCCGGCGATCATTCCCACCCCGGCCGCCACTCGTTCCATCCCGGTGATGGAAGCGGTGGGCTGGTGCTGGGCAGCGGGGACCGCGCTGTTCCTGCTGTGGCAGCTGGGCAGCTACCTGGCGCTGAGAGCAAAGCTCTCCCGCAGCCGCCGCCCCCTGACCGATGAAGCCATCCTGGCTGTGCTGGAAAAAGAATCCGCCGCGGCGGGACGGCAGAAGCCGCTGCCGGTTTATACAGCGGCCGTAGGCAGCCCCATGATCGTTGGGGCCATCAAGCCGACCCTGCTGCTGCCTGAAATGGAGCTGACCGCGGAGCAGCTTTCGCTGGTATTCCGGCATGAGCTGATCCATTACCGCCGCCGGGATATCTGGTACAAGCTGCTGCTGATGCTGGCCAATGCCATCCACTGGTTTAACCCGATGGTGTGGCTGATGGTGTATGCCGCCGACCGGGACCTGGAGCTTTCCTGCGATGAGGCCGTGGTGGCCGGGCGGGATGAAGCCTACCGGGAGGAATACGGCCGGTGCCTGCTGGCTGTTGTGCGGGCCGGCATGAGTCGCCGCACTCTGTTCACCACCAATTTTTACAGCGGCAAAAAGACGCTGAAAAACCGCCTTGCCACCATTTTTGATACCACGAAAAAGCACCGGGGCACACTGGCGCTGGCGGCGCTGCTGCTGGCGGCGGCTGTGGCCGGTTCGCTGGTGGCCTGCACTCCCGATGGCGGGAAAAACCGTTACAACATCGACCTGAACGATATGGACGCCCTGAGCCGGGAATACCTGGCGCCGCTGGCGGCCATGGGTGATATCTACTGGTCCGGCTACCAAGAGCTGAAATCCGGACCGCTGCTGAAATACGCCATCTATGAGCTGTACGGCTATACTGGCGAGGAGAAGCTGGACCTGGCCGCCGCCTATGGTACAGCCGATGCCGAAAAGCGGGCGGAGCTGGCCAAGTTGATGGACACCAACTACGATGCCAGCGGCAAGCTGCCCAACGCGCAGAACTTCTACCTGCCGCAGGAGGAGGTCGCGGCCGCGATCCAGAAGCACTTTGATATGAGCCCCGAAATGGCGGACGCCTCTCTGAAGGATCTCCACAGCTATGGCGGCGACTACTTTTGGGTGAGCCCGTGGAACCTGGGGGATAACCTGTTTGCCTATGCCCGGGAGGCCACGATCGAGGGGGATACCCTGACCATCCGGTACAGCCTGTATGAGGCCCAGCCCGGCGATGAGGGCTTCCTGGCGCAGCACATGGCGGACTATACCCAGACCCACGAGAGCTGCGGCCGGTATGCCATCACCATACGGCTGGAGGAGGATGGCGGCTGGAAATACATCAGCCGGGACTATGACATCGAGACAGTGGTGATGCCAAAGCCGGAGGGCGAGCTGCAGGTGGAGCCGAGTGATGACCCGGAGACCACTGGCTGGGAACTGATTGCCACCAAGGCCGAATACTACGCGTCGGATACCTATGTTTTCATTGAGGGCAGCACCGAAGGCTGCCGCCTGCTGGGCTGGGGACAGCAGCAGGTGAGTGTTTACCGCGCTGAGGACGGTTATCATCTTTCGTACTGGCGGACGGAACCGCTGAGTATTTCCGGCATGGAGAACCCCGAGGTGACCCAGTGGAACGGATATACTTCCGAGAGCCTTATCACACCGGAGGATGCGACGCCTTTCAACTTTGAGGATATGGTCATCTACCTGAACCCGAAGGGCGATGGCGGATATTCGCTGTACAGCCCCAGCCGGAACAGCAGTATTGCCATTATGCCGGTCGATTCGACTGGGGTCCTGGTGGAGCAGAGCGGCAGCGGACTGATTGCCCTGAATGAGGAGGCAAGCTGGGTCTTTGCGGAGGGCAGCCGCTACCGGCTTTTTGTGAGTTACCTTGGCATGGATGATGCCGACGGCTATAACAAGTATAATTTTTACCTGTACGACAGTGAGACCCATCATCTGACCACGCTGCTGGAGAATACCCCCTATGAGAGCTTCCAGCAGATCTCGGATGAGGACGATGGCACGCTGTTCGGTATCATACGGCAGGATGGCCTCTATATTTACGATGCGGCAAAGCCGGAGGCGCCGGCCATGGTGTATGATAAGACCAACCTGCCGATGGATGGCTGTGACGCGATCAATATTGAGTATCTCTACGCTGACGATCGGGGCGGGGATACCCTGGCGCTGACCTATTTCCCCTATAACAGCGGCGAGGTGCCCGATGCCTGGAACGGGGAATACAAGAAGAGCAGCAGCCACTGGAAGGTGGCGGTGCTGGACCGGAATGACATCACCGAGCCGGTGCGGGTGCTGACCCTGCCGCAGTATGTGTACCGCAACTACTGGGGCCACCGGGATATGGGCCAGGTCATCGTGCGGGATGGGCTGATGTATTACAGCAACTACTATGATGAAAACGGCAGCCGCTACCTGCCGGACGGCACCCAGCTGTGGGAGCGCTGGTGCCTGAACCTCACGACCGGGGAGAGCCAGCTGGCCAGCACCAATGACCCGACCGTTGTTTCCTATTCCGATGAAAAGTTTATTGCCAAGGCCAAGGCGATGGGCTATACCGATGAAATGCTGGAGATCATGAAGGCTTCCCGTGTGTCGGTTTCCGATATCCTAAACGGAACAGGAACCGGAAGCGGCAGCGAGGACTTCTATTCCCCGGGCGCCAAATACCGGGCATACAGCCGCACCCTCAACAAAGAGTACGACAAGTCAATGGTGGTGCTGCTGGACAGCAGCGGCAGTATGCGGGTGGTGCCCCAGGTGTGGAATGATATGGGCAATTACCCTTACTCTTACTCTGCTATGGTCGACCTGGGCTTTACTGCGGAGGGGCTGCTGTGGATCAGTGATGACCGGGGGATCTTCTACTACGACCCGGAGGCAATCATGGCGGTGGCCGAGGACCGCAGCCCCATTTACAGCTGGGACCCCACAGAGATGACCGGCGGAAATGCCAGGTTGATGCGGGTAAGAGGCAGAAGGAATGATGGAGTGACACATGTTTACTGGACCCCCCTGCCGGAGAACTGGGACAGAATGACACAGCTGCCGGAGGAAATGACCCTGCATGTGGCGATACTGGACGGTACCGGTACCTTGCAGAAGGACTGGGATACCGGGCTGCACCTGGAGATGTATCCGGAGGGATTCTCCTGGGTGATCGCGCTGAGTTCCCGCCAGAAGGAAGGCTATGCGGTATTTGCCATTACGGAACCGCAGGGGTGGAATGAGATGCTTTATCAACTGGACCTGACCACCGGCGAAGTGACGCAGACCGAGGACTAAACGGGAGGAAACAGTATGAAGAAACGAGGATGGATTTTGCTGCTGGCGGCGGTACTGCTGTTGGCGGTGGGGTGCGGAGGAAGTGAGAAGATCCTTTCCACCGAGGGGGTGCCGCAGGAGGTGCTGCAAAGTGCCCAGTACAAGGCGGCGCTGGCCGAGGAAACCGCGACGGTCATTGCCTACAACTATGTGCCGCTGACCGACAGCGCCCCGGTGCGGGCCGCGGTGGAAAAGATGCAGGCCGGGGAGGACGCCGAGCTGCGGTATTATAACTTTTATGACCGCAATGACAGCCAGGGGATAGATAGTATGCGGCTGACCGTAAAGGACGGGGTGGCGGCTTTTCAAGAGGCGTCACTGACCGGCTATGGCGACACCGTGGACTGGGAAAATGTGCTGTACCAGCAGGCAGGGGAGATCAAGCTGAACAGCTGCGGCGAGCTTTCTCTTATTGAGAGCATGGATCATACATACATAGTCTTTTCGCCGCTGGATCCCTATGAGAACTACAATGAGCGCTATGAGCTGACCAAGACCTACCTATACCCGCTGGCGGAGGGGTGCAGACAGAATTTCACCTCGCCGGAGGAGATTACGGACCCGAGGCTGTGGGCCAATCTGTGTTGGATTTTGACCGATGGCGAAATGGACTACCCGGATAGCCAGGAGGTTCCCATCGAAGAACTTGAGAGTGTGCTGCTGAAGTGGTTTGATATCAGTGAGGAAACGCTGCGGAGTCTGCTGGACCCCGATGGGAATGGAACGATACCGTGGGTGCTGAGAGGCGGCAGTTACAGCCCGTGCTTTGCGAAGGACGCGGTGCGGGAGGGCGATCTGCTGCGGATCCGCTATGGAGCGCCCTATAGCGGGAGAGAACCTACCTACAATATGGAACTGACCGTAAGGATAGCGGAGGACGGCAGCTGGAAGTATGTGAGCAACCGCACCGTACCTACTGAGCTGGAGAATGGTGTGACGGCGATGAGTATCGACGGAATGCTTTCCGGGAGCGGGTGGCAGCCGCTGTATACCTGCATGGTGCAGGAGGGTGATGGCTATAATGAGGTTTTTCATACCACTATGGAGCCAAAGCTACTGGCGGATGGCACCTTGGCGATCCCGGCCATTCGGGGGGACTATGAGGATGGAAAGACCATCGCGGTGGTGCTGCTGCGGCTGGATGGCAGCTACACGGCGGTGGAAACGCCCCTGACCTGCGGCGGCTGGATGAAGATGAGTTACACAGGTGGAGAGATTCGGTACACCAGCACCGAAACTGCGGGAGAGTCACTTATCATTCGAACGGAGTATTCCACCGATATAGGGGTGAGAAACCCCTACAACCGGATAGACCGGCTGGTAGAAACCGAGGTATGGAGCGACGGTCGGGTGGAAAGCCGGGACTATGTGCCGGAGGGCAGCCGATATACTATGCTGAAAAGTCCGGATGGGCAGCACATTGCGGACAGTGCCGAAAACGGCAGCCTGACCATCAACGGGACGGTGGTGCTTGATACCAGCTTGAATGGGGAAGATCAGGGACTTGATGGCTATTATGCACCGGAGCTATGGCTGGATAACGACCGGCTGGTGATCAGCAGCAACGACTACCGGCACAGCAATGATTACGGGATTTACAGCCTTTCCACTGGGGAGGTGGTTTGGTTGAATCTGGGTAAAATGAACTTGAGCAGTCTTTCGGGCATCATGCTGTTGGACGGCAAGCTGTGTTGGACGGCACGCGAAGTATTTTTTACCGATGAAGAAAATGCAGGAATATGGGAATGGGCGTTTTACAGTCTCCCCGTGGAGGAGCTGCCCTATGGCACCCCCACCCGCGTGGTGACGGGGCAGCATTACGGCATGAAGCAAGACGGTCGCCTGTGGACAGTGGAAACCAACTATACCGTAACAGGGCATCATCTTACCGTGCGCGCCATTGACCCGGAAAGCGGAAAATCGGCGGAGTTGGAGCTTCCGACGGCGGAATGGCTGGATGGCGTAGAGCAGAGCAGAAGCTGGACATGTAACGCCATCAAAATGACAGCACAGGGGATGGTGCTGCGTTGCACCCAGTACATGGAGAACGATAACTACGGGACGGATTGGATCATCCTGGTGCCCCATGCGCTGCTGGATAACATGGAGTGGCAGCGGCTGCCCAGTGTGCTGGATTCCGCCGAGGAGATGCCCCTGACCGAGATCGAGGAGGTCTTTGGCGGACAATGGAGGGATCTATCATACGACGAGGGCTATACGCTGACCATCTACCGGGAGGGCGATGCTCTTTACTGCCGGTGGGCAGATATGGAGCCGCAGCAGCTGGTGAAGGCCTATAAGACCGGGAAAACGGGATATTACATCACGACCCGGCGGGCAGATGGCACCACCGACGCACTGGCGCTGGATACCGGTAAGCCCAAGGATAATAAGATCACGGCGATGCTTTATGAGTGGAGGAATTTGACCTACCAGGGCGAAGCATAAGCCATAATAAAAAGGGGAGCCGCGGGGCTCCTCTTTTTTGCAGGAATGGGAAAAAACGGTGGGATTACCTTGCACCGGGGGCGGCGGCTATGGTATACTGAAAGCACCAAAACTGAATACACAAGGAGGAAACACCCATGAGTAAGAAGCTAATGGCACTTTTATTAGCAGCGGTACTGCTGCTGGCAGCAGGCTGCGGCAAGGTGGAAAACGATCCGACCGACCAACTGGAAGACCCGATCATGAAAACATATGGCGATGATTTTTTCCTTGCACAGGCGAAGGCGATGGGCTACACCGATGAAATGCTGGCCACCGCCAAGGCGGTGCGCTTTGACCCCGAAAGGCTGCTGACCTGCGACGGGCTGGGCGACCAGGAGGAGACCATCCGTACCTCCCCCGACAGGAAGTACACCATGCGCTATTTTTACATCAATTCCACCGGCCGCGGCGCCAGCGTCTACTACCTGAAGGACGAGGCGACCGGGACCGTCCGGGTGGTGCCGTGGCTTTGGCGCATCGGCAGCAGCAATGAGCTTTTGACCTATAAGGTGGATTTCGGCTTTACTGCCGATGGGGATATCTGGATCGCCAACTATTACAGCGTCGATTTCTATGATTTTGACGAGGTGTGGAGTGTGAGCGAGAACTGCGCCCTCAAGAACAGCTGGATCGCCGAGGCGGCGGAGGGCCGGATGGACGGCTATATCACCGGTATTTTTGCGGTGCAGCATGATGAAGCAGCCGGCCGGCTGACCTGCTACTGGGCCCGGGTGCCGAAGGACTGGAATGATATCCCGGCCGGCGGGGTGCCGCACTACCGGGTGACGGTGCTGGATGAGACCGGCGCGGTGCTGCAGGATTTCGATACCGGCATCGAGGTGGCGGAAAAGACCTCTGTTACCGGATTCCGCAGTCTGCAGTTGCCCTCCCCCAAGCAGTACAGCGAGGCGGGGTACGGGTTCTTTTTGGTGAGCGACGGCGCCTTTGGCGGCGATATCTATAAAATTAACCTGACCACCGGCGAGGTGGCAAAGGCAGAATAACAGGAGGACTGATCCATGGATAAAAAAACCATAGCGTCGATGATCGACCATACCCTACTGAAGCCGGAGGCGACCCCAGCGCAGGTGGAAAGGCTGTGCGCCGAAGCGGCGGAGTATCACTTTGCCAGTGTGTGTGTCAATCCGGTTTATATTCCGCTGGCCGCCCGCCTGCTGAAAGGGACCGGTGTAAAGGTTTGCTGCGTGGTGGGGTTCCCTTTGGGCGCCATTGCCCCGGAGCAGAAAGCCGCCGAAGCCGCCAGCTGCGCCGCCATGGGCGCCGAGGAGCTGGATATGGTCATCCATGTGGGTGCCGCGAAAGCCGGCGATTGGGCGCTGGTCCAGCGGGATATTGAGGGCGTGGTAAAGGCCGCAGTTGGGCATACCGTCAAGGTTATCATTGAGACCTGCCTGCTGACCGATGAGGAAAAGGTGAAGGCCTGCGAGGCCGCTAAGGCCGCCGGGGCGCATTTTGTCAAGACCAGCACCGGCTTTTCCACCGGCGGGGCCACCACCCACGATATTGCCCTGATGCGCAAAACTGTGGGGCCGGAGATGGGCGTCAAGGCCAGCGGCGGCATCCGGGACTATGAGACCGCAATGGCGATGATTGAAGCCGGGGCCAATCGCATTGGCGCTTCCGCGGGGATCGCTATTGTGGCGGCCGCCGAATAACGGCACAATAAGCAGTATAAAGTCGGATAATATTACAATTTGTATTATATCTTGTAAAGGAGTGAGCTTGTGATTACCATTTTTAACCGTCGTCAGCTGGCTGTCACCTATGCGCTGGAGGAAAAGATCCACATCTGCCGGGTACTGGCGGAGCAGAATATTGCCTACCTGGTACGGGAGATTCACCGCACCGCGCCCCATGCTATCACCTCGGAGCGGCCGCGGGACGGCAGCTTTGGCAAGCAATCCGAGATGGTGACCGCTTACTTCATCTATGTAAAGAAATCTGACTTTACAGCTGCCGTTAAGGCGCTGGGGGCCAAGACCGCGAAAAAATGATCTGCCGCAAGGCAAAAGAAAAAGTCCTCCCATTGGGGGGACTTTTTGCTAGGGGGATTTACTGCATTTTCTTTTGGCATTCGGGGCAAACACCCTCCAGCACCAGGTTCATCTGATGCACCTGGAAGCCGCAGCCGCCCTTCAGGGCCTCCTGCAGCATGGGCAGGGCCTGGGGCAACACATCGGTCACGCTGCCGCACACCTCGCAGTAGGCGTGGGCGTGGTCACCCAGCGTGTGGTCAAAGCGGTCGCTGGCCCCGGGGATCGGAACCTTGAGCAGCTGACCGTTCTCACACAGCAGGTTCAGGTTGCGGTATACGGTGCCCAGGCTCACTTTGGGGTCCTGCGCCCGCACCCGGGTATAGATGGTATCCGCGGTGGGATGGTCATCGGAGCGCTGAACGGTTTCCAGGATCAGCTCTCTTTGACGGGAATATTTCAATGGGATCACTCCTTAAACAGTAACGATTATTTGTTTAAGAATAGCAGAAAATGGCCGGTTTGTCAATGCCGGAAGCCCGGTTTTCGAAAAAAATATCCTTTGCGGTAGGGGGCAGGCTTCGGGCCGCAGGCCGGCCGTCCTCCGGACGGCCGCGGCGGGCTGCGCCCGCCGGCCCCGGCGCAGCCGGGGTGCCTGCGGTCCGGAACCCACCCCCACCGCCAAAGCAGCCGGCAAGAAAAAGTCCCCCGGCCACAGCGGCCAGGGGACGGATAAATTTGCTTATAGATTATTCCTCGGCGGGAGTCTCTTCCTCAGCGGCTTCTTCCTCGGGGGCTTCCTCGGTCAGCAGGGCCTTAATGGACAGGCTGGCGCGATGACGGTCATAGTCCAGCTCGGTGATCTTGGCATCCACTACCTGGCCAACGGAAAGCTTATCCGCCACCTTCTCTACACGCTCACGGGCAATCTGAGAGATGTGAATCAAACCGTCAATGCCGGGGATGATCTGCGCAAAGGCGCCGAAGGTGGTGATGGACATGATCTTAACGGGGACCACATCGCCGACCTGATACATGGTTTTGATCTTCTCCCAGGGATTGTCCTCGGTCTTCTTGTAGATGAGGGACACGCGGTTGTTCTCACGGTCGATATCCTTCACGGTCACTTCTACGGTATCGCCGATGGAAACGACCTCAGCAGGGCTCTTGACGCGCAGCCAGGTCAGGTCGGTCAGGCCGATACGGCCATCCACGCCGCCCAGATCCACAAAGGCGCCGAAGTTGGTCAGGCTCTTTACCTTGCCGGTGTAAACCTTGCCTACCTCCACCTCGTCCCAGAACTTCTGGGCCAGCTCCTTGCGGGCCTCGCGGGCTACCACGCTGATGGAGCCGACGGCACGGCGGCGCTGACGGTTGGTTTCCAGGATCTTAAAGCTGACTTCCTTGCGCAGCAGGGTGTTCAGGTCGCCGTCGCGGGGAACACCGGTCTGGCTGGCGGGGATAAATACCTTGACGCCGTTGGTGAGGACCAGAACGCCGCCCTTGATGACCTCGGTGACTACGCCGGTGAGGACTTCGCCGGTCTCGCCGGCGTTCATCACCTTCTCGAAGCCGGCTACGGCATCCAGACGGGTCTTGGAGAGCATAGCGGTGCCTTCCACATCATTGACGCGGACGACCATCAGCTCCAGCTCATCGCCAATCTTGACGATGTCTTCGGGCTTGGCAGAGGGATCGCTGGTCAGCTGATCCAGCGGTACATAACAGGCATGCTTGGTGCCGGCGTCAACAGAAATTTCCGTCGGCTTAATGCCTGTAACAACGGCCGTTACCTTCTCCCCATTATGTATACTTTTGGAGTATTGATCGAGCAGCTCCCCAAAGTTCATTTCTTCAGTGTTGTTTTCCAATACGCTCATGGAATTTTGAACCTCCTTAATGATACAAGCCGGGGTTGAAGCGCCGGCAGTAATACCGATAAAGCGGGCGCCCCGCAGGGCCTCCCGGTGGCGTTCCAGCTGGTCCGCCGTTTCGACCTGCACTGTGGGGCAATAGCTGCCGCACAGCGCCGCCAGAGCCGTGGTATTGGCACTGTGCAGTCCCCCTACCACCACTATGGCATCGGCAGATTGGGCCAGCTGTTTTGCCTCGGACTGCCGTTCAATGGTCGCTCTACATATTGTATCAAATACTTTTAGATTTGTACACACTTTTTTTGCGAAAAATAATATTTTCTCCCATTCGCGCAAAGAAAATGTGGTCTGAGCCGCCAAAATGACGGGGATATTGCCATCCGATGGCAGGAATGCCAGCAGTTCCTGCATTTCCTCCGCCGAAGAGAAGACCAAAGCCTGCCCCCGGCAGTACCCCAGGATGCCCTGCACCTCCGGATGCTCTCGGCGGCCGGCCAGCAGCAGCAGCCCGTCCTCCGGTACCTCGGCGGCAATTTGGTGGATTCTTTTGACAAAGGGGCAGGTGGCGTCTATTACAGGGCTGCCCTGTGCCCGCAGGGTATCATAGACCTGCGGTCCTACCCCGTGGGAGCGGATCACCACGGCGGTACCGGCGGGGGCATCTTCGGGACGCTCTATCACCGTAACGCCCTGCCCGGCCAGCTCCTCCACCACCTGCCGGTTATGGATGAGCTCCCCCAGTGTGCAGGTGGGGGAGAGGGCAGCACTTTTCTGGGTCAGCTCCAGCGCCCGCCGCACCCCAAAGCAGAACCCGGCGGTTTTGGCGACGGTCACCTGCATGGCACTTCCCCTATCCGCTGCCGGATGTAGGCGAGTATGGCCTGCACCGTTCCCTCAAAATCCAGATGGGTGCTGTCGCACAGCCACGCGTCCTCCGCCTGGCGCAGCGGGGCGGCAGCCCGGTGGCTGTCATCGTAGTCCCGCTTAATGACGGCGGCCAGCACATCCTCGTAGCTTTCTTTTATGCCCTTCTGCTGCTGTTCCAGCCAGCGGCGGCGGGCGCGGGCCTCTGGGGCGGCGGTCAGGTAAATTTTAATGGTGGCCTGGGGCAGCACCACTGTGCCGATATCCCGCCCATCCATGATGACATTGTACTGCCGGGCCAGACTGCGCTGCTGCTCCAGCAGGTAGGCCCGTACCTCCGGCAGGGCGGAAACGGCGGAAGCGGCGGCGGAGGCCTCCGGCAGGCGGATGGCCGCGGAAACATCCTCGCCGTTTAACAGGATGCGCTGCTCGCCCGCCTCAAACCGCAGGTCGATATGGATATGCGGCAGCAGGGGGAGGACATCGGTGGGGTCGGCGGGGTTTTTATTTTGCCGCAGCACAAAAAGGCCCACCGCACGGTACAGCGCGCCGGTATCAATATGCAGGTAGTGCAGCTCCTGGGCCAGCCTGGTACAGATGCTGCTTTTGCCGGCCCCTGCCGGCCCGTCGATCGCGATGGAGACCATGGCGTTTTTCCTGCCTTTCGGAATAGTCTGTGCAAAAAGCCGGGGCCCGGCGCCCCTCCGGCGGCAGCCCTGCGGGCTGCCGCCGGAGGGGCGCCCCCGCAGGGGGCGCCTCTTACCGCGCCGTAGGCGCGGGCGGGGCGGCGGGCCCCGGCTTTCGCAGAGTTTTATGATAGTTCGGCCGTCCCGGCCAAATAGCCGGTAGACCAGGCAATTTGCAGATTATAGCCGCCGGTCACGGCGTCCACATCCATTACCTCGCCGGCAAAGGCCAGCCCCTTCACCAGCTTGCTTCGCATGGTGCGGGGGTCTATCTCCTTTACGCTTACGCCCCCGGCGGTAATGACCGCCTCTTCAATGGGCCGCAGCGCCTGCGGGGTCAGCGGGAAGGCCTTGATCAGCGCCCCCAGCTTTTGCCGCTCCTCACGGGTCAGCTGGTTCACCCGCCGCTCGGCCGGAATGCCGCTTTTGGCCACCACCACAGGGATAAGGGAATGGGGCAGCAGTGCCTCCAGCGCGTTGCCAAAGGCCCGGTTGGGGCTCCCCTCAAAGTCCCGCAGCATCCGGGCATCCAGCTGCTCAGGGGTCAGCCCCGGCTTGCAGTCGATGGTGATGCGGTAGTCGGTGGGAACATCCATATAGCTGCTGGCGGTCAGGGCCAGCGGCCCGCTGATGCCAAAATGGGTGAACAGCATCTCGCCCAGCTCGCTGTATATCACCTTGCCGTTTTTCTTTTGGATGAGGTTCAGCGTTACATTGCGCAGCGAAAGCCCCATCAGCGTGGTGAATTGCTTGTCCGTATTCTCGCAGATGATGGGCACCAGCGAGGGCCGCGGCGGAATAATAGTGTGTCCCACGGCAGCCGCCAGGGCGTAGCCGCTGCCATCGCTGCCGGTGCCGGGGTAGCTTTTGCCGCCGGTCGCCAGAATAGTCAGCGGGGCAAAGAATTCTTCGCCTGCTTCGGTTTTAACACCCACTACGGCGTCATCCCTTTGGATGAGCTCGCTGACGGTGGCCTGTTTTATCTGCACGCCGCCCTGCCGGGCAAAGCGCACCAGCGCGTCGGCAATATCCATGGCGCGGTCGCTTACCGGGAACACCCGGTTGCCGCGCTCGGTTTTCAGCGCCACCCCCAGCTCCTCAAAGCAGGCCATGGTGTCCTGCGGCGTCATGGCGTAGATGGCGCTCATCAAAAAGCGGGGGTTGCGCCGCACCGCCGCTATGAATTCCTGCGGAGAGCAGTGATTGGTCACATTGCAGCGGCCCTTGCCGGTCACCAGTATTTTGCGCGCGGGACGCTCCCGCTTTTCCAGCACCAGCACCCGCAGGCCGCTTTTGGCGGCCCATCCCGCCGCGAATAAGCCGGCGGCTCCGCCGCCGATAACGATTCGGTCAAATTCGTTTCTCATGGCGCGGAATGGATCTCCTCGTTTTTCTCGTACACATCGTATTCGCTCCAGATGCGCTCCAGCATGGCATAGGTGTTGCTGGTCTCATGCTTTTTGCGCAGACCCACTGCTACGATGATGGCGTTCAGCAGGCTCATGGGCGCCACCAGCGAATCGACAAAGGAAGCCATCTCGCTGCGGGCCAGCAGCACATGGTTGGCCATGGCGGCCAGCGGCGCGCTGGTGGAATCGGTAATGCCGATGATGCAGGCGCCCTGCTTTTTGGCGTAATGCACCGCCTTCAGCGTCCGCTGGGAATAGCGCGGGAAGCTGATGGCGATGAGCACATCATTGGGCCCGATGCGCAGCATCTGCTCAAAGGTCTCCCCCTGGGCGGCCCCTACATTCACCACATCCTCAAAGATGTGATTGAAGTAGAAGGAAAGGAACCCGGCCAGCACCCCGGAGGAGCGCAGGCCAAGAATATAAATGCGGTGAGCACCGATGATGGAATCAATGACGGTATCGAAGTCTTTGGGGTCTATCTCCTCCTGCGTGCGGCGGATCTTATCGGCATCGGAGGACATGACCCGGTGCAGGACATCCACGCCGCCGGAAAGCTGCTCATCAATGATCTCCATGCGCTGCACGGTGGTCAGCCGGTTGCGGATGATATCCTGCAGGGATTTTTGCAGCTGGGGATAGCCCTCAAAGCCCAGTTCGGCGGCAAAGCGCACCACGGTGGATTCACTGACTCCTACCGTTTCGCCCAGCTTGGCGGCGGTCATGAAGGCCGCTTTATCGTAATGCTCCAGGATAAAAGCGCCGATGCGCTTCTGCCCCTTGGAAAAGCCCTTCATCTCATTACTGATCAGCTGAAGCAGATCCTGCGTCATACTTAACCCCTCTTTCTGTAAAGTATTCCCCCTTATCATACCGAATGACGGAGATAAAATCAAGAGTTTTACAACAAAAAACGCAGGAAAGAAAATTCTTTCTTGCGTTTTCGCGGCTGTTTTAGGCAATGCAATGGGAAAATCCCCCTAAAATTGAATGGCAGACCACACTTTTGCAGGAGAAGCACCGTTCTTGCATTTTGTGGTTCTCCATGCAGAGTTTGCGCTGGGCGAAAGCCAGGGCGCAGCCCGATCGCCCCTCCGGGGCGATCCTGGCGGCCTTCGGCCGCCGTCAGCCGCCCTCCGGGCGGCTGGGGCTGCGCCCTTCACTCCCCGCGAACCTGCCAAAAGGCCCGCCGCCTCCCCCGGCAGGCCCCTGCAAACCGCAGGCTTTAGCCCGCAGGGCAGCCGTCCTGCGGACGGCTTTGGCGGCCGGTGGCCGCCTACGGCGCCGCGCAGCGGCGCCGGCCCTGCGGGCCCGCTTCCGGCACAAACTTATCCCACCGGCATCCCCCGCAGCATCGGCTGCAACTGCCTGCCCTCCAGCGCCGCTGCCAGCGCCGCCCCGGTCAGGGAAAGCTCCGCCGCCAGACTGGTCGGCTTTTTTAGGGGGTCATCCTGCCCAAAGGGCACAAAGTAGTAGTTTTTGCGGCACAGCAGCGCCCCAATATTCGCCGCGCTCGCGCTCAGCCCGTCATTGGTGGAAACCGCCAGCACCACCGGGCGGTCATTGCGCAGATGAGCCTTCACCGCCATCGTTACCGGTGTATCGGTGATGCCACCCGCCAGCTTGCCCAGGGTATTGCCGGTACAGGGTGCCACCAGCAGGATGTCTAAGAGCTTCCGGGGCCCAATGGGCTCCACCTGTGCCACCGTGTGCCAGATGGGCCGGCCGCATAGGGCCTCCACCCGGTCGCGCCAGTGCTCCGCCGTGCCAAAGCGGGTATCCGTCCCGTAAGTAATGGGTGACATGATCGGCTGGATCTCCCACCCGGCCGAAACCAAATCCGCCATCATTTGCAGGGTGCGTTCCAGCGTGCAAAAGGAGCCGCAGAGGGCAAAGCCCAATTTCTTGTCGTTCACTATTCATTCCTCCCAGTGCGGCAGGCCTCGTATCACCTGCCCCAAGTATTCTCCGGCGGTGCGGGGCGCTGCCTTGCCCGGCAGGCCAGGCGCGTTCCGGTAGCGCAGCCCCATCGCTTCCGCCACGGCGGCGTCACAGCCGCCCGGCGCGCTGGCCAGCTCCACCACCAGAGCTTCCGGCGGCAGCCTGCGCAGCAGCTCCTCCGGCAGTACCGGGGCCGGCACTGTATTAAAAACGACTTCGCAGCCGTCCAGAGCAGGGGAAAGCTTATTGATATCACAGGGGGTATGCCCATCGGCATAGATGCGCGCCAGCTGTTCCCGGCGGCGGGCCGCAGCCGTTACCTTGGCGCCCAGTGCCGCCAGTCTGCGGCACAGCGCGCTGCCGCAGCGTCCATAGCCCAGCACCACGCACCTCGTATCAAATAGGGTCGTGTTCTGCTCCCGCATGGCCAGCGCTACCGCCCCTTCCGCCGTCGCTATGGCGTTCAGCTCCTGCAGCTCCGGCAGCGCCAGCAGGTCGGTGTAGGCCAAATGCCGATCTTCCACAATCTTGCGGCAGTCCGGCGGCAGGGTGCCGCCTAGTACCATGGCCCCCTCCGGCAGCCGCCGCAGGCAATCCGCCAGGGGGTAGCACTCCGGGACCGTCGGGGTGCGCAGCATCCCATCCGGGCCTACCGTCGGCACCGCCAGGATCACTGTCTCGCTTTCCGGCAGCAGCCTATCTGGGGGCTCCGGTTGCGGCAGCCGATTTTTCAGGGGGGCAGGGGGCAGCAGCGCCGCCAGCCGGATGATATACCCCTCCCGCCGCAGGCTTTCCGCCAGCCACGCCATGCGTTCATCGCCGCCCAGGATCGTCACAGTCCGTTTCATCAGTCGTCACCTGCTATCTATGTCAATAAAGTTGCTCGCTCGCTTGGCGGGGATTTTCCCGCTGCCCCATCCTATTCCGCACCCGCCCGCCCGGTGCAAAAAAAGGACGCCCCCGCTCCAAACCGGGCCGCCCCTACCTATATTATAGAGAAACACTTCCTGCATGGCCCAGGCTGCGGCCGCAGTCCACGATGCTCCGCATCGTGGACGCCCCTTCGGGGCGCCCTGCCCGGGCTTTGCCCGGGCGGCCTACGGCCGCGCCCTCTCGGCAAGCTCCGCCGTCACGGCAGCAGCTCCACCAGGATATCCTCCAGCTGAACGGGTGTTACCTCCCGCCGCGCCAGATATTCCACCAACAGCTCGCCCACCCCGCGATTTTCCAGTAGGCCGGGCAGGCGGCAGCACCGGCCGGGCCGCCGGCTTCCCTCCACACAGCACAGGATGCCGTAGCATCGCTCCGGGCCGCAGCTGTCCTCCGTCAGGGAATAGCGCACCCGGCATTGCTCGCCCTCTTCACCGGTCATCTCCCGGTGCAAAGAAAAAACCTCCATCATATGTACCTCCTTCGTCACTCAGCACTATGCTTACATCTCCATTATAGGTCCCCGGGCCCCCCGCGCCCAGTTGCGGATTGCTGGAAATATTGCTGGAAATGGCACCCTGTCAATTCCGACAAATCAGAACAACTCTTTTTGTAAAATGGGTAGATTTTGTCAAAAGTATTTCCTTTTTTGCATAAAGAATGGTACAATAAAAACGCCCAGTCTTAAGAGAGAAGGGAATGGGAATGATAGGAAACCGCTTATACCTGCTAAGGAAAGCAGCGGGACTGTCACAAGCCGAGCTGGGGGATATGCTGTCCGTCTCGCACCACACCATATCCGCCTACGAAAAAGAGAAAAGTGACCCAAGCGACGCGACCAAGGTTTGGCTGGCCAGATTTTTCGGCGTTTCAGTGGATTATCTGATGGGGCTCAGTGATGAGCGCTACCCAGGCTATGCCGCCGCCTCTTCCGATGTATTGCTCCTGCCCGAGGGGCTTACGGAGGAACAGCGCAGCGCGGTCCAGGATTATGCTCTTTTTCTTGCCGAGCGCAACGGATAAGCTCGCATCCGTCGGCACCCGGGGCACCGTTATCTCTTTCGGCGGGGATAGCGGTGCCTCCTTTTTTATTGCACCCGCCGCCTTACGGCGCTATAATGGAACCAGCACAGGGGGCAGGCCCACCGCCCCTCCCGTAAACCCTCCCTCAAAATCCACCCGAAAAGAGGTCCCTCCCTATGAAAGCCCTCCTCATCCTCCTGCTTGTCCTTGCTGTATTGTTCCTGCTGCTCCTGCTCCTCCTCCGCCCGGATCCCTCCGCCCGGAAGAAGATGGCCCCCTTTGTGGGGCGGCGCTATGCCCACCGCGGCCTGCACTGCGCCCAGGATGGCATCCCGGAAAATAGCCTTCCCGCCTTCCGCCGCGCTGTGGAAGCCGGCTACGGCATCGAACTCGACCTCCACCTCACCACCGATGGCCGGCTTGTCGTCTTCCACGATGACACCCTGGACCGCGTCTGCGGCGTCACCGGCCGGGTGGATGAAAAATCCTACACCGAATTGCAGCAGCTCCGCCTGCTGGGCACCGAAGAACGCATCCCCCTCTTCTCGGAGGTCCTTGACATCGTCGCGGGGAAGATCCCCATGATCGTCGAGGTCAAGTATCAGAAAAATTACCCCGCCCTCTGCGAGAAAATGATGTCTCAGCTCCGGGATTACACCGGCCTGTATTGTGTCGAAAGCTTCCACCCCCAGGTCATCCTGTGGATGAAAAACCACGCCCCCGCCGTTGCCCGCGGCCTGCTCTCCGATCGCTACACCGAAGGCGAGGGCAATATGACCAGCCTCACCCCCGCCACTTGGGCCTCTCAGCAGCTTTTGTTCAATTGGCTCACCGCCCCGGATTTCATCGCCTACAATTACCTCACCGCCCCCCGCACCCGCACGCTGTCCCTCATCCGTAAGGTATGGCATGCCCCCTGCGTCGCATGGACGGTCCGCGAGGAGCAAAAGGAGCCCCTGGCCCTCGCCCGCTTCGATGCCGTCATCTTCGAGCGCTACCGCCCCGCCACCTACATCACACCGCCCATCGCGTAAAACCGACCATTTTGCTGTCAGTTTATGTCGATGTTAAAAAATTCGCTGCAATTTCCCATTAGGCACTTGACATTCACCTGGAAAAGGAATACCCTTAACTTACCAAAATAATCGCCCCGGGGCGATTCGTGTTTGTCTGCAAACACGAACTCCCTGCGGGTAAAGCAAAGGAGAGGTTACACAATGAAAAAGTTCCTAAGTATTGCTCTGGCGCTCCTCATGGTCTGCGTCATGCTGCCCGTCGTCGCCTTGGCTGCGGAAAAGACTGCATCGACCTATGAGGAGCTGAAAAGTGCTATTTCAACTGCTAATGATGGTGATACTATCAAGCTGCTGGCTGATATTGATTTGTCCCAAACGATTACAGTCAATAAAACCATTACCCTAAACATGAATGGTAAGAAACTGTATAACACAAGTGACCTGTGGGATAAACCGACAACTGATAATAATTGGTCTTTGATTTCTGTCCGTGGTAGTGGTAATCTGACCATTACCGGCAACGGCACCTTTGCAGCCAAAGAAAACGACTGCTATGCAGTTGATGTGCAGGAAAGTGCAACTGTTACTATCAAAAATGGTACCTTCATTGGTAATATCCATGCTGTATATGTTTTTGCTGGAACAGCTAATGTCGAAGGCGGAACCTACTCTGTTCAGCAAAAATATCCTGATTCGGCAAAGGGTGATGAGTTCGTTCTGAACTGCTATGATGCCAATCGCGCGAACGGAACAGCACGCATCAATGTAACCGGCGGTACATTCAAGAACTTTAACCCGGCCGACAACAAAGCGGAAGGTGAGGGCAATAACTTTGCCGATAACAGCCTTGTGGTTCAGAAAAACAATACTGTTCAGAATAACGATTACTATGTTGGCAATGCAGCCAATGAAGTGATTGCTGCTGCGTCCAAAGGCGAAGAGATTTTTGTACTCAATGGTACAACTCTTACCAATGTTCCTGCTGGTGTCATTATTCAAAATAGAACTGGTGATAGAATCACCGTAAATGGTAAAGATGTTGAACTGACTGGTGATGCTGGCTACACCGTTCCCGCATCCAATATCACCATCATCGTTCCCGGCGACACCACCCCCGCCGAGACCCCCAAGACCGAGGACCAGAAGAACCCCTCCACCGGCGCCAATGACTTTGTCGGCCTGGCCGCCGCTGCCGCTGTTGTGGCCCTGCTCGGTTCCGCTGTCGTCCTCCGCAAAAAATAATCCCTAAAACCGCATAAAAAAGCTCCCCATCGGGGAGCTTTTTTTATGCCATTTCGCAGGAAATATAATCCAACATTTAGTCAAATTCAATCCATATTTTCCCTCATTCGTAAACTTTTCGTGAAAAAAAGTGAATTATTAACCTTTGGGCTGCAAAAAAGGGTCGTTTTTGCGCTATTAGTGGGAGGGGTTTTTCCGCAGGTACTCGTCAATTTCCTGCGCCGCCTTTCGGCCGGCCCCCATTGCCAAAATGACGGTGGCCGCTCCGGTCACCGCATCCCCTCCGGCAAAAACGCCCGGCAGGGAGGTGCGGCAGCTGCCCTCCTCGGTGGTCAGCCGCCCGCGCCGGTCAGCCGCCAAACCGGCCGTCGTCCGGTGCAGCAGGGGATTCGGCGTCGTCCCGATGGCCATGATGACCGCGTCGCAGTCCAGGGTAAATTGCGCCCCCGGCACCACCTCGGGGCGGCGGCGGCCGCTTTCATCCGGCTCGCCCAGGGCCATGGTGTCGCACCGTATCCCGGTGACAAAGCCGTTCTCATCCCCCAGGATCTCCACTGGGTTGGTCAGCAGCCGGAAGGTGATGCCCTCCTCCTCGGCGTGCTCCACTTCCTCGGCCCGGGCAGGCAGCTCCTCCCGGCCCCGCCGGTACACGATGGTCACCTCGGCGCCGCAGCGCAGGGCGCATCGGGCGGCATCCATGGCCACATTGCCGCCGCCCACGACCACCACATGCTTGGCGAGCATAAGAGGGGTGGCAGCCCCCGGTTCGGCGGCGTGCATCAGGTTGATGCGGGTCAGCCATTCATTGGCGGAAAAAACACCGCACAGCGTTTCTCCCGGGATGCCCATGAAGTTGGGCAGGCCGGCCCCGCTGCCCAGGAATACGGCCGAAAAACCGTCCTTCAGCAGCTCCTCCATCGGTATCGTCCGGCCTATGACGGTGTCGGTCTGGATGGTGACGCCCAGCTTTTCCAGCCCGGCGATCTCCTCATGCAGGATGTCCTTTGGCAGGCGGAAGGCTGGGATGCCATAGGCCAGCACCCCGCCGGGGGTGTGCAGTGCCTCAAAGACCGTGACGGAATAGCCCAGCCGGGCCAGTTCCCCCGCACAGGCCAGGCCGGCCGGCCCGGAGCCGACCACGGCGACCTTTTTGCCCTTTTCTTCGGCGCAGGATGGAGCCTTCGGTTCCTGCTGGGCCCGGTGCCAATCGGCCACAAAGCGTTCCAGCCGGCCGATGGCGACACTTTCGCCCTTCTTGCCCCGGACACAGACGGCCTGGCACTGGTTTTCCTGGGGGCAGACCCGGCCGCAGACGGCGGGCAGGGTATTATCCGCCGAGAGGATCTCCCAAGCGGCGGCAAAATCGCCTTCGGCGACCTTGGCGATAAACTGCGGGATATGGACGCCCACCGGGCAGCCGGAGCGGCAGGGCGCGCCGGGGCAATCCAGGCAGCGGCGGGCCTCCTCCATGGCGGTCCGTTCATCGTAGCCCAAGGCCACTTCATCAAAATTGCGGCAGCGAACGGCCGGGGACTGCACCGGCATGGGGGCGGCGGCGGGGGAAAGATTGGGGTTTTTGTTCACGGGTGTTCCTCTTTTCGGGTAGGGATTTTATGGGAAAATGGGATGGAAAGCGGCAGGCGGCCCGCAGGGCAAGCCGCCCCCAAGGGGCGGCTTCGACGGTCGCAGACCGCCGGGTTCGGCCTCCGGCCGAACCGCCCTGCGGGCCGGTTCCAGCCTTCTGCGCAAATTTTGGTCAAGGGAGTCGGCCGGGTTCCCGGCCCGGCAAGGGGCTGGGGAAGGTCGATGCAGGGGGCAGGCAAAACGGGGCCGACCTGCTGCACGAGGAAAAGCAAAGCAAAATGGCGAGCTTGCAGTTTGCTGGGGATGGGGCTCCTGCAGGGGGTGGGGCGCCCGAAGGGCGCTTCGGCTCCGCCGAAGCCGGCGGCTTTGCCGCCGAGGCCGTCCTGCGGACGGCCTGCCCTTCGGGCGCCCCGGCCGCGCGGAAATTCAGCGAAAATACAGGGTTACTTCGGCTCCAGGCCCAGCAGACGGCAGGTGGCTTCACGGCTTTGCTGCTCCTGTGCGCGGTAAATGCGGCTGCGGCGGATGGCCTCAGCAAAATCCACCTGGTGTCCGTCAAATTCAGGCCCATCCACGCAGGCAAAGCGCACCTGCCCGCCCACGGTGAGACGGCAGCAGCCGCACATCCCGGTGCCATCGATCATGATGGGATTCATGCTGACGGTGCAGGGGGTATCCCAGCGGGCGGTCAGGTCACTTACGGCTTTCATCATGGGCAGGGGGCCGATGGCGAAAACCATGTCGAAGCGCTCGCCCTGCTGCAAAAGGCGTTCCAGCGCCCCGGTGACAAAGCCCTGCTCCCCGGCGGTGCCGTCATCGCTGCAGAGGAGAAAACGGTCGCTGGAGGCGGCCATTTCCTGCGCCAGGATGACCTGCTGGGCGCTGCGGAACCCGGCGATGGCGGTGACCCGGCAGCCCCTGCGGTGCAGGGCAGCGGCAGTGGGCAGGGCGATGGCGCAGCCCAATCCGCCGCCGATGACAGCGGCATTCTGGAAGCCTGCGATGTGGCTGGGGCGGCCCAAAGGGCCGGTGAAGGTGGGCAGGGAATCACCGGGCTGGAGGGAATCCAGCAGCAGGGTGGTGCCGCCCACCACCTGGTAGACGATGGTGACGGTTCCGGCCTTGGGGTCAAAATCCGAGATGGTGAGGGGGATGCGCTCGCCGTTTTCGGTGGGGCGGAGAATGATGAACTGGCCGGCGGCGGCATGGGCGGCCACTTCCGGGGCCGAGAGGACCATGCGGCTGATGCCGGGGGCCAGGGTTTCCTTGCGGAGGATGGGTGCTTTCATGGAGAGATTGCTTCCTTTCGGGGGTGAGATTGGTAGGGCGCCAAAAAGCAGGCGCGAAAAGACAGAACGCAGGAAAGTGCGTAAGGACCTTTTGAGCGGATGCCGCCCAAAGCGGGGGGCCTGGCTAGGGGCCGGTCATGCTTAGCTGCGCGGCAGGGGACCGTAGGAGCGGCTGCTTGGCAGGAGTGCGGTTGGGGCGCTTGCGGGGCATGGCCGCAAGCCCTTGAAAAAGTGAAGGCGCTTTCAGACGGCTGGATTTACAAACAAAAGCGCGCGCAAAACAAAGTGGGGCGGGCCCTCTTTGCGGTGGGGGCGTGTCATATGTGAGTCCGGATTATGGGACAGCACGCCTGCTATACTGGAGACAGTAAAGCAAAAGGGGTGCCGGATATGCGCTATGAAATGAGATTTGTGCGGGGCCATGTGGAGGTCTACGATAAGGACGGGCGGTTTGTATTTTCCGCCGATAATGAGCGGGAGGCTGAGGAGGACCTGGCGATGCTGATTGCCTGAGTAGGAGCAGGGGGCAGAGGTTTGGGGGCGGCAGCCCCGGCGGCGGAGCCGCCGTGAGGCCCCCGCAGGGGGCCGTAGCCGGCCCGGAGGGCCGGCTGGGATGCCGCCCGATGCCGGGTCCCGGCAAAAATTCCGAAATTATACGATGAGAGTCACGGCGTTTTTGTTATTGAGAATGTGGGTATGGCTGAAGGTGCCGCCGTACTCGCCATCGATGGTCCAGCTGATCTCGTGGCTGGATTCGAAGGTGATATCCGAGGCGTGGAACATTTTGACCAGCGGGCCATCAAAATTTTGGGTCATTATGGCGGTGAGCATGGCCTGCGCTTCGAGGGCATTGGTGGGATTCTTGACCAAAAGCAGCTCGTACATGCCGTCATCCAGCAGAACCTTTTCGGGATCGAGCTTTAAGACGCCGCCCAGGGAGATGGTATTGGTGACGGCGCCGAAGAGGTAATCCTCCTCAAACTGCTCGTCATCGGCGGTGATTTTGACATGGATGGGCAGGATCTTGCCCAGGCTCTTGACGCCCTCCAGAATATAGGCCAGGTGGCCGAGAGCATTTTTGATCTCCTGGGGGGTGGCGTAGCTGGTTTCGGTAAAGGCGCCGAAGGCGGCGATGTAATTGAAATAGCGGTCATTGAGGGTGCCGACATCCATATGGAACTCATTGCCGGTGACGGCCCGCAGGGCGGCTTCCTCCACCCGGGTGGGCAGCCGCAGGCTGACGGCCAGGTCATTGGTGGAGCCGAGCGGAATATAGCCCATGGGGCGGCGGTCCTGCCGCTGCATCATGCCGCTGACCATTTCATTGAGGGTGCCATCGCCGCCGCAGCAGACGACCAGATCGAACCGGCCGGCGTCCTCCAGCACCTTCCGGGTGCAATCCAGCCGGGCGCGGGTGGGGTAAACGGTGACTTCGTAATCGTGGTCGGCGAAGATCTTGACCATTTTGTAGAGGTTGGTTTGGGCCTGCTGGCGGCCGGCCATGGGATTGATGATAAACAGAAGCTTTTTCATGGGGTGTTTTCTCCTTAGCATCAAATGGGATGTGGTGAGCGGGGGTGGAGGGCCGCAGGCCCGGCGGCGGAGCCGCCGACACGAGCGGAGCTCGTGTGTTTCGGCGCAGCCGAAACGGCCTGCGGCCCGATCCTGCGGCTTGCGGGGATTTGCCGAGGACAGAGCCCGGATTTTTAGCGAGTGAGGATAAAGCCGGTGAGGGGGTCAGCCGTACAGCGCGAGGACCGACCGCAGGTGGGCCTGGAACTGCCGGGCGACCGGCTGAGGGGAGAGAACCTGTACCGAGGTGCCGAGGCCGGTGAGCCAGGCGAAGAACTGCGGACTGGGCACCACCTCCACGGTGATGGTGAAGCCTGCCGGGGTGGGGGTGAGGATCCTATCCCGGCCAAAGCGGTCAAAGACAATATTGGCCATATTCGCAGCAAATTGCAGGGTGATTTGCTGAGGCTCGCCGCCGTACATGCCAAAGACCTTGCGGGAGTATTCCGCGGGGTCAAAGCGGGAGAAGAGCTCTTTTCCCAGGCGTTCCTCGCCGGTTTGGGTGATGGCTTCCATCTTATCCACCCGGTAGTGGCGGCGTTCCCCGTGCTCGGCATCGTAGCCGACGAGGTAGTAATTTTCGTCATCCCACAGGAGTGCCCAGGGACTGATCTGGTAGCGCTTACCTTCGTGCCGGTATTTCTTTTTACCGGTGATGTCCCAATCGAAATAGCGGAAGGTGATACGGCTGCCGGCGGCGATGGCGCTGTGCAGGGCATCCACATTGTAGTAGATGCTCTCGTTCATATTCTTGACCCGGTGGGTGACATAGACCTGGCGGCGCAGGGCCTGGGCCTCGTAGCGGCTGGCCAGCTTTTCCAGCTTGGTGATGAGCGCATTGCTTTTGCGCAGGGAGAGGAATTTGCTGCTCTGCACGGCATCCACCAGCAGCTTTAATTCCGGCAGCTGGAACTCTCGGCTGGCCACATAGTAGCCGCCGCCCTGGGCCTTGCGGTACTCCACATCCAGGCCGCACCGGCGCAGGGCTTCGATGTCATCGTAGAGACTTTTGCGCTCGGCGGGGATATCGTGCTGGGCCAGGTATTCGATCATTTGGGGGATGGTGGCGGGGTGCTCCTCATCGGTATTTTGCAGTAGGAACTGCCACAGGTACAGGCACTTGAGCTTTTGATTGGCGGCGCGGGCCATGGGGTCCCTCCTCCCGGTGAATTTTACGCCATCATTTTACCATAGCGCGCCGGGAAATACAATGGACAAAGGGCAAGGTTGGGGGGCTGCTTTTCCGTGGTGAAAAGGAGGCAAAAGAATTTTGGGGCTGAATTTGTGGGTGCCTAGCGGCGAAAGCCTCCCTTGTGCAAAGGGAGGTGGCACGGCGCAGCCGTGACGGAGGGATTGATGGCACAAATTATGCCAAAGTTTCATCTCGCCTTCGGCGGGGCGTTGATTTTGCAGGGTGCAAAGCCTGTACGCCTGCCCGGCGGTGGGTTACTTTTCTATGAAGGAAAGTAATAAAAGAATTTTTAGGTCAAGATTGCAGTCGCCTAACGGCGTCGCAAAGTTTTATAAAAGGTGTTCGTTTGTACGCCTACCCGGCGGGGCCTACTTTTGTATGCGCAAAAGTAGGCAAAACGCACTTGGGACTGTGCCCCAAGACCCCCTAACGCTCAAGCTGCGGCTGGATACGGATTGGACTTTTCAGCGGTAGCTGAAAAGTCGATCCGTACGGCGCCGCAGATACGCTCTCAAGGTGCCTGCGGCGCATTTTATTTTGGATACTGCAGGAACCGAATTAAAAATCAACCTTATAAGCGTCGTCTAGCCCCAGATCCGGGAGGTTGTAGACCTTCCGGTCGGGGCGTACCGACGCGTAGGGGGTCTCGGGGGCCTCCCCGAGTGACTTTTTGGTACTTTTCTTCATAGAAAAGTACCCCCCGCCGGGCAGGCGTACAGGCTGTTACCCTCCGGTGACTCTGCGCCGCCGAAGGCGAGATGAAATTATTGCCTTTTGCCAACAACCCCTCAGTCACGGCTGCGCCGTGCCAGCTCCCCTTACACAGGGGAGCCTGCGGGGCAAAAAAGACACCCCCGTGGGGGTGTCTTTTGGAGTATGGGGGGGGTTATTTGCCGCAGCACTTTTTGTACTTCAGGCCGCTGCCGCAGGGGCAGGGGTCATTGCGGCCGGGCTTCTTTTTATCGGCCTTCATGGGGATTTTCTTGACGGTGCCGTCTTCGCCGGTGGCCAGGGGCTTGAGGGTCTGCTCCCGCTTGATCTCCACCTGGGGACGGGGACGGATGGTGAGCAGCATCTTGACGGTATTTTCCTTGATGCCCTCGATCATCTGATCGAACATCTCAAAGCCCTCCAGACGGTAGGCCACGACGGGATCCTGCTGGGCGTAGCCGCGCAGGCCGATGCCGCGCTTTAATTCCTCCATGGCGTCGATGTGATCCATCCACAGGGTATCGACATTCCGCAGCAGCACCACCCGCTCGATCTCCTCGAAGGATTCGCCGAAGAGTTGGCGCTGGGCCTCATAGCGGGCTTCCGCTTTCTCCAGCAGGGTCTGGGCGATATCGTCACGGCTCATGCCGCGGAGCTCCTCCAGCGAGTAGCGCAGGTCGTTCTCATCGGTGATCCAGCCCAGGAAGCGATCCCGCAGGCCATCGAGATTCCATTCCTCGTGGTTCTTTTCATCCACCAGGTACTGCTGCACGCTGGCGGTGATGTATTCCTGCATCATCTTGCGGATACTGTCGGAGACCGATTCGCCATCCAGTACGCGGCGGCGCTGGGAGTAGATGATCTCCCGCTGGCGGTTCATGACATCATCGTACTTGAGGACATTCTTACGCATCTCGAAGTGCATGCCCTCGATGCGGGCCTGCGCCGACTGAATGGAGTTGGAGAGGAGCTTGGCTTCGATGGGCATATTCTCATCGACGCCCATGCTGTTCATGAGGGCCTGCAGGCGCTCGCCGCCGAACAGACGCATGAGGTCATCCTCCAGCGAGATGACGAACTTGGTGGTACCGGGGTCGCCCTGACGGCCGGCACGGCCGCGCAGCTGGTTATCGATGCGGCGGCTTTCGTGCCGCTCGGTGCCCAGGATATACAGGCCGCCGACGGAACGGACCTTTTCGGCTTCGGGAGCGATTTCGGCCTTGTACTTTTGCAGCAGCTCCTGGAAGTGGCGGCGGGCGGCGAGAATGGTCTCATCCTGCGTTTCGCCGTAGGCGGTGGCTTCGTAGATGAGGTCTTCCTCCATGCCCTCCCGGCGCAGCGCATCCTTGGCAAGGTATTCGGCGTTGCCGCCCAGCATAATATCGGTACCGCGGCCGGCCATATTGGTGGAGATGGTGACGGCGCCGGGCTTACCGGCCTGGGCGACGATCTCGGCTTCCTTCTCGTGGAACTTGGCGTTGAGGACCTCGTGGGGAATGCCGCGGGCCTTGAGCAGCTTGCTGATCATCTCGGATTTTTCGATGGAGGTGGTGCCGACCAGGATGGGCTGGCGGCGGCTGTAGCACTCGGCGATGATATCCAGAATGGCGGCGTACTTGCCCTTTTGGGTCTTGTAGACGGCATCGGGGAGATCGACACGGGCGAGAGGCTTATTGGTGGGCAGCTCCACGACATCCAGCCGGTAGATATCCCGGAATTCCTGCTCCTCGGTCATGGCGGTACCGGTCATGCCGGCCAGTTTATCGTACATGCGGAAGTAGTTCTGGAAGGTGATGGTGGCCAGGGTGCGGTTTTCGCGCGCGACGGTGACGCCCTCTTTGGCCTCGATGGCCTGGTGCAGGCCATTGGAATAGCGGCGGCCGATCATGAGGCGGCCGGTGAACTCATCGACGATGATGACCTCGCCGTCCTTCACCACATAGTCGATATCCCGCTGCATGACGCCGCGGGCGGCGATGGCCTGATTGATGTGGTGGGCCAGGGTGAGGTTTTCGGGGTCATTGAGGCTTTCGATGCCGAAATACTGTTCTGCCTTGCGGGCACCCTGGGGGGTGATGGTGGCGGTGCGGGCCTTTTCATCCACGATGTAATCGGCCTGGATATCCTCTTGGTCGTCCTTGGCGTCCATCTCCTTGACCCGCAGGGGGGTGAGAGTGGCGGCGAAGCGGTCGGCCTTCTCATAGAGGTCGGTGGATTTTTCGCCGGCGCCGCTGATGATGAGGGGGGTACGGGCTTCATCGATCAGAATGGAGTCCACCTCATCGACGATGGCGTAATTCCAGCCGCGCTGGACGCAGTTGCGCTTATAGACCACCATGTTATCACGCAGGTAATCGAAGCCGAATTCATTATTGGTGCCGTAGGTGATATCGGCGGCGTAGGCGGCGCGCTTTTCATCGGGGCTCATGCCGCTGATGGCGAGGCCCACGGTGAGGCCCATCCAGCGGTAGAGATTGCCCATCCATTCGCTGTCACGGCGGGCGAGGTATTCATTGACGGTGACGACATGCACGCCCTTGCCGGAGAGGGCATTGAGGTAGGCGGGCAGGGTGGCAACGAGGGTTTTGCCCTCACCGGTTTTCATTTCCGCGATGCGGCCCTGGTGCAGGATGATGCCGCCCATGACCTGGACGGGGAAGTGGCGCATGCCCAGCACGCGGTCGGCGGCCTCCCGGCAGGCGGCAAAGGCCTCCGGCAGGATGTCATCCAGGTTTTTGCCGTTTGCCAAGAGCTCCTTGAAGCGGGCGGTTTCTCCCTGCAGGGTTTTATTATCCATCTGACGGTAGTGGTCCTCCAGGGCCAGGACGGCATCCACCTGGGGGCGGATGCGCTTGAGCTCCTTGGCGCTGTAGGAGCCGAACAGTTTATCGACGAGTCCCATAGTTTGGTGTTCTCCTTTGGTGAGTAGTGATCTGCCCGAAGGAAACGGGCAGGGGCGAGCGGGGGCGGCGGAAAAGCGGATGAGGGCGGGGACGGCCCGCGGGCAGGCTGATGTCCGTTGAAAACGGACTGTTGCCTGTCAAGGGACGGCACTGCCGGCGCCGCTTTGCCGGTGGCCCGGCGAGCCCCGGAAAGCACAGTACGGCAAGGTATGTCTTTTAACCATACTATTTTACTGCACCCCGGGGGCGGTGTCAAATAAAAGAGGGGGCAAGGCTGTGGCTAAACTGTAAATTTTTGCGCGAGTGGGGGCAAAAACGGGTTTTCCAACAAAAACTTGCAGGAAACCCCTTGCAAATGCTGTGGCGGTTCACTATAATATTGGTGGTATTGTTATTTTAATCACAATGTTATTTTTAACACAAAGTCTGTTCGGAAGGAGAATGTGCAATGAACTATTCCCACGAAGTAGAGTGTATGTGCCCCGTCACCAAGGGTCCGCACCACGGCCCCGCGCCCATCCCGGAGGAGGGACGCTGGGTAAAGGCTTATCAGATCAGTGATATTTCCGGCCTTTCCCACGGCATTGGCTGGTGCGCGCCGCAGCAGGGCGCCTGCAAGCTGACCCTGAATGTGAAAAACGGCATTATTGAAGAAGCGCTGGTAGAGACCATCGGCTGCAGCGGCATGACCCATTCCGCGGCCATGGCGGGCGAGATCCTGCCCGGCAAGACGCTGCTGGAGGCCCTGAACACCGACCTCGTCTGCGACGCCATCAATGTGGCAATGCGGGAGATCTTTAAGCAGTTGGCCTACGGCCGCACCCAGACCGCCTTCAGTGAGGACGGCCTACCCATCGGGGCTTCCTTGGAGGACCTGGGCAAGGGCCTGCGCAGCCAGACCGGTACCATCTTTTCCACCGGCGCCAAGGGCGTGCGTTACCTGGAGCTGGCCGAGGGCTACATCACCAAGGTGGCGCTGGATAAGAACGGCGAGGCTATCGGCTATCAGTTTGTGCGCCTGGGCAAGATGATGGAGGATATCCGCCACGGTGTAAACGCCGAGGAGGCCCTGAAGAAGAACACCGGTACATACGGCCGCTTTGCCGACGCGCCCAAGTACATTGACCCCAGAGAAGAATAAGAGAAGGAGGACACGACAATGGCGAAATTTGAAGGACAGGAAAGACGGATGCCCGGCATCAACGCCTGCCTGAAAGAATACGGTATGAATACCCTGGAAGATGCCCGTGACCTCACTTTGGAGCATGGCATCAATGTGGAAGAGATCGTGAAGGGCGTACAGCCCATTGCCTTTGATAACGCGGTGTGGGCCTACACCCTGGGTACCGCCCTGGCCTTGAAGAAGGGCGCTAAGAGCGCGGCGGAAGCCAGCGAGATGATCGGTGTGGGACTGCAGGCCTTCTGCGTGCCCGGTTCCGTTGCCGAGCAGCGTCAGGTGGGCCTGGGCCACGGCAACCTGGGCGCCATGCTGCTGCGCGATGAGACCAAGTGCTTCTGCTTCCTGGCGGGACATGAGTCCTTTGCGGCGGCGGAAGGCGCCATCGGCATTGCCCGCAACGCCAACAAGGCCCGCAAGGAACCGCTGCGGGTCATCCTGAACGGTTTGGGCAAGGACGCTGCCTATATCATCAGCCGGGTGAACGGCTTTACCTATGTAGAAACTGACTTTGACTTTGCTACCGGCGAAGTAAAGGTGGTGCGCGAGGTCGTCTTTGGCGAGGGCGAGCGCGCCAAGATCAAGTGCTACGGCTGCAACGATGTACTGGAGGGCGTAGCCATTATGAAGATGGAGAAGGTGGATGTTTCCATCACCGGCAACTCTACCAATCCTACCCGCTTCCAGCACCCCGTGGCCGGCACCTACAAGAAGTGGTGCTGGGAGAACGGCGTGAAGTACTTCTCCGTGGCCAGCGGCGGCGGCACCGGCCGTACCCTGCACCCCGATAACATGGCGGCGGGTCCGGCCTCCTATGGCCTGACCGACACCATGGGCCGTATGCACGGCGACGCCCAGTTTGCCGGCTCCTCCTCCGTCCCCGCGCATGTGGAGATGATGGGACTTATCGGTATGGGCAACAACCCCATGGTGGGCGCGACCGTAGCCTGCGCTGTGGCGGCCTATCAGGCGATGAACAAGTAAATAACCCAAGACGCAAAGACGCAGGGCTGACCGAAAAGGGACGCTCTGCGTCTTTTTGGCGGAGGGCAAAAGCCGGGGGAAGAGCGGGGCGGGCCGCAGGCCCGGCGGCGGAGCCGCCGCAGCGGGCGCAGCCCGCTGGTTCCGGCCTTGGCCGGAACGCCTGCGGCCCGAAGCTTGCGGTTTGCAGAAATTTGCCGAGAAGGGGCCCGGATTTTTAGCGAAGGGGTGATAGGACGAAAAAGGAGTTTGGAGGAACCTGCCCAGGACAGGGCTTGGTTTTTTAGCGGATGAGTAAGCAGGGCAGGGGCTAAGCCCCGCAGACGGCGTGAGTGGGACGCGAAAGAGCGGTTTGCAGGAACTTGCCTAGGACAGGACCTAAATTTTTAGCAGATGAATAAGCAGGGCAGGGATTAGGCTCCGCAAAATGTGTGAATGGGACGAGAAAACCGAAGGTTCGCAACCGGCGGTTGACAGATTTGATGGTTGAATTGGTGGTGCGCAACTGCGCCGAATGGTAGGATAATGGCACAGGGACGGATAGAAGATGCCGTCCGGAATAAAGGAGGGCATGAAGAATGATACTGGCGGATAAAATCATTGACTTGAGAAAGAAAGCGGGCTGGTCGCAGGAGGAGCTGGCGGAAAAGCTGGCGGTCACGCGGCAGTCGGTCTCCAAGTGGGAGGGGGCGCAGTCCATTCCCGATATGGATAAGGTGGTGCAGATGAGCCGCCTTTTTGGGGTGACGACCGACTACCTGTTGAAGGACGAGATAGAGATAGCGGAGCCGACAGTGACCGAGGACGACCGCCGGCCGCCGCTGCGCCGCGTGACGATCGGCGAGGCTTCCGATTACCTGGCGCTGCGGCGCACCGCCGCCCCCAAGATGGCACTGGCAACGATGCTGTGCATTTTTTCGCCCATTGCGCTGGTCGGACTGGCAGCGGTGAGCGAGCTTTCGGCTTCGGTGTTTCCCGTTCGGGAGGGTGTGGCAGCCGGTATAGGGCTGTGCGTGCTGCTGGTTCTGGTCGCCGTTGCGGTGGTGCTGTTTATGGACTGCGGAAATAAAGCGAAGGAATATGAGTTTCTGGAGAAGGAGCCTTTTGAGACGGAATACGGTGTGACCGGCATGGTAAAGGAACGGCAGAAGGCCTTTAAGCCAACCTATGACCACATGAACACCATCGGTACGGTGCTGTGTGTCCTTTCGGTGCTGCCGTTGTTTGCAACCATGGCATTTACAGTAGGTGTGGACTTTTTTATGACGATGGCAGTATGCCTGCTGCTGGCGGTAGTGGGGATCGGTGTGTACTTCTTTGTGTACGGCGGGACCATTTACAGCTCGATGGAGAAGCTGCTGGAGGAGGGCGACTATACCCGCAGGGAGAAATCCCAGAAGAACATTACCGGGCCGGTGAGCGTGATCTACTGGCTGGTGGCGACGGCAATTTTTATGATCTATACCTTTGGCCCCAAAGGCAACGGCCAGCCCCGATACAGCTGGATCATTTGGGCGGTGGCCGGTGTGCTGTATGCCGCGGTGCTGGCGGGAATAAAGCTGATAAGGAACCGGAAATAACAGCATTGGAGAGAAAGCGCCCGAAAGGGCGCTTTTTTGCTGTGCTGACTGGCACGGCGTGTGGGAAAATGAAAAAAGCTTGTTGCAATTTTGCTGTGTGATCCGTTATAAGAGGTGTAAGAGACTGCCGAGGAAAAACGGTTAGATGCCAGACGGCCGCAATCTGTCGTTTGCGCCAAAAAGAGGGGGTTATCTTGAGGGAAAACGCCGATGGAGATATCTGCGCGGATATGGTATGCTAAAAAAAGAGGGAAACAGAAAGGAGACGAAAAATGAGAGAAAAGCTGAGAAAATACGGCAGCGATATCCTGTACTATTCGTTGTCTTTTATTGCTACGCTGATCGCATGGCTGGCTCATCATCTTGACCGGATCGGTGTATTGAAAGAGGCCGACTTTGCTTTGGAGCTGATGTGGTGGTTGATTCTTATGCTCTTTGTATGGGCGGGGGAGCTGCTGCCGGTGGAGGAACCGGACTACGGACCGGAGATCAACCGGCGGAACCGGAAGATCGTTGCCGTAACGGAGATCGTGCTGACGGTTTTGGTCACGGCGATTTTTATTGCGCAGCTTGTGACAGGCGAGATGTTCCTGTGGCGGCTGTTCTGATAGTCGAAAGGCGGGGACACCCTGCAAGAGAAAGCCAATGGAAATACGGAGAAAACGAAAGGAAAACAGAAAGGAGACGAACATGAACGATAAGCCGGAGAAAAAGGAAAAGTAGGAGGACAACATGCGGGGAAAGCTGACGGAGAATGCAAAATGGACGGTACTGCTCCATGCGGTTAATCTCCTCTTTTGGCTGCAATTCGCTGCCAACGGTATTATGGCGAGGTGTGGGGAGCAGCCGAAGCAGCCGGTATTCGGGCTATTGTGCGGGGCACAGACACTGACGCTGCTGATTGGCTCGTGGATCCTATTCATGATGCCGGGGAAGAAAGAAGAACGGAGCCGAAAGAAGGAACGAATTCTTGCAGCGGTCAATATACTGGCGGATCTGGGGATCATTTTGCTGTTTATCCTGCAAATGGTGACGGGAAAGTATTATCCGTTTGCAGCTGTTTAAGGGAGAGGCTGACTGCCGAAAGGCGGTCGGCTTTTTCCTTTGGCGCTAGAATTGACAAAGGGGCATCGGCTGGGATATAATCAGCTATCATGTTGCCGGCAAGTTTTCTTGTCGGGAAAGGAGCTGCCATGTCGGAATTTTACCCTTTTGCCCCACGGGAAAGCCAGTTGGAGGAATACAGAGAGGATGCGCGCCGGAGCTTTAGCCGCATCGGGTGGGCGTGCTTTGCCATGATGCTGGTGATGCAGGGCGGCGCCGCGCTGCTGATGCTGGGGTGTCAGCTCCTGGCCATGCGGGGCAGCCGCTTTATGATTGCCTTTATCCAGAGCGAATGGTTCCAGTGGGTCATTACCGACGCGGCGAACTATGGACTGGGCCTGCCGGTGCTGCTGCTTATTCTGCGGCCGATGCCCCTGCCGCCCGCCCCGCCCCGCCGCCGGGTAACGGCGAAGCAATTTGGGGCGCTGGTGCTGGTGAGCTATGCAGTGGTATATCTCACCAACCTTATCGGCTTGGGGATCAACGCGGCCATCAGCGCGCTGCGGGGACAGCAGGCGGGCGAGCCCCTGCAGGATATGGTGACGGGCACCAACCCATGGATCATATTCCTTTTTGGGGTACTGCTGGCGCCGGTGCTGGAGGAATGGATCTTCCGCAAGCTGATCCTGCGGCGGCTTTCCCCCTGGGGAGAGCCGGTGGCGATCTTCGGCTCGGCGTTCCTGTTCGGGTTGTTCCACGGCAACTTTGGGCAGTTTTTCTATGCCTTCGCGGTGGGGGCGGTCTTTGCCTATGTGGCGCTGCGCACCGGGGGCATCCGCTATACGGTGGCGCTGCACTTCCTGGTGAATCTGCTGGGTATGACGGCGGCGCAGGCGGTGGAGGATAGTCTGGTGCTCTCCGCCATCTATGGCTATCTGATCCTGGCGATTACGATAGCCGGGTGTGTGATCCTGTGGCGGCACCGCAAAAGAATCCATCTGCGGGAAGGGACGAGTCCCATCCCGGAGGAGGAGAAGCGTGGGCTATTCCTGGGCAACAGCGGGATGATCGCGATGATAGTGCTGAGCGGTCTCCTGATGCTGTATGTGGCATTTTTAGCGTAAAACGCGGGGAGAACGGACAATGAGCGAAAACACAGGCTATGCCGGGTGGAACCCCTGGCATGGCTGCACCAAGATAAGCGCCGGGTGTCGGTACTGCTATGTTTACCGGCAGGATGAAATGTACGGGACCGGCGTGGGAGCGTCATTATGCCGGAGGAACGCAGCCTTTGACCTGCCCATCCGCAAAAGGCGGGATGGGGGCTGGAAGATCCCGGCCGGGACGGTGGTTTTTACCTGTTTTACCTCCGACTTTTTGCTGAAGGACGCGGACGCATGGCGGCCGGACTGCTGGGAGATGATGCGCAGGCGGCGGGACTGCTGGTTCTACTTTTTTACCAAGCGCATAGACCGGCTGGCGGAGTGCCTGCCCCCGGACTGGGGCGAGGGATATGAAAATGTTATCATCGGCTGCACGGTGGAAAACCAGGACCGCGCCGATGCCCGGCTGCCCCTGTTTTTGGAGCTGCCCATCCGGCACCGGACCGTTATAGCGGCGCCGCTGCTGACCGCCCTCGATCTGCGGGAGTATCTGGACCCGGAGAAGATAGAGGAGCTGACTGCCAGCGGGGAATCCGGGCGGGAGGCGAGGCCCTGCCATTATGAGTGGGTCCTTTCGCTGCGGGAGCAGTGTATGGAAAAGGGGATCCCATTCCAGTTCCACCAGACCGGGGCGAATTTTGTGAAGGACGGACGGGTGTTCCGCATCCCCCGGCGGGAGCAGACCGCCCAGGCCCGGAAGGCGGGCATTGACTACAAGATAGAGGATCGGACCCGGCCGCTGGTGATCCCATCCGGCGTGACCGGGCCACAGGCGGAGCAGGTGTCGTTTTTTGAGAAGGGGCAGGAGGATGCGGAGGGGCGCTGAGAGAATGGCAGTGGCTTGCGGAGAGAACAGCGGCCCGCAGGGCCGGCGCCGAAACGGCGCCGTAAGGGGCGGCCGGAGGCCGCCCCTAAAACCGTCCGAAGGACGGTTTGCCCTGCGGGCCGATGCCTGTTCCGGGCAGAAGGCCTGCCAAGGAGCACTGCCCGCATAAGAGGGACGACAAATTTGTCATTATGCACCAATACCGGCCGGAAGGTTTGTGAAAGATGTGGCAAGCCTACGAAAATTAAAAATCCGCTAAGAACCCCTTGCAGGCGACCCAAATAAGTGATAAACTGCAAATGTAAACAAAATATGACCAAAGCTCATATATGCCCGATAATATGGTTCGGGCGTTTCTACGCCGGCCCCGGAAAGGCTGGCACTATGGGTGTTCCGATCCGTTCCGCTATGGCGGGAGGGGTTGGCTTTGCGTTTTTATTGACGGCTGGCTGGGACACTCATTATTAAATGAGACCGGTCAGCGTTTTGTTTTGTCCGCTTCCAAATTTTTTTGTAAAAGGAGCAACACTATGGAAAAGCTGTTTAAGCTGAAAGCGCACGGCACCGATGTGAAAACCGAGATCCGTGCAGGCATTACCACCTTCTTTGCAATGGCATACATCATTTTCGTCAACTCCAACTATCTTTCCATGACCGGCATGAACAAGACCGGTGTCATGGTAGCGACCTGCATTTCTGCCGCTATTGGCTGCCTGCTTACCGCGTTCCTGGCCAATGTGCCCTTCTGCCAGGCACCCGGCATGGGCCTCAATACCTTCTTCACCTTTACCGTATGCTTTGGCATGGGCTACACCTGGGAGCAGGCTTTGGCGATCGTATTTATTTCCGGCGTGCTGTTCCTCGTCGTGACCGTCAGCCCCCTGCGCAAGAAGATCATTGAAGCGATCCCCGCTTCCTTGAAGGCTGCCATTTCCGCCGGTATCGGCTTCTTCATTGCTCTCATCGGCATGTTCAATGTCAATATCGTTACTGCCTTTGGTACTGGTATTGCCGGTGCCTACACCGATATGGGCTCCATCACCAAGGGAGCGGCTCTGCTGGCCCTCATCGGTTTGGCAATCACCGCTATTCTGGTTGCCTACCGCGTAAAGGGTGCTATCTTTATCGGCATCATCGCTACTACTCTCATTGGCTTCCTTATGGGTCAGACCACCATTCCCGAGAGCTTTACCGTAGCCGGTATCGGCGAGGCGTTTGGCGAGGTCGCCTTCAAGCTGGACTTCTCCGGTGCTCTTTCCGCCGGCGGCGTGGTTCCTTTCCTCACCGCTATCATCACCTTTGCCATCTGCGACTGCTTTGATACCGTTGGCACCCTGCTGGGTACCGCAGGCAATGCCGGCATGCTGGATGAGAACGGCAATTTCCCCGGCGGCGACCGCGCTCTGATCGCGGATGCTATCGCCACCTGCACCGGCGCACTGCTGGGTACTTCCACCGTTACCACCTTTGTTGAGTCCTCCACCGGCATCGAGGACGGCGGCCGTACCGGCCTGACCTCCATGACTACCGGTATCCTGTTCCTGCTGGCGGTTATCCTGGCTCCTGTGGCGGGCATTGTTCCCTCCGCTGCCACCGCTCCCGCCCTTATCATCGTCGGCGTATTCATGATGAAGGGCGTACTGAAGATCGACTGGTCCGATATGGAGACCGCCATTCCCTGCTTCCTCACCATCGCCATGATGCCCTTTGCCTACTCCATTGCAGATGGTATCGGCTTTGGCATCATCTCCTACACCCTCATCAAGCTGGCCCGCGGCAAGGCGAAAGAGGTTCCTGTATTGATGTACATTCTCTCCGTTTTGTTCATCCTCAGCTATGTGCTGCTGGCGACCACCGCTGTCTGATAGCCTGAGAAAGAGAAGCATATGTGACCGCTCCGGGTTTCCGGGGCGGTCTTTTGCGTGGGAGAGCGGTGAGGCGGCAGGCGGTGCCATGCGGCGCAGCCGAGCGCCCGCAGGGCGCGGCCCGCGGCGAAGCCGCGGGAGCCGGGCGGAAGCCCGGCGGCTGCGCCGCATGGCCAGCCTGCTGCACAGGCCAATCGGGAAAGTACACTTGATTCCACTGGGGCCATGGAGTAAAATAGGGGCGAGGTGAAAACGATGAACGAAGATTACTTGATGATTTCCTTTGAGAATACCCATTCCGCCATACAGACTGAGCGGCTGCTGGAGCAGCACTTTAAGGTGGCGACGATGCCCACCCTGCGCACCGTGACTCAAAGCTGTGGGATCTCCTTGCGGCTGGCGGCCGAGGACTATGAGCCGGCCCGGAAGATAGTGGCGGAGAGCGGGCTTTCGCCGGAGATGTATGCGATGTATTTGGTAGATTCCAACAAAAGTGTATTGGAACTTTCTAAATAATGATGAATTGCCTTTGGGCAGATTGTATGCTAAAATGTAGGTGAACCGAATAGGAGTCCTCCGGATATTGGCAGACTATGGAGAGGCTTTCACCCTAAGTTGTTTCGCGCCCTGCTCCCATCCGGGAGCAGGGCGCTTTTCAAAAGGGTTGGGAAGTAAAGAAATTCGGTTTGAATGAGAAATAGCGCCCTGCCGGATTATTTTAACAAAAATTTTTTGGAGGGAATTAAAGTATGCAGATGCTTATTAAGAACGCGAAGCTCCGTGACCGGGAAGAGCTGGTCAATATCCTCATCGATGGCGGCAAGATCGTTGATATCGGCGTGGGACTGACCGCCGAGGCCGAGACCGTTATTGACGCCGAGGGCAACCTGACCACCGCTTCCTACATCGATCCCCATATCCACCTGGATAAGGTCAATGTACTGGATGTTCTGCCCAAGAACCAGAGCGGCACCCTGAAGGAAGCCATTGAGATGCTGTGGGATAAAAAGCGCAACTATGTCAATGAGGATATCCTGGCCCGCGGCGGCGATGTGGTAGAGCGTGAGATCAAAAACGGCGTACTGAATATTCGTACCCACATCGATGTGGATACCATCACCGGCCTGAAGGCTACCGAGGGTGTACTGGCCCTGAAAGACAAGTATAAGGGCGTAGTGGATATGCAGACCGTTGCTTTCCCGCAGGAAGGCATTATGAAGGATCCCGGCGCCGATAAGCTGATGTGGCAGGCCATGGAGATGGGCTGCGATGTAGTAGGCGGTATGCCCGCTAACGAAAACTGCCCTGACGACAGCCGCGCACATGTCAAGCTGTGCTTTGATATTGCTGAGAAGTATGATGCCGATGTGGATATGCATGTGGACGAAAGCGACGACCCCTTCTACCGCACCCTGGAGATGGTAGCCGATGAGACCATCGCCCGCGGCTGGCAGGGCCGTGTTACCGCCGGCCATACCTGCGCCATGGCGGCCTATGATGACCACTATGCGGCCTATGTTATCGAAAAGGTAAAGAAGGCCGGAATCAATGTCATCACCAACCCTGTTACCAACCTGATGCTCCAGGGCCGCTTGGATAAACAGCCCATCCGCCGCGGTATTACCCGCGTAAAGGAACTGCTGGCTGCCGGTGTGACCATGAGCTTTGGCCAGGACTGCGTCAATGATACCTTCTATCCCTACGGCGCCGGCGATATGCTGCAGGTGGCCCTGATTACCGGCCACGCTGCCCAGCTGAGCCTGCCCGATGAGATTGAAAAGACCTTCGATATGATCACCGATGACGCCGCCAAGATCCTCCGTCTGAAGGATTACGGCTTGAAGGTCGGCTGCAATGCCGATATCGTCATCACCGCTTGCCGTGATGCACGCGACGCCATTCGTCTGACTCCGGAGCGTCGCTATGTCATCAAGCGCGGACGCGTAGTGGCTTCCACCACCGTCCAGTCTAAACTCGCCATCTTCTAATGTTTTCTCTCTTGGGAAAGGGGCGTCCTCTAACGGGGGCGTCCCTTTTCCCATGTGTGGAATTTATGCAGGGGGCAGGGCGGGCCGCAGGCTAAACCGTCCTTTGGACGGTCTCGACGGGCTGTGCCCGTCGGTTTCGGCTGTGCCGAAACAGCCTGCGGCCCGGTGCCATCCCTCAGCAGAAATTCGCCCAGACGGCCTGGCGAGAGTGAAAACTTCCCCCTTGGCAGTTGGCCGTTGATGCGGTACAATAATAGGCAGAAACAAACGAAAAGTGAGGAGCAACCAATGGTCTATAAGCACTTTTTTGGCAGGACGCCGGAAGGGCAGGCGGTAACACGCTTTACCCTGTTTAACCACAACACCATGGAGGTAAACCTTCTCAATTACGGGGCGGCTGTGCATAGCATCTGTGTGCCGGATAAAGAGGGCATGGTGGAGGATATCACCCTGGGGTGTGATACCATTGCAGATTACATTGAGGCCCCGCACTTTGGCGGAACAATAGGCCGGGTGGCCAACCGTATTGCCGGGGCAAAATTCACCCTGAACGGCAAGGAGTATCAGCTGGCGGCCAATGACGGCGGCAACCACCTGCACGGCGGCAAGCGAGGCTTTGACCGCTGCCTGTGGCAATGGAGCACCGAGGACATTGATAATGTGGTGGTGTTCTCCCGTACGGCAGAAGCAGGTGAGGAGGGTTATCCCGGCAAACTGCATGTGGAGGTGCGCTACTGCCTGACCCAGGAGGATGCCCTCATTATCCACTATACCGCCACAGCAGAGGAGGGGGACACCCTGCTGAATCTGACCAACCACACCTATTTTAATCTGGCGGGGCAGGGCAAGGGGGATATCCTTGGCCACCGGCTGGAGCTGGCGGCCAGCCGCTATACGCCCATCAATGAAGAGCTGATCCCCACCGGGGAGATGCTGCCGGTGGCGGGGACGCCGCTGGATTTTACCACGCCGCATACCATCGGGGAACGCATCGGGGCGGACTGCCCGCAGCTAAAAAATGCCGGCGGGTACGACCACAATTTCCTGTTGGACTATGATGCCGAGAGCCTAAATCCGCTGCACCCGGCGGCGGAACTCAGTGACCCCGTAAGAGGACGGCGGCTCACCGTCTTCACCACAGAACCGGCCTTGCAGCTCTATTCCGGTAATTTTCTGTGTGGAGAGCGGGGCAAAGGCGGCATTGCCTACCAGAAGCACAGCGGAATCTGCCTGGAAACACAGCATTGCCCCGATAGCCCCCATCACCTGCAGTTTCCCTCCATCCTGCTGCGGCAGGGCGAAACCTATGAATCCGAAACGGTGTGGTTCTTTGGCCTGACCGAGTGACGCAGCAGCAAAAGCAACAGCGGGTTGCTTTTCATAGAGGTGGTATGGCGTTATACTATTCCCAAAGGGAGGAGAAAGCGCATGGAAACAAAAGATGTGATCTATGAACTGAGAACCGGCAAGGGTCTTTCGCAGGAAGAACTGGCGGAAAAGGTTTTTGTGACCCGGCAGGCGGTCTCCCGCTGGGAAACCGGTGAAACGGTGCCGAATACCGAAACCTTGAAGCTGCTTTCGGCACTGTTCGATGTATCCATCAATACGCTGCTGGGTACGCCGCGGCAGCTCATCTGCCAGTGCTGCGGCATGCCGCTGGAGGACGGCATCACCAGCCGGGAGCCAGATGGCAGCTATAATGAGGATTACTGCAAGTGGTGCTACGCGGAGGGGGCCTTCGCTTACCAAAGCAAGGATGCGCTGCTGGATTTTTTGCTGGCGCATATGCCGAACCCTGAAAATATCGGCGAAGCGGAGCGCCGGGCACAGTATGACGCCCATCTTTCGCAGCTAAAACACTGGAAATAAACCTGTAATCAAATAAGAATCCGCCCTCTGTACGGTGTTGGTACAGGGGGCGGGCTTTTTATTGTGAGATTTACAGCAGCGGTGCCATGGCCCCGAGAGAGGGGAACACCGCATCGGGGGAAAAGCTGCTTTCCGCCAGCATTTCGGGGGTGGTTTCGCCGGTCATTACCAGGATGCCGCAGGCGCCGTTTTGGGTGCCGCAGGCCACATCGGTATACAGGCGGTCCCCCACAAAGGCGATGGCCTCCCGCGGCAGGCCGCTCACCGCTTCCACCAACTCCACTGTTTCGGCGGCGGGCTTGCCCAGGGAATGGGGCATAAACCCGGTACTGGTGGTGATGGCCTGGCAGATAGCGCCGCAATCGGGGATCGGCTCCGCCTCAGTGGGGCAGTTGATATCGGGGTGGGTGGCGAGGAAATGGGCGCCCCGGCGCAGGTAGATGCAGGCCTTTTCCAGCCGTTCGTAGGTCAGTGTCTTATCGAAGCCCACCACAACAAGATCAGGCTGTTCTTCGGTAAGGGAAATCCCGGCTTCCGCAAAGCTTTGCCGCAGGGCAGGTACCCCCAGCAGATAGACGCTTTGTCCCGCGCAGTGCGTCTGCAGGTAGTGAATGGTCACATCCCCGGCCGTGAGAATATCCTCCCGGGTGACAGGGATCCCCATGCGGGAAAGACGCTCCACATATTCCATTGGGCTGCGGCTGGTGTTATTGGTGAAAAACAGCACCTGCCGACCCTTTTCTTTTGCCGTGGTGATAAACTCGGCGGCGCCGGGCAGCAGCCGGTCGCCCAGATATATGGTGCCATCCAGATCCAGCACAAACAGCCGGATGCGCTCCAGCAGGGCTTTATTTTGCTCCATTTTGGTTCCTCCCACAGGTCTATTGGCCGCAATTTCCTCATAAATATAGCACATCTGCCCCGGCCTGTCCATCAAAGTACGGATTATGGGACTGATAGCCTGCTATGATAAGGACAGAACAAAAAAGATCGCTAGGAGGAACCACCATGACCGAACAGATCATTACCATTACAGGACTGGAATTTACTACGGAGGGCCGCCCCATCGCCCATGGCGCGATAATCCGGGAGGGCGCGGGCACTCTGGAAGAAACCATGAAAGCGGGTGGTGCGCAGATGGGCACCCTACACCCGATGGATGGCTGCCCAATGGGTCGTGTAGAGGCCAAATTTGCCGGACAGACAGCCACAGCGGTGTTCTTCGGGGAACGATTTCTGCTGGCGGCCGAGGATGAGCGAAAGTCCGATTGGCTCAGCGCCCTGCGTCGGCTGGTGGCAGCGCTGTAGGACAGTGCGGGAAAGTGAAGTTTATTGTTCTCTTTTGTGCCGTTCAATAAGCAGCAGAATAAACAGAACAAGCCACATCCCCCATGCGATGAGACAGCCAATTCCCGGATACCGGCAATCTATGGCAATCCCAATGAGAAAAGGGATCGACATGTACATCATTCTTTTTCCATATGCTTTACACATGGCGTCTTCGTCATATTTTCGGCGCTCATCCGCGGATCTCATATTGTAACCGGACAAGTAATCGGCTGCTTTTCCGCCGGATTTATAAAACCATATGCCGAATAAAAGCATAATTGCCGCCATGCAAAAATCAAAAATGATATAAAACATCGGCTATTTTCCCCTTTCCTTTTCCAGCTCCGCCTCCAGCACTGTCAGCCGCTGCTCCAGCGCGGCGATTTGCCGGTGGGCCCGGTTCAGCTCCTGCTGGATGGGGTCGGGGATATGTACATGGTCCAGCCGTTCGTTTTCCAGCTTTACATTGCTTACCCGTACCACGCGGGCCGGTACACCCACAGCGGTGCTGTCGGCATCAATGGAGTGCAGCAGTACGGCGTTGGCGGCGATCTTGCAGTTATCGCCCACCCGCACGGGGCCCAGCACCTTGGCGCCGCAACCCACCATTACATTGCGCCCCAGTGTGGGATGGCGCTTGCCGGTATCCTTGCCGGTGCCGCCCAGGGTAACGCCCTGATACAGCGTGCAGCCATCGCCTACCTCTGCCGTTTCGCCGATGACGATGCCGGAGCCATGATCAATAAAAACATTGTGCCCGATGACGGCGCCTGGGTGGATCTCGATACCGGTAAAAAAACGGGTGAGCTGGCTGACAAGACGCGCCAGGAAAAAGCAGTGGTGCCGGTATAGCCAGTGCGCCGGTCGGTGCCAAAACAGCGCGTGTACGCCGGCGTACATCAGCAGTATTTCAAAGCCGGAACGGGCAGCGGGGTCGCGCTGACGCACCGCCGCTATGTCCTCCCGGATCCGTTTGCACATAAAAAGACCTCCCATGTGGAAGATGAAGCGTTCACTCTATAAAAAATACCATAATTCGGCCCTTGATGCAAGGGGCGGGCCAAGTGAGCGAAAAATAAAACCCAGTGGCCATCTTATGCCGAGCAGGGCGGAATGGTGCGGAAATGGCTTTGATAAATGCAGGGGGAGAGCATCGGGGCCTGCGGCCGAACCAGCTCTCGGCGGTCTCCATTAAGTTACATTTAATTCCCTATCTCTTGATAGACAAAATCAACAGAATGGTGTATAATGAAACAAATCGTTTCATATCGTACTGTGTTAGGCAAAAGGAGGCCCCATGGAGCGCCGGGATAAGATCAATTACTATTTGGATATCGCAGAAGCTGTTACCGGGCGGGGCACCTGCCTGCGCCGTAATTTCGGCGCAGTCATCGTCAAGAATGATACCATCATCTCCACCGGCTATGTTGGCGCCCCCCGCGGCCGTGCCAACTGCAATGAGCTGCATTACTGTACCCGTGAAAAGCTGCAGGTGCCGCGCGGCGAGCGCTATGAGCTCTGCCGCAGCGTCCATGCCGAGCAGAACGCCATCATCAATGCCAGCCGCAGCGAGATGCTGGGTGCCACCCTGTACCTGGTGGGGCTGGAAAACCGCACCGGCGGCTATGTGGAGGCCGCGGCGCCCTGCTCCCTTTGCAAGCGTATGATCATCAATGCCGGCATCGAGCGGGTCATTGTGCGGGATACCCGGGATACCTACCGCACCTTTGAGGTGGATGAGGAGTGGGTCGCCCACGATGATTCCATCGAGGGGATCAAGGGCTACTAAACCGGCATAAAGCGGCCGGGAATGGTTCACACTATGGGTAAAACCCATAGGGAGGAGCCAAAACCATGCCGCAGAAAAAAGCATCCACTGCCCCAAAAAATGAGGAGCAGAACCAGCCGGAAGCAAATGAGGAGGAGCGCCGCAGCGAGGAGATCTATCACTCCGGCAGCGTGACCACCGAGGGCGGCCGGCATAAGATCCATTGCTTGACCATTATTGGCCAGATCGAGGGGCACTATATCCTGCCCCCGCAGAACAAGACCACCAAGTACGAGCATGTCATCCCGCAGCTGGTCGCCATCGAGGAGGACCAGAGCATCCGGGGGCTGCTGGTCATCTTGAATACCGTCGGCGGCGATGTGGAGGCAGGCCTGGCCATTGCCGAGCTGCTGAGCGGTATGAAGACCCCCACCGTCTCGCTGGTGCTGGGCGGGGGACATTCCATCGGGGTGCCGTTGGCCGTTTCCACCCGGTACAGCTTCATCGCCCCCACCGCCACCATGACCGTCCACCCCGTGCGGATGAACGGCGTGATGCTGGGCGTTCCGCAGACCCTTTCCTACTTCGATAAAATGCAGGAGCGCATCACAGGCTTCGTCACCGCCAATAGCCGCATCCGGCCCGAAAAATTCCGGGAGCTGATGATGAATAACGGCGAGCTGGTCATGGATATCGGCACGGTGCTGGATGGCGAGGGCGCGGTGCAGGTGGGCCTCATCGATGAACTGGGCGGCTTGCAGGATGCCCTGGGCAAGCTCTATGATCTCATTGATGAGGAGGACGGCAGGAAAAAGCCCCGCCGCGGCCGCCCGCCCAAGGCAAAACCCGACAAGGAGCCGCCTGCAAAGGGGGCCGCAAAGTGATCCACACCATATTGCCGCCGGAAGCGCTGCTGCCCCTGCAGGAGCTGCCCGAAAGAGAGTGGATGCCCTGCCCGGAGGGCTGGGTGCAGGTGATGACGGATGCGGATGGCCTTCGTACCGTGCAGGGTATTTGTTCCACCGATCCCGCTGCCTATCTCAAGCCGTCGCTGCAGCCCGGCCAAAGCTACCAACCGTAAATAATGCCCTTTTGGGGCATTTACATAGCCACATCAAGAGGAGAAAACCAACATCATGAGCATTCTCAGCGCCATTTTACAGGGGATCCTGCAGGGCCTTACCGAGTTCCTGCCGGTCTCATCCTCCGGCCATCTTTCACTGTATCAGTACTTCACCGGCATCAACTCCGAAAGCAGCGTCACTTTTTCGGTCATGCTGCACCTGGGCACGCTGTTGGCGGTCATCATCGCCTTTTGGCCTACCGTGTGGCAGCTCCTTAAGGAATTCTTCCTGCTGTTTGCCGATCTGTTCCGCGGCCGGCTCTTTAAGCAGCCTGCCACCCCTTACCGCCGCATGCTGTATCTTCTCATCCTTTCCTGCGTGCCGCTTTTGCTGGTGCTGCCGCTGCAGGATCTTATCACCTCGGTCAGCGCCGATAACGACATTCTGGTGGAGGGGATCTGTTTCCTCATCACCTCGGCGCTGCTCTTCCTGGCGGACCGCGCCCCCCGTGGTCACCGGGACGCCTCCACCATGAAAGGCAAGCACGCCCTGGCCATCGGTGTGGCGCAGCTCTTTGCCACCCTGCCCGGCATCTCCCGCTCCGGCTCCACCATTTCGGTGGGGCAGCTGTGCGGGCTGGAGCGCAGCTACGCTGTATCCTATTCCTTCATTCTGGGCCTGCCTGCAGTGCTGGCGGCCGGCATCCTGGATCTGCACGACGCGGCCACGGCCGGCATCGGCATCGAGTGGGGCACCGCCCTTATCGGCATGGCAGCAGCGCTCATCTTCGGCCTTTTGGCCATCCGCCTAGTCAATTATCTTATCAAGAGCGATAAGTTCCGAATCTTCGCCATCTACACGCTGGTGCTGGGTTCTGTCGTTGTCATCCTGGGCATTGTGGAAAAGATAACCGGTAACGCCGTTCGGGCGTTCATTACCGGCCTCATCCATTAAAATATACCGCAACTTTGCAGCTATTACATCTTGCGAAAGGACAAATAAAAACCATGGATATTGAAATCAGAGCCGAAGCCGTTATGGAGGGCAGAGACTACCTGGCCCTTACCCGCTTTATGACAGGCGGAAAGAATAAAAACAGCGTGATGATGAACATTCTGCTATTGCTCATCGCCATCGTCGGTGTCTATGCCGATTTTAAGGTAAACCAAAAGCCCACCATTATCACCATTGTGGCGGTTATCGCCGTGCTGGGTGCGTTCCTCCTGCCGGAGCTTTCTGCCCGCCGCTTTATCAAGAACGATAAGACCTTCATCGGCCACACCATGCGCTATGTATTCAATGATAACGGCATCAATGTGCTGGATGAACAGGCCGGTACCACCGCGCTGCACGCCTGGAACAACATCATGAATATGTACGAGACCGCTGAGTATTTCTTCATGTTCCTAGGCAAGCAGAGCGCACTGCTCATCCCCAAGCGCTGCCTCTCCGCCGAGGACCTGGCGGATTTCCGGGAGATGCTCACCTTCCAGCTGGGGGACCGGTACGAAAACCGCCTCCAAAAGAAAAAATCCAAATAAAGAGAGTACATATGAAAGCGGCTTTTCCCTTGTCCGGTTTCCGGGCAGGGGATGAGCCGCCGCCCTGCTTTTTGGTGCAGGGAACCAAGGGAAAGGAGAACCACCCCTACTATGGCTACTACCAAAAAATCAACGGCAAAAAAACGCAAGCCGGCAGCCAAAAAGCCCACCAAGGCGCAGCTACAGGCCAAGCGGGAGCTCAATGCGATCATCCTCTTTGCGCTGGGGGTGCTGCTGCTTCTGCTGGCGGCCATCCCCGGCGATAACGCCTGGAATACCGTACATAATGTGCTGCGCGGCCTGATGGGCTGGTGCTGCTATCTTATGGGCCCGCTTATGATGATCGTGGCCGTGCTGCTGACCATGGACCGCACCGCCATCACTCCGGGGCTCAAAAGCGCCAGCGTGGTGCTGATGGTCCTGCTGCTGTGCGGCATCACCCATATCATCGGAGGCAGCGCCGCGGAGGGCACCTTTGCCGAGAGCATCAAGGCTCTGTACCGCGGCGGCACCGCCCTTACCGGGGGCGGCGCATGCGCCATTCTGTTTGGTGTGTACCCGCTGCGCTGGCTGGGCCGCACCGGGGCCCTCATCGTGGATATCCTCCTGTTCTTTGTGTTCTTTATGATCTCCACTGGCACCACCCTCATTGGTCTGTTTAGGGGTGCCGCGAAGCCCGTCAAGAAGCTGGAGGAGGCCTACACCGCCGCGGTGGAAAACCGCCAGGCGGCTGCCGAAGCGGCTGAAGCCGCCCAAAAGAAAAACCGCAGGAACTTCAATATTGATGTGGCGCTGGAAGGAGAAGAAAAATCTCCTGCCGCAGCCCGGAAGGAAGCCCTCACCAAGGAGGGCGAGGCCTCCCGCCGCAAGGTGGAGCGCCTGACCGACGCCATGAAGGTCAGCACCAATACCGGCCGTGCCTACGATTTCGATAGTGAGCCGGACAAGCCTGTGGAGTCAACCCCCGCGCCGGAACCCCAGCCGGATTTCCAGCCGGTCGCGCCGCCCGTCGCCAATGCCGCCCCCACCCCCGCCGAGACCTCCATCGAGGATCTCATCACCCGTGCCGTCAGCGGCAGCGCCGTGGTAGGGGAGCCGGCGGCCGAAGCCAAGGACGGCAAGCTGCACTTTGGCGAAACGCCGGAGGAAAAGGCGGCGCAGGCCGCCCAGGAGGTGCTGCTGGAGCCGGTGCCGGAGGAAAAAACCTACACCTTCCCGCCGGTGAACCTGCTGGAAGAGCCCAAGGCCGCCCGCGGCGGCAATACCCAGAAGGAGCTGCGCGCCAATGCCGACCTGCTGGTGGATACGCTGCGCAGCTTCGGGGTCGAGACCCGCATCGTGGATATTTCCCGCGGGCCTGCCGTTACCCGGTATGAATTGCAGCCCTCTGCCGGCGTCAAGATCAGCCGCATCACCAATCTGGCCGATGATATCGCCCTGAACCTTGCCGCCGGCGGCGTGCGCATCGAGGCCCCCATCCCCAATAAAGCCGCCATCGGCATCGAGGTGCCCAATAAGGATATCGCCGCCGTCCCCATCCGGGAGATCATCGACAGCACCGAGTTCACCGGTGCCAAGAGCCGTCTTTCGGTGGCGCTGGGCAAGGATATTTCCGGCCGCATCTGTCTGGCCGATCTCGCCAAGATGCCCCACCTGCTCATTGCGGGCGCCACGGGCAGCGGCAAATCGGTCTGCATCAATTCCATTATCATCAGCCTTTTGTATAAGGCCTCCCCGGAGGAGGTCAAGCTTTTGATGATCGACCCCAAGGTGGTGGAGCTGGGCGGCTATAACGGCATCCCGCACCTGCTGGTGCCGGTCGTTACCGACCCCAAAAAGGCCGCCGGCGCCCTGTGCTGGGCGGTGGGGGAGATGCTGAACCGCTATAAGCTGTTTGCCGCCACCGGCACCCGTGACCTGGAGGGCTATAACCGCCTGGCCGCCGAACGGGAGGAGCTACACCCCATGCCGCAGATCGTTATTATCATCGATGAGCTGGCCGACCTGATGATGGCCGCCCCCAAGGATGTCGAGGATTACATCTGCCGCCTGGCGCAGATGGCAAGAGCCGCCGGCATGCACCTGGTCATTGCCACCCAGCGTCCCTCCGTCGATGTCATCACCGGCCTGATCAAGGCCAATATCCCCAGCCGCATTTCCTTTGCCGTTTCGTCCCAGATCGACAGCCGAACCATCCTGGATATGGGCGGTGCCGAGAAGCTCTTAGGCCGCGGCGATATGCTGTACTATCCTGTCGGCAGCAGCAAGCCCACCCGCGTGCAGGGCTGCTTTGTCACCGATAGCGAGGTGGAGCGTGTCGTCACCTTCATCAAGCAGGGCGAAAAGGGCGAATACGATGATACCATCATGACCGAGATCGAGCAGTCCGCCGCCCAGGTCAAGGGCAAGGGCGGCTCCTCCGGTGCCGCTTCCGCCGCGGGCGGCGAGGCCGATGGCGCCGATGGCGATGAGCTGCTGGAGCAGGCCATTGCTGTGGTGGTGGAAGCCGGTCTTGCCTCTACCTCACTTCTCCAGCGGCGGCTGAAGGTGGGCTATGCCCGTGCCGCCCGACTGGTGGACGAGATGGAGGAAAAGGGCATCGTAGGCCCCTTTGAGGGCAGCAAGCCCCGCAAGGTGCTGATGACCAAGGACCAATACTACGAGCGCAAGACCATGTCCGCCGATTGATCCTACCCACATAAGAGGAATCCCATGAATACCCTTACCGAAACACTTTTCACCGTGCTGGAGGCGGTGGGCACCGTGGCCTTTGCCGTTTCCGGCGCTACCGTGGCCCTGCAAAGAAGATTGGATGTCTTTGGCGTTATGCTTCTGGGGCTTACCACCGCCCTGGGCGGCGGCTGCATCCGGGATCTTTTGCTGGGCCGCACCCCGCCGGTCATGTTCAGTCAGCCGCTTTATGCCATTGTGGCCATTGCTACCTCGCTTATCGTGTTCCTGCTGGCGTGGTACTGGCGCATCGGCTTTTTTGGCCATATGGTCCTCATCGACCGTGTCAATAATATCTTTGATGCCCTGGGCCTTGGTGTGTTTACCGTCATCGGCGTACGGGCAGGCGTGGCCGCCGGCTATGGCGAAAATGCCTTCCTGTGCGTGTTCCTGGGGCTGCTCACCGGAGTGGGCGGCGGCGTCCTGCGGGATATGATGAGCCGGGAGATCCCCATGGTGCTGTGCCGTCGGGTCTATGCCATCGCCAGCATCATCGGCGGGGCAGCCTATTTTCTGCTGCGCACCCCCCTGCAGGAAAGCACCGCGGCCCTCACCGGCGTCATTCTGGTATTTGCCATCCGCATGCTGGCCACCCACTACCGCTGGAGCCTGCCCCGCATCAGCGAGGACCAGCAAACCGAGCCCAAGAAATGAAGGGAGCAGCTATGAGCTTTCTGCCCATCACAAAAGAAGAAATGACGGCCCGCGGCTGGGAGGCCGCGGACTTTGTCTATGTCACCGGCGATGCCTATGTGGACCACCCGAGCTTCGGCGCGGCCATCATCACCCGCCTGCTGGAAAGTCAGGGCTACCGGGTGGCGGTGCTGGCCCAGCCCCGCTTTGATACTCCGGAGGATATGACCCGCTTCGGTCGTCCCCGGCTGGGCTTTCTGGTCTCCGGCGGCAACATCGATTCAATGGTCGCCCACTATACCGCCGCCCGCCGCCTGCGCAGCGAGGATTTCTACTCCCCCGGCTGCCGGGCAGGGCTGCGCCCCGACCGCGCCACCATTGTCTATTGCCGGCTGATCCGCGAGGCCTACGGCGATATCCCCATCGTTATCGGCGGGTTGGAAGCCTCCCTGCGCCGCTTTGCCCACTACGATTACTGGGATGACGCTGTGCGTCCCTCCATTTTGATGGATTCCGGCGCGGACCTTCTCATCTACGGCATGGGCGAGCACCAGATGACCGAAATTGCCGCCCGCATGGCGGGAGGGGAACCCCCGGCCGCTATGCGGGATATCCGCGGAACCTGCTATCTTTGCCCCCTTTCCGACCCCCTGCCGGAAAACGCCGTCTCCTGCGCCTCCTTCGATAAGGTATCGCAGGATAAAAAGACCTACGCCCGTGCCTGCCGCCTTCAGCTGGAGGAGCAGGACCATGTGACCGGCCGGGCCGTGGTGCAGAAGCACGGGGAGCGGTACCTGGTGCAGAACCCGCCCGCTTTGCCCCTTACCACCGAGGAACTGGACGCTGTGGCGGAACTGCCCTACGAGCGCTACTATCACCCCATCTATGAGGAAATGGGCGGCGTGCCCGCCATAAAAGAGGTGGAATTTTCCCTTACCCATAACCGGGGGTGCTTCGGGGCGTGTAATTTCTGCTCCATCGCCTTCCACCAGGGGCGCTACATCACCACCCGCAGTCACGCCTCTTTGCTGCGGGAGGCCGAACGCTTTACCCACAATCCCCACTTCAAGGGCTACATACATGATGTCGGCGGCCCCACCGCCAATTTCCGGGCCCCCTCCTGCGCCAAGCAGGCCACCCACGGCCTGTGCCGGGATAAAAAATGCCTGGCCCCCACCCGCTGCCCGGCCGTCCGGGTGGACCACACCGATTATGTCCAGCTTTTGCGGGAACTGCGGGCCATCCCCGGCGTCAAAAAGGTATTTGTCCGCAGCGGCCTGCGCTACGATTACATGATGGGCGAGGAGGACGATACCTTCCTCACCGAACTGGTGCGCTACCACATCAGCGGGCAGCTTAAAGTAGCGCCGGAGCATTGCAGCGCCCGTGTGCTGGATGAAATGGGCAAGCCCCATATCAATGTCTACGAGGCGTTCCTGCGCCGCTTCCAGCGCATCTGTCAAAAGGAAGGCAAGGAGCTTTATCTCATCCCTTACCTAATGAGCAGCCACCCCGGCAGCACTATGCGGGATGCCGTGGAGCTGGCACTGTTCCTCAAAAAACACCACCTCCGCCCCCAGCAGGTGCAGGATTTCTACCCCACACCGGGCACCGCCTCCACCTGTATGTTCTATACCGGCATTGACCCCTGGACGATGCAGCCGGTTTTTGTCCCCACCGATCCCTACGAGAAAAAGCTGCAGCGTACCCTGCTGCAATACTGGAAGCCGGAAAACCGCCGTCTCGTCATCGAAGCGCTGGTGCGTGCCGGCCGGGAGGACCTCATTGGTCACGGGTCGGATTGCCTGGTGCAGCCAGACCGGGAGTACCTCATTTCCCGCCGCGCGGCCGGGCAGGGCGGCCCTGATCCCAAGCTGACCGCCAAGCCGCATCCCGGCGCCCGCCGCCCAAAATCCACCCATCGCAAAAAACGCTGAGTTTACGAAAGACGCAGGCTGGGGGCCGCAGGCCCGGCGGGCTTCGCCCGCCGCAGCGGCTTTGCCGCTGAAACCGCCCTTCGGGCGGTTTGGCCTGCGGCCCCGCCGCCTCCCCCTAAACCTTGCAAAATCCTCGAAAGGAGGAACCACCCATGCCTCGTCAGTACACCACCCGCCGCGAGCGCAAACGGCTCTGGTGCGCCTTTTTCCTGCTGCTGGCCCTGGCCGCCTTCCTCCTTTGGCAGGAGCTTTCCCCGTGGGAGAAAGCCCCTGCCCCCAACCCGCCCGCCGCAGGGCTGACCCTCCGGGTCATTGATGTGGGTCAGGCGCAAAGCCTGCTGCTGACCTGCGGCGAGGACGCCATCCTGGTCGATGCCGGAGAGTATGCCGCGGGCGGCAAGGTATTGGCCGCCCTTTCCCGCGCCGGGGTAAAATCGCTTTCCGCCACCATCGTTACCCATCCCCACGGCGACCACTACGGCGGGATGCGCACCGTGCTGGAGAAAACTCCAGCGGCCGCCTTTTATACCGCCGCCGTCCCGGAAAGCCAGCTCCCCACCGCCCAGTCCTACGAAAAGCTGCTAAGTACCCTCTCGGAGCAGGCTATTCCCGCCGCCTATCTTTTTGCGGGGGATACCATCCCCCTTGGTGATGCTACCGTCACCGTCCTCAGCCCCGCTCGCGGTGCCACCTGGGAAAACCTCAATAACTATTCATTGGTGCTGCGTGTCACCTACGGCAATGCCGCCTTCCTCCTCATGGGGGATGCCGAAGCAGAAGTGGAAGAAACCCTATTGGCGGCAAAGACCGAACTGGCTGCCGATGTGCTGGTGGTGGGGCACCATGGCAGCGCCACTTCCAGCTCGGAAAATTTCCTCAAAGCCGTTGCCCCACGCTATGCCATCCTCTCGGTAGGGGAGGATAACAGCTACAACCTGCCCAATACCGGCGTCCTCACCCGCCTCAAAGAACAGGGCGCCGCCCTCTACCGCACCGATCTGCAGGGCACCGTTACCGTCACCAGTGATGGCGAAAATCTCACCATCACCACCGCAAAATAAAAGCGGCCCGCATTTTTACAGGCCGTCAGTCCCCTATATGGGGGCGGTGAAAATCGATTCCGGCTGTGTCGCCCCCTCGTCAGGCGTCAGCCCGCCTTCGTCGGGCGCAAGCCTGCCTTCGGGGCGCTCCTTGCCGCCTCTCGATTTTCTCTCGCCCCCCCAATTTTCCCAAAGGAGACCTTACCATGTGGAGCATCGACCGCATCGAGGGCGATTTCGCCCTCTGTGAGAATACCGTCACCGGCGAAACCTGCCGCATCCCTCTCAGTGAGCTGCCGCAGGGAATAGGGGAGGGCGCTCTGCTGCACCGCACCCCCGCCGGTTGGCAGCGCGCCGAAGAAGCGGAACGCGCCCGCCGCCGCCAAATGGCCGCCAAGATCCGCAATTTGTTTGGCCCCTCCCCCTTCGAAAAATAAAATCCCACGAAAGGATCGACTCCATGAATATCACCGTTTATCTCGGCTCCTCCCCCGGTAATGATCCAAAGCTGAATACCGTCGTCCGCGCCCTTGGCCGCTGGATCGGTGAAAGTGGCCATGCCCTCGTCTACGGCGGCTCCCGGACCGGCCTGATGGGCGCTTTGGCGGAAAGCACCCTGCGGGCCGGCGGGGAAGTCACCGGCGTGGAGGTCTCCTTCTTCGTGGAGCAAGACCTCCAGTACGAGGGGCTGACCCACTTTTATGTCGCCCGCGATCTTCCACAGCGCCGCACCAAAATGATCGAGCTGGGTGATGCCTTCATCGCCTTTCCCGGCGGCCTTGGCACCTTGGAGGAGATCAGCGAGGTGATGTCCCGCGTTGCTCTCCATAAGCTCGTCGCCCCCTGTATCCTCTATAACCTTGATGGCTACTACGAGGGCCTGCGCGCGCAGCTCACCCATATGGTCAAAATGGGCCTCTGCATCCAGAAAAAGCTGGAAAACATCCACTTTGCCGCCGATCTCGCGGAGATTAAAACCATTTTGGCAAAAAAATAATGCCGCACCAACCGCAAAAGGGAGACTGCAAGCATGAAAGAATTCCTCGAAAAAATAAGAAAGCCGAAAACGGGCATCCCGCTGAAACGGCAGCTTGCCGCCACCGTGGGGATTATCCTATTGGGGGTCACACTCGGCGTTTTGCAAAAATGGCTTGATGCAACCGCTGCCAATACCCTCCCGCTGCTGCTCCAAAGGCTGGATATCGGGAACTACTTTGGGCGGCTTGCGATATGGATTTTGATAGGAACCGCCATCTCCGTCTATGCGGCGTCCCCGCTGCGGGCCGGCGTCAATACCTTCTGCTTTTTTATCAGCATGGTGGCGGGGTATTATCTTTACTGCCACTATGTTTTGGGCTTCCTGCCCCGCTCCTATATGATGATATGGGTTCTGATGTCCTTCGCTTCGTTCTTCCTGGCGATGGTCTGCTGGTATGCCAAAGGGGAGGGAGCTCCGGCGGTGCTGCTATCCGCCGTTATTTTAGGCGCTCTGCTGGCGCAGGCGGTCAACTTGAGGATCGACCGGGGGTTTTATGTCTACCACCTGATGGAGGTCTTTACATGGCTTGCCGGTGTGCTGCTTCTGCGCAGAAGAGGAAAGGAATTTGCGGTGGAGATGGGGCTGTCCGTTGTGGCGGCGGTCTTGTATCAGCTCATCCTGCCGCACTGGGGATGACACCGCAGCCGAATAAAAACCCGACCGAGGAATCCCCGGCCGGGTCGTTTTTTTGGGCAGGTCAATCGTTCCCTACAAAGCTGCGGAATGGGAACGGGCAGATCTCCTGAAAGCTGGAAATGACAAAGCTGCCATCCCGCCCCGCAAAGTACAGCGGCGCCTCCAGCGCTTCATCGGCAAATTCCAGCATAAACTGCCGACATGCCCCGCAGGGTGCCGCTTCACCGCCCTTTTCGCCGCCGTATATGGCCACTGCCGCAATCCGCCGCTCCCCCTGTGCCACCATGGTGGTGCAGGCATTGCGCTCCGCGCAGATGGTCAAGCCAAGGCTCGCATTTTCCACATTACAGCCGGTATAAATGCCGCCCTTTTCCCCCAGGATGGCCGCCCCCACCTTAAAATGGGAATAAGGCACATAGGCATTCCGGGAGGCTTCCCGCGCCATCGCGATCAGCCGATCTCTCATTTCATTTGTTATCACAGTCGCTCCTCCTTTGCTTTGGGGCTTTTTTTCATTCTATCACATCTCCCCGCAAAAGGAAAGGCGCATTTCGCCTATCGCCAGCACAGCCCGCTCCGCCGGGGCAGCTGCGGTTCCATGTGGTGCCGCAGCCAGCCGCACAGCAGCAGCACAGGCAGTGAGAGCATCAGCCACAGAAAGCAAAAAAGCGGGCACACCTGTCCCAGCACATTCCCCGGCTGCGAGGAGTAATCCCACACCTGCCACCCCAGCCGCAGATTTACCAGGCACCCCACCACAAATTCATAGGCTGTGATGATCCCCGCGGAACGCAGGCATCGCCGCCATAGGGTATGGTGGGTCCGCCGCTCCGCTGTGTAAACGGTCAGCAGCACCAGCCCGCCGGTCAGGCTCATGCTCCAGTGGGTGTGCCCCCGCCATATCGTCTCCAGCAGGCTGTAAAAGCTCGCCCCCGTCCCAAATACCAGCGCCCGGTCCAATATCTTTTTCCCCATAAAAAATCCCCCCAATGGTTCCATATACCACTATGGTTCCATCAAGGGGCCATTTTATTCTGTTTTCTGCCGTGACCGTCCTTCGGCGGCGGTAAAAATGGATTCCGGCTGTGTCACCCCTTGACAGGCATCAGCCCGCCCTCCGCTTCGCTCCGCCGGGCAAGAGCCTGCCAGCGGGGTTCCTTGCCGCCTCTCCATTTTTCCTCGCCGCCTCATTTCAGCTCTACTACCGTCACGCCCATCTCGCCTTCGCCGTACATGCCGGGGCGCTGGCTTTTCACAAAGCTCAGCCGCCGCAGGTGCTGCTGCACCGCGGCCCGCAGTACGCCGGTCCCCTTGCCGTGAATAATGGTCGCGTTCTTAATGCCCATCATCATGCACCGGTCCAGGAAGCGATCCACCTCCATCAGGCCTTCGTCGCTCGCCATCCCGCGGATGTCCAACTCGGTGCGGGCCTCCCGCTCGGTGTTGCCGGGACGGCTGGTGCGGGTGCCGCCGGTGGGCGTCTGTTTCTTCTTGGGGGGCTTGGGAGCGTCCTCCGGCAGCCGCAGCTCGCCGGGCTCGCACTTCATCTTCATGTTCCCCAGCTGGATCTGATAAGCCCCGTTTTTATCCGGCCCGGAGATCACCGTCCCCTGCCGGTTGATGGCCGCCACCGTCACCGTTTCGCCCTCCCGCAGCGCCCGCGGCAGATGATACTCCTCCGTTTTGCGCTCCTTTACCGGGTCAGCGGTGTCCCGCAGCTCCTCAATGCGCCGGTTGTAGCCCTGACGCATCGCCGCCACCTTCTCACTGAAATCCGCCTTGTCCTTCTGCTTCTTCAGCTCCTCCAGCTCGTTCAGCAGCAGGTCGGTGCGGCTGCGGGTGCGTTCCACCAGCGCCCGGGCGTTGTCCCTTGCCTCAGCCTCCAGCTTCTCCAGCGCCGCCTCGTGCGCCTCAGTCTGCTTTTTCATTTCAGCCCGCAGCCGGTCGGCCTCCCCGCGGGCGGTCTCAGCGGCCGTCACTTCGTTTTCCAGCTGCTGCCGGGTGCTTTCCAGCTCGCTTACCACATCCTCAAAGCGGGTGTTCTCACTGGAAACCATGCTCTTCGCCTCTTCTATGATCTCCTCCGGCAGGCCCAACCGCCGGCTGATGGCAAAGGCATTGCTGCGCCCCGGTACGCCGATGAGCAGCCGGTAGGTGGGGGAGAGGGTCGCCACATCAAATTCGCAGCAGCCGTTTTCCACCCCGTCGGTCTGCAGGGCATACATCTTCACCTCGGCGTAGTGGGTGGTCGCCGCCAGCCGCGCACCCCGCTGCCGCAGCGCCGTAATGATGGAAACCGCCAGCGCCGCGCCCTCGGTGGGGTCGGTACCGGCTCCCAGCTCATCGGTCAGCACCAGGCTCTTGGTGTCGGCTATTTTCAGAATTTCTATGATCTTGACAATGTGGGAGGAGAAGGTGGAAAGGCTCTGCTCTATGCTCTGCTCGTCGCCAATATCCGCCAGCACATGGGTAAAGACCGCCGCCCGGCTCCCGGTGGCTACCGGCAGCATCATGCCGCAGGCCGCCATCAGCGTCAGCAGGCCCAGCGTTTTCAGCGCCACGGTTTTACCGCCGGTATTGGGCCCGGTGATGACCAGCGTATCAAAGCCATCCCCCAGCCGGATATCCACCGGCACCACCTTGTCCTTTTGGATCAGCGGGTGCCGTGCCTTGCGGAACTCAATGATCCCTTCCTCATTCAGCTCCGGCACCGTCGCCTTCATCTTGTCGGCCAGCCGGCTCTTGGCAAAAAGCAGGTCCAGCTGCAATAGCGCCGCGAAGCTGTCCCGGGTGGCGTCCGCCACCTGCCCTATGCGCTCGCTGAATTCCTGCAAAATACGGTCGATCTCCAGCTGCTCCTCATTTTGCAGCATCCTTATCTCGTTGTTGGCGTCCACCACGGCCATCGGCTCTATAAAGACCGTCGCGCCGCTGGAGGAGGTGTCATGCACCAGGCCCTTGACCTCATTTTTGCATTCTATTTTGACCGGCACCACAAACCGCCCGTCCCGCATGGTGATGATCGGCTCCTGCAGCGCCTTGGCGTATTGCGGCGAGCGGATGATACCATCCAGCTGTTCCCGCACCTTCAGCTGGGCCCGGCGGATGCGCCGGCGCAGATCATTCAGTGCAGGGGAGGCCGTATCGGCGATCTCCTCCTCCGAGAGAATGGCATCGAAGATATCCTTTTCCAGCCCCTCCACGGGCGCCAGCACATGGAACAGATCATCGGCGGCAGTAGGGGTCTCGCCCTGTCCCCGCCACTTCTTTATGGTGCGGATGGTACGCAGCACCCGCGCCACCTGCAGTATTTCCCCAGCGGAAAGCCGGGAACCCAGCTTGGCCCGCTGCAGGGCGCCGGTGCAGTCCTGTATGCCGCCCAGCCCCGGCGTGCCGTACCGCGCTGTCAATGTGTTGATATCCGCGGTCCGCCGCAGGGCATCGCAGGCGTCCCGGTAGTTATCACAGGGCTCCAGCCGCAGCGCCAGTTCCTTGCTGGCCGCGCAGGTCGCCTGCTCCGCCAGCATTTCCAGCACACGGTCCAGCTCCAGCGTCCGGTGGTGTTTGTTCATTTTTCTCCCTCCTTCTGGAGTACATCCTCCAGCATCACGGCATACCGCGCAAAGCGCTCCGCCAAATGCCCGATCACCATTCCTTCGCGGCACCGTTCCAGCAGCTCGGCCGGCGTCAGCCAGGCATAGTCTACGGTCTCGGTGCTTTGCAGGGCTATTTTCGGCTCCTCCGCCAGCCGCAGCAGGTAGGTATCGCTAAAGATCCGGGGCGTTATCACATGGTCAAAGAGAATCAGCTCCTCCTTTTCGACCTTGATCCCGGTTTCCTCATACAGCTCCCGCACCGCAGCGGTGCGGCTGTCCTCCCCGGCCAGGGCGCTGCCGGTCGTGACCTCCCAATAGCCACCGTTATGCTTCTGCGGGTGCCGCAGTGTGGTCAATATCCTGCCGTTGCACACCGTAATAATCTCCACGCAGAGATGCCGCGCCCCCGCCGGCAGCGCGTCTCCCCGCCGGTGCAGCAGCCCCAGCGGTTCTCGGTTTTCGTCCAGCAGGTCCCAGTATTCCGTCATAGTTTATCCTTTCCCATCTCTGCAGGCCGCAGATTCGGCCCGCAGGGCCTCGCTTCGCTCGCGGCGGCTCCGCCGCCCGGCCCGGCCTCCGGCCGGGCCGCCCTGCGGGCCCCGCTCTTTGCCCGGTCTGCGGCCCTGCGGCGGCCTTCGGCCGCCCACTCACCGGTTCTTCTCTATCACAATAAAAACCGGCGGGCAGTTGGGCCGGTTATAGAATTGCTGCACCATCACGGTGTACTTTTTGGCGTCCAGCCTCGCCAGATACTCCAGCAGCGCGTCATGCTCGGCATAGCCGCTGTCCCCGCCGTAGTACAGGCAGATGGTCACAAACCCATCCTCCGCAATCAGGTGAAGCGCCGCCTCCACCGCAGGGATGCTCTCCGCCGCCGTGGTGCCGATGGCATGGTCGCCCCGCGGCAGATAGCCCAGGTTAAAAACCACCGCATCCGCTGCCGGTACATACTCCGCCATTCTGCGGTGGCTTGCGTGGATCAGCGTCGCCCGACCCATTAGCCCGGCTTCGGTCAGCCGCTGCCGGGTGCTTTCTATCGCGTCCGCCTGGATATCAAAGGCGTACAGGTGCCCTGTTTCTCCGATCAGACGGCACAGCACCTCGGCATCCCGGCCCCGCCCGGCGGTGGCGTCCACACAGGTCATGCCGGGGCGCAGCCGCTCCCGCCAAAAGGCATGGCACAGCTTTAGGGCATTCTGGTCGTAGTAGGTCATACGCGGTTTTTCAGCTCCTCCTCCACATAGCCCACGCAGTCGGCAATGCAGGTATCGCAGGGGACGACCGGGCAGCCGGTCCTGCCCTTCAGTACCTGGCAGATGCAGCTGCCGTGCTCCGCCAAAAAGCGTGCGGTCAGGGTGGAGGCCAGCCCCATGGTGGCCCGCTTGGTGGTGTTGGGGGCGTCCAGGTCCCCGGCGCTGTTCAGCAGCCCCATACAGGCCACTGCCCCGGTGATGGCGCCGCAGGTCTGGCTCATGTCACCCATGCCCAGTCCAAAGCCCTCGCCCATCCGGAAGGCCGTTACCTCATCCACATCCAGCTCCGGCGCAAATACACACGCCACCGATTGGAAGCAGTTGTAGCCCTTCCCGTGCAGCTCTATTGCTTTTTGTTGTTTCTCCGTCATGATGAACCCGTCCTTTCGTTCAGTCCGTTTTTGTTATCGCTTAAACGCGACAGCAGGTCTTGGCCTTGCTCGCCACAGACCGCTTTGTGAAAACATTTCTCTGCTTTGCGATTCACAGCTTTCGCTTCCCGCCCAAAACCGGGCTTTTGGCCTTGCCTCAAACGCGGATCGTCTCGCGAAAACCCATCCGTCAATCCTCATTTTCTGCGAAAACAGGTTTTGGCCTTGCCCCAAATGCAGATCGTCTTGCAAAAAACCATTCCCCTGTTCTCACTTTCCGCGAAAGCAGATTTTTAGCTTTGCTTCAAATGCAGATCGTCTTGTAAAAATTCAGGGCCGGCAGGATCCGCTCCACCTGGCACAGCAGATATTGCTCCACCGCGTGGGCCAGCACCGGCAGATTTTCCTCCCCCAGCTTAAATTGGAACAGCTTCTCAAAGTCGCAGTAGATGATGTGCCGCATGGCGGCAAAGACCCCCGGCGGCAGCGGCAGCAGCCCCACCGCTCCAGAGGGTGCGCACCCCGGGCAGCAGATGCTCCCGCCCGAGGGATCAAAAAGCACCACCCCATCCTCCGGCAGCCCGCCGCACGCCCGGCAGGCAATGAGATCCGGCATATAGCCGGTCAGCGTCAGCAGCCGCAGCTCCAGGATCGCCTTCAGCTGCAGCGGCGGCAGCTTGTCCCGCTCCAGGCAGTAAAGGGTGTTCAGCATCAGCCGCAGCTCCTCCACCGCCGGCTCGTTCTCGGGTATCAGCTCGCAGCATAGCTGCGCGAAGTAGGTCGCCAGCGTCAGCTTTTCCAGGTCCCCCCGGATGCCGAAAAACAGCGTATTGGCCTCCGCCTTGTCGGCAAAGCACCGCTCCCGGTTCTGGAACAGCACAAAGTGGGAATAGCAAAGCAGCTCGGTGGCACCAGCCATCGAGCCCTTCATGCGTCCCGCTCCCTTGGCGTAAGCGGTTATGATCCCCCGGTCGGCGGAAAGCAGCGTCAGCAGGCGGTCCTGCTCATCCAGCTTGCGTTCCCGCAGTACCAGGGCGTCGGTCACTGTCTGCATCGGTCGGCTCCTTTGGGGCGGCAGCCTGCGCCGCCCGGTACGCTAGGTAATCCTCCACCCGGCCGCTGTGCCAAAAACGCTCCCAGCAGCCGGTCAGGTCATTGTTTCGGTCCTCGGCAGGTCGGTTCACATCGGGCGCCCCCTCGCAGCAGATTTTCTACTCTCATTGTGCGCCCGGCGCCGTGGGTTATGTTAGGGAATTTTTGCCCCTGCCCCACAAAAATTTTCCGCAAGCTTGCGGATTCGGCCGAAGGCCAAACCGTCCTGCGGACGGTTTCAGCGGCGGAGCCGCTGGCTCCGGCTTCGCCGGAGCGGCCTTCGGCCGCCCGCTCGTCGTCGCGGGCTGCGCTCTTTGTCGGGTCGCTATCCCTATGGGATAGACAACCCTCCGGCACTCCGCCGCTCCTCCTCTCCCCAGCGGGCCTTGCGTCCCGCCGGGGGCCCCGGGGGCTTCTTTGCCGGCCCTTGCAGGCAACCGGTTCAGCGCCCCTTGCGGGCTGCTCCCTCTGCGGCGCCCTGCCGGGCGCCCGCGATTATATCAGTTTGACTTACCGCTCCTCGGTAAAGCCGAAATTGCGCAGCATCCGCTCCTCGTTGCGCCAGTCCTCCTTCACCTTTACCCAGCACTGCAGGTTCACCTTGCAGTTCAGGAAAGCCTCCAGCTCCTCGCGCGCGGCGGTGGCGATTTTTTTCAGCATCGCGCCGCCCTTGCCGATGATAATGCCCTTGTGGCTCTTGCGCTCGCAGTAGATCACCGCGTCAATATCAATGACCGGCCCGTTGGCGCCCTCCCGCTCCTTCATGGTCTCTATCGTCACGGCAATGCCGTGCGGGATCTCCTCGGAAAGGAAACACAGCGCCTTTTCCCGCAGCATCTCGGCGGCGATGACCCGCTCCGGCTGGTCGGTCAGCATGTCGTCGTCAAAGTAGTGTGGCCCCTCAATGGCGGCCTCGTGCAGCAGCTTCCGCAGGAGCGCTACCCCGTCGCCGGTCTTGGCGCTTAGGGGGACGATCTGCTGGAAGTCATACGCCTCGTTCAGCACCGCCATCATCGGGATGAGCTGCTCCTTGTCCTTCAGCAGGTCGATCTTATTGAGCACCGCCACAGCGGGCAGGTCCAGCTTCTTAAACTGCTCGATGAGATCCATCTCCGCGCGGGTCAGCTTTTCCCACGGCTCGGAAGCGTCCGTCACCAGCACCGCCAGGTCCACATCGGAAACCGAGGACCCCACCTGCCGCACCATGTATTCCCCCAGGGAGTTGCGCGCCCGGTGCAGACCGGGGGTATCAATGAATACCAGCTGGGTCGCGCCCTCGGTCAGCACGCCGGTGATGCGGGTGCGGGTGGTCTGCGGCCGGGGGGATACAATGGCCACCTTCTCGCCCAGCAGGGCGTTCAGCAGGCTGCTTTTGCCCACATTGGGCCGCCCCACTATCGCTATAAATGCCGATTTCTGTACTTCTCTCATGCGCTTCTCCTCACTCCACATAGGTGTTGTCGCGGGTCAGCCCCAGCCGGCCCAGCGCCTCCTCTTCCTTTTCCCGCATAATGGTCTTTTCCAGACCGCCGTTCACATGGTCGTAGCCCAGCAGGTGCAGCATGGAGTGCACCGTCAGATAGCCCATCTCCCGCTCGAAGGTATGGCCAAACTCATTGGCCTGCGCCACGGCGTGCTCCACCGAGATCACGATATCTCCCAGCTGCTTGCAGCCGGTATCGGGGTTGATATCGTACTCGCCGTTTTCGCCCAGGGGGAAGGAGAGCACATCGGTGGCGGCATCAATATGCCGGAACTGGTTGTTCATCTCCCGTATCTTCTCGTCATCGGTAAAGGTGATATTCACCTCGGCGTCCCCCTGGAAGTGCTCCATCCGCAGCACGGCGGTGCAGCAGCGCCGCAGCATCAGCCGCAGCCCGGCGGGTATTTTTACGGCCTTTTGGTCGTTGGTGATAATGACTTTCAGCTTGTCCATGTTATTTGCCTCTCCTTGCTGTATCTTGCTTCGCGTCCTGCTTGCTGTAATATTTCTCGTAGGCCCTTATGATATCCTGCACCAGCTTATGCCGCACCACATCCTTCTCGCTAAAGCGGCAGATGGCGATATCGGGAATATCCCGCAGAATTTTGCTCGCCTCCACCAGCCCGGAACGCTTCGCATCCGGCAGGTCTATCTGGGTCACATCGCCGGTAATAATGGCCTTGGAATTGAACCCCAGCCGAGTCAGGAACATCTTCATCTGCTCTGGGGTGGTGTTCTGCGCCTCATCCAGGATGATAAAGCTGTCATCCAGTGTGCGGCCTCTCATATAAGCCAGCGGCGCCACCTCTATGTTGCCCCGCTCCTGGTATTTCTGGAAGTTCTCCGCCCCCAGCATATCGAAAAGGGCGTCATAAAGCGGCCGCAGGTAGGGGTCCACCTTGTTCTGCAGGTCGCCGGGCAAAAAGCCCAGCTTTTCCCCGGCCTCCACGGCGGGCCGTGTCAGCACGATGCGGTTGACCTCCTGCGCCCGGAAGGCCTTTACCGCCATGGCCACGGCGAGATAGGTCTTGCCGGTACCGGCCGGCCCTATCCCCATGGTAATGGTGTTTTTGCGGATGGCCTCCACATATTTTTGCTGGCCCAGTGTCTTGGGCTTCAGGGGCTTGCCCTTGGCGGTAATGCAGATGACATCCTTGCCCAGCGTTTCCGCCTCCTGCTCGCGTCCTTCCTCCACCAGGCTCATCATGTAGCGTATATTCTGCGCCGAAAGCTCCTCGCCGGATTCCACCATCTTCAGCAGCCCTTCGATGCACCGGGTGCAGGTCATCACCTTTTCGGCGTCGCCGCTCACCTTGATATCGGTGCCGCGGAACACCACCGAGACGCCGTAGCCCTGCTCCAGCATTCGTATGTTTTCATCGGAGTTGCCAAAGAGGGTCAGCGCGTATTCCATTCGTTCAAAGTTGACGATTTGTTCGGTCATAGCCGTCCTCCTTCGCACCTGTTTTCTACATTAGCTTATTGTATCACATCTCCCGTCAAAATTCTATGAAATATTCATAGAATTTTAGCTATAAATTTGTATCATTTTTTAGCATTGCGGAGGGGATTTGTAGTCGCCTGGCGGCGGGGTGGAGCCTCTTGCAAAGGCTTGGTGAGCACGCCTGCCCGGGGGGTACTTTTCTTCACAGAAAAGTACCCCCCGCCGGGAGGCGTACAAATGAATACCTTTTGTAAAACTTCGCGACACCGCTAGGCGAGATAAAACCATGTTATCAAACGCCCCGGCGGCGAGCCGTACCGGCTTTGCACCCTGTAAAATCAACGCCCCGCCGACAGGCGACTACAATCTTGACCTAAAAAGGTCTTTTGCATCCTTTTCCTCGCAGAAAAGCTCCCGTCGCCGCCGGCAAAATGAGACCCAATATGATTTGCGAAATATACAAATAAGCAAGACGACTAAGGGACAGACCGGACGGCATATAGTGGAGGGTATGGCGAAAGGGGGAAAGCGCGATGCCGCTGCAAAAATCGCTGAAAAAGGCCGGTGAAACGCTGCGAGAGGCGGCGGCCGACCTGCTGCCACCGATGCGGGTGGAGCTGCTTTCCGACCGGGAGGCCGTGGTGGATGGCTGCCGGGGTATTCTGGAGTACAACGAATGCTGCATCCGGCTGTGTACCGGGCCGCTGACGGTGCGCTTTACCGGGGAGGGGCTGACGATGCGGAACTTCGGCAGTCTGGGCGCGGTGGTAGAGGGAAAGATCAAATCGGTGGACTTTGGGTAGGATGGCAAAAGGCAGGGGCTTGGTGCGTAGGGCGGGCCGCAGGCCAAACCGTCCGGAGGACGGTTTCAGCGGGCTTCGCCCGCTGGCCCCGGCTGCGCCGGGGCGGCCTGCGGCCCGCGGCCCGGTCTCTGCTGAAATGTGCCGAGGAAAACCGATCTGCCAAAAGGGGGCGGAAAAATGCTGATGAAAAAGCTGATCCGGTACTGCCGGGGGACGGTGCAGTTTACCGTAGTGGGGCCGTACCCGGAGCGATTTTTGAACCTGTGCAGCCAGGGGGGCGTGGGACTGTGGGCGTCCCGCCGGGTAGAAAACGGAATAACCGCCTGCTGTGCCCAGTGCCACCGGCCCCGATTGGAGTATTACGCCCAAAAAAGCGGCTGTGCCCTGGAAATAGGTCGGTGCAGCGGCATGAAAAATACAGCCCGCCGCTACCGGCGGCGCACCGGTTTATGGATCGGGGCGGGACTGCTGGTGGTGGGGCTGCTGGTCATGAGCCGCTTTGTGTGGCGGGTGGAGGTGCAGGGCACCGAGCGGCTGGAACCGGAGGTCATTACAGCGGCCCTGGCGGAATATGGGGTGCGTTCCGGGGCTTTGGCCAGCGGGATAGATGCCAGGACAGTGGAGCGGCAAATGCAGATCCGCTTTGAGGAAATTGCCTGGATCACTGTAAATGTGGAGGGCAGCCGGGTCACGGCCATCATAGAGGAGACGGTGCCGCCCCCGGCTGTGGTGGAGGACGGTATTCCGACCAATCTCATCGCGGCGGAAACCGGGTTTATCACCAAAGTGGAGGTGCAAAACGGCAACCCCGTGGTAAAACCGGGCGACAGTGTGCAGGCCGGGGATCTGCTGGTGAGCGGCATAATGGACAACAAGGTGGGAGAAAGCCGTACCGCGCACGCGCGCGGGCAGGTGTATGCACAGGTGCGCGCGAAGCTGGAAATATTTACACCATACGAGCAGAGCGACTATGTGCTGCGGGGGATCGCCCGGCGGCGGTACCTGAGGATTTTTGGGGTGGAGGTGCCATTGCAGATAAAGGGCATACCGGATGGGCCGTACCGGGTGGAGCACACGGCAAAGGAGCCGCAGGGACTGTGGGCGCTGCTGCCGGTGGCGCTGAGGGAGGACTGCTATCTGCTGATGAGAGAGGTGAAAAAGACCGTGACGCCGCAGGAAGCGATGCGGCAGGCCGAAAAGGCGCTAGCACTGCGGGAGCAGGACTGGGCGGAGGCCAAAATCATCAGCCGGGAGGCGGTGGGGACCGAGAGCCCGGAGGGCTACACCCTGACGGTGGAGTACCTGCTGGAGAAGCAGATAGCGGTGGAGGCCCCGGTGCAGACGGAGGAGCGGCAGAAAGCCCCCATACCGGAGGGAAAAGCCCGGTAAAGCTGTGGTTGGTATTTTATTCAGTTTTCAAGGTGCAGGTGGGAGGCAGGTTCCCGCTTAAGGCAGACCCCCAAATTGCCCGATGAGGTCTGCTGAGAAATTATAGACCGGCGCCCCTGTTTGACCGGTGGGGCAA